>WBZP01002685.1_pt2 | contig 15210 bp, 8 predicted proteins | sample 5204301 | NCBI WGS metagenome assembly WBZP01 (sample SAMN12412401, study PRJNA552823) | activated sludge metagenome | isolation source: activated sludge from nitrification reactor of wastewater treatment plant... | place: USA: Pennsylvania | collected 2017
GCTCTCGATATGCCGACGGTGGAGCCGCGTAAAATGGGTGCTTCACTACACATCTATGGCCAGATGTCGCCGCGCAACCAGCCCGAGCGCTCACAACTGTTTTCAACTGAAGTCACCAATCTTGCCGAGGAATACGAGCCACAAGAGACCCTGTCGGCGATTTTGCCGTGGGAAGGGCAGGGCATCGCCAACCCGGTGTGGCTGACTGATCTGCCAGGGCTGGAGCCGCTTCTACTGTATACGTCGATCGACGGCGCGATCGGGGTGTTCCGGCGTGCTGCGGATGGTTCACTGGAGCGACTGAGTCAACCACTGGCTGCTGCCAAGACGCTATCGGCCGGCAAACTGGGTCGGGTGAGCCCGACGGTCGAAAACGGTCGCTTGCGGCTCTATTTCATCGTGGATGATTGGTCTGTTCGCTATGCCGAAGCGGATGCCGCTGAGGTCGCGGCGTTTGTGCGAAATGACAGCCCAGCGGTTCGTTTTGGCGTGAGTCCAGCTCTCATCACTGCCGCCGACTTTTTGGTCAGCATTACCCGTAGCCAAGAGCAGGCTGCGGAGCGTTTGAGCGGACTGTTTGTCCGTCGAATCACCACTCCTGCGGGTCGTAGTCGCTACGACCTCTATGCTCGAGCTGAAGCCATGGGCAAATCAGTCCTGGTCGCTGCCTCTTCGTATCGAGGTGATTCCAGTGAACCCTTCCTGGCGGTGCCTGATGCGCTGCTGGCTGCTACCGCAGGTGGAGTTCCGATGGGTCCGTCGGTGATAGAGCAGAACGGACACACCTTGCTGCTGCTTGGACTAAAGACGGTCCAGGCAGGAATTGCCGTTGCTGTGCCGCAATCCGATCTGCCCAAGAAGCCATGAGCCATCCTGTCGATGAGGTGGAGTCGATCCTGCGTAGGGGCGTTGGGGTGGCGTATCCCTCGGCTTGTCTGAGCTTCGGGGTCGGATCCACGCCTCGGACTTTTTCGGTAGGTCACGCGACCGATGAGACCTGGTTTGACATCGCGTCGGTGACCAAGGCACTGGCGACGACGCTGTTGGTGATGAAGCTGTGCGATGCAGGGCTCCTTCATCTCGATGAGGAGGTGTTACCAGGTGTGCATCTGGCGCACCTGCTGTCTCACTCATCCGGGTTTCCTGCGTGTTTTCCACCACTGTGGGCAGAGCAGCAGGGCTTTCTGGTATCTCCGTCGGGCCGTACTCGACAAGCTGTACAGTCCGCAGTGTTGGCAACGCCTCGGGACACTGCCGGGGTTCGATCGGTGTATTCCGATTTGGGCTTCATTGTCTTGGGCGGTCTTGTCGAGCAACGGGCTCAAGAGCGCCTTGATGATCTTTTGGCGCGCTGGCTGGGGCCGCTGGACCTGTCCCTCTCGTTTCGGCCGCTCGATCGGCACGTTTTGCCCGATGAGACCCGTTGTGCGCCGACACGCCGAGAGTCAGGTGCCCGTGAGCCACTGCAAGGTATCGTTCACGATGATACCGCTCGGGCAATGCTTGGCGTGGCCGGCCATGCTGGGCTGTTTGCACAGAGCGAATCCGTGTATCGGCTTGCCCGAGCGCTGCTCGACTGTTACCACGATGCGCCATCGGCCCCTGCGCGGGCGCTGGGGCTGCGATCGACCACGGTGCGACGTTTCTTCCAGAGCCCGGGCATTGCTGGCCTTCCGGGCACCTGGGGGCTCGGTTTTGACCATCCGGATCCGCTGCTTACGGGGATGCCGTGTACCTCATCAGCTGGATCGCTTTGGTCCCGGCTTGGCGTCGGACACCTGGGCTTCACCGGCTGTTCGCTGTGGATGGATCCTCACCGTGGCTTGATCGCGGTGTTGCTCTCGAACCGAGTCCATGTCGAGTCGACCCTTGCTGCGGAGTCGAGCAAGGTGGCGCTGCGAGCGCTTCGTCCTGCGCTTCACGATGCGATCATGAGAAGCCAATCGCGCTAGGCGATTGTGAAAATCTTGGTCAACTACGAAACGGTTTCGCCAGGGACAGCATCTACTTCGATCACAAGCGTGCGATTTTTAAGTCGCCTTCGTCCTCGGCGTGACCCATTCTGAGGGGACTCACTTGCTAACGCCGCAAGGCCAATTGAAGCTTGTAGGCTACCTGTTTTGATAGGAGCGTAGGAATGTTCGGTGCTGCCCGTCCCGCAACCCAATCCGATCCCGTCGAGGCGGCTTTGCTAGAATTGTTACCGCGTCAGGATGAGACTCCCGAAACCCTGCATCGTGCCATGCACCACGCGGTGTTTTCGGGAGGAAAGCGCATTCGTCCGAGGCTACTGCTGACCGTGGCCTCCTCTTGTGCTGCTGATGACACCGAAATGGATCTGGCGATGCGTGCTGGCTGTGCGATCGAGTTCATTCACTCAGCATCGCTGGTGCACGATGATCTACCCTGTTTCGATGACGCGGACTGTCGGCGAGGCAAACCGACCGTTCACAAGCTGTTTGGTGAACCGATGGCAGTTCTCGTCGGAGATGCACTGTTGGCGCGGGCCTTTGAAGTATTGGCAGATGCCCCGTCTCGGCTGGCCCGGCGGGCGCTGCGTATTGTCGGTCTGCTCGGACAAGCGACGGGCTCGCAACACGGGATCATTGGTGGACAGAGCCTAGAGCAGAAGGGTCTCGATGGCAGCATCATCGATCGCTATCACGCAATGAAGACGGCTGCGCTGTTTCGGCTTGCAGCGTCAGCTGGCGCGGTTGCTGCGGGGGCCACCGATGCCGAGGCGTGGGGCGAAGTCGGACACTGTCTCGGATTGGCCTATCAGCTCGCTGACGACCTCTGTGACGCCGTAAGTTCTGTCGAAGTGGCAGGGAAGCCAGTGCGTCGTGACGAAACGCTCGGTCGACCGAACGCGGCGCTTCTCGCTGGAGAAAATCAGACGAGACAGCGGTTGGTGTCTCTGATCCTCCGTTCGCAGACGCGCACCCGCGAGCTGGCCGCCGAACCCAAGCCGCTGATCGAGCTGATCGACGATCTCAGTGGCTACTTCCTCAAGACCACTCAGAAGGCTTCCTCACCAAGCTGAGTGACTGCTGGCTATACTGCGACTGTGAAAGACGAGCGCTCGCTTCCCACGGGTCGGTTTGGACGGCTCGGCCGCCTGGTTTCCATCGGGGCCCGTGTGGGTCTAGATCTGATGGGCAGCCGCGACGCCCAGCCGAGTGCGCAGCGCGCTGCGGAGGTGCTGGGGACACTGCGCGGACTCGCCGCCAAGGTTGGCCAGATGGCGAGCTACGTCGACGGGGTGATCCCAGAACAGCATCGCACGGCCTATGAAACCGCAATGGGCACGCTTCGGTCGGCCGCGCCGCGCTCCCCCTATTCAGAAATCAAAAGCCTCATTGAGTCTGAGCTTGGCACTTCCATCGACGAGCTGTTCCATACGTTTGAAGAACTGCCAGTGGCCAGCGCTTCGATCGGTCAGGTGCATCGTGCCATCGTTGTGACCAGCGATGCTGCGCAGCAGCAAGAGGTCGCGGTCAAGGTTCAACATCCCGGCATCGTTGCTGCGCTCGAGAGCGATCTGGCCAACGCGTCCATCCTTGAACAAATGATGGCGATCGGTGGCACCCGCCGCTTCAACAGCCAGGGCATGCTCGAGATGATTCGCACCCGCTTTCGCGAGGAACTCGACTATCGACTTGAGGCCGAGCGTCAGCGTGCCTTTGCCAAGGTCCATGCCAACGATCCGACGATCCGGGTTCCGCGAGTTCTCGACGGATTGTCCAGCGGTCGCGTTCTGACCAGCGAGTTTGTGCGCGGAGCGTCGTTTGAGCAGGCCGTCAATGCGAGCGAATCCGAGCGTCGTGCCTGGGCCGAAACCATGTGGCGTTTCGTCTTCAAAGGGAACATCGTCGGTGGCATGTTTAACGCTGACCCCCATCCTGGAAATTATCTGTTTTCCGAGGGTGGCGTCGTGACTTTCCTCGACTATGGCTGTGTCCAGCCGATTCCGGTGGATCAGCAACCGCTGGCGTTCGAGGTGCATCGCTCGGCCATCGCTCGGGATGAACTGGCCTTCCGCGAGGCTGGCAAAAAGCTCTTGGCGACCCGGCCAGGACCACTCGAGGTGCTGGTGCTGCGCTATCTGCGACGCTGCTTTGAGCCGCTGTTTGTCTCACCGTTTCGGATGACTCGCGAGTACGCACGCAGCTTGGTCGAGGACTTCAAGGAGATGTCGACGGCGGCGCTCAAGATGGACGCGGCTCACGCATTTCCGATGCCGACGGAGATTCTGTTTATGAATCGGCTCCAGTTTGGCTTCTATTCGGTGCTGGCACGGCTCGATGTAGACGTCGACTATGCTGCCATCGAAGCCGAGTTCCTGAAGTAGACGTGAACAGATTGCGGTCACGTCGATGACGCTGAGTGCGCCAGGATTCAGTTGTTGAAGGCGTAGAAATGAAAAAAGCCGCCTATTAGGGCGGCTCATTCACAGAAAAGAACGGAAAGGGTTAGGCGTACGGAAGCAGTAGACGGATCGCCTTCTCGTTCGACTCGTGCACCACTTTGGTGCCGCGCAGCTTGCGCTTCCGCTTGCTGGACTCGTGGGTGAGAAGGTGGCTCTTGTGAGCCTGCTTGTGCTTGAAATGCCCCTTCGCCGTACGCGAAAAGCGCTTCTTGGCGGCAGAGTGCGACTTCATCTTGGGCATCTGAAAGGTCTCCTTACTACGAACTTACCACCAAGCCCTGGACATCGAGAACTTAAATTTCCGAGGCTGGAAGGATTTTCGAGTAGGCGCGCACGGGCTTGAACCGTGGACCCCTACCGTGTCAAGGTAGTGCTCTACCACTGAGCTACGCGCCTAAGTGCCGAGGCCGAATGACCGAGGCCCACGACTAATAGCTCTGTGGCGCGGGCGGCGTCAACTCTTTTTTGGGCGCTTTGCTTCCGAAAAGACGTGCCTCTCGCAGCGCGACGGTGTGAACAGGTATTGTGGTTTCGGAGGCGACCGATGCACGTAGGGATCAATTACGCGTGGCGAAACTATGCTTGGGACTTTGGTGAGCCGCCTCATTCCGATGGTGGTGCTGCATGGGGAGCGAGAGCGGCGTGGATTCCGACGATCGACGACGAGCTGGCCGAATTTAAGCTGCTTGGCTTGCAGGTCGTGCGTTGGTTTCTGCTCGCCGATGGTACGACGTACGGCATCAACCAGCACAAGCCGGCTCTTGATACACAGCGATCGGGGCAGTGGCGCTTTCACGAAGTGCCAGAGTTGAGCGAAGCCTGGCTCGACGACTTCACTCGCTTACTGGTGAGCTGTGAGGCCCAAAAGATTCAGCTTCTGCCGTCGATCATCGACTTCCATTTTTGTTTTCCTGGTGTCGCCGTCCCCTCGTCGCCACATGTGAAGTGTGGAAGAGCGGACGTGATCATCGACCCGGACAAGCGGCGTCGTTTTTTCGAGCGTGTGGTGGAGCCGATCATTGCTGTTTGTCAGCGCTTTCCAAGCACCGTCTATGCGCTTGAACTGATCAACGAGCCCGAGTGGTGTACCGACGACAGAACCTGGCCCAGCGACAAGAAGGTCGTGCCACTGGGGTCGATGTTGGACTTCTTGTCGGAGGGCGCGGCTCGCATCAATCGGGCTGGTCTACGCTCGACGGTGGGTTTTGCCAAGCATCGCAGCATGAGGGCGTGGGATTCGCCGGGGCTCGGGCTAACGCTGCACCAGTGGCACTATTACTGCGATCCCGAGGTGGTTCCCGACAACGACATGGCAGCTCATGGGCCATGTATCGTTGGCGAGTTTCCGTCGGGACGATGGCGTGGTTGGCGTGAGCTAGGCGACGCGCAAGATACGCGATCGCGACTGGCTCTGTTGGCACGGAAAGGTTACGACGGAGCGCTGCTGTGGTCAGCCAATCGAGAAGAAGAAAAGATCGCCGAGCCGGTCGTTGAGTGGTCCGAGCGAGTACGCGATGAAGTGGCCGCGTTCATTTCCGGTCGATAAGCCTTCGCCTTGGCGAGCGACTTCCCTGTTTCCGTCTGTGTTGCGCTGAGGCTTTCGGGATCGCCCGCAAAGACGATCTGTCCCCCTTGTTGACCCGCATCGGGACCAAGCTCGACCACCCAGTCAGCCGCCGCGATCACTTCGAGGTGGTGTTCGATGATGACCAGCGTGTCGCCGCGATCGACCAGTTTGTGCAGCAGTTCAATCAATCGCCGTGCATCGGAGAGATGCAGTCCCGTCGTCGGTTCATCGAGTACGTAGACCGTCGGTTCGTGGTGACTGAGCGCCGTCAACTCGGCCGCGAGCTTCAGCCTCTGCGCTTCTCCTCCCGACAGCGTGTGCGAGCCTTGGCCAAGCTGGATGTAGCCAATGCCAAGCTCACACAGCGTTTGCAAAGGACGCCGAATCTTTGGGTGATTGGCAAAGTGGCGCACCGCTTCCTCTGCGGAAAGCTGGAGCACATCTCCGACCGTCAGCCCTTGAAACTGTACGGTCAGCGTCGACGGCTCGAACCGTTGCCCACCACAGGCCTCGCACGGGGTAATCACGTCGGGGAGAAACGACATCTCGCTGACCTGCACGCCTTGGCCTTCGCAGGTTGGACACCGCCCTCCGCCCGCGGAGTTGAACGAGAAGCGTCCCGCCGCAAAGCCGCGTACCTTCGATTCCGGCAGCCCGGCATAGAGTCGGCGAATTTCGTCCCAGACCGACAAAAACGTCGCGGGTACCGATCGCGGAGTGCGTCCGATCGGTGACTGATCCACAAGAAGTGCGCGCTTGACGGCTTCCGAACCGTCGAGTTTGGCATGTCCCAGCGGCGGCTCACTGGTTAGTCCCAGCGCCAGTCGCAGCGTCGGATAGAGCACTTTTTGCACGAGCGTGCTCTTGCCCGAACCACTGACTCCAGCGACGACAATGAAGCGACCCACCGGCAGCTTGAGCGTCACATTCTTCAAGTTGTGCGCCGAAGCGCCGCGTAGTGTGAGCATCCGAGTCGGCGGGGGTCGCTTGGGACGAGCGGCAGGTTGCAAATCCAATGCCTGTGCCGTTGGAGAGAGTGGATGCTTAAGCACCTCTGCGGCCGGTCCTTGGGCGATGATCTCACCGCCATGCTTGCCTCCCGATGGGCCCAAGTCGAGCAGATAGTCCGCCGCCCGAATCGTCGCCTCGTCGTGCTCGATGACCAAGACCGTCGAGCCAAGGTCCGCCAGGGCTCGCAAGTTGCCGAGTAAGCGATCGGTATCGCGAGGATGGAGACCAATCGTTGGTTCGTCGAGCACGTACAGCGAACCGGTCAGTCCCGCGCCGAGCTGTGCCGACAGCCGCAGCCGCTGCATTTCTCCGCCGGACAGCGTGGATGCCGCCCGATCGAGCGACAGATAACCCAGCCCAACCTGTTCGATAAAGCGCAGGCGTCGTCGCAACTCGTGAAGCGGTGCGTTGCTCACCTTTTCATCGCTACCGACAAACTGCCACTCTTCGACGATCGCGAGTGCACGACGGACCGATTGCGACGTCAACTCGGCGTAGGTCAGATCATGAAGCCGAACCTTGCGCGGAAGCGGAGCAAGTCGCGTTCCGTGACAGTCTCGACATAGCTTGGTTTCGTTGTCGGGATCGTGACCTCGACCTTCACAGAGGTTGCACTGACCCTGCTTGGTGTTAAACGAAAACCAGCGTGGGTCTAGCTCAGGGATGCCTTGACCGCACTTGCCGCAGGCCCGCTTCGTCGAGTACGTCCGCTCGTTGCGACCAGCTTTGGCGCTGGGCTCACCCGGTGCAATGGTGACGTTGCCATCGCCGAGCTGAATTGCCAGGTCAATCTGCGCTCGCGAAAACTGGGCCGGACTGCCGTGTGCCACGATGAAGTCGATGTGATGTTCCGCTGTCTTCACAAGTCGTGGCGGAGGCTCGGTGGCTACCAACTTGCCATCCACCCGTGCTTTGGCGATGCCCGAACGACTCGCGAGCTGAAAGACCTCTAGATAGGTTCCTTTGCGACCTCGAACCGTCGGTGAATAGAGCGTATACGGCTCGCTCCCGAGCTTTTGCAAAAGTCCCGTCAGAGCTTCCGTCGAGGTCGCATGGGCCGGTTCATCGCAGGTCGGACAATAAGGCAGACCGACCTTGGCATATAGCAATCGCAAGTAGTGCGCGACCTCGGTGACCGTTGCCACGGTCGAGTTCGCACCGGCACGGCTGATCCGCTGCGACAGCGCGATCGCTGGCGGCACACCGCTGACATGATCGACGTCCGGACGCGGCAACTGCGGCAAAAACTGGCGTGCGTACGGCGACAGCGTTTCCATGAACCTTCGCTGTCCTTCGGCATAGATCACGTCGAAGCACAGCGACGACTTGCCCGATCCACTCGGTCCCGTGACCACCGTCAAGCCACCATGTGGAAGCTTGCAGCTTACCGAGCGAAGGTTGTGTTCTCGGGCATTTTCGACAGAGATGACCGCCTCACTCGCAGGCAACGACTCCGTTTCATCGCCAAAGTGCAGGGTCGCCGCCATTCGGGCTTTGAGTGCAGTACCCGTTCGCGTCGACAACCGAGCCAATTCTTTCGGCGGGGCAGCGGCCATGAGCTGTCCACCATCGGGACCACCGCCCGGACCGAGATCGATCACCCAGTCCGCTTGAGCGATGACATCCAGGTCATGCTCGACGACCACGACGCTACCGCCGTTTTCACATAGCGCATGAAGCGCTGCGACAACAGGAGCGACATCACTCGGGTGTAAACCTGCGCTGGGCTCATCGATGACAAACAGGGTGCCACGAGCCGGTTCCGACAGAGCGCGAGCGAGCTTGAGTCGCTGGGCCTCGCCTCCCGACAGAGTCGAGAGTGGTTGGCCAAGCGTCAGATAGCCAAGTCCAACCCGGAGCAGCGGTGCCAGTGCGCGTCGCAGAGCCGGATCAGGTTCTGCCGGTGGATCAAAGCGAGCCAGCGCCTCTTCGATGGACAGCTCCAACACTTCAGCAACGGTAAGACCACCCAGTCGGACCGCCAAAACCTCAGGCCGGAACCGCTTCCCCTGACACACCGGACACAGGAGCGAGACGTCGGCGAGAAACTGCATCTCAACGGTTTCATAGCCCTCACCCGAACACGTCTCGCAGCGACCCTTGGCGACGTTGAACGAAAAGTGCGAAGCGGTCAGTTCCCCAGCAATGGCACCGGCCTGAGCGGCAAAGCGCGCTCGAAAGCGATCCCAGGACTTGGTATAGGTTGCGGCGTTGCCTCTGGTGGTTCGTCCGAGCGGTGACTGATCGACCAGCACCACACTGCGTAGTGCCGAAATCCCGGTCAGTTCGCGGTGCGCCCCCGGCTTGTCGACGTTACTTTCCCCTTGGGCTCGTGCGACTGCTCGATACAAGACATCTTCGACGAGCGTAGATTTGCCGGAGCCACTCGGTCCAGTCACTGCCACCAGCACGCCCAACGGGATGTCGACATCAACATCGCGGAGGTTGTTTTCGGTCACCCCACGCAGTGACATCACGGTGGAAAAAGTGCGCGGCAATCGTGTCGGAATGCTGTGCCTTTGCCAGGCCGCGCCCGTCGGTAAATCGGCACGTTCGGCCAGTGCTCGCGGCGGGCCGTCGAATAAGATTCGGCCACCGTGACGGCCTGCTTTGGGCCCCAGTTCCACGGCTCGGTCACACGCGGCGATCAGCGACGGTTCGTGCTCGATCAGAAGGACCGTATTGCCACCTTGCGCCAGGCTGCGCATGGCTTGTCCCAGCTTGGGCACGTCTGTTGGATGGAGTCCAACGCTTGGCTCATCGAGCACAAACAATGTTCCGGTCAGTCCTGCCCCAAGGGCCGTCGTCAAGCTCGCTCGTTGCGCTTCCCCACCGGAGAGCGTTCGCGCCTGGCGATCGAGCGTCAGGTACCCCAAACCAACTTGGCTCAGGAATCCGAGTCGAGATCGCAGTGACTCCATCACCAGCTTGCCTTGCGACGAGCGGGGTGTCAGCGACTCGATTCGCGCCAGCGATGCGCTGACACTATCCGCGTGCCATTCGGCGAGGTTCTTTTGCAACACGCGATACGACAGCGCCGTGGCATTGAGCCGGGCACCGTGGCAAAGCTCGCACAACTCGTACGATCGGTAGCGCGACAAAAGCACCCGGACGTGCATCTTGTAGGTGCGCGACTCGAGGAACTTGAACCAGGCACGCACGCCGGGATACTTGTCGTCGTCCCAGGTTCCTTCTCCGTCGAGAATTCGTGCTTGCTGCGCCTTGGACAGCTTGTCCCATGGCTTGTCGAGTGGAATGCGGTGTTTTTCGGCAAACCCAACCAGCGCCGCCCGCTCCCACTGTGAGCTTTGGCCGCTCCAGGGTCGGATGGCACCTTGCTGAATGGTTTTTCGTCCATCGGGGATGACCTTGTCCCAGTCAATGCCGATGATGCGACCAAAGCCCTTGCAGGCCGGACACGCACCGAGCGGCGAGTTGTACGAAAACAGTCGCGCATGCGGTGGCTCGAAGGTTCGCGCACAGCCCGGGCAGTGAAGATCCTTTCCGACGAGAATCCGATTGCTGGAGGTGTAGCGTGAGCGCGGTGTGGCATCGCTGGCTTGGTTTGGACGATCGACGATTCGAACCTCAGCAGATCCACTATGACGGTGACTCAGTTCTAGGGCATCGAGAAGGCGACCGCGCTCGCTGCTGGACAGTACCAAGCGATCGACAACGACCTGGACGTGGACCGCGTCCGGAAGGGTATCGGTGTCCACATCGAAGGGCTCTTCATCGAGGAGGAGTCGCCGAAAGCCTTGTTCACGCAGGCGGGGCAGGGCAAGGCGAGCTTCTTCGCTGCTCCCCATCGAAAAGACCACCAGTGCGTTGCGTCCATCGTGCGCGGCACTGATGCGCTCGGCCGCTTCCACCGGCGATAGCACTTGAGCGGTGAGTTGACAGCTCGGACAGCGAGGCACCGCTTCGGCGGCAAACAGCGCCGATAGGTACGGCTCGACATCGGTCAGGGTGGCCAGCGTTGAACGGCTCGACTTGACTGGGGCTCGACGATCTACAGCCACCGCTGCGGCCACCGGTTCCAGGCTCTCGACATCGGGCCTGGGCAGTCGTTCCAAAAACTGCCGTGCGTAGGGGCTGAAGCTCTCCACGAAGCGGCGCTGTCCTTCGGCATAGAGCGTGTCGAGCGCCAGCGATGATTTGCCCGAGCCACTCGGCCCACAGAGCGCGACCAGCGACCCTGCTTCGAGGCGTAGGTCGACGGACTGAAGATTATGGGTCTTGGCTCCCCGCAGGGAGATCGGCAGCATCGATGACATCGTGGCCTTCCTTGCGAGCGCGACTGTAGGCAGGTGTATGCCGCCCGCGCTCATTGGATGAAGCTTGGGCAGAAAAGCGCACAACTTGGTAATCGAAAAGGGGAAAAGCGCTGCGCGTCGTGGTGAGCGAGTGAAGAACGAACGCGACTACAGAGGGCCGAAGATAGCTAGCGGAAGGTGCGGGTGGTACGGCTGCTCATCAAGCTCGAGACCAGCTCGGGACTGTCGTGCTTCTGGCGGGGTGGCATGTACTTGTAGCGCTTGCGCCACCAACGCAGCGGCCCACCATCGCGGCAGCCCAAGGCCCGATCGCTGGGCGAGCAGTAGATGCGCAGGTGTAGGTGATCGTCGTGAGGCAGTGTGTCGCCGGGCTGCTTGAGGACCGCTTCGGCGCGCTCGATCAACTCCTCATTTTCGCGGCGATCGCGGGCGTGCTGGAGCAGGACGTTGCGGAGTCGGTTGTGGATGAACAGAAACTGGATCTCGATCTCGGGATCCTCAAGGAGCGCTCGAACCAGTGCCCAGTTGCGACGAACATCGAACTTGCGCGGCGTAAATTCCGAAAAGGTCACGCCCGGCGTTGGCCGGACGTTCAGAGAGCGCAATCCGGCTCCGTAACGTGGCATCGCGGATACGGGAGCGATTGGTTGGCCTTCCTCATCGAGTGCGTAGTAGATGAGGTCCGCATCGTGGCCGTTTTCATGCGAGCGGTGCAGCTTGCTTTCGCCGCCACCCTTCATGGCGATGTCAGCGACGCCCAGAGTGCCACCTGGCAGTTCCTTCGCGACGCGCTTCGCGGCCCGCATGATCGCTGCGATGATCTCGTCGGTACCGTAGTTGGCACCGCGCTCACGCCACAGGGTCGGGACCACGAATCCGGGGCCCTCATCCGGGAGCTTGCGGCCCCGGCGGAGAGCTCCGTTGTTGAAGTTGCCCATGGCCACGCTGCTGCCATCGCTCAGCATTCCCGGGCCTACACAACCCAGGAGCAAGCACGGCAGAGCCAGGAGCAGAAGACCGCGACGGGAATTGCTGCGCATGGTGATATCAGTATGCCATAGGAAGTGGGCGTCAGGAAAGCCGGTGATTTGGGAAGTTTGTGGCCCGAACCGGGGGCGAGACCGTACGTGCTGGAAGGATAACGATTCGGCTTACCAGCGAAACTCGCTCCGGAACAGGATCGCGTGAGTAATCACCGTCGGGACTTCCTTGGTTGGGAGATCCTTGCGGTCGTCCGAGGTCATCGCGATGAGTCGGTAGTCGACGAGGAAGAACAACGTGCGCCAAGGGTTGAGGGCGACCTGAGCGTTGGCCTCATGGGTCATACCGGAGCGCTTGCCAAAGCAGCCTGAAAACGGGTCCGAAGGGGTGCAGAAGACCTTGTCGTTGTTGGCGAGCTGGTCGGTGGTGATGGCGACCGTGTAGCCGATGGAGGCAGTGATGCGATCTTTCCAAAAATCCCGTCCGACGTCGAAGCTGATGACGTGGTTTTGGGCGCGATAGTCGAAGATCAGGCTGTAGATCAGGCTGGCGCGGACTCCGTAGAGCGTGCCGGTGTCGCGAACACCAACGGAGACGTCACCGGCAAGGTTCGACGTGTTCTTGGTGTAGGTCGGTGTGTTGTAGACGTCGGGAACGCTGTCGCCGTTGATGAGCGAGCGAGCCCGAACTCGGCCTTCGATGAAGCCACCGAGTCGACGAAAGAAGCGACTGTCGAGAGTGACTTTGCCTTCATCGCGGCCTGTGCGGAGCACGGTCAGGTTGTTTTCGACGGCACTCGCTCCGATGGCCGCCAAGGTCGTTCCAGCGCTGCGGTTGTAGATCAGCCGCGACAGGTACATGTTGATGGCCAGCGACGACATGTGCGAGTAGCCAAGACGAATCGTCAGCCGGTCATTGCTGAGCGCACGGATCGATGACAGCACGACGGCGCGGGTCAGTTGCGGTCCCGCCGATCCGTAGAGATCGATCACCAGATCGCTCATCAAGTCGACCCGTTCGTGCGGTCGCCACGAGTTAAACCAGCTCACGAAGACACGGGGAGCGTCGAGATCGGAGCTGGGCTGGGTCAGGTTCTGTTGAATCGGATCAGTTCCCATCGGTGGTGTCGCACCGAAGTTGGGAGAAACCGCGCCACCATCACCAGGTCCAAGGAAAAAGGAGCCAGCCGCTCCCACGGTGCCCCACAGTGCGCCGTAGTTGTAACGAGCACCGACGCCACCGACTAGACCGAACTTCCCCCCGTCGGTTTGACACTGCTGGGTGGCCAGTTCCGTGGGAGTTGGGTCGAATGGGCCGGTGATGATCGTCGGTGTTTCGCTGCGCTGACCGGCCACGCCATTGCCACATGGCGAGACGTAGTCGGTGAGCAACGAGCGCGAGTAGGGATTCGGGTAGCCGCCGAAGAAGGCACTGCCGTACCAATGCTGACCGAAGTCATGGGCGACGCGCACACCATCGACTTTGATCGCATCGGTCTCCGCGATGTACATTCGCCCAAGCGACAAATGCCAAGTGGGCACGGGCCGCAACGTGACGTAGGCTTCGCGTAGATCGTATTCGCGTCCGCCGAGATAACCCCGCGCCGTGGTGCCGAGCGATTTCTTGTAAAAGTCGTCGCCAGAGAGCTGGCTGTTGGAATCGAACTTGCGCTCGAAGTCGAGGCTGCCCGTGAGGCGCAGGCGAAAGTCGAGCTTGAAGTCGAGCCTGTCCTTCCACATTCGTGAGGCCAGCACCGTTGCTCGCAGATCGGCAAGCCCCAAGTTGGAGTTGGTCGCGATTCGCTTATCAATGTTGAGCGTCGGATCGACCCCATCGTCTTCGGTGTAATAGAAGCCGGTGAGCGAGACCTTTCCTCGATAAACCGGTCCGGCCGTCGCCAGCGAAGGCGCGACCAGCAGCAGCGTCGCTAGAAGCAGCTTCCCCCTCATCGGCATACCGAATCCGTTCCAACCAGGCGGCTGACTCGGAAGCTGGCTGTGTTGTGGCAGCCTCCGCAGCCGACCTGGGCATCATGACGATTGGCTGGACCGAGCGGCAGTCCGTCTGTGGACACACGCAGCGCCGCTGCCCGAACCGCATCGTCGCGGTGGCACGCAATGCACGCCGGTGATAGCCCCGTGTAGTTACCGCCCTTGTGACAATCGCTGCAAGGCAGCACGCGGTGGACCCCGGTGAGCGTGCAACCGACACGGTCATGGTAGAAGCGTGCGCCCGTAAACGTCTGCTGGGTGTGACAGTCACTGCAGCGCGGTCCCAGCGAGTTGTGATGGACGTCATCACGCTGGTGGCAGCCAATGCAAAGCTGCGCGAGTCCCTGTAGTACGCGACCGCTCGGGTGGCACTCTTTACAGAACAATCGGTCGTGGGCTCCACCGAAGCGCGCTGGAAAGATGTCGTGGCCAGTGTGGATCTTCTTCCAAGTCGCCGGTTCGTGACAGCCTTGGCAGCGAATGCCTAGTTCGCCCTTGTGGGCTTCGGGGTCCGCGTGGCAGTCCTGGCAGTCTGTCGGTGTCGGTTTGTATTTCTGCGACGGATGACAGCCTTGGCATCGTACCGCCGAGTGCTTGCCATCGAGGTGCCAGCGGTCTTTGACCTTGGGATCGTTGTGGTCAAAGCTGACTTGGCCGGTCGGGTTGTGGCATGACTCGCAGCGCAGTCCCAGGCTGCGCTGATGTGCGTCGTCCTTGAGGTGGCAGCCGCTGTCGCTGCACTGCATCTGAGTGGGCTTGTAGCGACGAGCGGGGTGGCAGCTCTCGCAGCGTGCCTCTTTGTGTTTGCCAACCAGAGGATAGTTGCTCTGATCGTGATTGAATTTGGTTGCCGCCCAGCGCGCACCTTCGTGGCAGTTGTTGCAGGTGTCTTTGCCGAGCGAGCCTTTGTGCAGTCGATCTTCGTGACACGATCCACACATCGATGGGGTGGAC
>WBZP01004172.1_pt1 | contig 15208 bp, 11 predicted proteins | sample 5204301 | NCBI WGS metagenome assembly WBZP01 (sample SAMN12412401, study PRJNA552823) | activated sludge metagenome | isolation source: activated sludge from nitrification reactor of wastewater treatment plant... | place: USA: Pennsylvania | collected 2017
CGAGGGCACCAGCGTGAGCCGGGTCACCCGGTGGGCGGCCAGCGTCGCCACCAGGCGGTGCAGATCCGTCGCTTCCTCGGGCCCAATGATCGCGGTGGGCACACCTTGCAGAAGCCCGCTGAACACCTCCGTCACCGAGTCCACGAAGTTGAGCGATGATCGATGCGCGACCACTTCTCCGGGTGCAAACGGATACTGGGCGAAGCCCCAGCGCAAGCGCGTCGCCATCCCGATTTGGGTCACACAAACGCCCTTCGGTCGCCCCGTGCTGCCGGAGGTATACAGAAGGCACAACAGGGCCTCGCCTCCATCGCTCGGCAGGGCCAGCGGCTCCATCGCACATGCCGCCACTTCCGCAGAGTCTACCGCCAAGCCAGTCAGCGACGAACGCAACGACACAGAAGCCTGGTTCGCCCCGCCCGTCAACATCACCTGGGCCCCGCAGTCTTCGGCTATCCACTGTTGGCGCTCCTGGGGATACGTCGGATCGATGGGCACATAGATACCGCCGGCGAGCAGGATGCCGAGCAGCCCGATCGTCGAATCCAGGGATCGCGAAATCGCCAGACCAACCGGGGTTCCACCGCCCACACCACGACCACGCAGCGCCCGCGCCACTTGCGAGGCACGCCCGAGGAGTTTCTCGTAGGTGAGAGACTGCTCAGCACACAAAAGTGCCAAAGCCTCCGGATGGCGCTGTGCAACCTCTACAAACCATGCCGCCAAGTTCTTGTTTGAATGCGAGAGGGCCATCTACATACTGCTATCAAAATAAGCGTTTTTATTGACGAATGATTCATCAACCATTGCTAGCACACAAGATGCGCAGCAATGGCATCCATCCGCATCGTTTACAATATTTAAATCTTGGTAGAACACATCAGGTCGATCATAGAAACGCTTCTGAAGAACAGAGGTCATGTTAATTCCTTAACAAACAGGATGGCTTCGCGATGGATATTGGCCAATGAGGCAAACACCCGCTGTCCCTCAAATTCGTAGGTGGAATACTCACGCGATGAGAGTCGAGTAAACCCCGCCCGCTCGGCCTGAATCGCGGTCACGCGATGCGTACAAATCGTCATGGCGAAGCGGTAACCACGCTGCCGAGCCGCAGCCAACGATTGCAGCTCCAGCTCACGGGTCATCTCGTACCCAGGAACCCCCGGGATGGTGCCGGTCAGGGAAAGTTGCACCACTTCTCCTCGGCTGGGTTCCCCGTACTTTTGAATGAACTCGTGTTCTAGCTCGGTAAGCAGCTCCAGGCTCGGCAGCAGCCGCACCGGTGCCGTCTCAACCGGGATCACCGCCAGGCTGCAAAAGTCATGCGCGAGACAGATGCCCAACACCGGCTCGCCACCCTTCTCCCGTGCCACAAACGATAGACCATCCGCCCAGCTAGCCTGCACAATCGGCGTGACAAACGGCAGGTCGTCTTCCACTGTGAGCGCCGTGGCGGCGGTGAGCGGCTCACGATCGGCGTCCATCTCAGCCGCCAGTCGAATGGTCTGCTCCTCGGTGAGCCCTGACGCAGACAGCGGCAACAGCTCAAACCCGAGCTGTGGAGGCAGATCCAATACCGATTTTTTGTCGCCATCGATCCAGCTTGCGATCACATGCAACGGCAGCCGAGCAACTTGCAGGCTCTCCAGCCGGTCCCCGTGGAAGTCTCGACCGATTGCGACAAGCAGCTCAGCCAGCGCCAGCGAGTTGCCACCCAAATCGGCAAAAGAATCTTGGCGCGCAATGGGACTCACAGATAGCACGGAGGCAAACAGCGCGGCCAGCCGCCGTTCCGTGTCGGTCAACGGTGCCTCGGACGGTTGCAATACCCGCGTCGTGACCTGCGCAAGTTCCGTCAGGGTGCGCCGATCGAGCTTGCCATTGGGCAAAAGCGGCAGGGTTGCGATAGCGAGGTACTCGGCCGGTAGCATGCTCATCGGTAGCAGCCGCTGCGCCGCAGCCCGTAGCATCGAGACGTCCAGGTCCGGCGGCGAAAAAAACGCAAGCAGTCGCCGCGACAGAGGCTGTTCGGGTTCTTCTTTGACGATCACCGCCAGCTCACGAAGCCAGGGACACGCGCCAAGCAGTGTCCGCTCAATCTCCTCCAGCTCGACCCGCACCCCGCGCAGCTTCACTTGATGATCTTGCCGTCCCAGAAAGTACATCTGACCGAGGCTGTCCCTTCGCACGCGATCACCGGTGCGAAACAGTCGCTCACCGGGACGCTGCGGGTGGGCCACAAAGCGACGCGATTGCTCGGTCGGACGACGTAGATAGCCCTGCGAAAGCACCGGACCACCGACGTACAATTCGCCGCTTTGACCGTCTGGCACGGGCTGCATCTGCTCGTCCAAGATCAGCAGCTCGGCCCCAGCCATCGACGATCCGATCGGCACCCGTTCCTCGGGTAGCGGCAGGTGTGGCGGAAACACCGCACAGGTAACATCGGCAGTCACTTCAGTGCTGCCATAAATATTGAGCATCGTGGCCGATGGATGGGCAGCCCGAAACTGTCGAAGCAGCGACAGCGGCAACTCTTCTCCGCTACAGGTCCACAACGTAAGCTGCGGCAGGGCCTGTTCCAGGTTCGGCACGGTTCGGAGCAACGCCGCCAACACCGAAGGAACCACGGTCAGTCGCGACACCCCAAAGCGCCTGAGCGCCGCGATCAGTTTTCCCAGATCGTTTACTTCACCCGGTTCCAGCAGCGCGGTCGGAACGCCGCTGAGCAGGCCCGAAAAAATCTCGGCCACCGAGTCCACAAAGTTGAGCGACGAGCGGTGAGCCACGACCTCGGCACCACCCTCGGCAAACGGGAAGGCCGCCACGCCCCAGCGCAGCCGGTTGAGGGTAGCGCGGTGGGAACCACACACTCCGTTTGGCCTGCCGGTGCTGCCCGACGTATATAGGACATACAGTAGATCATCGGCACAAGACTCCGTCGCCGCAAAGTCCGTCGCGGGCGACTGTCCTGCGAGCGTATCCAGATCGACCACCGAGCCAGTAAGTTCCAGCAGCGGCGGCACCATCGAGGTTGCGGTAACCACAACCGATACCTCCGAGTCGGCCAGCAAGAAGCGCTGACGCTCCACCGGATAGTCGGGATCGATCGGTACGTACGCCCCACCGGCCAGCAACGTGCCAAGCACCGCCAGAAGCGACTCCACCGAGCGCGGCAAAACGATGCCAACCAAGACGCCTCGGGCGACGCCGTGCCCACGCAGGGCTTGCGCAACCACAATCGCCCGCCGCAGGAGCTCTTCGTAGGACAGTTGCCCCTTGGAAGAAAGGACCGCTACAGACTGTGGTTGGCTCGTCGCTATACGAAGAAAATGCGTCGTCAGGGAGTCGTCTTCAGACGGAAACATGGGCGCGGCGACCATCCAGGCTCTCCCTCTGTTTCCGTGAGTTGGCTCTGACCAAGACCAAGGAAGGCAGGGGCACCTTGGGTATCCGATTGTGGAAGCGACCGGGACGCATGTTCGGCCAAAATTTTCGCTAGGTTGCGCCGATTAGACAACTGAAATCTCGACCTGTTTCAGCTTACGAGCGCGTCGAACACCAAGCAGCAAAAACAGCAAGAGCGCCGCCCCGACCACGTTGAGCACGGCGTCGGTCGTGTACAGCGCTCGCAGTCCGTGCCGCGCATAGACATGCGTATCGAGCGACAGCACATACATCTGGGCAATGCTAGAAAATGCATAGAAGATTGAATATTGAGTAGAGGACGAGGTGCTCGACTTACTAATCAATTCGAACACCATAGCCGAACAAGCTGTAATGGATACACCTTGCAGCACATCATACACTATCGAACCAATCGCATAGATTGATGGAGACATCGGCATCACTGCCCAAAACACACCAACCATGGACATGGTTACAGCCGAAACCACATATAGAACTCGACTGTCGATGCGTAGGCAAAAGAGACCGCCGAGATAGACGCCCAGGAATGTCAGAATCCAACCGGCAAATCCGTTAAGACTTACGGTCATCCACTCAGGTGCCTGATAATCTACCGCCAGAGCCGGTAAAAAGAAATTAAGAGCCATCGTGCCCGCTGGACAAATACACAAAACCAGACCGAGCCATCCATCCTGGCCGCTCAGGGTCTGGCGCGCCTCGGCGATGAAAGCACGGACGATGACTCCAGGTTTTCGACTCAAGCGATCCGGTTCTGGGATCAGCAGCACTGCCAGGGATGGCAAAAGGATGAGTGCGCCGCTCACCAGTGCGAGCGTCGCGACCGAGCAGCGCTGCGTCAACATCAGCATCAGCGTCGCACCAATCGCGCCACCGAGCTGTATGCCCAGGTTGAGCAAGTTAGAGGCCTTCAGTCGACCGGCACGATCTAGCGTGGTGGCAGCCAATCCGCCAAAGCAGCTCGTCGCCAGCCCATATTGAATCTGGGCAACCAGAATCAGACCATAGAAGAGATTCTCATGGTTCTGAATAATGAGAAATAATGCTATTATAATAGACAACGCACAAGCCAGAGACATCAAAATAAACCACGATTTCCTTTTGATCCACAAATCAGTGATCGGATTGAAAAATGGCTGTACAACATAAGGAAAAACAGAAGCCGTACTATACCAACCGATCGCCTCAATAGAGGCACCAATTTTGCGCATCAAGAACGGCATCTCGGTCAGAAAGAAAGCCCCTGCCATTCCCAGCGAAAGAGCTATGACAAAATAGGCCAGTGATGCATATCCTGATAGGGAACGCTCATTGGGCGGTGGCCCGGTCAGACCATCGTCCGCGAGATTGCGATGCAAGGCCGACTCCATCACCCTACTTGGATTCAGCAGAGCCAACGAAGGCGGGGTCTTCGAGTGCAAGTGGAGTACAGTTCATCGGTGCCACGAGCGGATTGCAGCGGGCGGGCTTACCGCCGGGAACTGCAAAGTGATAAGAAAACTTGCTCGTCGGTTCTGGAAAGTCGGTACTGATGAAGTGGGATGCACTCAGGAGGGCGGCTTCTCCTCGGGAGGTGTCGGCGGCGCGAGCCTCTTGGGTATCGGCATCGGCACGAGTCCGAACCAGAAAGTTGTTCTGTACGGCTTTCCGAATCTGCGCTTGCGCGGCCACACTCTTTGGATCGTTTAGGACCGACACCGCGCCAAACGGGTCTTCCGGTGCAGAGTCCACAAACAGAAGTCGTCCTCGAAGATCTGTTTTGTTGTGGGTGTACGCAGTCCGCACCGGCCCCGTGGTATCAAACGCGAACAGAACCCGCCCGCGCAGCCGACCAAGCACCGGCCAGCCTCGGAGCTTGAGCGCATCTCGCAGCGTGGCAGAGTCCCCCTGAACCTCATCAGGAGTGATCACCCGCTGCCTTGGGAAAGCAGTCAGGATCTCTGCCTCCAGGTGCCCAAAGAAGGTCTCCAGTTCGTCCGAGGGAGTGTCATTCTTCGGTTCGATCTGAACGTAGATCGGAAGGTGTCCTGGATACGCATCCGAGAAACGTCGAATCTCTCGTAGGCAGTCGAGTAAGCGGGTGCAGCGCGTACCGGTGTCCACAAATGGAACGTGAACCACCGTCAACCCGTCCTGCGCATCGTAGGAGACATCCAGCTCCAGTTGACGAATCTGCAAGCGATCGAGCTGCTCGTAGATCGGGGCGTGCGTGTACTCCCACGGCTCAACGGACCCATTGTGGGTATCGATGTGATAGCTGTTGTGGGTGCCGCGAACCTGAACGTGCTGGAGCTGGAGCTGTTCATCCAGCGGATACTTGAACGGCTTTCCGATCACGCCCGGTGGCGAGTCCGAATCGCTATCCATCGCACCACAACCAGCGCCGCTCATCAGCGCGACCAGCAGACCGATTTTAAGGATTCCTCTTCGCATGCGCGGAGCCTACTACGAACGGTTCCGCGTTGTATCCGGATGTCGCGACCGGAAAGGCTTTTACATCTCAAGCGGCAAAAAACGCGAGGGACCGAAGACCTCGGCCCGCAACTTCTTGAGCTGCTCGGCCACTTCCCAGGCATCCTGGGCGCGCTGCCGAGGACTATCACGGATGAGGAACTGTAGGAATCGGGTGAAGCGCTCATCGACCTGAGCCGGCACCGTCCCTTGTCGCACGTCGCCACCCAGCAAAAAGATCATGGTCTTGCCGAGCGAATACAGGTCGGACGCTGGCAGCGGCGGTTTGCGCGCCATCACCTCGGGAGGACTAAAGTCGGGGTTGTGCGCTCGAAATCCCTGCCCTGTCTTTTCGGGTGCCACCACCGCATAGCTCCAGTCGATCACAAACACGTTGTGATCTTCAGGACGAACCAAGATATGGGCGGGCTCGATGTTGCCGTGGATGATGCCCTGCTGATGAGCAAAGCCCAGCGCGGACAGCGATCGCGCCAAAATCCAGGCCACATGCTCGGCGTTGAGTCCATTCGGATAACGATCGCGCACCATGTCCAGATCGTAGCCATCCAGATACGCAAAGATACTGCCGGCCTGTCCCGACGGTGCGATGAACTGATCGACCAGCTCGGGCAGGTGTTTGCGCTGGACTCCTGCTTGGGATTGCAGTGTCCGGACGATTCGCGCCTCTTCCATGAGCAGGTCGCTATCTTCCCGCTGCATCGCGATCTTGACCGTCACATCTTGGCCCGCCCTGGCACCAGTCTCACACGAGCCGCGATACAGCATCGCCAGATCCCCCTGCGCCATAATCCTCGTCGCCCGATAGGTACCGCTCGGGGTGGTGACGGTGAAGTCAACCTCTGAGTTTGGCGAGGGCGTCGGCACGCTGCGCAGCCGGGTCGGCGGACGGCTGGCCGGAGTCTCCACATCGGGCACAGCCGCTTGGACCACAGGCTCGACGGGAGGACGCGCACTCTCTAGTTCGCGCACAGCCCGCTGATGCCATTCATAGAGCTTGCTCAGCAAATGACGGGCACTGTTCTGCGCGAGGCTGTTGCCGCCAAAGCGCTCGGGCCGCAGCCTACGAACCAACACCACGTATTCTTCTTCGAGGAGCACCAGCCGTTCATCGACACTGAGGTCTTGCAGCGCCATCGCCGGAAACACCTCTTGTGTCGATCGAGCCCCCGCCACGAGCGACTGAACCTCTGCCAGATCATCGTGCAACACGAACCACCCCCTATGGCAACCAGCGTCACAGCCGCAAAAGTCCACCAGCTACGAGGATAGAACTCCAGCCCGCCCAGAGAAAGGTGCTTGACCAAACGGTCGCAAACACTCCCGATTTTGCCTGCTCGCTCGACCCGAAGTGCGGTGGCAGTTTGTGTGTCCTGCCCCGCAAAGGTTCTAAATCACTTGGGATGACACCCAGTGCGTGCGTGGGCACAAAGAACAGCTATCCTGTTCTTATGCACATTGTGCGGATTCAGCGAGGGACTTCGCCGCAGGTATCCCTGCTCCAAGAACAGCGGTATGGCAAAGAAAAGGATCTGGAGCGAGATCTGGCTGCGGCCCCGCTGCTGCTTCAGCAGGTAATGGGAACCCCCATTCATCTGCTCGCAACAAACTTTCGACTCCCGGGGGATGAACGGGTAGCCGGACTGTATCTTGACAGCGATGGAAGGCTGCTGCTGTGCGAAGTGCGACTGGCCCGCAGCTTGGGATCGACCCGTGAAGTGCTCGGACAGCTTCTCGATCACGTGTCCGCGCTGTCTCAATATCGGCTGGAGGATCTCAGCACCTCTCTGTCCGGCAAGCTCGAAGAAGTGCTCCGCCAGCTCAGCCATGGTGAGGTCGAGCGCTACGCGCAGATGTGTCAGCAGTTGAGTGAAAACCTCCGAGCCGGAAGGGTCGGATTGGTACTCGTGCTGGACCGCGCACCGGCTCACCTACAGCGCATCTGCCGCTATCTGTGTCAGAACGTAAAGATTCAGTTCGTGCTCCTGACGCTCAAGCGGTACCGTGCCAGCGATGACAGTGACATCGTGGTGCCAACACTGGTGGCGCAAGCGCAGCAGCAGCAAGCGCAGGCCAATCTCCTTGAGCTGGCGGTCCAGTTTGCACAGCCAGGTCACTCCGCCGTACCACTTGACAACATCAAGCATCGGCCAAACTGGCTGGCCCTATATCCCCGAACCTGGCCGCCGTCCGTTCACTTCGAGTTCCTGATCCATCCCGAGAAAGACTGTCGAATCGGAGTCGAGCTGCACCTGGAAGATCGCGAGCTGCCACAACTGCGTGAACTCGTGCGATTCCTTGGTTCCTCAGACATGCAAGATGCGCTGAAAGTCCACTTTGATAGTGCGAGGATTGTGTGGGACCAAAACTACCAGGGGTGTGGTCGTTTGGCGGTGATGTTCGACGCAGCCAGTGAGCCCGATGGTCTGTCTGCTGCGATGTCGGTCCTGATGGAGCTCACCCATGCCCGCATCAGTGAGAGACTCCGCCCCCTCAGCAAGCCCACCGAAACGCCAAGAGCCACCGTGGCCCCAAAAGAGTAGCTCTGAGTCATCGCTACCGATGAGTTGAAATCAGGGTACGGAGTCTCTGTAGACACTCTGCTCTGCGGATCACTTCGGCTTCTGGAGTGTGCAACCAGCGCGGGTCAAATCGATGTTGTTGGTCGCATCCAGGCAGGAATAAATCTGGTAGAGCTGCTGTCCGTAGCTTGCACCCTTGGTCGCAGTGATGCGACCGCTGGCGTCGACTTCACACGGGTTGTTGAGGGTGCAGGAAGCACCGCTCTCATTGCCGGTGTTGTTGATGCCGATGACTGCTTTGGACTCCACATCGATGAGCGGGGATCCCGAGGTACCGCCGATGGTCTCGCAGCCCGGCTGGGTGAAGCGAATCGAGTCCCGGAACGTCCAGGTGCCCTCGCGCAGCTCTGGAACAAAGTGATCGATCGAGCACGAGTAGATCCTTTTCCAGTATCCAGAGACGATCCGGAGTGCAGTCCCCTCTGTTGGGCGGCGCGATTGAATGACCAGTGGCGCAACCCGGAACCGCGTCGCAAGCTGCGCATAGGTCTGGGTCAAGCGATAGATCGCAAAGTCCGATCCCGTCATGGTCGCGTACAGCATCCGCTGAGCACGCAGGGTTCCTAGCGAGCGAGCGCTCGCATCGAGCAGCGTGAAGGTCCGACTCGATGCCTGATCGACAATTGCATCACCTGCGGCAACAAAGCCACTCAAGCAGTGACCATTGGTCAGCACCATCGCGTAGTCATCGGTGCGCGAGGTAGAAAACCGCACGAGCGAACCCGAGCAGTTCGACAGGGCGACGATCGATGTAAAGTCAACGCCGGCGGCATCCAGTTCCTCCCAGGTGGGAGTCTGCGCGGCGGCTTGCTGCGCCTCTTCGGGATACCCAACCGGCAACGCGAACGCCTCTGCGGAGGCTCCGGTGACCACAAACAGAGCGGTCAGCATGCCGGTCCACAGTGAACGCAGAATGCCACGGGAGCGGGTGTAGGAAGAGGGGCTGACCTGATCAGACGATCCACCGAACGCACTACGCATAGGTTGTCCTCCAGTTTGGGTACGAGTGATTGCTTGGACGGCAACACTTCTCGCTTGGGAATGGACCCCTGCGCAAGATGGGAGTTTTGTTCTCGACTCTGTCCCAAGCTGGGGTCTGTTCCCCCAGCTTAAGCGCGAGAATCGAAAGACAACGACGGTAAGCAGAGAGAGGAAGGAATACGAAGGCGAGACAACAGAGAAGAACCCTGTCGCGAGAGCGCGTGCTAGTTGTACAGTAGGTCGAACGTCACTGTAACCGGCATGGTCTGACCAGCGGCCAGCTCAAACTTGTTCGTAAACGGCAACGTCACCGGATCACCAGCGACCGGATCACGCGTCGTGGGAGTGCTCTTGTCGCCGATGTCAAAGAAGCCCAAAAAGGTGTACGTCTGCGGGGTCAGTGGCTTACTCGTCCAGCTCGCCGCGCTGAGCTTGTCGGTCTTTAAGTCGATCGGCAATTCAAGGCTCGCGGCGGCGACAGCTCCCTTTCGTGGACCCGTCAGTGTCACATCTTCGCTTAGAAAGAACTCTCCGTACGCAGTTCCTTTGATCGAGCTATCCTTCTTGAGCTGGCCACGCACCCCATCGGATATCTTGAGGCGCACCACAAACTTGGTCTCGGTCACAGGCAGCATCTGCTCGTCAGGAATCGGCTCGTCTTTGGGAGCGCAAGCAGAGGACAGAAGAACAAGAGTCAGCGGAAGTATCAATAGTGCGCGCATGATTTTTACCCCTTGCACAGCCAGGACTCCTTGCTGCCGAGTAGTACCGCAAAAGTAGTGCACATCTCGTGCGGATGGGACAGGGTTTCTTTGGTGTCGTTAAACCAAGTACACTCTGTTTTCAGAATCGATCCCATGGGAAGATCCATCGGGTTTTTCATCATAAGCAGCGTCGGCGGTGAGTCACGGTAGTGAGCCATCCACTCATCGACCCGATAGAGCTCTTTCATGGTGTCTCCAGGAGTCGCGGCATATGAGAGGAAGAACTTCTTCCCCCACTCATGCATGTGTCCACCAACCATCATCATCTTGTAGTCTCGCGGGACCACACAGTCATAGTTTCGAGTCGCCTGCTCACCGGGTTTGACTTCAAACTGCTCCAGATAGGAGGCGAACGCGGCTGCCCAGGTCTTTACCGTGGAAGCATCCACCCGACGGAAACGGAGGATATCGCGAGTGCGTATCGGATCCTTGCCGGTGTTGACATAGTGCGACTGCATGACGATCGGCGTGCCCTTGCGCAAGAGGAATGCATGCCCGGCAGGCAGCTCAAAACTTGGCATGGTCAGCAGGTCGTACTTGGCCATGTCTTCTGGCTTGGAACAGTCCTCCATCGTACCTGCTGGCAGCGGTTGTTTTGCCTTCATGATCACAAAGTGGTGACCAAACTTACCTTGCAGTGGATCGGCCAGATCATAGGCAACGTCCTCTCCTTGATAGGAGAGGTGCGTGCACGTCATGCGGTCAGCTCCCCCCTTCAAAATGAGCTCCGCTCCCACGAAGTCCAGAAACTTCGGTTCGGCAGCAGGAATCGGAACCCGCACATCCACAGCGGTACGTTGAAGCATCTCTTCTTCGGTTTCCTGCGGAGCGCAGGCAAAGGAAAATACCGCGAGGGAAGAGAGCGCGAGCAGAGAGTGGAGACGTTTCATAAGCGGGCTCCTTATTTGGTGTGAAGGACTAGTTATTTTGAGCACCGGCGATGATCCAAGATCGAATCTGTTCGATCTCCTCTGGATCGAGCGCTTGCGAAGGAGGCATTCGCGCTCCGAACTTGGGCTTGTCGCTGGCGATCTTGTCCAACAGGAACGAGGAATCGGGATCGCCGGGAACCACCCGCATCAAGCCAGGAGCAAGTGTGGACTTGACGTTCACCAGTTTCTCGAACGTTGCAGCGCCGAGGCTCAGACCACCCGCAGGAGTCCCGGTCGCGGCGTGGCACGTTGCAAAGCTACAGCTCCGCTGAAATACCTGTTGCTCGATCTGGGAAAGCGGTGGAGAAGGAGAACACCCGAACGAGAGTGCCGCCGCACCACAGAGCAGCAAGCCAGGCAGGACGACCCCGAAAGCAGATTCCGAACCACTGCGGACCATAGCAGATGCCTCCACATTGGGAAGTTCTGCGCCCAGTGCTAGCGCGCTACGACCGTCTTGTCAAGGCACTTACAGCTCGCCCCGAACGCCAAGCGAAGGCAGGATCGGAAGACCCGTGATCGCAGCACGTTGGGTGTAGTCGTAGGAGTAGACCATCTGTTCCTGCGCCGGATTGTTGTACAGGTTTGAAATGTCCAAATACAACTTGAACACCATCCGCTTGGTCACAAACGTGCGGTCGATCCGCAGATCGAGCTGATGAAAGGGAGCGAGGCGCTCACTGTTGCGCACACTCGACGGGACCGGCTGATACAAATCGGTATCGCTGTCATAAAATCCGCCACGTACCGGAGTCTGGGGAATGCCGCTGATGTAGCGGAACCGGAGCCCGATCTCGAACTTGTACGGTAGGTACGCATGAGCTGCGAGAATCAAGATGTGGGTCTGGTCAAAGTCAAACAACCGAAAGTCACACAGCGCACAGTCCGCACGCTCACTCCGCAGCAAAGAATAGCTGAGCCAACCAAAGAAGAACTTCGATAGACTCTGCCGCAGGAGTAGCGTCCCACCAAAGATCCTTCCCCGTACTTGGGAGGCCGTACGCTCGGGATGCAAATCGGTCGGTTGTAGCCCACTACCAAAGCGCCGCAAAAACGTCGAAGTTCCTGCGAAATCCCATAGATGTTTGTAGAGTCCCGTAAGCTCCACCACGAGCCCCTTCCAGATTGCCTGTTCCACAGCAACAGAGAGCTGGGTCGCTCGCTCCAATCGCAGCTCGACATTCCCAAAAGAAGAGAAGTAGTCCTGCACCGCAGGGTCTTGGGAATACAGCCCGACTCCGAGCTTGACCGTGGTGAGTGGCGACACCGATATCTTCGCCGATAGACGTGGATCAAGCGAAAAGCGGTGCAAAAATCCGAAGTAGTCAAAGCGGATCCCTGGCACAACCGTCAAACGCTCGTGAAGACGTGCCGTCAGCTCTGCATAGAGCGCCGGATTGGCAAAGAAGGCTTGGTCTTGCGCGACGATCTGCGATAACGAGCCTGGTGGTTTCTGAAACTCTCCTTCGCGCACTGGCGCGGGTACTGCTGCATCGAGCCAAACGTAGGAAGTCTGGATGTCGGTTCCCAACATGAAACGGAATCGCGAGGACAGCTCCCGCGAAGCCTCGATCCGAAAGTCTGTGCCGAGCGTTTTCACCGCCATCGACACCGTCCGCCCCAGCTCAAGGTCGGTCTCTGTAAATCCGCTGGTGCTTTGAAACAGCACATCCCATCCGGCCCAGCGGCGCTGATACCGCAACTGCAAGCGATGAAACATAATATGCGTCGAAAATGTCCCATTTACCGATGGGTCGACATCTTGCGGACGAGCAAAGCGAAGCGCGATCTGATCGTCCGCGCCCAGAATCATCACCCGCAGCGTGCCTCCAGCGAGCGCGTACTTCAGTACGGCTTGGTAGTCCCAATACACCGGGGCATTGGTGAACCGGAGTCCGGGCGGATCACCGAGCACCGTTCCCATCAAAGCGAGTCCGGCATCGACATAACTACGACGCAGACCGAGCAGAATCGATCCGCTTGGCTCTTGCGACTGCGGATTCTTCGGTGGCAGCGGACCCTCGACCTCGACCCCAATGTGAACCGGGTTTACATCGAGCGCTGCGTGCCAGCGGTCCTTCTTGCCAGCGCGAAGCTCCACATCGATCGTGCCGGCGGTTGCGCGACCGTAGCGAACCCCAAAGTTGTGGGGCAGATACGTCACACTAGAAATGAAGTCAGCGGGCACCACCGAGGTAAACCCGCCGTAATGATAGAGCTGCGGCACCTCGGCGACGCCCAGATACACGCGAGAGTCTGACGGCCGTGCTCCCTCGATGATAAACAGCCCGGTGTTCAAAGGGGGCCGCGCCGCACCGGGCAGATTCTCAATGGCTCGCAGCGGATCGCCGAGCGTCCCCGGCATCTTGCGCAGCTCCTCGGTGTGAAGCGTCTGCTTGCTGATTTCTTCGCGCAGCGCCGGATCTTCGGCGGTCACCACCGACTCAAAGCGCCCTTGGGCACCGGATCGTAGCGGCAGCAATCCAAGCAGCACAATCGCCAGTTCAGCGATGATAAATAGCCGCTGCACCACTGTCACAATGGGCAGATATCGCCACATTTTGTGGCCATCGTATCACTGAGTCCGACTAGACGGCGCTACTCCCCTTTACCGGAGGCACCGGCCGAGGACCAGATGGCGGCGTCGGATATCCAACGAGCCACATGGGGAACTGCTCATGGCGTGTCATACCTACATCTAACGCACCACGGACGACGAAGTTTTATGATGCTTCCGCTTGCTTTTTGTTTGGCATGTTACATGCATATATCAAATAGTATTGCGCGCCGCTACGTCAGGGCTCATAAGAATGTGTCCGCACCGTTGTCCGCTGCGGAGGATCGCTACGGATCCAGTTGGCCGATGGAGATGAGGGAACATCACACATCATACGACCACCGGGCAGACGACCCTAGCGGCCGGAGCAGTGGTCTTTACCAAGATTGGGCAGCGGAAAGTGACAAAATATTTTTTGTGCTTTGCATTGCAAATCACGCAAGTATTCTAAAGATCGGTTAAAAACAAACTTGCTCCCCAGCCCATACAACGCGCTGGGAGCCTGTCAGGGGGACTCGGTCGTTTCGCGCCACGCTCGCGATCTCCGTCTTGCCTGCTTACAGAACACAGGGAGGATTCCATGAGCCGTCCACTTCTCACGCGTACCTTGGCCGGGGCCTTGCTTAGCCTGACGGCCGTCGCGTGCACCGCGCCACAGGTAGGAAGCCCGTGTCCGATTCCGACCAATGCTGACGCCAAGACCCGCACCGAAGCCGTCCAGAAGTGCTTCGGCCTGATCGCAGGAAATTCGAACGATTTCCGACTGAAAAAGGATGTGGACATCCTGTTTGTGATCGACAACTCACCGTCGATGTCGCCCAAGCAAAAGGCGCTCGCAGAGAACATTCCTAAGTTCATCGAGAAGATCGATAGTTTTGGCGTGAACTATCACGTCGGCATCGTCACCACCGATGTCGGAACCACCGTTTCCGACGGTGCCACCTGGGGCGCGGGCTCGGAGCCGTCGTGCGACAGCTTCACCGGTGATGATGGACGACTGCAAGACATGACCTGCGACAAGCGCAACACCGTCTCCCCCGAGGCGGCCAACGCTTGTGCCACGCTCTGCCCGGACAATCGCTTTAAGCCGACCGATGGCAGCAAGTACATATCCAAGGTCGACGGCAAGACCAACGTTCCGGCGGATCTCAAGCTCGATCCGATGACCGGCAAGATGGTCGACTACGGCCCCACCAACGCCTTCAAGTGCATGGCACTGGTCGGCGATGCTGGCTGCGGCGTCGAAGGCCAACTTGAGGCGGTCAAGCGTGCGATCACCAACTCCGCCAACACCGGCTTCATCCGCGACAACTCGGTGCTCGCGGTCATCTTCATCACCGACGAAGACGACTGCTCGGTGAAGGCATCGCGACGGTCGGAGCTAAACCCCGGCTATCGCAACTGCAACGCCGCGCAGCCCGACTCGTACGACTGCTACAAGGTCGACTATCGCTGCATGGCCCGCTCGCTCACCTGCAACGAGCCCATGACGAC
>WBZP01002237.1_pt1 | contig 15202 bp, 15 predicted proteins | sample 5204301 | NCBI WGS metagenome assembly WBZP01 (sample SAMN12412401, study PRJNA552823) | activated sludge metagenome | isolation source: activated sludge from nitrification reactor of wastewater treatment plant... | place: USA: Pennsylvania | collected 2017
CGTGGGTGCCGCTATCGAGCAGAACCACGATGAGCGCGGCATCATTTTCCCGCGCGCCATCGCGCCCTTCGAGGTCGCCATTGCCCCCATCGGTTACGGTAAAAGTCGGTCTGTGCAGGACGCCGCCCAAGCCCTTTACGACGAGTTGCGAAAGGCCGGCGTCGATGTGCTGATCGATGACCGGGACGAGCGTCCCGGCGTGATGTTCGCCGATCTGGAATTGATCGGGGTACCGCACCGCGTCACTATCGGCGAGCGCGGACTCAAGGAAGGCACGGTGGAATATCAGGAGCGGCGCGACTCCGCCGCGATCAAGGTGCCTCTAACCGAAATCGGAACCTTCATGCGCGAGCGTCTAGGCGCGTGAGCCGGGCTTTCGTTTTCTGCCTTTTGTTGCTTGTCGCAGACAAGGCAGCGGCCGGCACGCAAAAATACGAGCCGCTGGCCGCCAGTGTCCAGGCAGCACTGCATGCCGCCATCGCGGACCGCAAGCCGCCAACAAGCTCGTTTCGCAGTCCGGTCGAGGCGGTGAACTGGCTGGAGGACATGTCGAAACGGCTGGCCAAGCGCATGCCCAACCAGGAGCAGCGACTCGAATTCCTGCGCGCAGTGCATTACGAGGCGACCCGTGCCGGGCTCGACCCGCAACTGGTGCTGGGGCTCATCCAGGTTGAAAGCGGCTTCAAGAAGTATGCGGTCTCCTCGGCCGGGGCGCGCGGCTACATGCAGGTCATGCCCTTCTGGGTCAAGCTGATCGGCAGCCGGAACGACAACCTGTTCCATCTTCGCATGAATCTGCGCTATGGCTGCACCATCCTCAAGCATTACCTGGATATCGAGAAGGGGGATCTGTTTCGGGCGCTGGGCCGCTACAACGGCAGTCTGGGCAGAGCCGAGTACCCGGATGCCGTGCGCGCATCCTGGGAAAGGCAGTGGCATTACGTGCCGGGACGCGCGCCCAGTCGATAGAGCCCCGGGGGAGGCCCGTTGAGGAGGGCAAGCGAATCAATGCATCCCCGGCAGCATCCCCTTCATTCCCCGCATCATCTTCTGCATGCCGCCCTTGGAAAACTGCTTCATCATCTTCTGGGTCTGATCGAACTGGTTCAGCAGGCGGTTGACTTCCTGAACGGAAACTCCCGCACCGGCGGCGATGCGGCGCTTGCGCGACGCCTTGATCAGCTCGGGCCGGATCCGCTCCGCGGGAGTCATGGAATCAATGATTCCTTCAAGGCGGCGCACCGCCTTGTCCTCGACCTGTGATCCGGCTTGCTGGGCGGCCTGGGCGAACTGGGCCGGCAACTTGTCCAGCAATCCAGACAAGCCGCCCATCTTGCGCATCTGGCCGATCTGTTCCTTGAAGTCGCTCAGGTCGAAGCCCTTGCCGGCTTTGAGTTTCTTGGCGAAGGCCTGGGCTTTCTCCTGGTCGACGCCGCGCTGGGCATCCTCGATCAAGCCAAGGACGTCGCCCATGCCGAGAATGCGTGAAGCCATGCGTTCGGGGTGGAATTCCTCCAGCCCGTTCAGCTTCTCGCCCACCCCGGCGAATTTCAGCGGCTTGCCGGTGACATGACGCACGGAAAGCGCCGCGCCGCCCCGCGCATCGCCATCCAGCTTGGTGAGAACGACGCCGGTCAGTGGCAGGGCATCGTTGAACGCCCGCGCCGTATTCACGGCATCCTGGCCCAGCATGGCATCCACCACGAAAAGGGTCTCGACCGGCTGCAGCGCCTCATGCAGCTCGGCTACCTCGCGCATCATGGCCTCGTCGATCGCCAAACGGCCGGCGGTATCGAACAACACCACGTCGTAATAGTGCTTCCTGGCGAAATCGAGCGCCGACGCGGCAATCAGCGCCGGCTTGTCGCTGGCCTGGGTGGGGAAGAAATCGATGCCGGCCTGCTCGGAAACCTGCTTCAGCTGCTGGATGGCGGCAGGCCGGTAGACGTCGGCGCTGACGGCCAGCACCTTCTTCTTCATGCGCTCCCGCAGGAGCTTGCCGAGCTTGCCAGTGGTGGTCGTTTTGCCGGCGCCCTGCAGGCCGGCCATCAGCACTACCGCCGGAGGCTGAACGGCCAGATTGAGACCGCTGTGGGCCCCGCCCATCAATTCCGCGAGCTCCCGGTGCACCACCCCCACCAGTGCCTGTCCGGGGGTCAGGCTGCCGATCACTTCCTGGCCAACCGCCTTCTCTTTTATGCGGGCGATCAGATCTCGGACCACCGGCAGCGCGACATCGGCCTCCAACAGGGCCATTCTTACTTCCCGCAGCGCTTCGGCAATGTTGTCCTCGGTCAGCCTGGCCTGGCCACGCAGGTTCTTGACGACACGTGACAGACGTTGGGTAAGCGTGTCCAGCATGATGTTCCGAATGCTCCGGGAAGAAGGTAGACTTGCGAGATGCAAGGGATTTTACCGCATCTGCTTCCCGCCTCGCTGTACGCCTTCCTCGGTTTTCACTTCTGGCGCACGCGATGGGCGCAACCCGTAGCCAGGCCGGTCCAGGGAATACACATCTGGGAAAGGGGCGCCCTGGCCATCGCCTTGCTCATGCACGGCCATGTGTTGTACGGAGAACTCTTCGGCGACGGCGTCATGCGCTTCGGCTTCTCTTCGGCGCTGTCGCTGATGCTATGGCTTGCCGTGCTGATCTATTGGGTGGAGAGTTTCCACGCCCGACTGGAAGGCCTGCAGCCACTGGTCCTGCCGCTGGCGGCCGCCTGCGCGCTGTTGCCCGCCCTGTTCCCGGGCCAGCATCTCGTTACCAACGTGACCTCCTTGCTGTTTCGCCTTCACTTTTTCATCGCCATGGTGGCCTATAGCCTGTTCACCCTGGCCGCCTTGCACGCCATCATCATGGCCTTCGCCGAGCGGCGCCTGCACCGCGGCGAACTGACCCGGCCGCTCGCCAGCCTGCCTCCGCTGCTGACCATGGAGGCACTGCTGTTCCGTCTGGTGGCGATCGCCTTCACCCTTCTGACACTGACCCTCGTTTCAGGATTCGCCTTCTCGGAAACGGTCTTCGGCAAGGCCCTGACGCTGAACCACAAGACGCTTTTTTCGGTTCTGTCGTGGCTGATTTTCGCAACGCTGCTGATCGGACGTCATGTCTGGGGCTGGCGCGGACGCAAGGCCCTGCGTTGGACCATGGCCGGTTTCGCAACGTTGCTGCTGGCCTATGTCGGCAGCCGTTTTGTCCTGGAAGTCATCCTCGGCCGACTCGGTTGACAGCGTCCCACCCCGCCGCGATACTGGGGCATCGCATTGACTGAACGCCCCGCTTGATCGACGTTCCCGTTTCGGCCCAGTTTGTCCTGCTGGCCTGCCTGCTTGTCATTTCCGGCTTTTTTTCCCTGGCCGAAACCGCCATGATGGCGGCCAACCGCTACCGGCTCAGGCATCTTGCCCAGGCAGGGCATCGTGGCGCCCGACTGGCACTCGACCTGCTGTCGCGCACCGACAAACTGCTCGGGGTCATTCTGCTCTTCAACAACCTGATCAATGCCGCGGCCGCCACCCTGGTCAGCATCATCGCCATCCAGCTCTTCGGCGAAGAAGAATGGGCCCTCGGTGCGGGTACGCTGGTGGTGACGTTCCTGATCCTGGTCTTCTCGGAGATCACCCCCAAAGTCGTCGGCGCCGGCAACGCCGATCGCCTGGCACCGACCGTCAGTTATTTCCTGGCGCCGCTGCTGCGGCTGTTTCAGCCGGTGGTCTGGTTCGTCAACCTGTTCGTCGAGGCGATCCTAGTCCTCACCCGGCTGAAGCCGCAGGCAGGCGGGGAGGTGCCCCAGCTGTCTCCCGAGGAGTTGCGCACTCTGGTCCTCGAGGCGGGCCATTTCATACCGGGGCAGCACCAATCCATCCTGCTCAACCTCTTCGATCTGGAAAGCATCACGGTCGAGGACATCATGATTCCCCGCAGCGCCATCGAGGCCATAGACCTGACGGCGGCGATCGATACCATCCGCCAGCAGCTCGCCACCAGTTATCACACCCGCCTGCCGGTCTATGAAGGCGATCTAAGCAATGTCGCTGGGATCCTGCATCAAAGGCGCCTGCTGTCGCCGCTGCTTTCGGGGGACCTCGACAAGGCGTCGCTTCGCTCGCATCTTGCCGAAGCCTACTTTGTCCCCGCCGCCACGCCTGTCTATGCCCAGCTGCAGTTCTTCAAGGAAAAGCGCGAGCGCATCGGTCTGGTCGTCGACGAGTACGGCGAAATACTGGGATTGCTGACCCTGGAGGACATCATCGAGGAATTGATCGGCAAGTTCACGACGACCTTGCCTGGCAGCGGCGTCGAGGTCGCCTGGGATGCGGGAGGGCAGTGCCTTGTGGATGGCAGCCACAGCCTCCGGGAATTGAATCGGGCCCTGGGAATGGCTTTTCCGCTGGATGGCCCCAAAACGCTGAACGGCCTGATTCTGGAACACTTCCAGGATATTCCTGAAACCGGCGTATCCTTGAAAATCGCAGGAGTGGCCATCGAAATCCTGCAGACCCAGGATCGCATGGTCAAAACCCTGCGTCTGTATCGCCCATCTGATCCAGGTCAGAGGAATTGATTCAACAAGTTGCGCCAAGCAACTGATAGCTTTACAAATCCGGGGCGGACGGGCATTATCAACCGAATACGGCATGCATATCGCCGCCCACCCCGACAGCTTATGGCAGCTTCTCTTCAAACTTCGCTCAGTGGATTAGCCCGAGCGCTGGTCCAGCAGGGTCGCCTCAAGGAAGCCGAGGCCGAGACCTTTGCCGCCCAAGGGGCCGGTTCGGGGGGGGGCTTCGTCAATCAGGTCATGGCCGGCGGGCGGCTCAGCGCCAAAGACATCGCCACCTTTGCAGCCGAAACCTTCGGCTATCCTTTGCTCGACCTGAACGCCTTCGATGAGTCGCACTTCCAGAAGGAGACCATCGATCGCAAGCTGATCCAGAATCACCAGGTCGTCCCCCTGACCAAGCGCGGCAACCGCATCGCGGTCGCGCTCGCCGACCCGACCAACCTGCGAGCACTGGACGAAATCCGCTTTCAGACGGGGTTGGCTGTCGATCCGGTCGTCGTCGAAGTCAACAAACTCGCTCCGATCGTCCAAAAGCTCTCTGAGACCGCGGAAACCAAGCTCAACGAGCTGGCAGGCGACGATCTCGATCTGGAACTGGCCGAAGACACGGAGGATGCCGCGGCGGCAGACACCGGCGCGGTCGAAGTCGATGACGCCCCCGTCGTCCGTTTCATCCAGAAAATCCTGCTCGATGCCATCAACGAGGGCGCTTCCGACATTCATTTCGAGCCCTACGAGAAATACTACCGGATCCGCTTCCGGACCGACGGCGTACTGCGCGAGGTCGCCCAGCCGCCGCTCGTCATCAAGGAAAAAATCGCCTCCCGCATCAAGGTGATTTCCAGGCTGGACATATCCGAGAAACGGGTGCCCCAGGACGGCCGCATGAAACTGGTGCTGTCGAAGACCCGCGCCATCGATTTCCGCGTCAGCACCCTGCCGACGCTGCACGGCGAAAAGATCGTCATGCGGATTCTGGATCCCTCCAGCGCCATGCTCGGCATCGATGCCCTGGGCTATGAACCGGACCAGCGCGAAGCGCTCATGAATGCCATCGAGCGTCCCTACGGCATGATCCTGGTGACCGGACCGACCGGCAGCGGCAAGACGGTATCCCTCTATACCTGCCTGAACCTGCTCAACAAGCCGGGCATCAACATCTCGACCGCCGAGGATCCCTGCGAAATCAACCTTCCCGGCATCAACCAGGTCAACGTCAACGACAAGGCGGGGCTCAATTTCTCAGTCGCCCTCAAGGCCTTCCTGCGCCAGGATCCGGACATCATCATGGTCGGGGAAATCCGCGACCTGGAAACCGCCGAAATCGCCATCAAGGCGGCCCAAACCGGGCATTTGGTACTTTCCACGCTGCATACCAACGATGCCCCGACCACCCTGGAGCGCATGAAGAACATGGGAATCGCCTCGTTCAACATCGCTTCCAGCGTCATCCTGATCACCGCCCAAAGACTGGCGCGCCGGCTTTGCGCCTGCAAGAAGCCCATGACCATACCGATGGAAGCCCTGATCCAGGCAGGGTTCCAGGAGCATGAGATCGATGGCAGCTGGCAGTTGTACGGCCCCAACGGATGCGACAAGTGCAAGGGCAGCGGCTACAAGGGGCGGGTCGGCATTTATCAGGTAATGCCGATCTCCGAGGAAATCCAGCGCATCATCATGACCAACGGCAATTCGATTGACATTTCCGAGCAGGCGCAAAGGGAAGGCATCCGGGACCTGCGTCAATCGGGATTGCTTAAAGTCAAGCAAGGCATGACCTCTCTCGAGGAAGTTCTGGCCACTACAAACGAATAGGGGAACCCAACATGGCAACCGCGACCAAGTCGGTCAAGAGAGATAGCGGAATCAAAGAATTCACCTTCGCCTGGGAAGGCAAGGACAAGACTGGCAAGCTTCTGCGTGGAGAAATGCGCGCCGGCGGAGAAGCGCTCGTGCAGGCCACGTTGCGCCGACAGGGCGTCCTTGTCACCAAGGTCAAGAAGCAGTCGTTCAAGCGCGGCGGCAAAATCACCGAGAAAGACATTACCCTGTTTACCAGGCAGCTGGCCACGATGATGAAAGCCGGAGTCCCCCTTCTCCAGGCTTTCGACATCGTCGGCAAGGGCGCGGCAAACCAGGCGGTCGCAAAACTGCTTTTCGATATCAAGGCCGACGTTGAGACGGGATCCTCCCTGAATCAGGCATTCCGGAAATTCCCTCTGTATTTCGATGCGCTGTTCTGCAACCTGGTTTCCGCCGGAGAAGCCGCCGGCATTCTCGACTCGCTGCTGGACCGACTGGCCACCTATAAGGAAAAAATACTGGCCATCAAGAGCAAAATCAAGTCCGCCCTCTTTTACCCCGTCGCCGTGATCGTCGTGGCTATCGTCATCACGGCAGTCATCATGATTTTCGTCATTCCGTCATTCAAGAACGTCTTCAAGAGCTTCGGCGCCGACCTGCCCGCGCCGACCCTGATAGTCATCGCGATGTCCGACTTCATGGTTGCGCACTGGTACATCATCTTCGGAATACTTGGCGGCGGCCTTTACGGCTTTTTCTATCTGTGGCGGCGCTCGGAGAAAATGCAGATCGTCATGGATAGACTGTTGCTTCGTCTGCCGATCTTCGGGGACATCATCCGCAAGGCCACCATGGCCCGCTGGGCGCGCACCCTGTCAACCATGTTTGCTGCAGGTGTTCCCTTGGTCGAGGCACTCGATTCCGTCGGTGGCGCTTCAGGCAACTATGTCTATAAGATGGCAACGAAGCAGATACAGTCGGAAGTCAGCACCGGCACTAACCTGACCGTGGCCATGCAAAACGCCAACGTTTTCCCCAACATGGTCATCCAGATGGTCTCCATCGGCGAGGAGTCGGGCCAGCTCGATGCCATGCTGAGCAAGGTGGCCGACTTCTTCGAGGCCGAGGTCGACGACGCCGTCGAAGCCATGTCCAGCCTGATGGAACCGATGATCATGGTGGTCCTGGGGACGCTCATTGGCGGCATGGTGGTCGCCATGTACCTGCCGATCTTCAAGCTGGGTGCCGTGGTCTGATGCCCGCCCCGCGGGAAAAGTCGGTCTCCGTGGCACGGCGGAGAAATGCTGACTGACCCGGCCTGGCTCGTTGCCGTGGCCTCTGTCCTGGGACTGGCGGTGGGCAGCTTCCTCAATGTCGTCATCCATCGCCTTCCCAAGATGATGGAGCGGGGCTGGATGGCCGAATGCGCCGAGTTGCGCGGCGAAGAGGCCCCACCCCAGCACGACAAGCTTTCCCTGGCCACGCCGCGCTCGCGCTGCCCCCACTGCGGCCACGGCATCACTGCAATGGAAAACGTCCCCCTCCTCAGCTACCTGTTCCTGAGGGGGCGCTGCAGCGCTTGCCGAGCGCCGATCGGCCTGCGTTATCCGATGGTGGAGGCCCTTGTCGGCGTGCTGTCGGGCTACGCCGCCTGGCGCTTCGGGGCCACCTGGGCCGGCCTCGGCGCCATGGTCTTTCTCTGGTGCATGGTTGCCCTGACGTTCATCGATTTCGACACCCAGCTTCTGCCCGACAGCATCACGCTCCCGCTCCTATGGGCCGGCCTGCTGCTTAATCTTGGCGGGGGCTTTACCGATATCCGGAGCGCGGTCATCGGCGCCGCCGCCGGCTACCTCTCGCTCTGGTCCGTTTACTGGGGCTTCAAGCTTGCCACCGGCAAGGAAGGCATGGGGTACGGCGACTTCAAACTTCTGGCGGCCATTGGCGCCTGGCTAGGCTGGCAAATGCTGCCCCTGACCATCCTGGCCTCCTCCATCGTGGGGGCTGCGGTCGGCATCGCCCTCATCGCCTTTGCCCGGCACGGGCGCAACATCCCCATCCCCTTCGGCCCCTACTTGGCCGCCGCAGGCGTCATCGCCCTGTTCTGGGGCAAGCCATTGACCGAGCATTACCTGGGCCTTTACTGACTTCCGTGCCGCTTGAAATCGGACGGGGGGACAGCACCTATATTCGGCCATCCGGGCCTATTGGCGCTGATTGCCCAAGGGCTTAAGCTATAATTTCACGTTTTTGGAGACTGCCATGCCGATCTATGAATACCGCTGCGGCTCCTGCGGGTTCCAGAAGGAATTCCTGCAAAAACTCAGCGACGCGCCCCTTTCGACCTGCCCGGAATGCGGCCAGGAGTCGTTCAACAAGATGCTGACCGCCGCCGGCTTCCAGCTCAAGGGCAGCGGCTGGTATGCGACCGATTTCAAGGGCTGTCCGGCGAAAACAGAAGCCAAACCGGAGAGCGCCAGCGCCCCCGCGCCCGCCTGCAACGGCTGCGCCTGCGCCGGCAACGGATAAATGGTTTCGACGCTGGAATTGCGGCCTCGTGGCCTGGTCGCCCGATGAAAAAATATTTCATCACCGGCCTGCTGATCTGGGTGCCGCTGGCGATCACCGCCTGGGTGCTGACCCTGATCGTCCGCACCATGGATCAGACGCTGCTGCTGCTGCCCGCCTCGATTCGTCCGGAAAACCTGCTCGGCCTCTATATCCCCGGCATCGGCGTCATCGCCACGCTGTTCATCGTCTTCCTCACCGGCCTGGTGACCGCCAACATCATCGGCCAGCGCCTGCTGCGCTTCTGGGAAGGCGTCCTGTCGCGCATTCCGGTGGTGAAATCGGTGTACTACAGCGTCAAGCAGGTCTCCGACACCCTGTTTTCCTCGAGCGGCGAGGCCTTTCGCAAGGCGCTGCTGGTGCAATATCCCCGCGAAGGCGTATGGATCATCGCCTTTCTCACCGGCCAACCCGGCGGCGACGTGGTCAACCACCTCGGCGGCGACTATGTCAGCGTCTATGTGCCGACCACCCCCAATCCGACTTCCGGCTTCTTTCTCATGCTGCCGCGCAAGGAGGTCATCGAACTCGACATGAGCGTCGATGAGGCTCTCAAATACATCATTTCGATGGGCGTCGTGGCGCCGCCCCTGCGCAACCCCGCCGGCCGGGCCCAGAATCAATAAACCGCCGCAATCGCGGCTTTCCAAGGCAACCTGAAATGCGTACTCACTACTGCGGCCTCGTCAATGCCGCCCACCTCGACCGGACCGTCACCCTGTGCGGTTGGGCGCACCGTCGCCGCGACCACGGTGGCGTCATCTTCATCGACCTGCGCGACCGCGAAGGCCTGATCCAGGTGGTGTGCGACCCCGACCGCAAGGACACCTTCGCCACCGCCGAGCGCATCCGCAACGAGTTCGTTCTGAAGATCACCGGCCTGGTGCGGCGGCGTCCCGAAGGCACCGTCAACCCCAACCTCACCAGCGGCGAGATCGAGGTGCTGGCCCAGGACATCGAGATCCTCAACCACGCCGTAACGCCGCCCTTCCAGCTCGACGAGGACAACCTGTCAGAGAATGTGCGTCTTACGCACCGCGTGATCGACCTGCGCCGCCCGCAGATGCAGAAGAACATGATGCTGCGCTACAAGGTGGCGATGGCCTTCCGCCGCTTCCTCGATGCACAGGGTTTCATCGACATCGAAACGCCGATGCTGACGAAGTCGACGCCGGAAGGCGCGCGCGACTACCTGGTGCCCTCCCGCGTGCATGCCGGCCAGTTCTTCGCCCTGCCGCAGTCGCCGCAGCTGTTCAAGCAGCTGCTGATGGTGGCCGGCTTCGACCGCTACTACCAGATCACCAAGTGCTTCCGCGACGAGGACCTGCGCGCCGACCGCCAGCCCGAATTCACCCAGGTCGATATCGAGACATCGTTCCTCGGCGAGGCCGAGATCACCGCCATCATGGAGGAGCTGATCCGCTTCGTCTTCAAGGAGGCGCTGAACGTCGACCTGCCCAATCCCTTCCCGCGCCTCAGCCATGCCGAGGCGATGGCGCGCTACGGCTCGGACAAGCCGGACCTGCGCGTCAAACTGGAGTTTACGGAACTCACCGACCTCATGAAGTCGGTGGACTTCAAGGTCTTCCGCGCGGCGGCCGAACTGGCCGACGGACGCGTGGCAGCGCTGCGCATCCCGGGCGGCGGCAGCTTCACGCGCAAGGAGATCGACGACTACACCGCCTTCGTCGGCATCTACGGCGCCAAGGGTCTTGCCTACATCAAGGTCAACGAGAAGGCCAAGGGCGTCGAAGGCCTGCAGTCGCCGATCCTCAAGTTCCTGCCGGCCGACATCGTCGCGCAGATCCTCGTCCGCACCGGCGCCGCCGACGGCGACCTGGTGTTCTTCGGCGCCGACCGCGCCAAGGTCGTGAACGACGCCCTCGGGGCGCTGCGCGTCAAGATCGGCCACGAGAAGGGCGCGGCGGGCGGCTACCTGGAAACCGGCTGGCGACCGTTGTGGGTGGTCGACTTCCCGATGTTCGAATACGACGAGGAAGCCAAGCGCTGGGTGGCCCTGCACCATCCCTTCACCTCGCCCAAGGACGGCCACGAGGCGTTCATCGACAGCGACCCCGGCAAGTGCCTGGCCAAGGCCTACGACCTGGCCCTCAACGGCTGGGAGATCGGCGGCGGCTCGGTGCGTATCCATCGCGAGGAAGTTCAGTCGAAGGTGTTCCGCGCGCTCGCCATCGGCGCCGAGGAGGCGGAGCAGAAGTTCGGCTTCCTGCTCGACGCCCTCAAGTACGGCGCCCCGCCGCACGGCGGCCTGGCCTTCGGCCTCGACCGCATCGTCACCATGATGACCGGCGCCGAATCGATTCGCGACGTCATCGCCTTCCCGAAGACCCAGCGCGCCCAGTGCCTGCTCACCGATGCGCCGGGCCCGGTCGACGAAAAACAGCTGCGCGAACTCCACATCCGCCTGCGCCAGTCCGAGCCCCCCCGCCCCTGACCTCTTTCCGCCGCCCGCCATTCAGCGGGCGACGGCCTCAAGGATTGCCCGGTCGTGCCGTAGATCACTCGTTCCGCCCAGGACGGCGGACGGTTTTTTCATTGGTGCCGCAATCATGCCGACAGCCGACCCCATCAGCGCGCTGGTCATCGACCGCAGCCCGGACATGCGGGGAAACCTGCGCGCCATGCTCGGCCAGTGCGGCATCGAGGATGTCCAGCCCGCCGCCAGCGCCGCCGCCGCCATCCGCAAGCTGGAAGAACGGGCCTACGACCTGATCCTCTGCGAATATGCCCTGGGGGAAGGACAGGACGGCCAGCATCTGCTCGAAGACCTGCGCACCCACCACATCATCCCGCTGTCGACCGTCTTCATCATGGTGACGGGGGAAAGCAGCTACGAGCGGGTGGTCAGCACCGTCGAGCTGGCCCCCAACGACTACCTGCTCAAGCCGTTCACCGCCGATCTCCTCTATCAGCGGCTGGCGCGGGCCCTGGAGAAACGCGACGCGTTCCTGCCCGCCTACGGCCTGATCGAAATCGGCAACCTGCAGGAAGCCGCGGAACAATGCCGCCTCGGCGAAGAAAAAGCGCCGCAGTACGCCATCGATTTCCTGCGCATGCGGGCCGAGCTGCAAGTGGCCCTCGGCCAGGCCGACCAGGCGCAGGAGACCTACCGCCGCGTGATCGAAAAAAAGGCCGTTCCCTGGGCCAAGCTCGGCCTGGCCAGAACGCTGTTCATGCAGAAACGCTACCGGGAGGCCGAGGACGACCTGCAGAAGCTGGTCAATGAACACAGCCAATATCTGGACGCCTACGACTGGCTGGCGCGCACCCGCGAGGCCACCGGCCGGCTGAAGGAGGCGCAGCAGGCGCTGCAGGAGGCGGTTTCCGTCTCGCCCCACACCCTGAGGCGGCTGAAGAAACTGGGCGACATCGCCCTCGACACCGGCGACATGGCGGTGGCGGAACGAGCCCTCTCAGAAGTGGTCCGCAAGGGAAAGTACTCGGATTTCCGCGACCCCGAGCACCACGTCAAGCTGGTCAAGGTGCTGGTCGCCAAGGGCGACCGCGAACAGGCCGAAAAAACCATCCGCGATCTCGATCGCAGCATGCAGGGACTGCCGCAGACCCAGGCCTGCAGCGCCCTGTCGTCGGCCATGCTGCTCGTCCAAGCCGGCGACAAGGCCAAGGCCCTGGAAGCTCTCAACCGGGCCCTGGAGGCCAGCCGCAGCAATGCCGCGCTTTCCAACGACCTGAAGATCGAGCTGGTCAGGACCTGCCTCGACAACGAACAGCAGGAAGCCGCCGCCGAAGTGATCTGCGATGTCATGCGCAACACCTCTGACGACCGGGCACTGGAAAAGGCCAAGGGCGTGCTGGAGCAGGCCGGCCTGAAATCGATGGCCGACGAACTGGCGCTGAAGACCCGGCAGGACGTGGTCGATCTCGTCTCGACGGGGGCCCGGCATGCCGAGAGCGGCAACTACGAGGGCGCGGTGGACTTCATGCTGCAGGCCGTGCGCAAGATGCCCGGCAATACGCAGGTCGGCCTCAATGCGGCGCTGGCTCTGCTGAAGCTCATCGAGCATCGCGGCTGGCAGGAACAGTTCGCCGCCCAGGCGCGCGGCCTGATCGACCGGGCGCGCAGCAGCGATCCCGCCAACCCGCGCATCGGCGCCCTGTCGACCTATTTCCAGAACATGCTTTCCAAGTACGGCATCCAGCCGGCGAGGTCCTGAGCTCTTCCGGATGGGGCATAATCGGCCGCCATCCGGAGGTTCGCCGTGTTCTTGTTGCGCCTGTCATCGCTGTTCCTGATCTTCCTGCTGGCCGGGCAGGCGGTGGCGGACGCCCCCCGCGCCGCTGCCGGCGCAAACTCTGTCCTCCTGGCGGATCTGCCGGGCGAGGCGCGCGAGACCCTGCTCCTGATCAAGCGCGGCGGCCCCTTCCCCTATCGCAAGGACGGCAGCATGTTCGGCAACTACGAGCGGCGTCTGCCGTCGCGGCCGCGCGGCTACTACCGCGAATACACCGTTGCCACCCCCGGCGCGCGCGACCGTGGCGCGCGGCGCATCGTCGCCGGAGCAGGCCCCCGGGCGGACGTGCGCAATTCCGGCGAGTACTATTACACCGACAACCATTACCGCAGTTTCCGCAGGATCGTCGAATGAAGGCCAAACGGCTTGGCAGACTGCTGCAGAACGCTTCCCTGGCGGGAGCCTATCGAACTCCCGAAAAAAGCCTTGGCGACCTGCTCGCCGCAGCGGCGGCCTGCGGATTCGTCGTGCGCCGAACGAAGCTCCTCGGCGCCAGTGGCAAGGAAGGCCTGATGCGGAGCCTGGCGGCAGCCCTGGATTTTCCGCAGTGGTTCGGCCACAACTGGGATGCCCTGGCGGACTGCCTCGGCGACCTGTCCTGGCTGCCGGCTAAGGGGTATCTGCTGATACTGGAGGATGCCGCGGATTTCTGCAGCCGCCACGAGCCGGAATGCGCCACCGCGCTGCAGCTGCTGGGCGATGCCGCGGATGCCTGGCGTGCGCAGCGGGTGCCGTTCTGGGCGCTGGCCGACGTCGCGCCCGGCCGCCTGCCTCCCCTGCCGGCCAGCGAGTGAAGAAACCCGTATCCGTTCTGGTCCTCATCCACACGCCCGACCTGCAGGTGCTGCTGCTCGAGCGGGCGGCGCATCCCGGCTTCTGGCAGTCGGTCACCGGCAGCCAGGAAGGCGAGGAGCCGCTCATCGCCACCGCGCTGCGGGAGACGGCGGAGGAAACTGGACTGGCGGCCAAGGTTGAAGACCTGGTCGACTGGCGGCTGGCCAACCGGTACCAGATCTTTCCCGAATGGCGCCACCGCTATCCGCCGGGCGTCACCGAAAACACCGAGCACGTCTTCAGCCTGATGCTGCCGCTGGCGGCGCCGGTCGCGGTCGCTCCGGCGGAGCATCTGGGCTATCGCTGGCTGCCTTGGCGCGAGGCAGCCCGGGCAGTCTTTTCCTGGAGCAACCGCGACGCCATTCTCATGCTCGCGCTGGGCCCGCAGCGCCGCTGAGGGCCTGCCCGGCAAGCTTCCGCTTCAGGCAGGCCGGACAGTAGCAGCCCTTGTCGGGGTCGAGCGGAAAAGTCGGTCTCGGCAGGACGGCGCACCAGCAGGCCCCACCCGCCAGCATCCCGCAATCAAACCGTCCCCCGCAGCCCGGGCAAACCGAATTGCCGCAGCAACTCCTTGACCCGCAATCATTTTCGCTCATTCGCCAAAACCCTTGAAACGGGCCGAAGCCGCCCTATATTCATAGCATGAGTCTAATCCCAACTTGCAGAAAAGGAGACAGCATCATGGCCAACATCGTGCGTTCCGGTTCGGATCCCTTCGACGATTTCTTTCGCGGCTTCTTCGTGCGCCCTGTCGATTTCGGCGGCAACGTAGACGTCCCTTCGATCAAGATCGACGTCAAGGAGCAGGGCGAAGCCTACAAGGTTCACGCCGAACTGCCGGGCATCCGCAAGGAAGACATTCACGTGAACATCGACGGCTCCGTCGTGTCGATCAGCGCCGAGCGCAAGCAGGAAAAGGAAGTCAAGGAAGGCGAGCGCGTGCTGCGCACCGAGCGCTATTTCGGCAAGGTCTCGCGCAGCTTCCAGCTCGGCCAGGACATCGACGAAGGCAAGTCGGCGGCCAAGTTCGCCGACGGCGTGCTGGAACTGACGCTGCCGAAGAAGGCGGCGGCGGCGGCCAAGCGCCTGACCATCGACTGAACCCCGATCCGGCCCATCCCCTCCTCCTCCTTGGGGCCGGGTAGCGCGGGAAGCCAC
>WBZP01004173.1_pt1 | contig 15202 bp, 13 predicted proteins | sample 5204301 | NCBI WGS metagenome assembly WBZP01 (sample SAMN12412401, study PRJNA552823) | activated sludge metagenome | isolation source: activated sludge from nitrification reactor of wastewater treatment plant... | place: USA: Pennsylvania | collected 2017
CCGCAGGTACATAGCAAGAGCAGCAGCAGGCTCAGCGCCACCAGGGCGCGCGCCCTAGCCTTTGGCGACATCGGCGTCCGTCCCCGCTTGCGGGCGCAACTGGGCCTCGACGAAGGCACGCAGCCCGGCGATCTGCTCCGCCGGCCGTCCGGCGTCGGCCGCCCAGTGGGCCAGCGCCCGCCCCACGGCGTCGCGCCCCGGCGCGGCATAGCGTCGGCCATAGACCACGTCCGCCTGGCGCAGCGCGTCGGCCAGCGGCGTCTCGCCCGGCGGCGGCGGGTCGGCCGCGGCGCGGGCGACGTTCATCATCAGTTGGCGCGCGGCGCGCACGCGGCTCTGCAATAGCTCTTCGGCGGCGGCGTCATCCAGCCCCTCCGTCTCGGCCACAATGAAGCGCCCCATCGCCGCGCCCCACTCGCTCAGCGCCGCCGCGGCGGCCGTGCCCAACCCGGCGGTCAGCTTCTCGTTGCCCCGCAGCCCGCCGATGACGCGCTCGCGGCGCTGGGCCAGGGGGGTGAAGGACAGTTGGGCCGCGGCCCGCTCCGGCGGCTCGTCCTGGGCCGCGGCGGCCTGGGCCATCATCCACTGCGCCGCCGGCGGTAGGTCGGCCGAGTCGGGCGGCTCGGTGGGGTCAAGAGGCGTTTTGTCGGGCATGGGCGCACTCCTTCTGGGCGAACGGATGGTCTAGAGATTGGGCTTGATTGTACGTCAACGTTCGGTAGGAGCAAGAGACCTCACGCAAAGAAAGAGGGGCCAGGTTCCAGGTTCCAGGGGAAGAGTGCTCTTCCTCTGGAACCCGGGACCTGGTCCCTGCCAAACGCTCTTGGCGTGACCTATCTCTCTATCCCGGCCAGGACACCTCCAGCGCGTGGCAGAGACCGCGGGCCAGCCAGCCGTAGGTCGTGCCCGGGGCCGGGTTGAGGATGGTCATCTCCACCGGCGGCGAGCCATCGCCCTTCACCCAGAACACTTGCACGTAGACCGCCGTGTAGCTGATGTCCAGGTCACGCACCCAACCGCTGTCCATCCAGCCCTCTTCGGCCCACCAGGTGGCCAGAACGCGGCCGCCCACTTCCTGCACCACGTAGGTGCCGCGTCGCGCCGAGTCAGGGCCGACTTCGAAGTTGATCCGCAAGCAGGCGGGCAGGCGCGGCGTATCCGATTCAGGCACCGCTGTGGCGGTCGGCGTGGCCGTGCTCTCGTTCGGGTCGGGCGGCGTTGTAGCCGTGGCTGTCGGTTCCAGGGTCGCCGTCGCCGTGGCCGTAGCCGTCGTGGGTGTGATCGTCTGCGTAGCCGTGACCGTCGGCTCCAGCGTCGCCGTCGCCGTGGGCGGCAGCGTGCCGGTGGCCGTGGCCGTCGGCGTCTCGGTCATCTCCGTAGTCGCCGTGGCCGTGGGCGATGCCGTCAAGGTCGGCGTCAGGGTCAACGTCGGCGTTAACGTCAGCGTCGGCGTGAAGGTCGGCGTGATTGTCGGCGTCAGCGTCGGCGTGGCCGTCTCGGTCGGCGTCGTCGTCGGCGTCAGCGTCACCTTGTCGCGGCAGACGCGAATGACCAGGCCCACGCTGTCGTTGGCGGTAAAGATCAGTTCGCCGCTGAGAGGTACGATGAACGAGCCATACGTCACCATGCCCTGGGCCACGGTGTAGACGCGAGTGCTGTTGACGTTGAAGTAGTTGATGCGCTCGTCCACGTCATCGTCAATCTGCACGAACTGGACGACGCAGCCGGCGGCCACCGGGCCGAAGCTCTCTGTAGAATGGAAGGGGTAGACGCCGTCGTCGGGCACGAAGCTGAAGCTCCAGACCCGCTCGCCGGGTTCGGCGGTATAGGTCGGGCCGGGTTCGTTCTTGTAGTTGTTGCGGCGATATTTGATGACGAAGACGTGGTCTTGGTCAATGGTGAATGTAGCTGGGCCTTCGCCCAAGAAGGTAACGTCCGGCAGCAAGTCAACTTCCTGCTGTGGTACGCCGCCCATCCCTCCCGACGGCCCCATCATGCTCACCCAGGCGACGGCGAGCAGGGCGATGAATCCCAGGAATCCAATAAACTGCTTCACTACATGCCTCCTGCCCGTAGGTACTACGATGACGGACACATCCGGGCATACCAGTACTATAGTCCCAAGTGGACTTTTCGTTTGTTACCTAGTTTACAATTACTTAACTATAGAGTTTATGTTACGCGTAGATTCTTACAATGAACCTGACGTGAATTCCAGACGCGAGGGGGGTAAATCGCGTAAAAAGACAAGAAAAAGAGGGAGTTGCGGCCGCAAAACTCCCTCTTTGAGTTTGACGCTGGGGGCGTCTTTCGACTTAGTAACCTAGGCTGAACGCAGACGCAGGGACATGTAGATGGCGGCGATGCCGCCCATGACGGCGAAGATACCGATAATCAATGGCAGCGAGGCCATGCCGATTATGGTGTTACTGAGCAAAATCACGCCGAAGATGATGTTGATAATGCCCAGAACGCCTATGCCCCAGCCCGCGCCGCGCAACGCCTGGATCAGGTGAATGATGCCCAGCAGCAACGCCTGGATGCCCAGCATCACGATAATCGTGAAGCCCAGTACCAACGCGCCGGCTACCGGGGCCATGATCAGATAGTAACCGGCCAGAAGGCCGATGATACCGCCGATGAGCTTCCAACCCCAGGCGCTGCGATCGACGAAGATGCTGACGATCTCGAAGATGCCGCCCAGGAACCAGAAGAGACCCAGTATCCGCGTGAGACGGAGTGTCGTCTCAATCGGGCTGGTAAGGAGCAGGACGCCGACGATCAGGAGGGCAATACCCTCAATGAGCGGAATCCACCAAGGCATAGCCCTTTTCTGTTCGGAGAATGCTGAAGCTGCTGTTGCCATAATGAAACGTACCTCCAAAAAATAACAGGTAAATACGACGGACGTTAAAGCGGCCTATTGACTCAGTATAATGACCTTTCTCTGAAAGGCAAGAGGCAGTCGTTTGACTATGGCGTGGCGTGTGGCTGGGCTTTTCAATAGGCGGCCATCATGTGCCGACCTAACAGGTCTTGAGTCAATTGGCGACTACTAGCGCGTGGCCCAGCATTGCGCGTCTCGTCTGTCCGCGCTAAACTGCCTCGTTTAATTCGTAGTGTCGTGGGGCCTGGCAACATCATATCCCCACGGCCAACAGGTGCATCCATGACTACATCGCCCCCCACACGTTCGCGCGGCCGGCGCATCGTCCGCGCCATCATCCTGACCATCCTGGGGCTGTTGGCCCTGCTGCTGCTGGTCATCGCCATCGCCGCGGTCTTCCCCATCCGCGTCGAAAACCCAGTCGTGTCCAGCCCCGTGGCCGGCTACGACGACGCTCTGGCCCAGATCGAGGCCATCTGGGACGAAGAGAACGAGACGCCCGACTTCAACCCCGTCTGCCAGTCCATCCTCATGACTCATGAGCAGCGCGTCGAACGGGCCATCGTCTTCTACCACGGCTTCACCAGTTGCCCGGAGCAGTTCCGCGATCTGGGGCAGCGCTTCTTCGACCTGGGCTACAACGTCTACATCCCCCTGGCCCCTTACCACGGCCTGACCGATCGCTTCGGCTACGCCCTGGAGAACATGACCGCCGCCGACCTGGCCGCCCACGGCACAGAGACGGCCGACATCGCCCAGGGATTGGGCGAGCACGTCACCGTCGCTGGTCTCTCCGGCGGCGGGGCCATCGCCGCCTGGCTGGCCCAGGAGCGGGCCGACGTAGATCTGGCCGCGCCCATGGCCCCCTTCATCGGCGTGCGCTTCCTGCCCGGCGTGTGGCTCAACAAGGGGCTGACCAACCTCATCCGCGTCCTGCCCAACGTCTACCGCTGGTGGGATCCTATCAACCGCGAGAACAACCCCATGTCCGCGCCCTACTCCTACGTTGGCTACCCCCTGCGCTCGATGGGAACCTACATGCAACTCGGCTTCGACGCCTTCGCCGCCGCCGGCAACGCGCCGCCCGCCTCAGCCGCGCAACTGATGATCATCAACGCCAGCGAGACCTCCGTCAGCAACACCGTCGGCTATCGCCTGGCCGACCGCTGGGCGGAGCAGGGCGGCGCGGCCACCAGCTACACCCTCGACCGCGACCTGCGCCTGCCCCACGACTTCATCTCCGTCACCCGGCCCAACGTGGACGTTGAGGTGGTCTATCCGATACTCATCGAGTTGCTGACCGAGGCGCAGCCGTGATCCGGGAGGCCTGTGACAACGGTTGAGCCGTGGCCGGTCGTCGGCGCGGTCGTTGGTCTGGTCTTGCTGGCGGTGTTGCTCGTCGTTCTCGTGCCCGTGTCCACGGCCGGGCTGCGATCACGGCCCAACCCGGCCCGCGACTACGCCGAGGCCGTGGCCCGCTTCGAGACCCAGGCCGCAGCCGAAGCGCCAGTCTGCAACCCGGCCATCGGCTCGCTGCTGCTAACCCACGGCGGGCCGACGCGCCGCGTCTACGTCTTCGTCCACGGCACGACCAACTCGCCGCGCCAATTCGAGGAGTTGGGCCGGCTGCTGCACGCCCGCGGCCACAACGTCACCATCCCGCTGATGCCGCGCCACGGCCGGCGCAGTATGCGCCTGGCCGAGTTGCGCGGGCTGCGGGCCGAGGAGTTGCGCGACTACGCCGACGCCGCCGTTGATCTGGCCGCCGGGCTGGGCGAGGAGGTCGTCGCCATCGGCATCTCCGGCGGCGCGGCCATCGTCGGCTGGATGGGCCAGAACCGGCCGGAGATGCACACGGTGCTGCTGCTGGCCCCGTTCCTGGGCGTGCGGCGGGTGTCGGCGGCGGTGAGCACGGCGATGATGAACGTCTATAGCCGTATGCCTAGCTTCAACCTGGAAGACCCGCTGGAGCCACGGCGCGACTGGGTCTACCGCGGCCAGACGACGCGCGCCCTGGCCGAGACGTTGCGGCTGGGCCGGGCGCTCTTGCGGCAGGCCGCCGCCGCGCCTCCGGTCGGCCGTCGCCTCATCCTGCTGACCACCGCCCGCGAGACACAGGTGGCCAACGGCGCGACCTACCGGCTGACGGCGCTCTGGCGCGCCCACGGGGCCAACGTCATCGCCGACGAGTTCGCCCCGGAGCTGGAGATTCCCCACAACGCCATTGACCCGGCGGCCGACCCGGCCAAGAAGGCGATTGTGTATGCGCGGATGTTGGAGTTGTTGGGGGAAGCGCCTTAGTCAAAGGAAACGCTCAAATCTCTGCCTCTGCCGAAGTTATTCAGCGGCGCTCATGGAGTTGGTCCCGCGCCGCATTGATTTGACCGTGGGTGCCCAAGGTCAATCCCTCTTCCAGCAAGCGCAGATGCCGCTGTCTGGCGCGGGCGTATTCCTCTTCTTGAGTAACGTACCTTTCCAATTCATTCGCTAGAAGCTCGGAGACCAAAATGCCCCGCTGTGCGGCCAGTAGCTCTACCTTACGCAGAATATCTCTGGGTAGCGATAAGGTGATGTTTTGCATTTCCATGAAACGCCTCCACGTAAGCCAGTATAGCACGTAAAGAGCGGCATTCTTCGCTTGAGTGTGTAGAATCATGTAAGGGGAAAAGGCGGGTGGAATGGGAGTCGGTGTTATGGAAGCCTTTCCGTTGCCACAGCCATTTAACGGCCGATCCTACCTGCTCATGGGTGTCAATCTGCTCCTGGGCCTTGTCCTGTGGTTGGGCTTGGTCTCCGACCTGTCCTGGGCCAGCGACCTGGTCAACTATCTCTTCCCTCCTTTCGTAGCTCTGTTGGCCCTCATATCCTGGCAACTCTTGCGCCACACCCGACCGGGCGGCGGCAAACGCGCCTGGCTATGGCAGGGCATTAGCTTTCTGCCCTCGCTCGCCGGCGGACTGCCCTACATCGTCCTGACGGTCGTGGCCTTCGTCCCGCCCATCCTCTTCGTCACCATGTTGGGCGGCATGTTCGCGTTGGGCGAACATCTCGAAGCCGTTGTTATTCAGGAAGCCCAATCACCCGATGGCAACAAGACCGCCGTGGTCACCTTCTACCCGGTAGGGGCCTATGGCGGCGGTAACGGCCACATTACCGTTGATCTGCGCTATCCTGGCCTGCCCGGGGTGCGGCGCAACGTCTATTACCTGGACGATTCCTATGAGGCCGATGACGAGCCGCAGGCGTACGTAGCCTGGCTCGATGAGCGCACGCTGCACATGTCGGAAGAGGATGTGTCGGTCGATGTGGGACAAATCCAATGGCAGTGGCCGGGCTTCATCCAACTTTCCGCGGCGATAGCACTTGCCCTGCCCCAACTGGTGCGCGAGTTCTATAGCTTGCCCGAACTGCCTTCGTTTTCGCCATGACGCTGCGATCGACCAGACCTCAGAGGTCTCAGAAGACCTCTGAGGTCTAGCCAAGAAAGCTCTCTTATGCGTGAAAATCCGTGCAAATCCGCGTCATCTGTGTTCTATTAGCCCATGCTCACCATCGGCCAACTCGCCCGCCGCGTCGGCCTGCGCCCGTCGGCCCTGCGCTACTATGAAGCCGAGGGGCTGCTGTCGCCCGGCGACCGCACCGAGGCCGGCTATCGCCTCTATGCCCCCGAAGCGGTTGACACCGTTCGCCTCATCCAGCGCGCCCAACGCCTCGGCTTCTCGCTGGCCGAGATTCGCGCCCTGCTGACCGCCTGGCAGACGGGCAACCTGGACGACGACGCGCTGCTACGCACGGCCGAGGCCCGCTATCTGGCTCTGGAGCGGCAGATCACCGAGTGGCGTGTGCAGCAGCATGAACTGGAGCTGTTCTTGCAAGACCTGCGCGGCCCGGACGCCGCCGCGGCCCAGACCGCCTTCGGCCGCCTGGTGGACCGCATCTGCGCCAACCCCACGGCCGAGCCGCCCAGCCACTCCGTCCTCGACTGGCTGGCCGCCTACAGCGACTGCCCGCTGACCGGCGCGGCGGCGACGGCGGCACTGGCCCCCCTGCGCGGCCGCCACGTCCACATCTGGCGCGAGGACGACGCCTACCACATCCTCCTCGTCGGCCACGACCCGGCCGTGGCCGACGCCCTGGCCGCCCTCGTCCGGCTGGAAGGCGACTGCCGCGCCCACCCCCACAACGGCCCCCAACTGGCCGACAGCGACGAGGGCCACCTGCTCATCGCCCGCGGCGACAACGCCTTCCTCCTGGCCCGCCTCTTCCTGGCCCTTGAAGAAGAAAGCGCTTGACTTTAAACTTGGCTTGAAGGTGTAGAATCAATTGCGAACTACGAATTACGAACTACGAACTACGAATGAAGAACAGAAATGCGAATTCGTCGTTGGTCGTTAGTCGTTCGTACTCCTTAAATTCGTAGTTCGTAGTTCGTAATTCGTAGTTTGGATTTCATGATGGTTGAACAACGCTTTCAAATCGCGGGCATGGACTGCGCCGACTGTGCGCGGTCAATCGAGAAGGGCGTGGCCCGGCTGGACGAGGTCGAGACGGCGGCGCTCAACTTCACCACGGGCACACTGTGCGTCCGCGGCCCGGTGGCCGCCGAGCGCGTGGTGGCGCGGGTGAGGGAGTTGGGCTATGACGTGGAGGGAGTGACGAGTGACGAGTTACGAGTGACGAGTGAAGCGCCACTCGCCACTCGCCACTCGCCACCCGCCACAGCAACCGTCGGCATCCTCTCGTACTTATGGAACCGCTCCGACACCCGCGCCGCCCTCATCGCCGCCTTGCTGGTGCTGCCGGGGCTGCTGTTCGATGAGCTGCTGCCGGGGCTGGGCATTACGTCGCCGCTCTTCGCCGTCACGTCGGTGCTGGCGATGGTCGTCGCCGGGCTGCCCATCGCCCGCAGCGCCGCCCGCGCCCTGCGCGTCAACCACGAGATCACCATCAACCTGCTCATGACCATCGCCGCCGTCGGCGCGGTGGTCATCGGGGCCTACACCGAGGCCGGGCTGGTCATGGTGCTCTTCGCCCTGGGCGAGGCCCTGGAGGGCTACACCGCCGCCCGCGCCCGCGACGCCATCCGCGGCCTCTCCGCGCTGGCCCCGACGGAGGCCATTGTCCTGCGCGACGGCGGCGAGGAGCTTGTCGCCGTGGCCGCCCTGCGTGTCGGCGACACCATCGTCGTCCGCCCTGGCGAGCGGCTGCCGATGGACGGCCGCGTGTTGGCCGGCGCGTCGGCCGTCAACCAGGCCCCCATCACCGGCGAAAGCCGCCCGGTGGACAAGACCCCCGGCGACGAGGTCTTCGCCGGCAGCGTCAACGGCCAGGGCACGCTGGAAGTGCGGGTGACGGCCACGGCCGAAGACACCACCATCAGCCGCATGATCCGCCTGGTGGCCGAGGCCCAGGAGCGCCGCGCCCCGGCCCAGCGCTTCGTGGATCGCTTCGCCCGCGTCTATACGCCGGCGGTCATCGTCATCGCCCTGCTGGTGGCCACTGTGCCGCCGCTGCTGTTCGACGCCCCCTTCCTCGACCCTGCCCCCGACGTGCGCGGCTGGCTCTACCGGGCGCTGGCTCTGCTGGTCGTCGCCTGCCCCTGCGCCCTGGTCATCAGCACGCCGGTGACGCTCATCAGCGCCATCAGCAACGGCGCGCGCCACGGCGTGCTGTTCAAGGGCGGGGCCTACCTGGAAGCTCTCAGCCGCATCCGGGCCGTTGCCTTTGACAAAACGGGGACGTTGACGCGCGGCGAACCAACCGTCGTTGGCGTTGGCGCGGCCGATTGCCTGAACCCCGAGACCGAGAAGAAGAAAGAAACCACAGATTACACAGATTTCACAGATTCAAGAGTTCTTAAATCTGTGGAATCTGCGAAATCTGTGGTTCCTTCTTGTTCTGCCTGTGACGATCTCCTGGCTCTAGCCGCCGCCGTCGAACGCCGCAGCGAGCACCCCCTGGCCCGCGCCGTGGTGGCCGCGGCCGAGGCGCGCGGCGTGGCCGAGCACTACCCGGCGGCGGCCGGCGTGACGGCCAACAGCGGCCGTGGCGTCAGCGGGCAGGTCAACGGCCAGCAGGTCGAGATCGGCAGCCACGCCTGGTTCGACGACAACATTGACCACCTGCCCCACTGCGACGCCATCCGCGCCGCCGACGCCCGCGGCCAGACGACGATGCTCGTCAGCCACGACGGCGACTACCGCGGCTACATCGCCCTGGCCGACGCCCCGCGCGACGACAGCGCCGCCGCCCTGGCCGAGTTGCGGCAGTTGGGGCTGGAGCCGCTGGTCATGCTGACCGGCGACCACGCCGCCACCGCGGCCCACATCGCCGCCCAGGTGGGGCTGACCGAGGTGCGCGCCGGGCTACTGCCGGCCGACAAGGTGGCCGCGGTCGAGGCGCTGCGGGCGGAGCACGGCGAGGTGGCCATGATTGGCGACGGCATCAACGACACGCCGGCGCTGGCCGCGGCCTCGGTCGGCATCGCGATGGGACGCGCGGCCCAGGCGCTGGAGACGGCCGACGTGGTGCTACTGGGCGACGGGTTGCGACAGTTGCCCTTCGCCGTCCGGCTGGCCCGCGCCGCCATGCGCACCGTGCGCGTCAACGTCGCCCTGAGCATCGCTATCAAGCTCGTCTTCTTCGTCCTGGTGTTGCTCGGTTCGGGCAGCATGTGGCTGGCCGTGCTGGCCGACGTGGGCACGTCGTTGCTGGTGACGGCCAATGGGATGCGGCTGCTGCGCTGGCCCAAGATATAAGAAGGAGAGGGACGCTGAGAGACGCAGAGGAGCGCAGAGAGACGCGGAGAAAGAGTTGTTTATTTCTTCCTCCGTGTCTTTCCGCGTCTTCTCTCTGCGTTTCTCTGCGTCCCTCTCCCTTCCTCTTCCTTGAGGTCACTATGCTAAGAGTGTTCCTGCTGGTCTACACGATTCTATTCTTCGGCGGGGCGATGATTTGGCCCAGCTACCGCACCTGGCGGACGACGGGCATCAACCCCTACCGGCTGCCGGGCCAGACGGGGCTGCCCGGCTTCGTCGGCGGCGCGTTTCGCCTGATCTTGCTGGCGGTCATCGCGCTGGTGCTGCTCCACGCCTTCGCCCCCGGCGCGGCTGCCTATCTGGCACCCATCGTCTGGCTGCAATCCCCGCTGGTACAGGGCGTCGGCGTGGCCTTGTTGCTTGTCGCCGTCGTCGTGGTCGTGACCGCGCAGGCGCAGATGGGCCGGTCGTGGCGCATCGGCATTGACGACGCCCACGCCACAGCGCTGGTGACGCGCGGCATCTTCGGCCGCTCGCGCAATCCCATCTTCCTGGGCATGCGGCTCATGCTCGTCGGCCTCTTCCTTGTCTTGCCCGGCGCGGCGACGCTGGCCCTGTGGCTGGTCGGCGACGTGTTGATTCGGACGCAGGTCTATCTGGAAGAGGAGCATCTGCTGCGGCAGCACGGCGAGACGTACCGGGCCTATCAGCAGCAGGTGCGTCGCTGGGTATAGAAGAGGGACACAGAGAAACACGGAGGAGCGCAGAGAGACGCGGAGGAAGAGAATTCATTTCTTCCTCCGCGTCTCTCCGCGTCTTCCCTCCGCGTTTCTCCGCGTCCCTCTCCCTCTTCCAACTGGATCATAACACCGACTTGCGATAGCATCCCAGCCAACAAAACCCCACAAGGAGTAACCCTCATGGCTCTTACCCACGTCCCCGCCCGCAATGAAGTTGACCCCCGCTACACCTGGAACGACACCAGTGTTTTCGCCACCGTTGACGAGTGGGCCGCCGAATTGGAAGCGTTGAGCGCCGAGTTGGACGGCGTGGCCGCCCAACAGGGCCACCTGGCCGAAGGGCCGCGCGTCCTGCTCGACGCCCTGCACGGCCGCGAGAAGCTCGTCCAGCGGGCCGAGAAGGCCCTCATCTACGCCTATCTGGCCGAGGCCGTGGACACCACCAACCAGGAGGCCACCCAGCGCATCGGCCGCGGCATGGGCATCTTCGGCCGGCTGCTGGGCGCGCTGGCCTTCATCGAGCCGGAGATACTGACCATCGGCCGCGAACAGTTGGCCGACTGGGCCGCGGCCGAGCCGCGGCTGCGCGTCTACGACCACTACTTCGACGACCTCTTCCGCCGCCAGGCCCACGTCCGCTCGCCCGAAATCGAAGAGGCGATGGGGCTGGCCGCCGACGCCTTCCAGGGCGCGTCGGCCACCTACGCCAAGCTGACCGACAGCGACTTCCAGTTTGCCCCGGCGCGCGGTAGCGACGGCACGGAACTGCCCGTCACCCAGGGCAGCATTGACGACCTGCTGGCCTCGCCCGACCGCGAAGCGCGCCGCGCCGCCTGGGAGAACTACCATGACAAGTATCTGGAGTTCCGCAACACGCTGGCCGCCAATCTGGCGACCTCCATCAAGCAAAACGTCCTGGGCATGCGCGTCCAGCGCTACCCGACGACGCTGGACATGGCCCTCTTCGGCAACAACATCCCCACGGCCGTCTTCCACAACCTGATTGACACCTTCCGCGCCAATCGCCACGTCTGGCAGCGCTACTTCGACGTGCGGCGGCGGGCGCTGGGCGTGGACAAGCTCCACACCTACGACATCTGGGCCCCGCTGACGACCGTGCGGCCCCACGTGCCCTACGAGCAGGCCGTGGAGTGGATCGCCGCCTCGCTGGCCCCGCTGGGCGAGGAGTATGTGGCCACGCTGCGCGGCGGCTGCACCGACGAGCGCTGGGTGGACGTCTACCCCAACCAGGGCAAGGCCGCCGGCGCCTTCTCCTCCGGCTGCCAGGGGATGCACCCGTTCATCGTCATGAGCTACACCGACGACGCTCTCAGCATGGGCACGCTGACCCACGAGTTGGGCCACTCGATGCACTCCTGGCTGACGTGGCAGAACCAGCCCAAGGTCTACGCCGACTACTCCCTCTTCGCCGCCGAAGTGGCCTCCAACTTCCACCAGGCGATGCTGCGCGCCTATCTGCTCGACCAGGACATTGACCGCGACCTGAAGATCGCCGTCATCGAAGAGGCGATGGCGAACTTCCATCGCTACTTCCTGATCATGCCCACGCTGGCCACGTTCGAGCTGGAGATGCATCAGCGCGTGGAGCGCGGCGAAGGGCTGGCCGCCGATGCCATGAACGACTATCTGGCCGACCTGTTTGCCGAGAGCTACGGCGACGCGGCCGTGGTTGATCGCGCCCGCGACGGCATCCGCTGGGCCACCTTCGGCCACCTCTACGCCGACTACTACGTCTTCCAGTACGCCACCGGCATCAGCGGGGCCAACGCCCTGGCGCGGCGGGTGCTCAGCGGCGGGCCAAACGCGGCCCAGAACTACCTCGGCTTCCTGAAGGCCGGCGGCTCCAAGTACCCACTCGACGCCCTCAAGAGCGCCGGCGTTGACCTGGCGACTTCGCAGCCGGTGGAGACGGCGTTTGGGGTGTTGGCGGATTTGGTGGAGAGGTTGGATGGGTTGGTGAATTAGGAATTAGGAATCCAAGAGGGCTGTCTAGAAACCGGGTTTCTTCCGAGAAACCCGGTTTCTATCTTCTGTGCGACCAACCTGACGCTGCGGTAACACTTCTGAAGAACGGCGTCAATGGTGAGGTCATGTTGGCCTTCCTGATGGAATCAAGGCACCGGCGTATTAGTCGGCTCTTCCGTCGGCTCCGGCGGCACAGGAGTCTCTGAGGGTTCGGGTGGCGGCGGGTCCGTCGGCTCGGGTGGCGGCTGGGTTGGCGGTGGCTGGGTTGGCGGCGGCTGCGTCGGCGGCTGGGTGGCCGTGGGCGGGGGCAGCGTCGGTGTGGCCAGAGGGCGCGTGGCAGTGGCCGCGGGCGGCGGCGTCGGCGTGGCCGTCGGCGAAGCCGGAATGGTGGCGGCCACGGGCACGGCGGCCAGCGCCGCGGCGTCCACCGCCTCGACGGCTGTCGCCGGCACCCAGCCCGGCGAGTTGTCGCTTATGGTGACGTTGAACCAGGCGCTATCCGCCGTCCGGCCGATGACCGGCATCTCCGTCCCCGGCGACAGCGTGAACAGGATGGGGAACGTCTCGCCCGGCCCGGCGCGCAGGTAAACGGCGTCCAGGGCGCGCACGGCGGGGGTGACTGGCACGCTCGGCGTCACGGCCGTCTTCAGCGGGCGCGGTGTGGCTGTGGTCGCGGTCTCGCCGGTCGGCATCACCGCGGCGATGTCATCGGCCGGGGTCGCCTCTGTCGTGGCCGAGGGCGTAGCGTCGGGCGTGAACTCCGGGGCGACGACGACCACCGCGGTCGGCTCCGGCTCCTCGTCGCCGCCGCGCAGCAGGGCGAAGGCGGCCAACCCGCCGCCAACCAGCAGCAAAGCCAGCAGCCCCAGCAGCCAGAGGGGCGGGCTACGCCGCTCGGCCGGCGCGGGCGGCTCGGCCGCGGGTGCGGGCGGCTCGACGCGGGCCGTGGGCGCGGCGCCGTAGGGCGTCAGCGGCGGCAGCGGCGCGGCCGACGGCGTCGCCCATGAGGGATCGGACGGCGGCGCGGCCTGGCCCACGCGCGGCGCGCTGGCCGGGCCGTCGCCCTGCGTCGGGCCGACGCCCCCTTCGCGCGGCAGCACGACCGTCGGCCGCGGCCCGGAGCCATGCACCAGCCGGCTCAGATCGCGCGACAGGGCGATGGCCGTCGGGTAGCGCCCGTCCGGCTGCTTGGCCATGGCGTGGTTGATGATGATCTGGAACTCGGCCGGCAGCCGCACGCGGCCCTGAGCCTGGATGCTGGGGATCGGCTCGGAGACGTGCTTGAAGGCCAGGCCGATGGGCGTGGTGGCGTCGAAGGGCAGCCGGCCACTGAGCATCTGGAACAGGATGACGCCCAGCGAGTAGATGTCGCTGCGGCCGTCAATCTGCTCCCCCTGCACCTGCTCCGGACTCATGTAGGCCGGCGTGCCGATGATGCCGCCGATGGTCGTCAGCGAGGCCAGGTCGCCGCCCGTGCCGCCGGTCAGCTTGACGATGCCGAAGTCGGTCAGGTACGGCTCGTTCCATTGGTCGAAGAGGATGTTGGCCGGCTTCAGGTCGCGGTGGATGACGCCGCGCTGGTGGGCGGCGTCGAGGGCGGGGGCCAGACGGCCGATGATGCGCTCTGTCTCCACCAGCGGCATCGGCCCCTGGCGCAGCCGGTCTTCCAACGAGCCGCCGCTCATCAGCGACATGACCAGATAGGGCTGGCTGTTGTCCTCGCCGAAGTCGTAGACGGGCACGATGGCCGGATGTTGCAGCCCGGCGACGATGCGCGCCTCGCGCTCGAATCGGGCGCGGAAGCGGGGGTCGTGGAGGAAGTGCAGGGGCAGGACTTTGATGGCCACGTCGCGCTGGAAATGGGGGTCGAAAGCGCGATAAACGGTGGCCATTCCCCCCTGGCCGATCTCCTCCCGCACGACGTAACGCCCAATCGTCCTCGCCGCCATGCGCATATTGTACTGTGTTCGATGCGACCCGCAACAGAGTCAGCAACGCCGCAGTGCCCGGCACTTTCTGGAGTGCCTGGCACTTTCTTGTCCGAGTAAAGCAAAGAAAGTGCGACGCACTCAAGAAAGTGCGACGCACTGGGCGCAGCGACCGTAGAACTCCAACAAATGCCCCTCCACCGCGAAGCCATAGCGCCGCCCGACTGTCTCGGCCAGCTCGGCCAGGGCGCACTCGTCGAACTCGATCACCCGCCGGCAGCGGGAGCAGACCAGGTGGTGGTGGTGGCCGTCCAGCAGCAGCACGTAGTGGGCCGCGCCCGTGCCCTGGTAGACGGGGCGCAGCAGCCCCAACTCGCCCAGCAGGTCGAGGGTGCGATAGACGGTCATGCGGCCGACGGTCGGCGCGCTTTGATGGACGACGGCGGCCAGTTCGTCGGCCGTCACGTGGCCGCCAGCGTCGCCCAGCGCGGCCAGGATGGCCCGGCGGGCGGCCGTCAGCCGGTAGCCACGCTCCTGTAGCGCCCGCTCCAGGCGCGGCAGCACGTCCTCGCTCATGCCGGCGCTCCCGCGGCGCGGCCGGGCCTGCGTCGCCGCATGGTCGTCACGCCCAGCACGACCAGGAAGATGCTCGTCGCCGCCAGCACCACCGCCGGGCCGGAGGCGATGTCGAGGTAGTAGCCGGCGTAGACGCCGGCCACGCCGGAGACGACGCCGATGAGGGCGGCCACAGCCATCATCGCCGGCAGACGGTGGGTGACGAAGGAGGCGGTGGCCGCCGGCGTCACCAGGATGGCCAGCATCAGCGACACGCCGACCACTTGCAGGGCGACGACGATGGTCACGGCGATGAGCAGCAGCAGCAGGTAGTGGAGAAACGTCGTC
>WBZP01004175.1_pt1 | contig 15198 bp, 12 predicted proteins | sample 5204301 | NCBI WGS metagenome assembly WBZP01 (sample SAMN12412401, study PRJNA552823) | activated sludge metagenome | isolation source: activated sludge from nitrification reactor of wastewater treatment plant... | place: USA: Pennsylvania | collected 2017
GAGTGCGCTCGTCGCCGAGCTTGGTCTCGAACGACCCGGCCATCCCGGACCTCCTGCCTGCATCGACCGGCGCGCTGCTCGGGTTGTCGGGGTCACCGCGTGCGCTTCACCCCACCAACCCGAGCAACAACCGGTCGAGGTGTGGTCTCGGTGGATGGTGTCAGATGGCGCCGAGGTCGACCACGACATCGGCGGCACCGAGGAGCACCGGGTCGTGGCTGGCGACGAGCAGGGCGACGCCGCGCCCCGCCGCCTCGGACAGAACGCGCGCCACGACCTCGGCACCGGACTCGTCGAGCTGCGACGACGGCTCGTCGAGCACCGCGAGCACCGGCTCGACCGCGAGCGCGCGGGCGAGGGCGACCCGCTGGCGCTCGCCGCCGGACAGCGAGAGGACGGGCCGGTTCGCGAGCGCGGTGAGACCGAGCCGGGCGCACAGGTCGTCGGTGAGCGCGTCGTCGACCGGCAGGCCGCGGGCGACCCGGGCCAGCTCGAGGTTGTCGCGCACGTGCAGGGTCTCGACCAGCGAGCCGCCCTGGGTGACGACGGCGACGCCGGACCGGCGTACGGCAGCACGCTCGTCGCGGCCGAGGTCGGCCAGCGGGCGGTCGAGCAGCACGACCTCGCCGCCGTCGACCGGCGCGAGCCCGACCAGCGCGCGCAGGAGCGTCGACTTGCCCGAGCCCGAGCGGCCCGAGACCACGGTGAGGGTGCCGGCGCGCACGTCGAGGTCGAAGCCCGTGAGGACGGGCACGCCGTCGTAGGCGACGTCGACGCCGCGCAGGGAGCCCACGACCGTGCCGTCCGCCGGCACCGATCGCGCGGCGACGGGCGCGTCGTCGACCACGAGCGCGGACCCGGTGCCGCGCAGCAGCACCCCCTCCGGGGTGGCGACCGCGACCGCGCCGCTGCTGGCGCCCGCGCCGTGGCGCAGCGAGTCGGGGAGGCGGACCCAGCCGCGGTCGTCGACGACGAGCGTCTCGGAGTGCGGCGTCGCGGGGTCCCACTGCTCGGAGAGCCGTCCGTCGCGGATCCGTACGACGCGGTCGGCCACGCGGGCGGCGCGGGGGTCGTGCGTGACGAGGACGAGGGTCGAGCCCAGCTCGGCGACGGCCGAGGCGAGGGCGTCGTAGACGGCGTCGGCGGAGCGTGCGTCGAGCTCGCCCGTCGGCTCGTCGGCGAGCACCACCGCGGGGCGGTGCGCGAGCGCTGCGGCGACCGCGACCCGTTGCGCCTCACCGCCGGACAGCGTCTCGGGACGGCGCGACGCGAGGTGCTCGAGGTTCAGCATCGCGAGCGCGTCGCGCGCCTCCGCGCGGGCGTCGGTGCGCGAGCGGCCGCCGAGCCGCAGCTGCAGCCCGACGTTGTCGAGGACGTCGAGCTCCGGGCGCAGCGACCGGCGCGATCGCTGGTCGACCAGGCCGAGGCGGTCGCGGCGCAGTGCGGTGCGCGTCGCGTCGTCGGCGCGCGCGAGCTCGACGCCGTCGACGCGGACGCTGCCCGCGCTCGGCGCGACCTCGGCGGCGAGCACCGACAGCAGCGTCGACTTCCCGGATCCGTTGGGGCCGTGGACGACGACGCGCTCGCCGACCGGCACCAGCAGCGACAGGCCGCGCAGCGCGGCCACCGACCCGGTCGGTGCGTCGTAGAGGCAGAAGAGGTCGTGGCACTCGACGGCGGCGCTCATCGCAGGTCCTCGTCGACGCGCTCGGGCCAGGCGCTGCGCAGCGTGCGCGCGGCCACGACCGCGCAGACGAGGAGCGCCGCACCGAGCCCCACCACGAGCACGACCGTGGTCCACCCCGCACCGACCGACGGGACCAGTGGCGGCACGGCCGCGGTGCCGGTCGCGGAGAGTGCGACGAGGGTCGACACCGACCGGGTCAGGAGCAGCCCGGCGAGGGTGCCGAGGACCAGTCCTGGGACGGCGACCGCGACGGCGCGCCACCACAGGCTGCGGCGCAGGGTCGACGTCGCGACGCCGTCGGCCTCCTGGGCGACGAGCTGGCCGGCGTCGTCGCGGCGCTCTCCGATCACCAGCAGGACCAGCGACAGGACGGCGACGAGCAAGGAGACGGCTGCGGCGACGAGCAGCAGCCACGCCGCGCCCTGGCTGACGACGTCGGACTCGAGCGCTGCGCGCCGGGCCTCCTGGGTGCGCACGACGAGCTGGTCGTAGGGCGCGACGGCCAGCGCTGGGGCCACCTGCGCCTGCGGGCCGGTCGCCCAGACCTCGTGCGGCGCAGCGGATCCGGGGAGGTGGTCCTCGAGCGCGGCCGCGAGCGCCGCGCGGTCGGCGACGACGAAGCGCTCGCCCAGGGTCGGGAAGCGGGGGAGGGAGCCCACGACGCGCGCAGCGACCGACTCGCCGACGCCCAGGTCGAGCCGCAGGTCGCTGCCGCGCGCGGCGGTCAGCGGGTCCACGAGGACCGGCACGGCCGGCCGGTCGGCTGCACCGGGACGCACGATCGCGACGGGTCCGGAGAGCAGGTACTCGATCGTGAGCTCGTCGCTGCCGCTCGCGCGCGCGGTGCGCGACGACCACTCCGTCCAGGATCCCTGCGAGCCCTCGGGCAGGCCGAGCACGAGACGGCCCGCGAGGTCGGCCTCCGGCGTGCCGCCCTCGCCGGACTTGTGCGCACGACGGGTCAGGTCGTCGATGTTTTCGCGCATCGTGATCGAGGTGAGGGCGGCGGGCACGCCCATGTCGGGCACCGGTCCGGTGAGGGTGCCGTCGACGAGGGTCAGCGCCGTACCCCGTTCGCGGCCGTCGGCCGTGGTGAACCACGCCGTCACGTCGATCTTGCCGGGCTGCTTGCGCACCCACGAGCGCACCGGGAGGGTCAGCGTGCTGCCGCTGACGGCGATGCCGGCGGGAGGCGCCGGCACGGTGATCGCCCGCTGCGCCGACGCCGAGTCGGACCCGCCGACCGTGCGGTCCCACAGCGAGAACGACGGGAGCACTGCCGGGTCGATGCCGAGCACCGACACCGCCTCGCCGCTCGACGCGGACGTGCTCACGCTCGCCACCGTGCGCAGCACGGAGTACGCCGGAGACGCGAGGGGCGCGGTCTCCAGCAGCGCCACGGGATCCGCGCCCTGCGGCCCCATCGTGAGGCGCGCGGTGGTCGGGACGTCGTAGGCGGCGGTGTCGGCGCTCCCGGCCTGCAGCGTGGCGCGGTAGGCGCCGGCGAAGACGACGCTGCCGACGGCGGCGGTCACGAAGCCCGCGGTGACCGCGGTGCGCAGCGGTCGACGCACCCCGCCGGCTGCGGCGAGTCGGGCGGCGACCGCGTTCGACGGGAGGTGGCGGCTCGCCGCGGACGCGAGCGGGACCCAGATGCGCGCGGCCACGAGGGCGGCCGCGATGAGCGCGAGGACGGGCAGCGCGACCGACAGCGGGTCGCCTGCCACGGTCGCCACCCCGACGGCGCCGCGCGCTGCCACGAGCGCGGCGACGGCGATGCAGACGACCGCGAGCAGCTCGACCACGTGCCACGCGGTCGACTCGCGCGCCGTCGGCCAGGCCAGCACCGCGGTCGTGATGGCGATCGCCACGAGACCCAGACCGAGGAGCCAGGGGAGCGAGTCGACCAGCGCGGCGTTCGCGAGCTGCACGGCCGGTGGAGCCAGCGGCGTGCGCGACGCCGCGACGAGCGCCACGAGCCAGCCGATCAGCGCACCGACCACCGCGCCGACCAGGACCGCTGCGCCGGCACCGAGGAGCGCGAACCGCAGCAGCGCCCGGGAGGAGGCGCCGCGGCGGCGCAGCAGCCCGGCTGTCGCGACGTGCTCGCGCCGCAGCCCCGCCGCGGCGACGAGGACGAAGCCGAGGGCGAGCACGGCGGTCGTGCCGCCGAGGAGGGCGAAACGTCCGCGCGATGCGGCGGCCCGGGAGTCCTCCCGCAGCAGCGCGTCGTCGGGAACCGTCAGGACGAGGGCGCGGATCTTGAGCGAGAGGTCGTCGCCGACCGAGCGCGAGAGCTCGGCGTACGCCGGGACCCCCAGCGCCGCAACGCGTTCCGGGTCCAGCGGTGCCACCCAGCCAGCGCCGCGCGGGAACGACTCGAGCGAGGCGAGCTGCTGCATCGTGTCGGTGTCGGCACCGAGCAGCACACGCGTGCCGGGACCCGGGTCGAACGTGCCGGGCAGCAGCAGCGGGTCGATGCGGTCGGCCGTGCCGACGACGACGAGGCCGAGTGCGGGGTCGACGATCGGGGGCTGGCCCGGGCCGGTGGCCAGGACCTCGCACCGCGTCGGCGTGCACGAGGTGGGCAGCCTGCCGGACGTGAGGCGCACCTGGCGGGCCAGCGCGTCGGACGCGGCGATGCGGTAGACGGTGCCCTGCGGGTCGGCGATCTCGCCGAACAGCATCTGGTGCACGAGCGGCGTGGACGTGAGCCGCCCGACCTCCTCGCGGACGAGCGCGTCGTCGGCGCGCTGCACCGCGGGGTCGCGCGCGCCGCCGTACGCCGCGACCACCGTGCGCTCGCCCACGGGCAGCGAATCGACAGCCGCCTCGAGCGCCCGAATCGCGACCACGCGCCCGGTGGCGGCGGAGATCACCGGCAGCGCGAGGGCGAGGGCGACGCCGAGGGCGACGAGGATCCAGCGACCGGGGCGGTGGCTGATGCGGGCGCGCGTGAGCTCGCCGATCGCTCCCATGCACCCTCCTCCGCTCTCGCCCGCATCGTGGTGCTAACCGGTCCACCCATGCAAGTGGTTAGTATGCGATCGTTACCGTCGCCTCGAGACCACGAGCGGAGGGGTCGTGCCCAACCATCGCGTCGAGGGTCTCACCGTGCCCGATGCGGTGGCCAACCACGTGGCCCTCGAGCTCTGCAACACACGCACCGGGTGGGATCTCGAAGAGCCGCGCGAGTACCTCGTCTCCTACGACGTCCTGGCCGTCTGGGCCGACGAGGTCGGGCTGCTCGCCGCCGGCGAGGCGCGCTCCTTGCGCGCGGAGGCGCGCTCCCATCCCCGCGCTGCTGCGAGAGCGCTGCGCGCAGCGATCGACCTGCGCGACTCCTGGTACGACGTGTGCACCGCACCCTGGGAGCAGCGCGCGTTCCCACCCGACCCGCTCGACGCCCTGCACCGCGCTGTAGCCGAGGCGACGGCTGCGTCGAGGCTGCGTCCTGCGGGCGACGGCACGGTCCGCTTCGACGGCGGCGACGTCCGCTCGGCCGGTCTGCTGCTGCCGGTGCACCGCGCGGCGCTCGCGGCGTACGACATGCTCGCGTCCGGCGACGTCGCCCACGCCGGACGCTGCTCCGGCCACGGCTGCGGCTGGACGTTCTTCGACCCGGCGCACCGCCGGCACTGGTGCATCATGGCGATCTGCGGCAACCGCGCGAAGGCGCGCGCCTACGCCGAGCGCCGGCGCTCCTCGGCCTGAGCGGCGCTCCTGCGGGTCGGGCCTCCAGCACCGCGGACGTGCGGCGCGGACCAGCCCCCTGCCGCTGGCACGATGGCGGCATGCTCCTGCCCGCCCCGACGCTGACCACCGAGCGGCTGCTGCTGCGCCCCTTCGTGGACGCCGACGCCGACTCCCTCTACGCGCTGCAGAGTGATCCCGTCGTCGTGCGCTACTGGGACTCGCCCGCCTGGACCGACCCCTCGCGCGCGATGGCGTTCCTCGCGTCGTGCCGCACGATGGCCGAGCAGGGGAGCGGCACCCGACTCGTCGTCGAGCGCGCCGCGGACGGCGCGTTCCTCGGCTGGACGTCCCTCAACAGCTGGAACCCCGTGTTCCGCAGCGCCTCCCTGGGCTACTCCTTCGCCGAGCGATCCTGGGGCCACGGCTACGCGACCGAGGCGGCAGGCGCGCTGCTCGACTGGGCGTTCGGCACCCTCGACCTCAACCGCGTGCAGGCCGAGACCGACACCCGAAACCTCGCCTCGGCGCGCGTGCTCGAGAAGCTCGGCTTCCAGCGCGAGGGCACCCTGCGCGAGGACTGCATCGTCGACGGCGTCGTCTCCGACTCCTGGGTCTTCGGCCTCCTGCGCCGCGATCGCCGGGCCTGACCCCACCGGTCCGACGCCGTTACGCTGGCGCGGTGACCCACGAGCCGTACGGCGCTGACGCCGGATTCGAGACCCTCGCCATCCACGCCGGGCAGGAGCCCGACGCGACCACGGGGGCCGTCGTCCCGCCGATCTACCAGGTGTCGACGTACGCGCAGGACGGCGTCGGCAACCTGCGCAACGGCTACGAGTACTCGCGCTCGGCGAACCCGACGCGCACCGCGTTGCAGGAGTGCCTCGCAGCGCTCGAGGACCCGGCGGGCGCGGCGGCCGGCACGACCACGGCCATGTCGTTCGCCTCCGGTCTCGCGGCCGAGGACACCGTGCTGCGCACGGTGCTCAAGCCCGGCGACCACGTCGTGGTCCCCGACGACGCGTACGGCGGCACCTACCGGCTGGTGTCCAAGGTCGCCGGCCCGTGGGGCGTCGAGCACACGCCCGCGCGCCTCACCGACCTCGACGCCGTGGCCGCCGCGGTGCAGCCCGGTCGTACGAAGATCGTGTGGGTCGAGACGCCGACCAACCCGCTGCTGCGCGTCGCCGACATCGCTGCGATCGCCGAGGTCGCGCACGCGGCGGGCGCGATCCTCGTCGTCGACAACACCTTCGCCTCGCCCTACCTGCAGCAGCCGCTGCTGCTCGGCGCCGACGTCGTCGTCCATTCGACGACCAAGTACCTCGGCGGCCACAGCGACGTCGTGGGCGGTGCCGTCGTCACCAACGACCCCGAGCTCGGCGAGCGGCTGGCCTACCACCAGAACGCGATGGGCGCGGTGTCCGGCCCGTTCGACGCATGGCTCACCCTGCGCGGCATCAAGACGCTCGGTGTGCGCATGGACCGCCACTGCGCGAACGCGCGCGCCGTGGCCGAGGTGCTGCGCGACAGCGCGAAGGTCTCCCAGGTGCTCTACCCGGGCTTCGAGGACCACGACGGCCACCATGTCGCGGTCAAGCAGATGAAGGACTTCGGCGGCATGATCAGCTTCCGCCACGCCGGCGGCGAGCAGGCCGCCCTCGACTTCTGCGCGCGCACGAGGGTCTTCACGCTCGGCGAGTCGCTCGGCGGTGTCGAATCGCTCGTCGAGCACCCCGGCCGCATGACCCACGCGTCGGTCGCCGGCTCCGAGCTCGAGGTGCCCGCCGACCTCGTGCGCCTCTCGGTCGGCATCGAGACCGTCGACGACCTCGTCGCCGACGTGGTGCAGGCGCTGGGGTGAGCCCCCGGTACGTCGTCTGCGCCGACACCGGGTCGACCTTCACCAAGGCGGCGGCCGTCGTCGTCGACGGGACCGACGCCGGACGTCTGCTCGCCACCACCGCGGTCCCGACCACGGTCGGTCCGGGCCTCGACGTCCTCGCCGGGCTCGACGCCGCGGTGGCGCGCGTCGTCGCCGAGGCGGGCGGCTCCCCGGACGAGGTGCGCGTCTGCTCGTCCGCCGGCGGTGGCCTGCGGCTCGCGGTGGTGGGCTACGAGCGCGTCGTGACGGCGGAAGCCGGTGCGCGCGTGGGGCTCTCGGCCGGAGCCAAGGTCGTGCACGTCTCCAGCGGTCCGCTCGACGCGGCGGGCACCGCCGCGCTGAAGGCCGCACGGCCCGACGTCATCCTGCTCGTCGGTGGCACCGACGGCGGCGACTCCGAGGTGCTGCGCCACAACGCGTCGCGCCTGGCGACGAGCGGCCCGCGCGTGCCCTACGTCGTCGCCGGCAACGTCGACGCGCGCGACGACGTCGTCGCCGTGCTCGAGGCGAAGAAGCGCACCGTCGTCGCCTGCGCCAACGTCCTGCCGCGCATCGGCGTCCTCGATCCACGCCCGGCACGAGCTGCTATCCGCGACGTCTTCGTCCGCCACGTCATCGGCGGCAAGGGGCTGACGAAGGGCCCGCGCTTCGCGCGGCTCGTCCACGGCGCGACTCCCGACCTCGTCCTCGCGGGGGTGGAGCACTACGCCGACTCCGGAGTGGGCGACGTGCTGCTCGTCGACGTCGGCGGCGCCACCACCGACGTCTACTCCGCCCTCACCCCCGACGCCGAGGAGGCGTCGCTGCACCGCGAGGTGGTCGAGGTGATGTGGCGCGGGCGCACGGTGGAGGGCGACCTCGGGATGCGCTGGAGCGCAACGGGTGTCGCCGACGCTGCCCTGGTCGAGAAGCTCGTCGACGGTGCCGAGCACGACGCCATCGACGCCGCGGCGCAGCTGCGGCACGACGACCCGGGCTGGCTCCCGGTCACCGCCGCCGACCGCGAGATGGACGCGCGCCTCGCGCGTCTCGCGCTGACCGTGGCGCTGCGCCGGCACGCACGGCCCGCCGACACCGTCGACGGCCGCACGCCCGGGCGCGACCTCTCGCACATCGCCGTCGTCGTCGCGAGCGGCGGGGTCTTCCGCCACGCCAGCCCCGAGCTGCTGCACGACATGCTCGCCCCGGTGACCACCGACCACGCGGGCGGCTGGAAGGTGCCGACGCGCCCGCGGATCACCGTCGACCGCCGCTATGTCATGGCCGCGGCGGGCCTGCTGGCCCACGACCGCCCCGAGGCCGCGACCGGCCTGCTCGCGGACGCGCTCGCCGACGTCTGACGCCAGAAGCGCCCGCCCGGGCGCAGGGTGCGGAAGGATGGTCGGCGAACCGATCCCGGGAGGACCGATGACCTACGACCTGACCGGCGCGCCCGCAGTTCCCCCGCTGCGCGGCAAGGGGACGCTCATCACCGGGGTGGTGCTGCTGATCCTCGGCCTCGTGGCGGTGATCGCGGGCATCGCGCTGCTCGCCGGCACGGCCGGCTCGCTGCTCAGCCAGATCGGCACCCCGCAGACCGCTCCGACCTCGTTCACCCGCCAGCTCGACGGAGGCACGACGTACGCCGTCTACGAGGCGACCTCCGCCGGCACCGGCACGGCCGACGACCCGTTCCTCGGGAACGTGCAGCCCAGCGACATCACCGTGAAGGGCCCGTCGGGCGACGTGCCGGTCAGCGGGACCGGGAGCAGCGTCAACACCGTGGGCGACGGCACGCAGCTCTTCGCCGAGGTCGCGACGTTCAACCCTCCGACCTCGGGCAGCTACACCATCGACATCGCCACGACCGGGTCGCTCGTCGCGGTCGCGCCGTCGCTGTCGTCGGCGGCCAAGGCGGCCGTGTGGATCGGGGTCATCGGTCTCGGCGCGCTGCTCGCCCTCATCGGCATCATCCTGCTCATCGTCGGCGCGGTGCAGCGCTCGTCGTCGCGCAAGAAGCAGCAGGCCGCCCTCGGGTACGCCGGAGCCGGCTACGCGGCAGCGCCGGGCCAGCCCTACCCGGCCCAGAGCTACCCGACCCCCGGTCAGCCGGCGCCGGTCCAGCCCTACCCGGCGCAGAGCTACCCGACCCCGGGCGAGCCGGCAGCGGCGCAGCCCTACGCGCCTCCGGCCGCGGACCCCGCGGCGTACGCGGCGCCCGAGCCCACGACGTACGCCGCCCCGACCCCTGCACCGGCGCCTGCCCCGGCTCCGGCCGCGGCGGCGCTGCCGCCCGCGGGCTGGTACCCCGACGCCGAGCGGGCCGGCGGCCAGCGCTACTGGGACGGCACCTCCTGGACCGAGCACCGCGCCTGACCGGCTGACCGGACCGCACCGACCAGGACCCGGTCCCGCGGCGGCGGCCGACCGGGTTCCGACCGCTCCGGGGGTCCGCCGGGTGCGCGGGCGCGCGACGTGGTGGGATTCCGGCATGACCGCCACCACCAGCACCGACTGGACCGCGTCCGGGATCGCTGCGGGCGTGCGCTCGCGGCGGCGCTCCGCCGTCGACACCGTGCGCGAGGCCCTCGACCGGATCGACGAGCGCGACGGCGACCTCGCCGCGTTCCAGGTCGTCCGCCGCGAGGCGTCGCTGCGCGAGGCCGCGGCGGTCGACGGCGCCGTCTCCGACGGCGCCGCACGCGAGTCGGGCGGTCTGCCGCTGGCCGGGGTGCCGATCGCGGTGAAGGACAACGTCGCGGTCGAGGGCGAGCCGATGCGCGCCGGGTCGGCCGCGACGCCGGCGCACCCGCAGATCGCCAACCACGAGGTCGTCCGCCGGCTGCGTCAGGCCGGTGCCGTCGTCGTCGGCCTCACCCGGCTGCCGGAGCTCGGCGTCTTCGGCGCCACCGACTCCGTGTACGGCGTCACCCGCAACCCGTGGGATCTCGACCGCACCCCCGGCGGCTCGTCGGGCGGCTCGGCCGCCGCCGTGGCCGCGGGCATCGCACCGGTGGCGCACGGCAACGACGGCATGGGCTCCCTGCGCATCCCCGCGGCGTGCACCGGCCTGGTCGGTATCAAGCCCGGCACCGGCGTCGTCCCCGCCGAGGTCGGTCCCAACGACTGGTACGGGCTCACCGAGAACGGCGTGCTCGCCACGACGTCGACCGACGCGGGCCTGGTGCTCTCGGTGCTCGCGGAGGACCCGACCCTCGCCACGGCCGGCGACGCCGCCGACGGCCCCGAGCTGCGTATCGCGGTGTCGACGCGACCGCCGGTGCAGGGCGTGAAGGTCGACCGCGAGCACGTGCGCGCGCTGTTCCGCGCGGCTGCGGACCTCATGCACGACGGCCACACCGTCGAGCGCTACGACCCGTCGTACCCGACGCCCGTCGCCGTCGCCGCCCTCACCCGCTGGTTCGCCGGCACCGCGCTCGAGGCCGAGCACCTCGACCCGACGCTGCTCGAGCCGCGCGTCCGCACCCACGCGCGCATCGGCCGGTTCGTGATCGACCGCGGTCTCGTGCGCGAGGGATCGCGCGACTCGTGGATCGAGTCGAGCACCGAGCTGCTCACGACGTACGACGTCCTCATGACGCCGGTCCTCGCCAGCGCCCCCATCGCCGCGAAGCGGTGGGGCGACACGTCCTGGGCCGCGACGATGGCCGCCAACGTGCCGTGGGCCCCGTTCTCCGCGCCGTGGAACCTCGCCGGCTTCCCGGCGATGTCGGTGCCCGCGGGCGTGCACCCCGAGCACGGCACCCCGATGTCGGTGCAGCTCGTCGCGCGGCCCGGCCGCGAGCGCACCCTGCTCAGCCTCGCGCGCAGCATCGAGCGCCTCCGCCCCTGGCCCCGCACCGCCCCCGCCTACACCGACTGACCCGCCCCGATCCGGATGAAGGTGCCCCAGGACGCCCTAGAGGCGGCTGAGACTCCCCATTGCGTCCACAGGCGACGCCGATGACCGCGCGTCCTCTCGCCGAGCTCGTCGACCCCGGCTGGGCCCGCGCGCTCGAACCGGTCGCCGACGACATCGCGCGGATGGGGGAGTTCCTGCGCGCCGAGGTCGCGGCCGGACGCGGCTACCTCCCGGCCGGGGAGAACGTGCTGCGCGCGTTCGCGCGTCCGTTCGACGACGTACGAGTCCTCGTCGTCGGCCAGGACCCGTACCCGACCCCCGGCCACGCGATGGGCCTGTCCTTCTCCGTGCTCCCCGACGTGCGGCCGCTGCCGCCGAGCCTGCGCAACATCTTCCGCGAGCTCGTCGACGACGTCGGTGTCCCGGCGCCCGCGACCGGCGACCTGTCGCCGTGGGCGGACCGCGGCGTCCTCCTGCTCAACAGGGTGCTGACGGTGTCGCCGGGGAGGTCGGACTCCCACCGCGGCAAGGGCTGGGAACGCGTGACCGAGCAGGCGATCCGCGCGCTCGCCGCCCGCGAGCGCCCGCTCGTCGCCGTCCTCTGGGGGCGGCATGCGCAGACCGCGCAGGCCTTTCTCGGGACCACGCCGGTCGTCGCGAGCGTGCATCCGAGCCCGCTCTCGGCGTCCGGCGGCTTCTTCGGCTCGCGTCCCTTCAGCCGCGTGAACGCGCTCCTGGCCGAGCAGGGAGCACCGCCCGTCGACTGGATGCTGCCGTAGCCGCCACCTGATCGGGATCGAGCAAGAACGGTCAAGCGCGGTACGCCGAATCCGGCGACGATCGACCTGTGCAGAACGACACCTTCCGCCGCTTCGTCGACGTCCTCGCCGAGTCCCTCGACGACGCGCCGGCACCTGAGGACCTCGCTGCGCGCCTGCATCTCTCCCGGTTCCACGTCGACCGGCTGGTCCGGTCGGCGGCGGGGGAGACCCCAGCGGCGCTGCGTCGTCGCGTCCTGCTCGAGCGCGCTGCCCATCGGCTGATGACGACCGACGACGAGGTCCTCGCCGTCGCGATCGACGCCGGGTTCGACTCGCACGAGGGCTTCACCCGCGCGTTCGGTCGCGCGTTCGGCGTACCGCCGTCGCGCTGGCGCACGCAGGCATCCGGCTACCGGCTCGGGCCTGCGCGCGCCGTGCACTTCCGCCCCCCAGGAGGCCTCGACCTCCCGCCCACCGAGGAAGGAACCACCATGAGCCTCGCTCGCAGCATGGTCGACCACCACGTCTGGCTGGTCGGCGAGATGCTCGACCGCGCAGCACGTCTGGCCGACGACGTGCTCGACCGTCCGATCGAGCTGAGCGTGGAGGGCGTCGACGACGACCCGACGCTGCGCTCGCTGCTGGCCCGGCTCATCGGCCAGATGTCGATGTGGGAACTCGCGGAACAGGGTGCGGCGGAGTACGACCTGGCGCAGGAGCGCGGGCTATCGGTCGACCAGATGCGCGCGTGGCTCGACGACGTCGGGCCGCGGTTCCGCGACCTCGCGCGGCGGGTGGACGACGAGGACCTCGCGGAGGTCACCTTCGTGAACACGATGTGCGAGCCGCCGGAGGTCTTCAGCTACGGCGGGCTGCTCGCGCACGTGCTGACCTTCGCCGCGTTCCGGCGCACGCTCGTCTGCGGTGCGCTGTGGTCGGCCGGGATCACGGATCTCGGTGCGGGCGACCCGCGCGAGCTGGTGAGCCGCCCGGCATGAAGCGTCCGGATGGCGGTCGCGTCCGGCGCCAGTGGGGAGCCTCGGCTGCGTCTTAGGCGTCCTGGGGCACCTTCATCCGGATCGGGGGATGGGTCAGGGGCGGGCGAGGGCGGCGTTGGTGTACGCCGGGTCGCCGGTGACCTCGCGGACGACGGGTACCCACGGGGGCAGGTCGAGGTCGTCGTGCAGGCGCTCCGGGTCGTCGAGCTCGACCTCGAGCAGCCAGAGCGTGCGCGGCGAGAGGAAGCGGTCGATCTCGAGGACGAGACCGCCCCAGGGGACGACGTAGCGCGTCTTCACGATCGGCACGCGGTCGGTGTCGGTGCGCGCGAGCAGCTCGAGGTAGGCCGCCTCGTCGATCTCGTGCTCGTCCTCCTCGACCACCCCGTGGCCCCGGCCGCGCTTACGGGTCCAGGTCAGCTGCAGGTGCTCGCCGGAGGCGTCGCGCACCCGACGGCGGCGCACCCGCTCGGCGTCCCAGCCGTCCTCGACCAGGTAGGTCTGCACGATCTCCGACACCGAGGTCGCGGCGGCTTCGAGCAGCGCGAGGTCGGGCTCGTCGATGAGCACCTTGCGCTCGATCTCGAGCGGTACGCCGCTCATGGGCGGACACCGTGCGCGGTGCCGGCGACGGCGCGGTCCACGACTACGCCTTCGTCGCGAGGAGGGTGAGGTAGACCGGCATCGGCTCGGGTGCCGACCCCTCCGTGCGTCCGCGGCCGAGCAGGAGCCGCCAGAGCCCGTCGTCGCCGCGCTGCAGCGCGTCGTCGCCGCGCGGGTTGATGTCGCTCGTCACGTGCTCGTCGAGGACGTCGACCCGCAGGCCGGCACGCACGGCACCGGTGACGATGTCGCCGACGGAGTGCGCGTAGCTCGTGGTGGTCGAGACGAAGTCCGCATCCGGCGCCGCGTACGAACCGCTGTCGGTCTCCTGCAGCGCCGCCCCGCCGCCGTAGGGGAAGTCGACGACGAGCTCGGGGACACGGTCGAAGACCATCTGGTAGAGCGGGTGGATCTCGACCATGACGAACCGGCCACCGGGTCGCAGGGCGAGCGAGACCTGGCGCATCCAGAGGTCGAGGTCGTCGATCCAGCAGATCGCGCCGACGGTGACGTACACGAGGTCGAAGCATCCGTGCAGCGACTCGGGGAGAGCGCGCGAGTCCGTCTCGACCGTCTGGATCTCGACGCCGACCCGCTCGGCCAGGTCGCGCGCCTTCGCCAGCGCCGTCGGCGAGAAGTCGGCGCACGTGACGCGCGCGCCGGCGCGCGCCATCACGACGCCGTCGGCGCCAAGGTGGCTCTGCAGGTACAGGACGTCGAGCCCGCGTACGCCGGCGAGCGGGTCCTCGTCGGTGCCGCCGGTCGCAGCCGCGACCGCGCGCTGCTCGGTCGGGGTCATGAGCGTGCCGCCGGCGATGACGACGTCGAACTTGTAGTGCGGGCTGTCGTCGGCGGGCCCGTGCGCGGACGCGGCCTTCTCCCAGAAGTCGAGGTTGCCGGCGTACGGATCGATGCTCATGGTTCGGCAGTCTGCCCGTCGATGCCGTCGGTCGTCACGGGGGTTGCCTCGCGGTGGTGCGCCGTCGCCCGCCCGAGGGTCTCGGGCATCGTGGCCGACATCAGGAACGTGATCGCGAGGACGGCCGTGCCGATGCCGAACGCGAGCGTGTAGGACCCGGTCGCGGTCACGATCCAGCCGGCGAGCAGCGGTCCCGCGACGGCTCCGACGTCGCTCATCATCTGGAAGGCCGCCACGATCGGGCCCTCGCGGCGCCCGCCGGTGATGTCGCCGACGACCGCCGCGGGGCCGGAGCCGAGGAAGGCCGCACCCGCGCCGAAGATCGCCATCGAGACGAGGAACCACGGCAGCGACTCGCGGGCGGCGAGCAGCAGGAAGCCGGTCGCGGTGATGCCGGTGCCGAGCATGAGCGCGAACCGGCGGCCGCGGGTGTCGGTGGCCGGGCCCGCGACGAACAGCAGCGGTGCCTGCACGAGGGCGGAGGCGAACGCGCCGTAGCCGACCCACGCGGGGCTCAGGTGCAGGGCGTTGACGACGAACAGCGGGATGATCGCGCTGCGCAGGCCGAACGACGCGAAGCCGTTGCCCAGGTTGACCGAGAGGGCGGTGACGTAGGCGCGGTCGCGCAGCGCGTGCCGCAGCTGCGACCAGTGCGCCGACTCGCCCTTCCCGTCCTTCTGCTTCGCCTGCTTCTGCGGTGCGTCGAGCAGGTGCGTGCGCGACATCGTGAGGACGACGACGACCACGGCGGCGCCGAGCGTCGCGGCGTAGACGAAGAACGGCAGCCGGATCGAGATGCCGAGGACCA
>WBZP01004176.1_pt1 | contig 15190 bp, 11 predicted proteins | sample 5204301 | NCBI WGS metagenome assembly WBZP01 (sample SAMN12412401, study PRJNA552823) | activated sludge metagenome | isolation source: activated sludge from nitrification reactor of wastewater treatment plant... | place: USA: Pennsylvania | collected 2017
GCCGAGGTTGTGCGGCGGGATGTTGGTGGCCATGCCGACCGCGATGCCGGCGCTGCCGTTGACGAGGAGGTTCGGGAACCGGCTCGGCAGGATGGTCGGCTCCTGCGTGCGGCCGTCGTAGTTGGGGGCGAAATCGACGGTGTCCTTGTCGATGTCGCGCACCATCTCCATGGCGAGCGGGGCCATCCGGCATTCGGTGTTGTGCGAGATGAAGCCGTTGGTGACGAAGGAGTGGTCGTCGGTCGCCACCCGCAGGCTGAACACGTCGGCCAGACCCTCGGGGGCGACGTCCAGCACGTCGACGTAGCCGTAGCGGCCGTCGGTGAGTGGGCCGAGCACCTCGACCCGGTCGGCGAGCGGCAGACGCTCGCGGTGGGCGAACGCGTCGAGCAGCGGGTGCCCGACCGGCACCGGCACGCCGAGATCCGTTGCGGCAGAACGCTGGACGGCGACCGTGTCGCCGGGGGCGACCTCACCGAGCAGCTTCCACAGCAGCGTCGGGACGCCGGCCAGGTCGACCAGGCAGAGCACCGGGTGGTTCGCCGTTCCGGTGAGCAGGGCGCCGCCGGTGGTGCGCATCCGCAGCACGGGGTGACGGCCGGAGTGGTGGAACGCGGTGGCCCGCACCGGGTCACCGTTGCGGTCGAGCACCTTGAGGTCGATCTCGGTGGTGGTGTCGGGCAGGGCCCCGGGCACCAGGTCGCGGATCGGCAGGTGCCCCTCCGGGGTGGCGATCAGGGTGTCGCCGGTGACGCAGTACCGCATGGCGGCGGCAGGGTCGTTACCGGGGGAGCCGAAGTTGCCCTGGCCGTCGACAAGGGGGTAGCGCAGCGACCACGGCTGGGCCAGTCGCACCAAGGTGTCGTAGATGGCCGAGTCACCGTGCGGGTGGTACTGGCCCATCACGTCGCCGACGACGCGCGAGCACTTCGAGTGCTGCCGGTCGGGGCGGTACCCGCCGTCGTACATCGCGTAGAGCACGCGCCGGTGAACCGGCTTGAGCCCGTCCCGCACGTCGGGCAGCGCACGTCCGACGATGACGCTCATCGCATAGTCGAGATAGGACCGCTGCATCTCCAGCTGGAGATCGATCGGCTCGACCCGGTTCCCGCCGGGGCCACCGCCCGTGCCGCTGGTGTCCTGGGGCTCGTCGCTCACGTCGTCCTCTGCCTCTCGAGGTGGTGCTCGTCAGTGGTGCGGTGGTCGTGTTTCCCGTGAAACGGCGGCGGCGTTACCACACCGCGCGGCGGTTTCCCGTGAAACACGCCGTCAGATCAGATGTCCAGGAACCGGACGTCCTTGGCGTTGCGCTGGATGAACGCGCGCCGGCTCTCGACGTCCTCGCCCATCAGGATCGAGAAGGTCTCGTCGGCGGCGGCGGCGTCCTCGAGGGTGACCTGCCGCAGGATCCGGTGCGCCGGGTCCATCGTGGTCTCCCAGAGCTCGTCGGCGTTCATCTCGCCGAGACCCTTGTAGCGCTGGATGCCCTCTTCCTTGGGCAGCTTCTTGCCGATCGAGAGCCCGGCCGCCACCACGACCTCGCGCTCACGCTCGCTGTAGACGAACTCCGGTTCGGTCTTGCTCCACTTGATCTTGTAGAGGGGTGGCTGTGCCAGGTAGACGAAGCCGCCGTCGACGAGCGGGCGCATGAACCGGAAGAGCAGGGTGAGCAGCAGCGTCGTGATGTGCTGCCCGTCGACGTCGGCGTCGGCCATCAGCACGATCTTGTGATAGCGCAGCTTCTCGAGGTCGAACTCCTCGCCGACCCCGGTGCCGAAGGCGCTGATCAGCGCCTGGACCTCGGTGTTGGCCATCACCTTGTCGATCCGGGCCTTCTCGACGTTCAGGATCTTGCCCCGGATCGGCAGGATGGCCTGGGTGCGCGGCTCGCGGCCCATCTTCGCCGACCCGCCGGCCGAGTCGCCCTCGACGATGTAGATCTCGCACTCTTCGGGGTTGGTCGACTGGCAGTCGCTCAGCTTGCCGGGCAGCCCGCCCCCGCCCAGGCCCTTCTTGCGCGCGACCTCGCGGGCCTTACGGGCGGCGACCCGCGCCGCGGCCGCCTGGATCGACTTGGTGATGACGTCCTTGGCCTCGCGCGGGTGGCTGTCGAGCCAGTCGCCGAGCGAGGTGGTCATCACCCGCTGCACGAACGTCTTGGCCTCGGTGTTGCCCAGCTTGGTCTTGGTCTGACCCTCGAACTGGGGCTCACCGAGCTTGATCGAGACCACCGCGGTCAGGCCCTCGCGGATGTCGTCCCCGGTGAGGTTCTCGTCCTTCTCCTTGAGGATGCCCTTGTCGCGCGCGTACTTGTTGACCAGCGTGGTCAGCGCGGCGCGGAAGCCCTCCTCGTGGGTGCCGCCCTCGTGGGTGTTGATGGTGTTGGCGTAGGTGTGCACCGACTCGGTGTAGCCCGACGTCCACTGCATGGCGATCTCGACCGAGAGCGACTTCTCGGTGTCCTCCGCCTCGAAGTCGATGATGTCGGGGTGCACCGCCTCGGACTTCTTGGACGAGTTCAGGTGCCGCACGTAGTCGACCAGGCCGCCGTCGTACCGGAAGGAGACCGCGGGGGCCGTGCCGTCCTCGTCGGCGTGCTCGGGCCGCTCGTCGACGAGCGTGATCGAAAGGCCCTTGTTCAGGAAGGCCATCTGCTGGAAGCGCGAGCGCAGCGTCTCGAAGTCGAAGACGACCGTCTCGAAGATGTCGGCGGAGGGCCAGAAGGTCACCGTGGTGCCGGTGCGGGTACTCGGCTCGCCCTGGGCGAGCGGGGCGGTCGGCACGCCGAGCCGGTACGACTGGCGCCAGACCGCGGCGTCGCGGCTGACCTCGACGTCGAGTCGCTGGCTCAGCGCGTTGACCACGGACACGCCCACGCCGTGCAGACCGCCGGAGACCGAATACCCCCCGCCACCGAACTTGCCGCCCGCGTGCAGGATCGTCAGGACGACCTCGACCGCGGGCTTGCCCTCGGACGGCACGATGTCGACCGGGATGCCGCGGCCGTTGTCGATCACGCGGCAGCCGCCGTCCGGCAGGAGGGTGATCTCGATCGTGTCGCAGTAGCCGGCCAGGGCCTCGTCGACGGCGTTGTCCACCACCTCGTAGACCAGGTGGTGCAGACCGCGTTCGCCGGTGGACCCGATGTACATGCCGGGGCGCTTGCGGACCGCCTCGAGCCCCTCGAGCACGGTGATGGCGCTGGCGTCGTAGCTCGCGGCCGGGGCCGGGAGGGTGGTCGCAGCGGTCGGGGCACCGGCGGAGGCCCCCGCCGTCGTGGTGGACTCGGCGGGAGCGCTGATCTGGTCGGTCACGGGCGGTTCGGCTCCTGACAGGGGTCGCGGGGGAAGGCTTGCTCGCGCCCCCCGGCGCATCGGCGCGCTACGCGGAATTCTACCCGGTGGGTACGACAGAACGTGCACGCGGCGCCGCGGCTCCGTGAGCCCACCTGCCCGTTTCACCGTTCCAGCGCGCTGCTGAGCGCCGAACGGTGCCTGGCGCGGGTACCGATACGGGCACTTCGGATCTGCGGCGTCACAGAGCCGCACAGCGACGCACCTGTGCAGGGCGTGGAGTGGACGCGCGGGAGGGTGTCAGGGCTGATCCGGATAGGGCACACCGGACGTTGCACAACCCAGGTCAGCCGTAGGTGTCACGCGGGCCGCGCGCACCGGGCGCCGTCCGCGGGCCGCGCCGCCACGACGGGCCGACCGGGCCCTGGACGACGACCCGCTCCACCACGCCCTCGCCCACCTCCTCGGTGAGCCGGCGCATCACCGTGCCGACCAGCAGGCGCAGCTGTGTCGCCCAGGCGGTCGACTCGGCGCGCACGGTCAGGACGCCGTCCACGAACGCCTCGGGGCGGCAGTGCCCCGCGATCTCCGAACCGACCACCGCGTGCCAGCGACCCATCACCCCGCCCACCGCCAGCGGCTCCGACCAGCCGCGGTCATCGACCATCCGATCGAGGCTGACCCCCACCAGCTGCGGGTCGCGGCCGTCGGGGTGCGCGCCGGAGCGACGCGCCCCGGCCATCGGGTCACGCCGGCGGCGGGACGGCGCGCGGCCGGGGACGGCGCCCCGCGCCCGGGCGGCGGCACGCGCGCGTTCGAGAGCGGCGAGGACGGCCTCGGCGGCCTGGTCCTCATCGACCAGGGGAGCCGTTTCACGTGAATCCACCCCAGTCCCGCTGATCTCACCAGTCCCGGTGATCTTATCGGTCCCGCTGATCTCACCGGTATCGGGGAATGGGCCCGCCTCGCCGGTGGGGCCGGGCTCGGGAACGTCACCGGACACGGCGCACCTCGCCGTCCATCACGTCGTACCGGGCGCCGTCCAGGGTCGGCGGGACGTCGTCCGGCACCGCCGCGGTGACCAGCACCTGCTCGGCGGCCGCGACCCGCTCGGCCAGCCGCTCCCGACGGCCCGTGTCCAGTTCGGCGAACACATCGTCCAGGATCAGCACCGGCTCGCCGTCCCCGTCCCCGCTGGTGTCGGCGCGCAGCAGGTCGTACGCCGCCAGCTTCAGCGCCAGCGCGTACGACCAGGACTCTCCATGGCTGGCATATCCCTTCGCCGGCACGACGGCGTCGCCGAAGCCGATGTCGAGTAGCAGGTCGTCCCGCTGGGGGCCGACCAGGCTGATCCCGCGCTCGAGCTCCCGGGGGCGGGCCTTGGCCAGCGCGTCGAGCAGCCGCGCCTGCAGCAGGTCGCGGTGCCGCTCGGCGGGGGGCAGCTCGGCCGTCACGTCCTCGCCCAGGCTCGACCGGTAGCCGAGCCGCGCCTCGCCCTGCCCGCCCGAGACCTGCTGGTAGGCGGCCGCCACGAGCGGGGAGAGCAGGTGCACCAGGTGCAGCCGGCCGGCCAGCAGCTCGGCGCCGACGGTGGCCAGGTGCGCGTCCCAGACCTCGAGGGTGCGGACGTCGCCCCGGCCGGCCCGGATCGTCGCCCCGGCCGACTTGAGCAGGGCGTTGCGCTGCTTGAGCACCCGGTCGAGGTCGGCACGCACCCCGGCGAACCGCGGCGCGCGGGCGACCAGCAGGTCGTCGAGGAAGCGCCGGCGACCGTCCGGGTCGCCCTTGACCAGGCCCAGGTCCTCCGGGGCGAACAGCACGGTCCGCAGCCGCCCCAGCACCTCGCGCGCCCGCGGCACCGGCGCCCGGTTCACCTTGGCCCGGTTCGCCGCCCCGGGCACGATGTCGAGCTCGACCAGCGTCGACCGCCCGGCCCGCTCGATCGCCGTCCGCACAGTCGCCCGGGCCGCCCCGAACCGCACCAGCGGCGCATCGGCACTGACCCGGTGGCTGCCCAGCGTGGCGACGTAGCCGAGCGCCTCGACCAGGTTGGTCTTGCCCTGCCCGTTCGGCCCCACCAGCGCGCTGACCCCCGGTTCCAGCGCCAGCTCGACCGCCGGGTAGGACCGGAAGTCGGTCAACGACAGGTGGGTGACGTGCACGGTGGGTCGGCTCCGTCGTCCGGCGGTTCCGGGTGGCTCAGCCCTGGGGTGTGGCGGTGCCGGACGACGACCCGCCCGACGGCTTGGCACCCGCGGCGGCCGCGGTCACGGCATGCCCACCGAACTGGTTGCGCAGCGCGGCGACGGCCTTCATCGCGGGGGAGTCCTCCTGCCGGGACGCGAACCGGGCGAACAGCGCGGCCGAGATCACCGGCATCGGCACCGAGTTGGCGATCGCCTCCTCGACGGTCCAGCGGCCCTCACCGGAGTCGTCGACGTAGCCCTTGATCGCGGCGAGGTCGCGGTCCTCCTCGAGGGCCTTGACCAGCAGGTCGAGCAGCCAGGACCGGACGACGGTGCCGCGCGTCCAGGCCTTGAAGCAGCCGTGCACGTCGGTGACGATGTCCTTCGCGGCGAGCAGCTCGTAGCCCTCGGCGTACGCCTGCATCAGGCCGTACTCGATGCCGTTGTGCACCATCTTCGCGTAGTGCCCCGCCCCGACCGCGCCCGCGTGCACGAAGCCCTCGGCGCGCGGACCCTCGGGTCGCAGCGCGTCGAAGACCGGCATGGCCCGCTCCACCAGCGCCGGGTCGCCCCCGACCATGAGCCCGTAGCCGTTCTCCAGCCCCCAGACGCCACCGGAGACCCCGCAGTCGAGGTACCCGATGCCGTGGGCGGCCAGGGTCTCGGCGTTGACGAGGTCGTCGGTGAAGCGCGAGTTGCCCCCCTCGATCACCAGATCGCCCGCGGCGAGCAGCCCGGCCAGCTCGGTGACGGTCGAGGTGGTCGGTGCACCGTGCGGCACCATGATCCAGACCGTGCGGGGGGCGGGCAGCGCCGCGACCAGTTCGGCCAGCGAGGCGACGTCACTGACGGCGGGATTGCGGTCGTACCCGGTCACCTCGACGCCGGCCTTGCGCAGCCGGGTGCGCATGTTGCCGCCCATCTTGCCCAGACCCACGAGACCGATGTGCACCGCGTTCTCCTTCTCCGAACGGTCGGCCGGTGGTGGTGCCGGCCGGGACTGCTAACTGTTCAGCCGGACGGGCAGCACCAGGTAGCGGAACGCCGGTGGCACGTCGTCGACGCCCGCGGGCGGCGCGGCGGAGATCACCACGGGCTTGGTGGGCTGGGTGAACGTCAACCGGGTCGTCTCGGCGTTGACCCCGCCGAGCCCCTCGAGCAGGAACTGCGGGTTGAACGCCAGCGCGACCTCCTCACCCTGCAGGTCGGCCTCGACGGCCTCGGAGGCCTGCGCGTCCTCACCCTGGCCCGCCTCGAGCACGATCGCACCGTCACCGAACCGCAACCGGACGGCGGCGTGCCGGCCGGCGACCAACGACACCCGTCGCGCCGCCTCGGCGAGCGCACCGGTGGCGACGTCGGCCTGGCCGGTGTGCTCGGTGGGGAACAGACCGAGCACCTTGGGGTACTCGCCGTCCATCAGCAGCGACGTCGTCCGGCGGCCCCCGGCCTCGAAGCCGACCAGTTCGCCGGCGCCGCCGGTCGGCAGCCCCAGGGTGATATCACCGACCGCTCCGAGGGCCTTGGAGACGTCGGAGAGGGTGCGGGCGCGGACCAGTGCGGTGGCCCCGATCGAGGGGTCCTGCGGCCGCCAGGGCAGCTCTCGCACGGCCAGGCGGTACCGGTCGGTGGCCATCAGCCGCAGGGTGTCGCCCGCGATCTCGACCTGGACGCCGGTCAGTACCGGCCGCGTGTCGTCGCGGCTGGCCGCCACGGTGACCTGGGCGACGGCCTGGCTGAAGTCGCTGCCGGCGACCACACCGCACGCCTCGGGCATCGCCGGGAGCGCCGGGTAGTCGTCGACGGGCATCGTGAGCAGGGTGAACCGGCTCGCCCCGCAGGTGAGTTCGACCCGCGAACCGTCGGTCGCGACGTCCACCGGGCGGTTGGGCAGCGAGCGGGAGATGTCGGCGAGCAGCTTGCCGGAGACGAGCACGGTGCCCGGCTCGGCGACGTCGGCGACGGCGTTGACCCGGGCGGAGACCTCGTAGTCGAAGCTCGACAGGTGCAGGGTGCCGTCGGGCGTGGTCTCGAGCAGCAGACCGGCGAGCACCGGGACGGGCGGATTGCTCGGCAGAGCGCGCGCGACCCAGGTGACGGCCTCGGCGAGCACGTCCCGGGCGACCTGGAACTTCACGATCCCCACCTCTCCGGTCCGAGGGGGACGACGCGGGACCGACGATCGGATCGGTGGCGGTGACGTCGTCCGCCGTGGTGCCGTGATGCGTAACTGTCTGATGCGGACAAGTGGCCCGGCCGTGGACCGGGGCCGTGGACCGCGGCGCCGACTCCTGCGGAGCGCACGGTGCGGGACGACAGTACGCGAGTCGCCGCCCGAGCGGGAACCGGGACCGCAGGAGTGGGTCGGAGGAGTGGCCGGGCAACTGCGGGCGGGTGGAACTCTCCTGGATATGTCCATTGAGTTGTCGTCGTAGCGGGTGTGGATCCTGTGGGTAAGGGGTCATCGGGCCAGGTGGGAGGCCGGATCGGGCTGTCGACGAACGGTGGACGGCGCGACCGGACCGGTGGGGGAGACGTGGACGGACGGCGGAACCGGCGCGGTTGTGCAACGGCTGCCCACCGCACCTGGCGGTGGCTCCACATTTCCGCCCCCGCCGTCCCCCGGTTGTCCACAGTTTCTCCACACCCGTGGACGACTGGGGCGGATGGGGGAGACGGAACGAGCGTTACGCCGGTGACGAGCGGGTCGAACGGCCGGAACGCGGGGTGTGGACGGGACGTCGGGACTGTTCCGGTGACGCACGGTTGCGGACGACGACGCACGATCCACAGCGTTGTCCCCACACTGTGCACGAGAAGATGTCTACGTCCCGGTCCCGTGCTGCTTGTCCGGATGGGGTGGGTGCCGACGGGCCTGGGCGGGTTGCCGGGCTGCACCGGGCAACACGATGGGACGGCGCGCTCGGGACAGCGTCGTCGGGCCAGTGCGGTCAGCACAGCGTCGTCAGGCCAGTGCGGTCAGCACAGCGTCGTCAGGACCGGGCGGACTGCCGGATCCGGTTGGTCAGCTCGGTGACCTCGGTGTAGGTCTTGCGCCGCTCGGCCATCAGGTGCCGGATCTTCCGCTCGGCGTGGATGACCGTGGTGTGGTCCCGGCCGCCGAACTGTTGGCCGATCTTCGGCAGGGACAGGTCGGTCAGTTCGCGGCACAGGTACATCGCGATCTGGCGGGCGTTGACCAGCACCCGGGAGCGCGAGGAGCCGCACAGGTCGTCGAGGGTGAGGTCGAAGTAGGCCGCGGTCTGGGCCATGATCAGCGCGGCCGTGATCGCGGGCGTGTCGTCGTCCGGAATGATGTCCTTGAGCACGATCTCGGCGAGCTGGAGATCGACCTGCTGGCGATTCAGGCTCGCGAACGCGGTGACCCGGATCAGCGCGCCCTCGAGCTCGCGGATGTTGGTCGAGATGCGGCTCGCGATGTACTGCAGGACGTCGTCGACGACCTCGAGCCGTTCGCCGATGGCCTTCTTGCGCAGGATGGCGATGCGGGTCTCGAGGTCGGGCGGCTGCACATCGGTGATCAGCCCCCATTCGAACCGGCTCCGCATGCGCTCCTCGAAGCCGGAGAGCTGCTTCGGCGGCAGATCCGAGGTGATGACGACCTGCTTGTTGGTGTTGTGCAGGGTGTTGAAGGTGTGGAAGAACTCCTCCTGCGTCTGCACCTTGCCCTGCAGGAACTGGATGTCGTCGATCAGCAGCACGTCCACGTCGCGGTAACGGCGGTGGAAGCTGCCGGCCATGTCGTCGCGGATGCTGTTGATGAAGTCGTTGGTGAACTCCTCCGAGTTCACGTAGCGCACCTGGACGCCGGCGTAGAGGTTGGCCGTGTAGTGGCCGATCGCGTGCAGCAGGTGGGTCTTGCCCAGCCCCGAGTCCCCGTAGATGAACAACGGGTTGTAGGCCTTCGCGGGCTGCTCGGCCACGGCGACCGCGGCCGCGTGTGCGAACCGGTTGCTCGATCCCGGCACGAACGTCTCGAAGGTGTACTTCGGGTTCAGGCGTGAGGGTTCGGTGGCCCGCCCGTTGCGGCCGGCGGTGCTCCGCAGCTCCGGGCGCGGGCGGTCGAACCCCCCGGTGTCGGGCTCGTGCGCGCGCAGTTCGAGGATCTGCTGCCCGTGCTCGGTGGTCCGCGGCTCGACCGGGCGGGGCTCGGCGTGGGGGTCCGCGGAGATCCGGGCGGAGGTGTCGGTGGTGCGCGCGACCGGCAGCCCGTTGGGCTGGGTGGACGGCGAGGCGCCGGCGAGCTCGGTGGGCACCTCATCATCGGGCCCGGTGAGCGAGGAGTCGATCGTCACCGCGATCTTGATCGGGAACCCGAGCTCGTCGGACAGCGCGGTGCTGATCGGCTCGCGCATCCGCTGCTCGAGGACGTCGCGGGTGAGTTCGTTGGGCACGGCGAGCAGGGCGGTGTCGCCGAGCAGCCCGACCGGCCGGGTGAGCCGGACGAAGGCGCGCTGCTGGGAACTGACGTCGCGGGCCTCGAGGGCGGCGACCGCCCGACGCCACACCGTGGCGAAGTCGGTTGAACTCACCGTCGGGACACCTCCTGCTGCTCGGTGCGGCGGATGGTCGCCAGCGATCCACAACGTTATCCACACCCTGTGTGTGGATGTGACCGATCGCCCCGACCGGGTTGTGGGCCACCGGCCGCGTCCCGGCGTGTCGCTGCGGTGTCGTCGACCCGCTGCAGAGGACGATAGCGGGTTGGCCGTGGCGCTGCTGACCTACCCGGACGATCACCCGTACCCGTCTGCGCGATCCGCCGAGGCGATGCGCCGGACGTCCGGTCGCGTGCGCCCGGCGGGTGAAATTGACCCCCTCGGGCCGGGCGCCGTACCGTGGTCAGGTTGCCGGAGACTCCCGGTTCGGTTCCTGTTGGAGCAGGGCTGCCCGAGAGTGTCCGACCTTCCCCCTGAGCGCTGTCGCGCCGTCCCGCGCGCCGGCCACCGAGCACCCGGCCTGGCGGCCGCACGACCGTGGAGTACCTCCTGTGAGCAAGCGGACCTTCCAGCCGAACAACCGTCGTCGGGCCAAGACCCACGGCTTCCGGCTGCGCATGCGCACGCGTGCCGGCCGAGCCATCCTCGCTGCCCGTCGGCGCAAGGGCCGCGCAGAGCTGTCGGCCTGAGTCAGCCGGCTCCGAACGCGGTCGCCGTGCTACCCGTGGCTCACCGAGTGCGGCGGTCGTCGGAGTTCACCCGCATCGTCCGCACCGGACGACGCGCGGGCGGGGGCACCGTCGTGGTGCACCTGGTGCGCGAGCAAACCCCTTCTCCCCGTGCGGGTTTCGTGGTTTCGCGGGCCGTTGGGGGCGCGGTTCAGCGCAATCTGGTGAAGCGCCGACTGCGGGCCCTGATCGCCTCGCGGCTGTCCGCGCTGGCGCCCGGTTCCCTCCTCGTCGTGCGCGCCCTGCCCGCCGCGTCGGGGGCGTCGTTCGGCCGTCTGGGTGCCGATCTGGACGCGGCGTTCCGTCGCCTCGGGGTCCTGACATGAGGGCTCTGGCGCGCGGGGTGTGGCGAACGCCCCAGTGGCTCTTGGTCGGATTCATCCGGATCTGGCGGCTGGTGATCTCCCCGCTGTACGGCCCGGTCTGCAAGTACTACCCATCGTGCTCGGCCTACGGCCTGACCGCGGCGCAGCGGTTCGGAGCCGTCCGCGGCTCGATCCTGATCATCTGGCGCCTCGTGCGGTGCAACCCGTGGAGCCTCGGTGGGGTCGACGAGGTGCCCGAGTCGTTCCGGCTCCAGATCGCGCCCCATGACCCGCAGTGTTCCGACCACGACGCGACGGCTGAGCCGTGCGTGCCCTTCACGGCGACGGCCCCGGCACCGACCGGCCGGCCCGCCCACCCCGACCACGCGCCGTCCGGGCGCGCTGCATGACCGGCTAGGAGTTCTCGTTGGGTCTCATCGACGCCATCCTCAACCCGCTCGAGCTCGTCGTTGCCTGGATCATGGTGGCCTGGCACAAGGGGCTGACCCTGCTCGGTCTCCCCTCGGCCTCGGGAATCACCTGGGCCCTGTCCATCGTCGGCCTCGTGATCGTCATCCGGATCCTGCTGATCCCGCTGTTCGTGAAGCAGATCAAGGCCTCCCGCGGGTTGCAGCTGCTCCAGCCCGAGATGAAGAAGATCCAGGAGAAGTACAAGGGCAAGAGCGACCAGGCCTCGAAGGAGGCTATGACCAAGGAGATGATGGCGCTCTACCGCCATCACGGCACCAACCCGCTCTCCTCGTGCTTGCCGATCCTGCTGCAGTCGCCGATCTTCTTCGCCCTGTTCCGGGTGCTCAACGGAATCCCCAAGCAGAAGACCGTGGGCCCGCTGAACCTCGAGTTGGTGCAGCAGGCCGACGCGGCGACCATCTTCGGGGCTCCGCTCTCCGACACCTTCATGAGTGCGGACACCATGGCGACCAAGGTCGTCACCGTGGTGCTGATCGTGCTGATGTCGCTGACGACGTTCACGACCCAGAAGCAGCTGATGAGCAAGAACATGCCGCCCTCGGCGCTGGAGGGTCAGTTCGCTCAGCAGCAGAAGATCATGCTGTACGTGCTGCCGCTGGTCTTCGCGGTGTCGGGCATCAACTTCCCGATCGGCGTGCTGCTCTACTGGCTCACCACCAACATCTGGTCGATGGGTCAGCAGTTCTACGTGATCCGGCGGATGCCGGCGCCCGGCTCCATCGCCGAGAAGGCGCTGATGGAGCGCAGGAAGCGTCAGGGCAAGCCCATGCCGGCGCTGGGGACGGCCGGTGCGGGCACCGTGGCCCTCGAGGAGCCCGGCGCCTCCGCTGAGTCCGACCGCTCCTCGGGGCAGAGGCAGCAGCCCAAGCGTCAGCCACGCGGCAAGCGTGGGTCCGGCCCACAGCGTCCTGGAGCCCCCGGCAGCTGAGCGGAGCCGAACACCGCTGTTTCACGTGAATCCATCCGCCGTTGAGGCGGCTATCCCGGGTCATCTGCGAGCAAGGCTCGCGACGAAAGGAGCATCGTGAACGAGACATCGATCGGGGCCGAGACCGACGCGGCCTCCGAAGTGGCTGGTACCGAGGACTACGCCGGGGCGAGCCCCGTGGTGGCAGACATCGCCGCCTCCGGTGAGGCGACGGGCGACCTCTTCAGTGACCAGCCGGCTGCTCCGTCGTCCGCCGAGAACGCCGTCACCGACGAGTCCGACTCGGACGACGACTCGGACGAGGACTCGGACGAGGACGACTCGGAGGACGACGGTGAGGACTCCGACGCCTCGCCCTCGCGATCGGGGCGCCGGACCGCGCGGCGGGGCAAGGTGTCGCTACGTCGCCTCGAGGAGGAGGGCGAGGTCGCTGCCGACTACCTGGAGGAGCTGCTCGACATCGTCGACCTCGACGGTGACATCGACATCGACGTCGAGAACGGGCGGGCGTCGGTGGCCATCATCGGCGAGGACGGTGACCGGGACCTGAGGCGTCTGGTCGGTCCTCGGGGTGAAGTGCTCGAGGCGCTGCAGGAGCTCGCCCGGCTCGCCGTCCAGGCCCGGACCGGTGAGCGCAGCCGGATGATGCTCGACGTGGCCGGGTTCCGTGCCGCGCGCCGGCGCAAGCTGGAGGACCTGGCGGCACGCGCCTGCCAGGAGGTCCAGCGGACCGGGGTGGCGATCGCACTCGAGCCGATGACGGCCTTCGAGCGCAAGGTGGTGCACGACGTGGTCGCGGACGCCGGACTGGTCAGCGCCTCGGAGGGTGAAGACCCGCATCGGCATGTTGTGGTGCACCCTGCTGGTGCCTGACGATCCCTCGGGACCCGAACCTCGAACCGATCGCACGACGCGAGAGGGTGACGGAGGGTTGCTCACCTCGGTGCCGTTGGCACCGCCCGTGAAGGTGCTGGCGATCGCGACCGAGCTCTTCGGCCCGCGGCTGGGGTTGACCGAGCGGTTCGCCGGGATGCTCGCCACGGCCGGGATCGAGCGCGGCCTGATCGGCCCGAGGGAACACGAGCGGCTCTGGGAGCGCCATCTGGTCAACTGCGCCGTGGTGCAGGAGCTCGTGCCTGATCGGGCCCACGTGGTTGACGTCGGCTCGGGAGCCGGACTGCCCGGGGTGGTGCTGGCACTGGCCCGGGAGGACCTCCGGGTGACGCTGGTCGAACCGCTACAGCGCAGGGTGAACTGGCTGGAGGACGTTGTGGCCGCGCTCGGGCTCGGCGACCAGGTGAGCGTGGTGCGGGCCCGGGCGGAGGAGTGCGCCGTCCGGGATGCCGATGTGGTGGCGTCGCGGGCGGTGGCCCCGTTGGATCGGTTGGTGACGTGGTGCGTTCCTCTGGCGAAGCCGGGTGGAACCGTGATGGCTCTGAAGGGACGATCCGTCGACAGCGAGCTGGATCAGCACCGGCACGCCCTGAACCGGATCGGCGTCTCCGCCATCGAGGTCGTCCGGTGTGAGCTCGGACAGGGCCTGGAGCCGACCACGGTGGTGACCATGAGGACGCCGTCGTCGAATGGGCGCCCGGAGGCCCGTCCCGGGCGCGGACGCCGTCACCGTTCCCGGTAGCGTGGTCGTCCGTGGAGTGGCCTCGGCGACGTGACCTGCGCCGGCATGAAAGAGACCTCCTCCGTTCAGTGGAAGACCCGGCGCGGCGTGATCTGGATCTACCGGACCCGGGTGAGGATGGTAAGGAGGGGAGTGGACAGGCGATGACCGCAGGACACGGATGGGCAGGCGACAGCCATGCCGGCGCCGTTCCACGCCCCGACGACGTCGATGGCATCGATGTTTCACGGGAAACCGATCCATCGGCACCGGACGACGCTCCCTGGTGGCGCGACCGACCGGCACCAACCGGCCGGCATCGGATGCCCGATGTCGAGTGGGGCGCCCAGGCTCCCGAAGTGACCCAGGTGAGACCCTGGGGTGAGGTGATCAGAACCCCCGCGTCGTGGGCGGCCACGCCGCAGGCACTGGGTGGCGAGCGCTTCGCCGTGGCCCCCGGGCCGGTTTCCCGTGAAACATCGTCGTCCCTGCCCGCGGTCCCGGAGTTGCCGCCCCCGCCCCCGTTGCCGCCCAAGGATTCCGTGGCGCCCTCGGCCGATGTCGACCCGTCGGACGTAGAGGTGGTCACCCCCGCAGAGCCCGCCCCGGTGAACTCGGAGGTCGTCGGGGCGGACGTGGAAGCATTCGTCGGCGCAGCTGACGACGGCGACCAGACCTGGCCCCCGATCGCCTTGCCGCCGCTCGAGGAGGCCGTGGTCGCGGTGTCGTCGACCACCCTCCACTCCTTCGTGGACGAGAGCTCCCCGACGCCCATCGGTGGGGCCGAAGGCACCGATGACGCGCTCCCGGGCGAGGTCGTGGCCGATGACCTCACCGTGCGGGACGACGAGCTGTCCGACGTCGTGGTGCCCGACGACGTGCTGTCCGACGTCGTGGTGCCCGACGACGCGGCACCGGACGACGTGGCACCGGACGACGTGGCACCGGACGAGATCGGGGCTGACGACTTCGTGACCGATGACGTCGCCCCGCAGGAAGCGACCGGTGACGACCGCTATGCCGACGTCCTGGTGACCGATGACCAAGGGGATCAGCATCACCGGGGGGACCAGGATGACCGGGGGGACCAGGGTGACCGGGGGGACCAGGGTGACCGGGGGGACCAGGGTGACCGGGGGGACCAGGGTGACCGGGGGGAAGAACCGTCGTCGACCGATGTTGT
>WBZP01004179.1_pt1 | contig 15184 bp, 12 predicted proteins | sample 5204301 | NCBI WGS metagenome assembly WBZP01 (sample SAMN12412401, study PRJNA552823) | activated sludge metagenome | isolation source: activated sludge from nitrification reactor of wastewater treatment plant... | place: USA: Pennsylvania | collected 2017
CCGCATCGAGGGCAGCGCGGCAGTTCGCCGCCCGCTTGCAGCACATCCGGGTCGATCTGCAGGTCGAGCGGCGGGGCTTCCCAGGTTTCTGCCGAGCACGGAACCGAACACTGCAGTCGATGAATGTTGCCGTGTTGCTCAAGGATGCATTCTTCCGGAAAGCCAGCGCCCCGGAACTGCCCGTCGACGTTTGATGTGACGACGAAACCGCCGCACGGCAGGGCTGCCGTCCAGCGGCGCAGGATCTCATGCCCCGCATGGGGCGCCGTCCTGCCGTACAGCTGCTGCCGATGGCCGTAGAAAGCCCACGCCATGCGCGGCTTCGCTTCGAACCAGCCGGGCTGGGCCATGCGCTCGGAGGAGCGAAAGACGGGCAGGCCCGAATCGGCACTCATGCCGGCGCCGGCCGTGATCAGCAGGGCGTCCGCACCGGCTACCAGGCCTGCGACCCTTCGCAGGGTCCGGCTTGTACTGTCGCTGACTGGCATGGTTTCCATCGAGGCGGAATTCTGGCACGGATCGCCCGCGGGCCGCGCCCGGCCCCGGAGACTGCGCAGTTGCCTTTACGGGATTGGCGCGGGTGCGTACAATGCCTCGTCCAATTCTCCTGGACAAATCCCCGCGATGCGTATCCTCGAAGAAGCGCTGACCTTCGACGATGTCCTGTTAGTACCCGCCTACTCGGAAGTCCTGCCGCGCGAAGTCGATCTTTCGACCCAGCTCACCCGCGCGATCCGCCTGAATCTCCCGCTGATGTCGGCCGCCATGGATACGGTGACCGAAGCCCGTCTCGCCATCACGATGGCGCAGGAGGGCGGCATCGGCATCATCCACAAGAGCATGACGATAGAGGCGCAGGCGCGCGAAGTCGCCCGCGTCAAGAAATACGAGAGCGGCGTGATTCGCGACCCCATCACCGTGACGCCCGACATGACGATCCGACAGGTGATCGATCTGACGCACGCGCGCGGCATCTCCGGCGTGCCGGTCGTGAAGGGAAAGAAGGTCGTGGGCATCGTCACGCACCGCGACCTGCGCTTCGAGGAGAAGCTCGATGCGCCCGTGTCGAGCGTCATGACGCCGCAGGAGCGCCTCATCACGGTGCGCGAGAATGCCTCGAAGGAAGACGTGCTGCTGCTGCTGCACAAGCATCGTATCGAGAAAGTGCTCGTCGTCGGCAAGGACTTCGAGCTGCGTGGCATGATCACGGTGAAGGACTTCCAGAAGGCCCGCGAGTTTCCGCGTGCCTGCAAGGACGAGGGCGGGCGCCTGCGCGTCGGTGCGGCGGTGGGCACATCGCCCGATACGCTCGATCGCGTTGCGGCGCTCCATGAAGCACATGTCGATGTCGTGGTTGTCGACACCGCACACGGCCATTCGCGCGGCGTGCTCGAGATGGTGAAGAAGCTGAAGGGCAAGTGGCCGGATCTGCAGGTGATCGCCGGCAACATTGCGACGCCCGAAGCCGCGTCCGATCTCGTCAAGGCCGGCGCCGATGCGGTCAAGGTCGGCATCGGGCCCGGCTCGATCTGCACGACGCGCGTCGTCGCCGGCGTCGGCGTGCCGCAGATTTCAGCCGTTTCGAACGTCGCGGAGGGGCTCGCAAAGCAGGGCGTGCCGCTGATCGCGGATGGCGGCATCCGCTACAGCGGTGATGTCGCGAAGGCGATCGTCGCAGGCGCGCATGCAGTGATGATCGGCGGTCTCTTTGCCGGCACCGAGGAATCGCCAGGCGAGGTCGAGCTCTACCAAGGCGGCTCGTACAAGTCGTATCGCGGCATGGGCTCCCTCGGCGCGATGGCCGAGCGCCACGGTTCGAGTGATCGCTATTTTCAGGACACCACCGCCGAGCTCGAGAAGCTCGTGCCGGAAGGCATCGAGGGGCGCGTACCGTACAAGGGCAGCCTCGTCGCGATCCTGCACCAGCTTGCGGGCGGACTGCGTGCCGCGATGGGCTACACCGGCAGCGGCAACATCCAGGAAATGCGCACCCGCCCGACATTCGTGCGCATGACGAGTGCCGGCGTGCGCGAAAGCCACGTGCACGACGTCACGATCACGAAGGAAGCGCCCAATTACCGCGTCAGATAAGCGCCCGGCACCGGACAAGGATCTGCATGAGGATCGCATTCTGATCCTCGACTTCGGCGCGCAGTACACGCAGCTCATTGCCCGACGGGTCCGCGAACTGGGCGTCTACAGCGAAATCCATCCGTGGGACATCACGGACGACGAAGTGCACCGCTTCCGGCCAAGAGGGATCATTCTTTCAGGCGGCCCCGAATCCACCACCGAAGCGCAGGCACCAGCGGCGCCGCGCGCCGTCTTCGAACTCGGCGTCCCGGTGCTCGGCATCTGCTACGGCATGCAGACGATGGCGAAGCAGCTCGGCGGACGTGTCGCGACGAGCGAGCACCGCGAGTTCGGCTACGCCGAAGTGACGGCCAACGCGCCCTGTGGCCTGCTCGACGGCATCGCCGATCGCTCGGATGAGGAACGACGCGCCGTGCTCGACGTGTGGATGAGCCACGGCGATCGCGTCGAGGCGGTCCCGCAGGGATTTCGCGCCGTGGGCACGAGCGCGAACGCACCGATCGCCGCGATGGCCGACGAATCGCGCCGCTATTACGGTGTGCAGTTCCATCCCGAGGTTACGCACACGCGCCAGGGCATGCGTCTGCTCGAACGCTTCGTGCGCGACATCTGCGGCGCGCAAGCGCTCTGGACCGTCGGCACCATCATCGACGATGCGATCGCGCGCGTGCGGGCGCAAGTGGGGAAGGGCCGCGTGCTGCTGGGACTTTCGGGCGGCGTCGATTCCTCGGTGGTTGCGGCGCTCCTGCATCGGGCGATCGGCGAACAGCTCGTCTGCGTGTTCGTCGATCACGGCCTGCTGCGGCTCGACGAGGGTGACCAGGTGATGCATACCTTCGCGCAGAACCTCGGCGTGCGCGTGATCCGTGTGAACGCCGCGCCGCGCTACTTCGCTGCGCTCGCCGGGGTCACCGACCCCGAGCAAAAGCGCAAGATCATCGGCCGCCTGTTCATCGAGATCTTCGATGAAGAGGCGCACAAGCTCGAGGGCATCGGCTTCCTCGCCCAGGGCACGATCTACCCGGACGTGATCGAGTCGGCCGGCGCGCGCACGGGCAAGGCGCACGTCATCAAGTCGCACCACAACGTCGGCGGCCTGCCCGCGAGATATGGTCTACCGCCATCCGTTCCCCGGCCCGGGCCTCGGCGTGCGCATCCTCGGCGAAGTGAAGGCCGAGTTCGCCGCGCTGCTGCAACGGGCAGACGCGATCTTCATCGAGGAGCTGCGCCGCCACGGCTGGTACGAAAAGACGAGCCAGGCGTTTGCGGTGTTCCTGCCGGTGCGCTCGGTCGGCGTGATGGGCGACGGCCGCCGCTACGACTACGTGATTGCACTGCGCGCGGTCGAGACGGTGGATTTCATGACGGCGCACTGGGCGCATCTGCCGTACGACTTCCTCGACCTCGTGTCGCGGCGGATCGTGAACGAGGTGCGGGGCATCTCGCGCGTGGTGTATGACATTTCCGGAAAACCCCCCGCCACTATTGAGTGGGAGTGAGGGGGCTCGTGCGCGGTCTCTATTTTTCTGCAGAATCAGTTGGTTAGAGCGTCACGGCGAATGTGGGCATCGAAATCGTCTCCGAGAAGACGTTGCTCGCCAAGGGCTTGATCGATAAGCAAGTCCTTGGCGGAAGCCGCCCTAAGGACTTGATCCCAGCACATTCTTTTGACGGTAAATCTGACGGTAAAGAAATCCGTTTGCTCCAAGGCCCTCCCTTTTACCGTCAACCGTGCCGGGACCTCTAGATTCGTAGTGTTTGGTGGCGATCGCCGATGCGGCTCGCCAGGCAGGTTTGCCGACTGACGAGTTCAGTCACTCACGGTGACTGAAATTGCGGTTCGGCAAACCCGGAAGTCCGGCGCGGTCACCCGGGCCGAGGGCGTATCCCCCGACAAGGGTCGGACACTGATCCTCCCGGCTGGCGGGGGTGCCTCGGCGTCTCATCGCGTGTCGCCCGGTTCGGGCCGGAGGCGCTCGGGGACGGTGGCTCCTGTTGGTTCGAATATTTGCTGTTCAGTAATTATTGCTACCAGTCCTAGTCGAATCCTGCTGCTTCCGGAATGGACGGCTTTGTAATCCGGATTGGACGGACATACAATCCGGATTGGACGACGCCCGAATCTGCGACTGACGCCATGCCACCAGCCGACGATGCCCTCATTCCGCGCCATGCCACCAGGCAGGTGGCAATCGCGCTTGCGGATACTCCCGTGGTGATGGTCAACGGCCCGCGCCAATGCGGCAAGACCACGCTGGTGCGCGGCTTCGCCGCGGATGGGAGGCGGTACATCAGCCTGGACGATGAGACGGCCCTGGCCGCCGCGCGCGATGACCCGGCGGGATTCCTGCGTCCTCTCGACCGCGTCATCGTGGATGAAGTGCAGCGAGCACCGGAACTGCTTCGCGCGATCAAGCTGCCTGTCGACCAGGATCGGCGCCCCGGCCGGTTCCTGCTCACCGGCTCCGCCGACCTCCTCGCGTTACCGACCGTGTCCGACAGCCTTGCCGGGCGCATGGAAGTCGTGACCCTGTTGCCGCTGTCGCAAGCCGAAATGCAACGAACCCTAAGCCGCTTCATCGATCAGGCGTTCGCGGGGAAGACGCCGGAAGGGGCTGGGGCAGATGCAGGCGCGAAGCTGGTGCAACGGGTCCTGCGTGGGGGCTATCCGGAGATGTTGCGGCGCGCCGATCCTGCGCGACGTCGCAACTGGGCGCGCGATTACATTGCTGCGATCGTGCGTCGGGATGTACGCGATATCGCGTCGATCGAAAGACTCGATGTGCTGCCGCGATTGCTGCGTGTCCTCGCGCAACACTCCGGTCAGTTGACCAATTTCACGCAACTCGGCGGCCAGATTGGCCTCGACGAGAAGACAGCCCGCAAGTATCTGGGCGTACTTGAACAGCTGTTCCTGGTTCGACGACTCGAGCCTTGGCACAGCAACCGGCTCAGCCGCCTGCTCAAGACGCCCAAGATGCACTTCCTCGATTCAGGTCTGCTGGCAGCGTTGCTCGGCGTCACGCCGGAGCGCGTGGCCAGCGATCGCACGGTTCTGGGCGTTCTGCTCGAGACCTTCGTGTTCACGGAGGTGATGAAGTTGGCGACAGTCTCCGAGCGGCCGATCGCTCTCTACCACTATCGCGACAAGGACAAGAACGAAGTGGATATAGTGATCGAAGACGAGTCAGGGGGAGTCGTCGGCCTCGAGATCAAGGCGGCCGCGACTGTTCGCCCCGCAGACTTTGCCGGACTGCGCAAGCTGGCGGCGGCGTCAGGTAGAACATTCCGGCTGGGCGTGGTCCTCCACGATGGAGACGCAGTCACCGGGTTCGGAGAGCGTCTCGTTGCGGCGCCGATATCATGTCTCTGGCGAGCAGCGCCAGAGGGGCCGTAGAGCTTTCGTAGTATCTCGGCATTTATCGGCTTCAAGCGGCGACGTGTGTCGGTAGGCGTGACGGTAAAGGTCGTGCCCCGCGGCGTCGAGTTTCCCCGTAGATGTGGGCGTTTCTGATCGAACGCGCCGGGTTTGCCCGAGGCGTCGATCTGCAAGGTGCCATAGTCTGTTGCGTCCCCGCCTGTTGCCGGGACGCTCGCCATGTCCGTCGCCGTCAGCCAGCGGCGACCGTGCTCGCCGCCATTCATCGATCCACCGGGCTACGCCCGCCACCGGCCCGAAGCGACGCTGCTGTACCAGCTCGTCGAGCAGCACTTTCCGACTTTCTGCGATGTGCGCGCCGCAGCCGGCAGGCCGCTGCCAGACTACGTCCAGGAGGAGTTTGACGCCTACCTGAAGTGCGGGCGGCTGGAAGAGGGTTTCCTGCGCGTGCGCTGCGAGCAGTGCCACGCCGAGAAGCTGGTGGCCTTCAGCTGCAAGAAGCGCGGGTTCTGTCCCTCGTGTGGTGCGCGGCGCATGGCTGAGACTGCCGCACTGCTGGCGAATGAAGTGCTGCCCGAGTGCCCATTGCGGCAATGGGTGTTGTCGCTGCCGATGGCGCTGCGATTTCTGCTGGCGATCAATCCGGAAGCGCTGACGTTGGTATTGGGCGTGGTGTATCGCACGATCTCGCGGCACCTCATCCACAAGGCCGGCCTCACTCGCACCACAGGCCACACTGGCGCTGTAACCCTGATCCAGCGGTTCGGTTCCGCGCTGAACCTGAACGTGCACTTCCACATGATCTTTGTCGACGGCGTATATCTGGTTGATGGCGAGCATGTGCCCATATTCCGCCACGTTCCGGCGCCGACGGGCACGGAGCTGCAGTCCCTGGTACAGCGGATTGCCGAGCGCGTTGGGCGAGTGCTGGAGAAGCGTGGCCTGATCGAGCGCGACATCGAGAGCGCCTGGTTGGCCGCGAACGCAGAACCCGGGCCGCTGGATGACCTGGTTGGCCATTCCATCACGTATCGCATTGCCGCAGGTCCGCGTGCCGGGCAGAAGCTGTTCACGCTGCAGACGCTGCCGGCCAATGAACCCGAACAGCAGGGGGATCACCGCAGTGCCGCCGAGGCGGGCGGGTTCTCGCTGCATGCGGGTATCGACATTGAGCCGCATCAACGCGCGAAGCTGGAGCGACTGTGTCGCTACGTGAGCCGCCCGCCGGTTGCCGAGGATCGCCTGGCGCTGACCGCATCAGGCCAGGTGCGCTACACCCTGAAGACGCCGTACCGCGACGGCACCACGCACATTGTGCTGGAGCCGCTGGATTTCATCGCAAGGCTCGCGGCACTGGTGCCGCCGCCGCGGATGCACCTGACCCGGTACCACGGTGTGTTCGCACCGCACAGTCGGCTGCGCGCAGCCATCACGCCGGCGCATCGGGGCAAGGGGGGGGGCAAGCCGCAGACGCAAGAGGGCGCCGACAAGCCCGCCACGCCCCGCCATGTGGCGATGAACTGGGCCCAACGCCTGAAGCGGGTGTTCGGGATCGACATCGAGGCCTGTGCGCGCTGCGGCGGGAAGCTCAAGGTGATTGCCAGCATCGAAGAGCCGGCGGTCGTCGCGAAGATTCTGGCGCACCTGGAGAAGGCGGCGTCGGATCGGCATCAGACAGAACTGCCGCTGGGTGCGCGGGCCCCGCCGGTGCAGGCCAGACTGATTTGATATCGAAGCTGAGGGGTGTTCGGGCCGACCGGTGAGACGGTCGGGCAGGGGCGGTGCGTGCCGGGATTACGACAGAGCCCGGCGGGGCGGGGAATCGGAGGACGCGGGCCTGCCCAGCGGCCTGCCCATCCGGGCAACTGGCCGGATTCAGGCAGGCTGAGGCAGATTGGGTCGCTACACCCGGGTGGTTCCACGAATCAGGACGGCGCTGCGGGGTGCTTTGAACTTCCTATCCGCTCACTGAAATGGCGGATTCGTAAACTGTCTCGGTTGCGGCATCGGTCACAGTACCGGCCAAAGCGGCTCGGCCGGTTAGTGACAAGCTGCTGTTTATAAGACTATTATTCCGGCCATGGAACCGGCCACAATCCGTATTCATTGGGGCGTGCCTTGACCCCCGCTTCCGCCGAGCCGTTTATGCCGGCCGAGGGCACGGCCGTGCTCGAAAACCTGGCCTTCGACCTGGCCCGCGAGGCCAGCGAGCTGTCGGCCCAGCTGCACCCTGTCGTGCGGCTGTCGGTCGCCGAGCTCGTCCGGTCGATGAACTGCTACTACTCGAACCTGATCGAGGGCCACAACACGCAACCTCGCGACATCGATCGTGCCCTCGCGGCGGACTATTCGAGCGACCCGCATCGCCGTGATCTGCAGCTCGAAGCCCGGGCGCACATCGAAGTGCAGCAGATGATCGACGAGCGTGTGGACGAACTGCCGCGTCCACCGGCTTCGCGAGCCTTCTTCGAATGGACGCATCGCGAGTTCTGCGAGCGATTGCCTGAAAGCCTGCTGGTTGTCGAGAATCCTGACACCAAGGAGCGTATTCCGGTGGTTCCGGGCCAGATGCGTTCGCGCACGGTCGCCGTAGGCCGGCACGTCGCGCCTGCGGCCGAGGATCTCCCGGCCTTCATGCAAAGGTTCGAGGAAGCATACGACGCGGTCCGCTTGACGAAGCCGCGCCAGGTCATCGCCGTTGCCGCAGCTCACCATCGCTTTCTGTGGATCCATCCCTTCCTGGATGGCAACGGTCGCGTTGCACGCCTGATGTCGCACGCGATGTTGCTGGAGATCGGAATCGGCTCCGCGCTCTGGTCCGTTTCACGCGGGCTCGCGCGCGATTCCGCCGACTACAAGCGCCTGCTGATGGCGGCCGATGAGCCACGCCGAAGCGATGTCGATGGGCGAGGGGCACTCTCGCACGTCGCGTTGATCGACTTCTGCAAGTTCTTTCTCGAAATCTGCCTCGACCAGATCCGCTACATGCGTGAGCTTCTCGATCCTTCCGAGTTGCAGCGGCGCATGGAGCTGTACGTGCGCGATGAGGAAAGCGCGGAGCGACTTCCGAAGCGCAGCTACGTGGTGCTGCGCGAGGCATTGCTCTCGGGAGAACTGGAGCGAGGTCGAGTGCCCACGCTGATCGACACGAGCGAGCGCACGGCCCGACGCGTGGTTGCTGCGTTGGTCGACAAGCGACTGCTCGTCGCGACGTCGCACAAGTCGCCCTTGCGACTGGGCTTCCCCATCGACGTCGTCGAACGCTGGTTCCCGAAGCTCTATCCGATGACCTGATGGCCGGTGACCTGATGGGCAAGGCGGCCGACTGGGCCTTCACCAAGCGCTTCCGTCGCGGGGGCTTCGATTGGCGCGCGAGTCGGCTGGCCAGCGAGCGCATTGCCGAGGCACTGGCGGAAATTCATGCCGTCGCCCGCCATGATCCGCTGCACGCTGCGGATGGCGCTGTGCGGCTTCTCGTGAAGCTGTCTCCGGCGCTGGAACAGGTAGACAGCTCCTCCGGCGCTCTGGGTAGCGCGGCGCGTGCGGCCGTCGATGCGCTCGTTCCTGTGATCGCGCACGCACCCGCCGACGGGACCGTGCGCGAGAAATGGCTGGAGCAGATGTTCGCGGCGATCCAGGACGATGATCCACCTTACCTTGAGCTTCTCGATGAGCGCTGGGGTGAGTTGTGCGCGACGCAGGAAGTGGCGTCACGATGGGCGGACCGCCTGAAGGATCTCGTTCAGCATGTCCATGCCGAGCGGCGTCGCGGTCGGCACGCCTTCACTCGATCCGAGTCGGCCTGCTACAGCGCGTTGTTTGCCGCGGGCCGGCAAGATGAGCTGATCGCCCTGATTGGCAGCAACCCGCGCCCCATGTGGAATGACCTGCTGTGGGTCGGTCGGTGCAGTGTGGCCCGAGGCGAGATCGACGAAGCCATCGCGTTCATGACGAAGGCCGTGAATCCGTGGACGCCGATGGCTGGGCTCGCGCGCTTCGCCGAAGGCGTCCTGCTGCAGGCGGGCCGCCGCGTCGAGGCGTACGAGAAGTATGCGCTGGAGGCAAACCGCGCCACGACATACCTCGCGACCTTTCGTCTGCTGTCGAAGAAGTATCCCGAGATCGACGCGGATCGGCTTCTGACAGATCTCATCGCGACCACGCCCGGAGAGGAGAGCAAGTGGTTTGCCACGGCGAAGACGCTCAAGCGATTCGACCTGGCGATGCAGCTTGCGTGGAAATCGCCCTGCGATCCGAAGACGCTGATCCGCGCCGCCAGGGACAACGTCGCGAAGAACCCGGCGTTTGCCGCAGAAGTCGCGCTCGCGGCGTTGTACTGGATCTGCCAAGGTAGGGGCTATGAACTGACCTCACTCGACGTGCAAATGGCGTACCGGTTCGCGACCGAGGCTGGTCTGGCGCTCGGGCAATCGGAGCGCGTGGCGCTGCGAATCCAGACGATGCTCAAGCCGATGACCCGGGAGGTTCGATGGGTCAGAGAGAGGTTGAACTTGCCGGCTTCCTCGGAAGCGGGCCGCTCGTGAGCGGATGAGTTCGGCATCTATCGCGGTCTATCGGATCCAAGCGGCGTGTTTTGTCGGTCGGGGTGACGGTAAACTCGCGCAGCGTGTTAGAGAATTTCAGCAGCTGCGCGGACTTGGAATGCTGCGAGACAATAGAGTGGGAGTGAGAGAGGGCTCGCCTTATTGTGCGCCATCACCGTGGTCAATGCAGCGTGCGGATTCCGGGAAGAAGTGGCAGAAACGTAGCGGATCAATTCGGGGAGCGCTGTATGTGCTGTTCACCGCGCTGATCGAAGCAGGTCGCATCACGACCGGCCAGCCACACCACGTATCCCGCACAAACCGCCGGCCTCAAAAGCAACTTAGACTCCGGGTGGCGCACGGCGCACTGTCGGCTCCCACGTTTCGCGGCTTGCAGCGCGGCCCAAATGGGCGTCGATTCGTGCGGCGGCGGGCATCGGTCCGTCCCCTCGGAAGCGAGAATCGCGACGATTGGACGGTCGGTCAGACTCTAGATCCTTCTGCTACTCAGGAGCGGGGGAACGTCGCTCCCACTTGATGCGGCGCCTTGACATGTTCGGTTCCTTCGCTGAATGCTTGCGTCACAAGATGCTCGCGCACGTCTCGAGGGACCTTGTCGTCGTATCGTACGGAGCCTCCGTTAATCACTCCCGTGATACCCATTCCAAAAGGCCACAACCTTCGTTCGATCTGCGTCGCCTCCGCGATGGTGCTGCTCTTTGGGCCATCTGTTCAGGTCTGGGCCGACACCCAATCGGCAATTCCGCGCGAGCCGGGGCCGGCTGAGGCCGTGACGTTATGTTCCGAACTGAGAATTCCGCCTAACGAAATTGAAGTGCTCGCTGCAAAGAGCAAGCCCGACAGGTTTGACCTGCCGAAGACAACCTGGCGCAGTTCCGTGTATCCGCGGCGGACTTTCCTGATGTGCGTGGCAGAAAGCCGCAACATCTCGGACGAAGACAAGCTGCGGGCCGCGCGGATTGTGCTCAAGCAGAAGAAGTTCGACATCAATCTCACAGACGGCGTTCGTTATACGGTCCTGCAGCTGGCTGTCGTGGGTCATGCGCCTCGGCTCGCTCAATATCTTCTGGAGCAGGGTGCCAGGACGGACATCGCTAACGGCCGGGATGTTTCCACACCCTACCTGCTGGCCATGAAATCCGGTTATCGCCAGTTGATCGATCTGTTCATCGAGCGCGGGTCGGTGGACGAACGTGATGTGCAAGGGCATACAGCCTTGTTCTACGCGGCCGCCAATGGGGACTTGGAAACAGTTCGAGGTCTCGTGGCGCGAGGTGCAAGGCCCGATGCATCGAGCGGTAACGTACTGGCCGCGGCGATAGGCGCGGGCCACGTTGATGTATCACGCTTTCTGGTCGCTGAGCTAAATATGCGGGATGACGTACCGGGCGCAGACGGCCGGACGATGCTAATGATTGCGGTCGCTCGGTCCCAACTTTCAATGGTGCGGTACCTGGTCGAGGAAAGAGGCGCCCGAGTTGCCGTTGCCGCACCGGTGCCAGAGATCCTGCGAAATGTTTCGGCGATATCGAAGGCTGGCAAAGTCGACAGGGCACTGCTGTCCGCGGGCCCGATCGAGTTTCCCACCGAGTTCGCCACAGGCGCATTCGACAACATTCTTCGCCCGCCGGAATTGATCGCGGGAGCTCGGGAGTCGGCACTAGGAATCGCGGCAGCGACCGGCAATGTTGATGTGATGCGCTACCTGTTCGAGCGCGGCGCCACGAACGACGATTCGAAACCCTCCGCGCTGTCGATCGCCGCGCACGAAGGGCAGAAGGACGCGATGCAGTGGTTGATGCAAGCCGGCGCCGACCTGGGACCGGGAACCGATGACTCACCCGGCGTGATGTACTGGGGCGCGATCGGGCGCAATCCGGCAGTGCTCGATATGCTCATGGAGCGCGGCGCCGCCATCGCTCCAGTGCCGGCTGACACTCCACTGCTGGCGCGGGCGAACGCAGACCGGAACTACGGCCTATTGCTGCTGCGGCATCGGCGTTCAGCCGAGGCGTTAGCCTATCTGCGCGAGGCGTTGGCCATTTATTCCATGGCAGTCACTGATCTCGCCGTTAGATCGGAGTTCGTGGTGCAATTGAGCGCAAACTCCGTCGGGCAAACGATCACGATTCCGCCCGTTTCAGGAGTAGTCAAATACGTGGACGGCAAGCTCGTGATCGGCAGCTATACGATCAAGTACAGCGGACTACGAGCTGTCGACAATCGGTGGCGAGCGGTGGTCGTGCGCGATGGTCGGGCCTACGCATTTGGACCTGTTAGCGGCATCGATCTTGCCGCAGGCGAGGCAAATCTGAATTGGCAGGCCGAGCGGAGCAGGCAGCAGTTCGTGCAGAACGTATCGGAGCTGACTAACAGCATCCAATGCGCTGAAAAAGCAGAGGCTACAGGAGCTGGCGCCGACAGTTCGGGTTGTGCTACCAGCCTGCAATAAGCACAGGCATGCCGTTAGTCGACCACACGCAGGCCGCCGGTTTCGCTGACGGTTTGAATGGGACCTGGCTCACCATTGGCAGCGCAGTCGCGGGTGACCTGCCGGGCAGCCAGCACCGCCATGTCCTTCGAAAAGAAGATCAGGTAGCGTTTGGATCGTTTGAGTGTTGCCAAATTGTCAGCCATCGCAGCTTCTTCTGTTCGACGATAGGCGCGCAAGCCGTTCGCAACTTCAACGAAGTACTCCTTACCCGCCTCAGCTTGGAAGGTCGTCTCCCACTCGGGTCCGCCGAACACTCCGAGATAGGAGAAACGGCCCCGTTTGATCAGCAAAGTCTGCGTCGTCTCTCCTGCAAGCAGTGTTGGGCACTCGAAACGAGGGCCGGTTGCCACGCCCCGTACGCGCGCCGTGACCATCCCTGCCGGCACTGCCACCGCCTGGTAACGCCCCGACCAAAGCGCGCCCGTCACCCCCGCGTTGACGTCGAAGCCGATCTGTGCGGCCGCGCCAGCGCCGCTGCGCCGCCGGTACACATAAACAACAGCCTCGCCACTGCGGATGTCCGTCGCGCGCTGAAAGCTTTGACCGTCGCTGTCGGGATCCGGCTCGGCCGCGCCCGCTGTTCCCTGGTCTGAGGCTCGCTGCGCCTCCGTATCGTGATCGTGGTTGTCGGCACCCTCGCCGTCGTGCGAGTGGCCGCTCGCATATGCACCACCCTACTGTCATGCCGCTGTCCGGCGATGTTGCAATCGCAGTGGCCTTGAACGCTACAAGTTTCTGCGCAAACGCAGGCTGATGTGATTTTGGCTGACGCCGAGGATGCATCTGACGCGCTACCACGAGGTGTTCGCGCCGCCCAGCAAGCTACGCGCGACGGTGACACCGGCGCACCGGGGGATGGGTCCCCCGCAGCCACTCCCGGCAGCCGACCCGGCCAAGCCCCCGACACCGCGCCACTGGGAGATGAGCTGGGCACGGCGCCCGAAGCGGGTGTTCGGGATCGAAATCCGGGCCTGTGCGCGCTGCGGCGGGAAGCTCGCGATCATTGCCAGCGTCGAGGAGCCGGAGGTGATCGCAAAGATCCTTGGGCACTTGGAGAAAGCGGCGCCTGATCAGTTCCAGGCCGAGTTGCCTATGGGAGCGCGGGGGCCGCCGATGCAGGCCAGTCTGCTATGAGTTGGCAGGGGCGCTTGAGGTCCGACCGGTGAGCCGGTGGGGCAGGGACAGTGCGTGCCGGGATTGCGGTGGGTGCCCGGCGAGGCCATCCGACTGCCTTCGAGGCCGTCCAAGTGACGGGCTTCGGGTTGGCAACGCCAGGCTCGGACTCACCCTATGGCTCCTTCGACAAAGCAGACGGGTCTTCAGGGGCGGTTTGAATTTCCTATCCGCCTGCCCAGGGGTCATTACTACGCTCCGCGCGCGTCTTGAGGCAGGCGAGGATGAGGCCAATTGATGGATCGTCCGGCCGGGGCGGCGGGCACGTGTGCTGAGCCTTGCGTTCACGGAATTTGAGAAATGTCGCAAAATCGTAGTGTGATTACGACAAAGGTATCCAAACGAAATTGACTTCAATTTGAAATAGCTGTATTAGTCGTAGCATGGCTACGACTAAGCCAAGCCTGCTAAATCGGCTCCACACGAGTCTGGCGCCTGGCACGCCGCTGGCGTCCGAGGATCTGTATGCCATGGGCATATCCGCGGACCTGGCGGTTCACTACGTCCGCGCGGGCTGGCTCACGCGTCTGGCACGCGGCGTGTTCTGCAGGCCAAACGATCCGCCCGCGCTGCACCCCAGTCTGCTGCTTCTGCAACGCAGGTTCGAAGGACTGCATGTCGGCGGCAAGTCCGCCCTCGACTGGCATGGGCTGCGTCAGTATGTGGCGCGGCAACCGGTGCTGCAGTTGTACGGCTGGACGGCGGGTCGGCTCCCCGCGTGGTTCATAGATCGGTTTCCGGCCGAGTATCACCGCAAGCGACTGTTCGACGAGCGTCCCGAATTGCTTCTGCATGTCGGCCCTTTTGAACAGCGCAGCGGAGCCCCGCGAGTTTCTGCGCCGGAGCGGGCACTGCTGGAACTGCTGAGCGAGGTCGGCGTGCGGCAGACGCTTCAGGAAGCCCGCGAACTGGTCGAGAGCACCTACAGCCTGCGCGCGGATGTGCTGCAGGAGCTTCTGAAGCGCTGCACCAGCGTCAAGACGGTCAGGTTGTGTCTGCTTCTGGGTGGGGAGGGCTCGCTACCCTGGATGCGCAAGCTGGATCCGGCAACGCTTCCCAAAGGCAGCGATCGGGCGTGGGTGGCACGTTCAGCGAATGGGTTGCTGGTGCTCAAGCCGTGAACGCGGTGTATCTCCAGACGGCGAAAATGATGGCGCAGGTCGCCCCGCTGGTGTTCGCGGACGACACCTTCGCACTGAAGGGTGGCACGGCCATCAACCTGTTCGTGCGCGACATGCCGCGACTGTCGGTGGATCTCGATCTGGTCTTTCCCAACCATTCATTGCCGCGCGAGCAGGCGCTGACGCGCATCAATGAAGCGATTCGGCAAGCTGCCGACAGGCTGGTCCGGCGTGGATTTCAGGTACACATTCCAGAAGCCGAGGCAGGCGAAACCAAGCTGCTGGTTCGCCGCGACAGGATCGAGGTCAAGGTCGAAGTCAACTTCGTCATGCGCGGCACCGTGAATCCGGTGCGCCG
>WBZP01004181.1_pt1 | contig 15181 bp, 12 predicted proteins | sample 5204301 | NCBI WGS metagenome assembly WBZP01 (sample SAMN12412401, study PRJNA552823) | activated sludge metagenome | isolation source: activated sludge from nitrification reactor of wastewater treatment plant... | place: USA: Pennsylvania | collected 2017
TCCCCATCACCAATGATGGCAAAACGGATATTCTTATCCGTACGCTTTTTGACAATGGCCGCTACTTCCAGGAACATATCATGGTTCTTGATCGGTACCAGCCTGCCAATGATACCGATGATGATCTCGGATTGATCAAATCCATACTTGTTATAAAAAATGATTTTCTTGGTTTCCTGGTCAACCGAATATTTATCGAGATTAAAACCCAGCGGAATGGTAAATACTTTTTCAGGGGGTGCAATCTTATACACTTCTGTGAGTTCATGCCGCTGTGAATCACTGATGGCAATGATGGCATCGGTACGTTTTGCAAAAAAACGTTCGAAGCGGATAATCATCCGCGACATGAGCGGACTGAAATAAGAATGAAAAACATGCCCGTGAAAAGTATGCACTACCAGCGGTACTTTACAGGAACGCGCCGCCAGTCTGCCGATAGCACCCGACTTGCTGGCATGGGTGTGCACGATATCGGGTTTGTATTCCCGGATGATTCTTTTAATTCTGAAATAGGCAATGATGTCGTAAAACGGCAGAATGCTGCGACGCATTTCAGAAATCTCGATGGGCACCAGCCCCAGCTGATCCGCGATAAAGGTGGCGTCTTTTTCCGCAGGATCTTTCTTCCCTACCAGCAGCTTCGTTTCAAATTCCGGCGACAGGTAGGCAGTGAGCAGTGTAACATTGTGCGACGGTCCCCCCACGATCAGCCGGTTATGAATACGCAGAATCTTATACATATAATGGGGGTAAATATAACAAAACTGCTGTAAATACAGGCTAAATCAACCGCGTAACCGTTCTGTCATCCTTCCTGCAGAAACCCGATGCAGTAACGGCTTTTTATGTAATTTGCCGGATACTGCAAGCCCCGCAGGGCAACAGGATTTAACGAACTTTCATATGAAAAAAATTTACCCCGACGCGGCAAGCGCCACCGCTGATATCTCCGATGGCTGTACCCTGATGCTGGGCGGATTTGGCCTTTGCGGCATTCCGGAAAACTGTATCACAGCGCTGGTAAACAAGGGCGTTAAAAACCTTACCTGCATTTCCAATAATGCCGGGGTGGATGACTTCGGTATCGGTCTGATGCTGAAAGCCCGCCAGGTGAAAAAAATGATCGCTTCCTATGTGGGCGAGAACGCAGAATTTGAAAGGCAGCTGCTCAGCGGAGAACTGGAAGTGGAACTGATTCCCCAGGGAACCCTCGCTACCCGCTGCATGGCCGCTGGCTATGGCATGCCTGCTATCTTCACACCCGCCGGGGTGGGTACAGAAGTGGCTGAGGGGAAAGAGCTGCGCGTATTCAACGGAAAGGAATACCTGATGGAATATGCCTTCCAGGCCGATTTCGCTCTTGTTAAAGCCTGGAAGGGTGATACGATGGGCAACCTGGTATTTAAGGCTACCGCCCGTAATTTCAATCCCCTCATGGCCATGGCCGGAAAGATCACCATCGCCGAAGTAGAACAGCTGGTACCTGCAGGCACCCTCGATCCCGATCATATACACACCCCCGGTATTTATGTCCATCGGATCTTCCAGGGAACGAATTATGAAAAAAGAATTGAACAGCGTACCGTAAGGGATGCCGGATGATCCAATGGCTTACCCGTAGAAACCTGCTCTACCAGTATCCCCAACCTTTTGAACCTCTTAAACCTTTTGAACCTTTTAAACCTTCCTCCCCCATGCCGCTCGATAAAAACCAGCTCGCCCAGCGCATTGCCCGTGAACTCAGGGATGGCTATTATGTAAACCTCGGTATCGGTATTCCCACCCTGGTGGCCAATTATATTCCTGCTGGTATGCATGTGGTATTGCAGAGTGAAAACGGCTTGCTGGGGATGGGACCTTTTCCCCTCCGGGGCCAGGAAGATCCGGACCTGATCAATGCGGGAAAGCAAACCATTACTACGGTAGACGGTTCCTCTTTTTTTGACAGCGCTATGAGTTTTGGAATGATCCGGGCCGGAAAAGTGGATCTCACCATCCTGGGCGCCATGGAAGTGAGTGACCAGGGGGATATCGCCAACTGGAAAATTCCCGGTAAAATGGTAAAAGGTATGGGAGGGGCAATGGATCTGGTTGCCAGTGCCCGTAATATTATTGTGGCGATGATGCACACGAATCCCAAAGGAGAATCAAAACTCCTGCCCGCCTGCACGCTGCCCCTCACCGGCACGCGCTGCGTAAAGAAAGTAGTGACCGAACTGGGGGTGCTGGATATTACACCGGATGGATTTAAACTGCTGGAGAGGGCGCCGGGTGTAAGCGTGGATGAAATCAGGGCCAAAACCGCCGGCCGCTTGGTAGTTGAGGGAGATATCCCTGAAATGCAATTCTAAACAAGACAGCACTTCACCGCTTTCTATTTTTCATTTAACAATTTTATTCCAGCTCCGGTAACGAGTTTTGCCGTTAAATCAAATTGCATGTACAGATATTCTTTGTTCACAGCCATTATACTTTTTCTATCAGCAGTATCCAATGCACAACCGGGCCGCTGGCAGCAACGCGTGAAATACACGATGCAGATCGACATGGATGTGCAAACCAACCGGTTTACCGGTGTGCAGCTACTGGAATACAGCAACCAGTCGCCCGACACGCTGTACCGGCTTTTCTATCATCTTTACTTCAATGCTTTCCAGCCCAACAGCAGCATGGATGTGCGCAGCCGTGAACTGGGTAAAGTAATGATCAACGGACGCCCCGACTGGGATGGACGGGTGCGTGACCGTATCAGCAAACTGAAAGAAGAAGAGATCGGCTACCAGAAAATCAAAAGCCTGCGCATGAACGGCGTGGCGCAGCCGTTTACCTACCATGAAACCATCCTGGAAGTAAAGCTTACCCGCCCCATCCTGCCCAAGACAAAAGTGATGCTGCAGATGGAATTTGAAGCACAGGTTCCCCTGCAGATCCGGCGCTCCGGAAGGGATAATCCCAGTACCGGGGTGCGCTACAGCATGAGTCAGTGGTATCCCAAACTTTGCGAATACGATTATGAGGGCTGGCATCCCACCCCCTATGTAGCCCGTGAATTTTACGGCGTCTGGGGTGATTTTGACGTGACCATTCGGATCGACCGGGATTATAAACTCGGCGGAACCGGTGTGCTCACCAATGCCGCAGCGATCGGCTGGGGATATGACCAGCCTGGCTCATCACTTAAACCTGTTACAACTCCAAAAAGAACCTGGCGTTTTCAGGCTGCCAACGTACACGATTTTGTATGGGCGGCCGATCCCGACTACAAGCATATTGTGCGCAGAACCGGTAAAAACGGTCCGGTACTGCATGTAATCTATAAAACAAAGCCAGGTGATGAAGCCGCAGAGAAGGCATGGCAAACGGTGGCCGATGCGGCTGAGTCCGTACTGCCTTATATCGAACGGAATTTCGGCAAGTATCCCTACCCGCAGTATTCGTTTATACATGGGGGTGATGGCGGGATGGAATATGCCATGGCCACCCTGCTGGTGGGGCCGGGGCTGGGCACCGTTTTTCATGAGTGGATGCACAGCTGGTACCAGATGATTATGGGGACCAATGAAAGCCTCTATGCCTGGATGGATGAAGGATTCACCGAGTTTGCCACCAATAAAGTAGCAGCCTGGTACCGCGACAGCGTCGCCCGCCCCCGCATACAGAATAACCCGGCGGAACTGCGCCGGCTGGATTCACTGGCGGCTTTGCTGCCTGTGGATCACCGGGATAATTACGACAGTTATTACTACCTCGCGAAAAGCAAACTGGAGGAACCCCTTACCACCCACGCCGATCATTACAATACCAATTTTGCCTATGGCCAGGCTTCCTATTCAAAGGGATGCGTTTTCCTGGAACAACTGGGATATATAACGGGCGCGCCTGTACGCGACCGCCTGCTGCTGGAATATTACAGGCAGTGGTCGTTCAAACATCCCAACGCGGCCGATTTTGTGCGGCTGGCAGAACGGGTGAGCGGAATGCAGCTTGACTGGTACAAAGAGTACTGGTGCAATACCACGAAAACCATCGATTACAGTATCGACAGTTTATGGGAGGAAGACGGACAAACGAAGATACGCTTGAAGCGCATCGGGCAAATGCCGATGCCCATTGACCTGCAGATTACCTTCAAGGATGGTTCCACTGCTGTACATAATATACCCCTGAATCTGATGTATGGCAGTAAGCAGCAGGAAAACAACTCTGCTATTTTCAAAGTCCATGAAGCCTGGCGCTGGACGCATCCCACTTATGTCGTCAGTTTCCCCGAACGGCTGCTGTCTGTTACAAAGGTGGAAATTGATCCCAGTAAACGCTTGGCGGATGTGGATCAGCGAAATAATGTGCTGGATCTGAAATGGTAGTGATCACGCGTTGATCCAGTTTGCTCTATGCAGAAGAGCATCAGGTTACCTGCAGCAGGTATTTCTCCCGAAAATAGGGTTCCGTAAAAATTTTTTCTATCTCCCATACCCTGGGGCGGCAGCCACTGTCTGCAATCTCCTGGGTAAGATCGCCGCCTTTCAGGCAGATCAGTCCGCCGGGTTTACTGCCCCTTTTCAGCAGGGGCCGGCTCCAGCGCCAGAGATCCTTCAATGGCGCCACCGCTCGGGATACTACTACTTCAAATTGTTGTCCTTTAATATCCTCCGCCCGGCTGTGCAGGGTTTGTACATTCCGGATGCCGGCCGCCTCTGCTACACCGGCCACTACCTTGAGTTTTTTCTGAATGCTGTCTACCAGCAGGAATTCCGTTTCAGGAAAAAAGATGGCCAGCGGAATACCCGGGAATCCGCCACCACAGCCAAGGTCCATGATACGTGTACCCGCACCGAATTCAAACTGCGTGGCAATCGCGAAGGAATGCAGCACATGGTGTTCATAGAACTGATCCATGTCTTTGCGTGAAATCACATTGATCTTTTCATTCCATTCCTTATACAGCGGCAGTAAGGCTTCCAGCTGCTGCAGCTGAAGGGGGGAGAAATCAGTGAAATACCGGAGAATTGTTTCCATGCACAACAGGATTGTGTTATTTCCACTGCGGCCGCGGCCTTTTAAACAGGGAGAATGAAAAAATCAGGTAGTAGAAGAACATCCAGATATCAAGGAACGGAAAGAGCGGGAACAAATCTTTCGCATCCAGTTTCCGGCACACCGGGTAGAGGATGCATCCCTGTAACAGGAATCTGAACGCCCACACACCCAGTACCCATTGCCAGTGAAAAAAAAGCAAGGCAGCAACCAGGCTGGGGTAGTAGAGAAAGTGCGAGAAGGAATACATCCCCAGCAGCAACTGGTGAGCCCCCCGGTAATATTTACCCGTGCTGTAGTGCCTGCTTTTTTGCCGGAACCAGACTGCCCAGGAGCCTGCGGGTTCGCTGAGTGTAAAAGTATCCGGGTTGATATTGATCCGGGTATTGTGACGCGTAGCGGCCATGTTGATAAAGAGATCATCATCCCCGCTGGGAATTTTATGATGCGCTGAAAAGCCCTTGTGCCGGAAGAATACGGATTTTTTATAACTGAGATTCCGTCCTACGCCCATATATGTCATCCCGGCAAGCGCATAACTGAAATACTGGAGCGCCGTGTGCAGGGTTTCCCAGCGGATCAGTTTATTCAGCAGTCCGGGCCGTCTGAAATGGGCGCCGTAACCCAGTACAATTTCTGTTTTTTCATCGTAGGTGGCCTGCATCTGGTCGATCCAGTGCTCAGAAGCCGGTACGCAATCCGCATCGGTCAGCAGCAGAATTTCATGTTTGGCAGCTTTGATTCCCATACTCAGGGGAAATTTTTTCCCGGGAATCAGTTTGGCTTCCTGTTTCAGTTCCACGATCCGCAGCTGTTTGAACTGCCGCTGAAATTCTTCGAGGAGGTATTTACTGTCGTCAAATGAATTGTCATTTACCACAATCACTTCATGCGTGGTACGGTATTGCTGCACCAGCGAACCGGGCAGATTTTTGGCCAGGTTGGCGGCCTCATCACGCGCGCAGATGATAACAGAAACCGGGTGCGTCTGGCTGCTTTCCCGGGGCCTGGATTTATAAACCGCAAGACGCAGAAAAAAAAACAGGTAATAAAAGGTCTGCACCAGACTGAGGCCGCAGAATACCAGGAAGACAAGGCCCTGCCACTGACCAAATAACAAATCGGAATTCATGGCTGCAAATGTACGGGATTGACTGCAGCACCTGCTTTTGCAGTCCCATCACATTATTAACAGCACCTGCCCGTAGCGGCGCGCCTCAGTCTGAAACAATATCTTTGCAGCCCTGCCTGTAAACGGCGGATTATTGAATATGGCGGCACTCCGTTTTGAACTGCAGCAAACCGACAGCAATTCCTGCGCCCGCACCGGGCTCATCAGTACCGACCACGGACAGATTCACACACCCATTTTCATGCCGGTGGGAACGGTGGGCAGCGTGAAGGCGGTGAGTCAGCAGCAGCTGTTGCAGGACGTACAGGCCGAAATCATCCTGGGCAATACGTACCACCTCTACCTCCGGCCGGGTCTGGAAACTCTCCAGGCTGCGGGCGGGTTGCACCGGTTCAATGGATGGCCCCGGCCGATCCTCACCGACAGCGGGGGGTACCAGGTTTTTTCGCTGGCCAATAACCGCAAAATCAATGAAGAGGGCGTTTTGTTCCAGTCGCACATCGATGGCAGTAAACACCTGTTTACCCCGGAAAAAGTGATGGATATCCAGCGGGTGATCGGGGGGGATATCATCATGGCATTTGATGAATGTCCGCCATACCCCAGTGATTACCAGTATGCCCGTAACAGCATGGAGCTTACGCACCGCTGGCTGGGAAGATGCATGCAGCGGCTGAATGAAACACCTGACCTGTACGGGTATACGCAAAATCTGTTTCCTATTGTGCAGGGGAGTACTTTCCGGGATCTTCGCACCGCTTCCGCACAGCATGTAGCTTCACTGCAGGCCACGGGCAATGCCATTGGCGGACTGAGTGTGGGTGAACCAACCGAAGTGATGTATGAATTTACCGCGCTTTGCTGTGAATTACTGCCAGCCGATAAACCCCGCTACCTCATGGGGGTGGGTACACCCTGGAATATCCTGGAAGCCATTGCCCTCGGGGTGGATATGTTTGACTGTGTGATGCCCACCCGTAATGGACGGAATGCGATGCTCTTTACGTCCAATGGTGTGATCAATATTGATAATAAAAAATGGGAGCGTGATTTTTCTCCCATTGATGAGGGGATTGATGCAGCGATCAGTCATTACTACAGCAAGGCCTATCTCCGCCACCTGATTAAATCAAAGGAAATGCTGGGACTCACCATCGCCAGCGTACACAACCTTGCTTTTTATCTCTGGCTGGTACGGCAGGCAAGGGCGCATATTCAGGCGGGAGATTTTACTTCCTGGAAAAATGAACAGGTGGTTCGGCTGCAGCAACGGTTATAACCTCTGCCGGCACTGGTTATCCATGGCACAATAATTGGATAGTAAAAAAGGTTATATTTTTACCCTGCATTCATATTAACAACCCCAATGAGTGCCATTCAAAAACTGTAAACCTTCATAAACCGCCATGCGTAAAAAAATTGTACTCCTGCTGTCTGCCTGCTTACCGCTCTTCCTGCTTGCCCAGCAACCTGCGGAGCAGCTCAACCTGCCCAAGGACGCGCCGGTAGATGTAACCATTGTGGATGCTAAAACCCGGAAGCCCCTTAACAACGAAATCGTGGTATTCAAAAGTCAGCTCAACGGCCGGGAATACCAGGGACTGTCGGATGCAGAAGGAAAATTTTCTGTACGGCTCCCTGCCGGCGCCAAATACGAGGTGTTTGTACTCGGTTTTAAAGATTCCACCAGTTATAATATTCTGGACATTCCCGCATTGAAGGGAGCCAATTCGTATTATAAGAATGCGTTTAAGCAGCTGATAGAATTTGAAGCCCCGGCATCTTTTGTACTGGAAAACTGCACTTTTGAAACCGGTAAGGCTGAACTGAAACCGGAGGCTTATGTGGTACTCGATGAGCTGGTGGAATACCTGAACCGGAAAGATGATGAGCGGATTGAAATCGGGGGCCATACCGATAATGTGGGCAAGGCAGATGCCAATATGATTCTTTCCACCAACCGCGCCAACACGGTACGGGCTTACCTGCTGATGAAGGGCATCGCTCCTGAACGTGTAACGGCCAAAGGATATGGTATGACCGAACCCATTGCCGAAAACGATACGGCGGAAGGACGGTCACTTAACCGGCGTACAGAAGTGAAAGTTTTGTAAAACAGTTCAGAACCCCCGGTCACGGGGGTTCTTTCATTGCTGGGGTAGGCTGTTTCGTCCATTCCTTTCCCCATTTTCAGTTAGCTTTGCCCTTTGCACTCATGAAGAAAATTGACCGGTACATACTGAAGAAATTCCTGCTCACATTTTTCTTCTGCATTCTGCTGATGACGCTGATTGTGGTGGTGGTGGATATCAGCGAAAAAACCGATGATTTTGTTAAAACCGGTCTTCCTGCCTGGCGGATTTTTACGGATTATTATGGAGGGTTTATTCCGCGTATTGACGCGATGCTTTTTCCCTTATTCGTTTTCATTGCCGTTATATTTTTTACTTCCCGGATGGCCGACCGTTCAGAGATCATCGCCATCCTGAGCAGCGGAGTTAGTTTCAGACGCCTGCTGCGGCCTTATTGGGTAGGGGGGATATTCCTGGCCATGCTGCTCTGGGGAGGGTATCATTATGTGCTACCCAAAGCCAATACCCGGTGGAGCAATTTTGAATCAAAGTACATTCCCAGTTCGCTGGATTATGCACGCACCTATTCAGGCCGCAATTTTTATTTCCGTATTGACACCAACACCTATGCCGGCATCCGTTATTTTGATACTACCTCCAAATCGGGGGGCGGTTTTTTTGTCCAGCGCATCCAGCGTCACCGGCTGGTATATAACCTGCGCAGTGATGCCATCAACTGGGATACGGCACTCCGTAAATGGCGGCTGACCGGAGTCACCGAACGCTTCCTCGATGGAGAACGGGAATACATAAAGCGAACCGGACTGATGAACATGGAATATAACTTCAAACCGCGTGACCTGCGGAAAGATGATTTTCTGAAGGACCGGCTTACCACTTCCGAACTGAATGAAGCCATTGCCCTGCAGCGTCTGCGGGGTTCAGAAGGCATCAATGACCTGCTGGTGGAAAGACATAACCGCGATGCTATTCCGGCATCGGTGATTATCCTTACACTCATCGGTGGTATTCTTTCCTCGCGAAAAGTGAGGGGTGGCAGCGGTTTTCACCTGGCACTGGGCGTGGTGCTGAGTGTTACCTATATCCTGCTGAGCAGGATGTCGGTGGTGTTTGCTACCAAAGGAAATTTCACCCCGGTGCTGGCGGCCTGGCTGCCCAATATCTGTTTCGGATTGCTGGCTTATTACCTTTATCGCCAGGCGGTGAAATAGCGACAGCCATTTCCTGGTTGCTCCGGTTTTCGTACAGCCCCTCCCGGTATGGCTGCCTGTTTAAATCAAAGAAACAAGTATCTTGAAAGCGGTAATTTTTTGTACATGATGCGATCGGCTTTTTTCTGCTGTCTGTTTTTCCTGGTACATGTTGCCTATGCCCAGCGTGAATTGGTGTATGCGAAGGATCCGGCTGCACTCCGGTCAGAGGAAATCAGGATCACCCATTTCAATCTGCCTCCTGCCTGCAACGGTTTTGCTGCAATACGTTTTGCAGATGTACGGCCTGTTCGCAGCTATTGCGGATTCATCCGTCCCGCACTGCAACAACCCGCCCGAAAGTTAAGTACAGCGCCTGATCTGGAGACACAGCTGAATACGTCTGCTCAGATCCGGAAAGAAAGCGCCATGGGGAATGACACCCTGGTGGTGGTGCTGAAAAATTTCTGGCTGTTCCGCTCCCTGACCGATGAGTCCCGGATGTTTTGCCGGGTACATGCGCTGTTTTTTACGCGCCGTGCAGATACATTATATTACCAGGGAAAGAAGGATACGGTGCTCAGCCGCCATGCCGTTGTACGCTATGAGTTCCGGGATCTGCCGGCTCTGTTCGTGGAAGACCTGCTTACCCAGCTGCCGGCCGTGCCGGCTCAGCCACATAAACCTTTGCCTGTTCAGGAATTTATGCAGCAGGCTTATAACTGGATCAGTCTGCCATCAAAAGCAGATCATGACAACGGATTGCTGATCAGTTTTGCTGATTTTGCCAGGGGCCGCTTTACCCCGGCGGTATTCAGCATGCGCTCCTTTGAAGACCAGTATACATTGCTGTTTGCATCTGAGGAACAACAGAGCCGCTACAATGGAAAAATATGGGGCGCCTGGTTCAACGGCGAATTGTATATCCGCCAGGGCCGGCATTTCAGCAAAGCATTCCCGCTGGAACGCAGTTATTTTATCATGAATAATATCCGGAATACGGAAGGAGGCTACGCTTACAGCTATCCGCTTCTGCTCAACCTGGAGAGCGGCCGGCTGGAATAACTATCCTTTAATAATTTTCTGGTAACTGGTGGCTATCCCCTTGATGAGGGAAGAGCTGAATCCCTGGTGTTCCATTTCATTCAGCCCGGCGATGGTACATCCTTTGGGGGTGGTTACTTTATCAATTTCCTGTTCCGGGTGAGTGCCTTTCTGCAGTAACAGTTCAGCAGCGCCCTTCACTGTCTGGGCGGCTATGAGGTTGGCGGTTACCGCATCAAATCCGATTTCGATACCCCCCTGGATATTGGCCCTGATATAGCGCATGGCATAAGCGGTTCCGCAGGCGCCGAGCACCGTGGCAGCGTCCATTAATTTTTCATCAATCACCGCCACTTTTCCCACCGTTTCAAACAGCCTTTTCACATAGTCTACCTGTTCCGGTACGGCATGGCTGAAACTCAGGCAGGTCATACTCTCCCGGATGGCAATGGCTGTATTGGGCATGGCCCGGCATACCGGAATTTTCTTTTTCAGGATATCGAGCAGCTCACCCGTGAGTACACCTGTTACCACTGAAGCCAGCATATGCTGCTGGGTAAAAGCGCTGCGCAGGTTTCCGAGCACATCGGCCACCTGGAAAGGTTTTACAGCAAGTATTACCAGGCCGCTGCTGCGTACGGCTGCAGCGTTATCGGGCGTTACCACCACGCCTTTTTTTGCCAGCGACTGCAGGGTGGCGGTATTTCTTTTGGTAATCGTGATGTCGGCGGGTTTACAGAATCGGCTGCTGATTAAACCTTCCGCAATGGCGGTGCCCAGATTTCCTCCGCCGATGATGGCTATTCGTTTATTCATGGTTGTTATATTGGCTTGTTGTGTTATTAAATTGACGCGTCAATTAACTGATCAAAATCAGTATGGTTAAGGTTTTCAACGATCAGGGATTAACTGTTGAGTTTACAGTAGTACAGAAGTTTAATCAGGGAACCATCCCGAAAACGGGGTGTAATCGTTTTCGGGGCTCATTTTTTGTTACTTTTTTGGAGAAGCAAAAAAGTAAAATAAGAAATCTTGAAGTTTTCAAAAAGTCATAGTTCATTACAACTAATACAATAACATTGCATGTTTTATTAAAGCATGCTCAGCGCCTGTTCCCCTTCATGGCCGGCCAGCTGGCTGCCGATGGCATCCTGGTATTTTTGTTTCCAGTCACTGATAGCGCCCCAGTTCTCACCGTTTACCTCTATGGTGCTATCCGTTACCGTTCCCAGCACGGTACAGGAAACGCCCAGGCTGTCAAGGATGGCAGTGCACGCAGCCAGGTTATTTTCTTCCAGGGAAACCACCACCCGGCATTGGGCCTCTCCAAATAACCAGGCATCTGGCCGGATACCTTCTTCCGCGTTTACCCGGAAGCCAAGATTCCGGTGGAATCCGCTTTCGGTCAGTGTAATGAACAACCCTCCTTCACTTACGTCATGCGCCGAGCGGATCAGTTTTTCCCGGATCAGTTTTTCCACACCACGTTGTACTGCGTATTCCTCTTCCAGGTCGAAATAAGGAGCTGGGCTGTACTCCACACCCTGCAGTTTATGCAGGTATTCAGAGGAAGCAATATCATTCCTGCTTTTTCCGATCAGCAGGATCAGGTCACCGGCAGATTTGAAGTCCAGCGTCATGCGTGCATCCGCCCCGCTGAGCAGTCCTACCATCCCAATGGTGGGGGTGGGGTATACCGGCCCGTCAGGCGACTGGTTATAAAAACTCACGTTACCGCCTGTAACCGGGGTATTGAACCGGCGGCAGGCATCGCCCATTCCCTGGATAGCATGTACAAACTGGTAATAAACTTCCGGATCGTACGGGTTGCCGAAATTCAGGCAATTGGTGATACCCAGTGGTTCGCCCCCACTGCATACAATGTTGCGGGCGGCTTCCGCTACGGCAATCATCGCGCCTTTATACGGATCAGCAAATACATAGCGGCTGTTGCAGTCGGTTGTCAGTGCCAGCGCCTGCCGGGTAGGTTTGGCCACTACAATGGCCGCATCGCTGGGTGCATTGGTACTGCTATTTCCGGTACCTACCATGCTGTCATATTGTTCATATATCCATCTTTTGGAGGCAATATTGGGCAGGCTGATCATTTGTAACGCCACAGCTTTGAGATCGGCAGGCACCGGGATATCCTCTGCCCGGAAACCGCTGATTTGTTCAAGGTAACGGGGAGCTGTATACGCGCGTTCATATTGCGGGGCGCCGCCACCCAATACCAGGGCCTCAGCAGGCACAGCGGCTTCCAGTTGCCCGTTCATATAAAATTCGAGTATACCCGTATCCGTTACCTCTCCGATGCAGCTGCAGGGGAGATCCCATTTTTCAAATACACGGAGTACTTCTGCCTCCCGGCCTTTTTTAACCACCATCAGCATGCGTTCCTGGCTTTCACTCAGCAGCAGTTCCCAGGCTTTCATATTGGTTTGGCGCATGGGCACCTTATCCAGTTCGATGCGCATCCCGGCTCCTCCTTTCGCACTCATTTCCGCAGTGGAGCAAATGATACCTGCCGCTCCCATGTCCTGCATGCCCACCAGCGCGCCGGTGGTAATCACTTCCAGGCAGGCTTCCAGCAGTTTTTTCTCCTGGAAGGGGTCGCCTACCTGCACGGCCGGGAGATCTTCGGCACTGTCTTCGGTAATATTGGCCGAAGCGAAAGAAGCGCCGCCGATTCCATCTTTGCCCGTCGCGGAACCCACAAAGAACACCGGGTTGCCGGGGCCTTCCGCGATGGCGGAAATCGTTTCGCCGTTGCGCACGATGCCCACACTCATGGCATTTACCAGGGGGTTGGTATGATAGCAGGATTCAAAATAAATTTCACCCCCCACCGTGGGTACGCCAAAGCAATTGCCATAATGGCCGATGCCATGCACCACACCGGCCAGCAGGTGCTGTGATTTACTTTCGGACAGCGTGCCGAAACGCAGTGAGTTCAGCGAGGCTATGGGCCGGGCGCCCATCGTGAAAATATCCCGGTGGATGCCGCCTACCCCGGTGGCTGCACCCTGGAAGGGTTCGATGGCACTGGGATGATTATGACTTTCAATTTTAAATACCACCCCATACCCGTCACCAATATCCATCAGGCCCGCATTTTCTTCGCCTGCTTTTACCAGCATCCTGCCGCCTTCCCGGGGCAATGTTTTCAACCAGCGAATGGAGTTTTTATAACTGCAGTGTTCACTCCACATGGCGCTGAAGCAGCAGAGTTCATTGAAATTAGGTGTCCGGCCCAGTTTTTCCCTGATCAGGTCAAACTCTTCTTCAGTGAGGCGTAGGTCCTTTGCCGTTTGCGCGGTGATTTCCATAACTGAGGGTGTGTGGATGCGAAAGTACAACCTGCCCCTGAATTCGCCGGAACTAATCAACGCCTTATTTTATTATCTTACCCCCAAATCAATCTGATTGGGTTATTTTCTTTTTGCCGCCTGGCTGATCATATTGGGTTGGGTGCTCATCAAGTTGCCGTTTGTGCGGAAAACCGGACTGGCTCCGCGCTGGATATGCCTGCTCTTTGCAGCGAAAGTGGGTGGGGGAATGCTATACGGCTGGTTAACAAAGGGCGATCCTTCAACCGATACCTGGCGTTATCATGCCGATGGTTTGCTGGAATACCGGTTGTTGCTGGATGATCCGGTCAATTACCTCAGTAACCTCTTTCAATCTGGCTACGCCGATGGTTACGGAGGATTGCTGCGCCCGCATGATTCATACTGGAACGATCTCCATGCTAACCTGATGATCAAGATCGTGTCACTGATGGATATCTTCAGCGGGGGGCGGTATTATGTGAATGTAGTGCTGTATAATTTCGGGGTATTTGTAGGTTGTGCCGCCCTGTTCCGTTTTGGTAAACAGTTGCTGAAAGCGCCTGCCCTTATAATGGTTGTGGCTGTGTTTTGCCTGCCTTCGGTTTGGTTGTATGGAAGCGCTCTGCACAAAGAAGGCATCCTGCTGGCCTGTATGGGTTTCTTATTGTACGGATTTCACGCCTGGCTGGATACCCGGCATACCCGGTACTGGCTGTTGATATTGCCTTCCCTGCTGTTGATTTTTTTATTCCGGCCTTACATAATAGCCGCTATGATACCGCCGTTTCTGGCTTTCTGCTGGACGCGGCGTTTTCCGGCCCATTCCCTTCCGGTGGTCTATGGAGTTGCTATCCTCATAGCGGCAGTGCTTTTTTTCGGATTGCCCCGGGTAATTCCTTCCCTGGATTTCCCTGCTGCGGTGGCCCAGAAGCAGGCGGCCTTTCTCGCCCTGGGTACAGCGCACACTTCCTTGCCGGCAGAAGTACTGCAGCCAACACCGGATAGTTTTCTCAGGCAGTTGCCCGCTGCGCTACAGCATGTGCTGCTGCGACCCTGGGTAACCGATTACCGGCTCAGCCCCTGGTTAATTCCCCACATCCTTGAATGGGGGGCATGCTGGGGATTGGTTTTGCTGGGGTGCTGGTTCCGTAAGCGGGATGCATCTCCCGGCCGGCCTTTTGTATGGATGCTGGTAACGTTCGTTGCCCTGGTATGGGTCTTTATCGGGTATACGGTACCTGTACTGGGTGCTATTATCCGCTACCGTGCACTTTATCTTCCGCTGCTGCTGGCACCGCTGCTGGCACAAACGGATTGGAAATCAATGGCTGCAAGACTAAATATTGTGAAATA
>WBZP01004182.1_pt1 | contig 15181 bp, 12 predicted proteins | sample 5204301 | NCBI WGS metagenome assembly WBZP01 (sample SAMN12412401, study PRJNA552823) | activated sludge metagenome | isolation source: activated sludge from nitrification reactor of wastewater treatment plant... | place: USA: Pennsylvania | collected 2017
AGTTTCAAGGCGGGCGTCGGCGTGCGCGTGGCGGTCGCCGTCACGCTGGCCGGCAAGCCAGAGGCGAAGCTGAATTTCCGGCTGAAATAACCGGACTAATTACCCGCCAACACCGATTGTTTTGAACTAAATCGGTTACAGGTATTCCGCTGCAGTGGTAGCAGCGGAATATAGGAGAGCATTACTTTTCAAACGAGAGATAGAACAGAATGCCGTTGTCTTTTCTCGACGGACCTACACCAATCGGGAAACTCACCCCGGAAATCATTTGCCAGCCTGAGCACGGAATGGGTGTACCGCGACAGCCGAATGGCTTCAGGAATCCGCCGCAGATCGTCGTTCATGATCACGATGTCGGCGGCCTCCATCGCGGTATCGGTTCCCGCCGCGCCCATCGCCACGCCGATGTCGGCGCGGGCCAGAGCCGGCGCGTCGTTGATGCCGTCGCCGGTCATGGCGGTCGAACCATAGCGCCCTTGCATTTCCTCGATAGCCGCCAGCTTGTCTTCGGGCAGCAGGTTGCCGCGCGCATCGTCGATGCCGGCCTCGCGGGCAATGGTGGCGGCCGTCGCGCTGTTGTCGCCGGTGAGCATCACCGAGACGATGCCGAGTTGATGCAGCTCGGCGATGGCCGTGCGCGAGCTGTCCTTAATCGTATCGGCGACGGCAAAGATCGCCAGCACCTGCCGCTCCGAGGCCAGCAGCGTTACGCTGCGCCCCTGCGATTCATGCACCTCCAACCGCGCCTCGATTTCCTTGCTGCACAGACCGCGCTCCTCGATCAAACGATGATTGCTCAGCGTCAGCTGTTCGCCATCGGTGCGTGCCTCGATGCCTCGCCCGGGAAGCGCGACGAAATCCTGGAGGCCATTTTCGGGCAGGTTGAGTCCGCGCGCGATAGCCTTCGAGACTGGATGATCGGAGTGCCCGGCGAGACTGGCGGCCCACGCCAACACTCGGGCTTCAGGCACGGCTGAAGACAATACCTCGGTCGCCACCAGGCGCGGCTTGCCTTCGGTGATGGTGCCGGTCTTGTCCAGTGCGATAGCGCGCAATTTGCGCGCCTCTTCCAGATAGACGCCCCCCTTGATCAGAATGCCGCGCCGGGCCGCTGCCGCCAATCCGCTCACCACCGTGACCGGCGTGGCGATCACCAGCGCACACGGGCAGGCGATCACCAGCAGCACCAGTGCCTTGTATAACGCGTCTGACCAGTTCCAGCCCAGCAGCCAGGGCGTCAGCAGGGCCACCGCGACGGCCATCGCGAACACCGACGGCGTGTATATCGCGGCAAAGCGGTCAACGAAGCGCTGAGTCGGTGCCTTTGTTCCTTGGGCTTGTTCCACGGCATGGATGATTCGGGCCAGCGTCGTATTGGTGGAGATCGCCGTGACCCGGAATTCGAGCATGCCGGTTTCGTTGATCGTGCCGGCGAACACCATGTCGCCCTCGGCCTTGTCCACCGGGATGCTCTCGCCAGTGACCGGGGACTGGTTGACCGCGCTCGTTCCAGCCGTGACGCGGCCATCGAGCGGGATTCGCGCACCAGGCTTGACGCGCACGAAGGCGTCGAGCGTTACCTGCCCGGCAGGGACTTCCCACCAAGCGCCATCGGCCTGCCGGACCTCAGCTGTGTCGGGTGTCAGATCAAGCAGGCTCTTGATGGCATTGCGCGCCCGATCCACCGAGCGCGCCTCGATCAGCTCGGCGATGGCATACAGCGCCATGACCATCGCCGCCTCGGGCCATTGTCCGATCAGGAAGGCACCAGTGACGGCGACCCCCATCAGCGCGTTCATGTTCAATTGGCCCCGGCGCAAAGCCGCCAGTCCCTTGGTGTAAGTCGACAACCCGGCGAGCCCGATGGCGATGGCCGCCATCGCCATGCCCAGCCCCATGAACGGCAGCGTATCAGGCGCAATAAAGTGCACCAGTTCGGCGCCCGTGGCCAGGGCCAGCGCCAGCACGGCTTTCCACAAATCTCCCTTTGCGGAACTGCCTTCACTTGCTTCGCTGCCTGCGGCGAGTGTCTTGGTTTCGTAACCGGCTTGCCGAATGGCCTCGACCGCGGCGGGCAATACCGAGTCGGGGGCGTCGATGGACAGCGTCCGTGCTGAAAGCTGGAAACTCAAGGAACGAATGCCACCGATACCCGCCAGGGCGCGGCGAATGTCGTTTTCCTCGCTGGGGCAATCCATCGCCGGAATCAGCAGTACGGTTGCGCCAGCCTGACCAGCCGCGACTGGCGGCTCTGACAGGGAAGGCGCTGTCGAGCAACTGTCGCTGCAATCGCAGCCGGAGGATTTGATCGGAATTGAGTGTTCTGATGTGGGTGATGTCATGGGAAATCTCCTTGCTTGCCAACAGTTAAAACCCTGTAGCGGCTAAAGAGTCAAGGGGCTACAATCACGGCATAAATTCGATGCTGTCACACGCACAAGGGAGTGGGTCTCGCGATCATCATGAAAATCGGGGAACTTGCCCGCCATACCGGCACCCAAGTGGAGACCATCCGCTATTACGAACGCGAGGGTCTGCTGCCCGAACCCGAGCGTACCGACGGCAATTACCGCATCTATGGACCCGCGCATGCGGAACGGCTGCGCTTCATCCGCAACTGCCGCAGCCTGGACATGACGCTCGACGAGATTCGCTTGCTATTGCGCTTCAAGGATTCGCCGGCGGAAAATTGCGGCGCGGTCAATGATCTTCTCGATGAACATGTCGGCCACGTAGTGAATCGCATTCGCGAACTGCGGCAGATGGAGTGCCAGCTACGCGATCTGCGAGAACTTTGCAAAGAGGCGCGTGATGCCGGTCAATGCGGCATTCTTAACGAATTGAAGCGGCCAACCCTCAATTCGCCCGACGGCGATACTCACATGGGTGCCTGCAAAGAAAGAAACGTCCATCGTGCAGTCGCGAAGGCCCGGAGAAGTTAATGCCTCAATGCGATGCCGGAATTTTCAGCTCAAACACAGTGACTCCTTCGGACGACCGTACCGATACAGACCCACCATGCGCTTGAATGATCGAGCGCGTAATCGCCAGCCCCAGCCCAACTCCATCGGCAAGACGTTTTCGTGAAGGGTCTGCCCGGTAGAAACGGTCAAAGAGACGCGGTAGATGTTCCGGTGGGATCGTCTCGCCGGAGTTCTCGACCTGGATCGTTGCCATTCGATCCTCATTCATGTCGATCAGAATGCGCACATATCCGCCCTTGGGGGTATGCCCGAAGGCATTCGATAGCAAGTTGCCGATGGCCCGGCGCAACATCAGACGATCTCCGCTTACGGTGGCGCTTCCATCGACCGTCACGATAACGCCGTTTTCTTCAGCGACAGCTTCGTAGAAAGACGCTAGTGCTTCAGCCTCTGCCCGCAGATCAACAGCTTCGAGATTCGGCACCACCAGATCGTTGTCGGCCTTGGCGAGGAAAAGCATGTCGGCGATCATTTTCGCCATGCGTTCAAGCTCCTCGGCGTTCGACGCGAGGACGTCCTGGTATTCGTCGACGGTTCTGACACGCGAAAGCATGACCTGGGTCTGCGTCAGCAGGTTGCTGACCGGAGTTCGTAATTCGTGGGCAATGTCCGAGGAGAAATCCGACAAGCGACGGAAGGACTCCTCCAAACGGGCCAACATCTGATCCAGGGTTTCGGCAAGATCCACTAGCTCGATCGGGATCGATTCGGTAGACAATCTGGAGTGCAGTCGATCCGCCGTAATGGCCGCCGCCTTCCGCTTGATCGCGTGCAAAGGCGCTAGCCCACGCTTGACGGCCATCCAGCCGAGAAATCCGGTTGTGAGTGCAGCCAGAATCACGACAGACCATAACGTGAGTCGAAACGAACTCATGAATTGCTCGTGGTGAGATATGTCCGTCGCCACAGCGACGACGGCGGGCTTTGAACCCTGGATGCCGGTTTGGACCAGTTCCGAAATCCCGCGAAGAGGTACGCCATTCTTCGATTCCCAGATAGTCAGGCGCGGGCCACCCATGGCAGGATTTCGCGCAAGCAAGACTTGCGGAAACTCGGCACCGCTCGTTACAAACAGGGTCTGTCCTGAGGGGGCCACCACCACGACCGCCAAGCCATGATGCCCCACCAGGGAGTCATCCAGTTGCTGCGGCAACGCATCCAGATCGCTTTGCGAATGAACTTTCTCCAGCGCGTGTCGGGTCAGCTCCAGTTTGCCGGTCAGTACGTCCATGTCCTGCTCTTCAAAATGGTGCTCGACCGATTTGCCGATCAACAGTCCGAGCACAAGCAGCACAGCGGTCGAAACCGACGTAAATAGTAGCGTCAGGCGGTAAGTGATGGATTTGCGTCCAGCCAATTTCACTCGGTGATCTCCAACACATACCCCATTCCCCGAATGGTGCGGATCAGCTTGGGTTCGTAGCCATCGTCGATTTTTGCGCGCAGGCGTCGCATCGCGACTTCGATCACGTTGGAATCGCTGTCGAAATTCATGTCCCAGACCTGCGAGGCGATCAATGAGCGCGGCAAAACCTCCCCCTGCCGTCGCAACAGTAGTTCCAGCAACGCGAACTCCTTGGCGGTCAGGTCGATGCGTTTGCCGGAGCGGGAAACCCGTCGTCGCATCAGGTCGAGTTCGAGATCGGCGATGTGCAGAAATTCGGATTCCTTTGCCTTGGTACCGCGCCGCAGATGGATACGCACCCGCGCCAACAGTTCGGCAAAGGCGAAAGGCTTCACCATGTAATCGTCAGCCCCCAGCTCTAGCCCATGCACTCGGTCCTGAACTTGGTCGCGCGCTGTCAGGAATAGCACGGGCATCTCCTTGCCAGCTCTGCGGATACCTTGCAGCACCGCCCAGCCGTCGATACCGGGCAGCATGACATCCAGTATCGCCAAGTCATAGGCATCGGTCAGCGCGAGATGCAGTCCGTCGATGCCATCGCGCGCCAGGTCAACGACGAATCCGGCCTCGGTCAAGCCTTGCCTCAGGTAATCCCCGGTTTTGATCTCGTCTTCGACGACCAGTATTTTCATGAGCACTCTCCCATGTAGCTATTTGCGTCATTGTGCGCTGGCGACATGGGCAATCTCGCTAGATTACCGAAATGTAATCTGGCAGTCAGTATGACGTTAGGTGGGGTTCCGCAGAATGCGCTCATCGTCGAACAGGAGCGATAGCTGTGGAAAACCATCCCCAAAATCATCAGGAAATCGCGATTCGGTGCGAACTTCTGTTTCTCTCTTCGCGGCAGACATGAAACGCATCGTCTCTCGCCAGTTGAGACTGGTCATTTGTTGCACGGCCGGGTTGCTCGCCAGCTTGGCTGTTCCTGCGGCAGAAACGCCGAAATCCGGATTGGCGACAGCCGTGGAAAAGGCCTGGCGCTTGAACCCGCAAGCCGCTGGACTGGATGCCCGCGAAGCCGAAGTACGCGCCGCGCAGGACGTGGCGGCCGGGCTGACGCCCGAGCCAGGCTCGATCAGCATTGGCAGTCTCAACGACCGACTCAATCGCAATCGGGGCAAGCAAGAGTACGAAGCCGAACTGGCAGTGCCCTTGTGGCTGCCCGGCCAGAAGGCGGCGCGCGAAGCCGAGGCGGCAAGCCGGATTGACGAAGCCATCGCCAAGCGTGCCGCCTTGCGCCTGGAGGTCAGCGGTGAACTGCGGGAAGCTTGGTGGGCGTTGGCGGCGGGACGCAGTGCCAAGATACTGGCGGCGCGTCGTCTCGAAACCGCTCGCGCCCTGGAAACTGACGTCATGCGTCGCTACAAGGTCGGGGAACTGTCCCGCATCGACGCCAATCTGGCGCAAACCGAGACCCATGCCGCCAATGCCGAGTTGATCGAGGCGGAGACTGCGCTGCTTCAGGCCGAACAGACCGTGCAGACCCTCACCGGTTCTTCAGCCCCGAAAGACCTGGACGAGGAATCGCCGACAACGCGGCGAATGGCTGGAGAAACGGGGGACTCCGCCGAGCCCCACCCGTTGTTGGTCGCCACGGCCGCCACTGCGCGCAGTGCCCGGGCGCGAGTCCAGGTCGCGGATGAATCGCGTCGTGCCGCGCCGGAACTGGCGTTGCGAGTCGTGCGCGGGCGCGGCGACTTTGCCGAGGACTACTCCAACAGCGTAGGTATCAAGCTCAAGATCCCGTTTTCATCCAGTTCACAGGTGCGCCGTGAAACGTCGGCGGCACAGGTTGAGGCGAACCAGGCCGATGCCGACCTGCTGCGTACCCAGACCCGGGTCCGGCTCGACGCGGAGCGCGCACAGCGCAATCTGCAGTCGGCCGAACGCCAGCTCGCCATGGCGCAGGAGCGTCGTCAGCTTTCTGCGGAGAACCTGCGGCTCGCCGAAAAAGCCTTTTCGCTGGGCGAATCCGATCTGGCGACCTTGCTGCGCATTCGGGCCGCCGCCTTTGATGCCGATGCCTTTTTAGACCGCCAGCGCGTGGCCCGTGCCGCCGCGATATCACGTTTGAACCAAGCTCTGGGAGTGTTGCCGTGAAGCATGTGAAGAAGTTTTTTCTTGTGACGCTCGTCGCTTTTTCCTTGCCCGTATGGGCAGGTGGGGACAGTAGCGATGGGCATAGCCACGCGGCACCCGCACCTCTCCCGGTCAGTCAGAGCGTCACGCCGCGTGCCGCCGCAGCGACCGAGGAATTCGAGGTCGTCACTTCGCTCGAAGGCAAGACGCTGGTGGTGCATGTGGATCGTTTCGCCAGCAATGAACCGGTGACACAAGCCAAGGTGGAGATCGAGGGAGCGGGGCTGAAGGGCGTGGCCAGTGAAACCACACCCGGAACCTACGTACTCGATTTCGCCACCACTCCACCGTCGGCCAAGCACCCGTTGACCATCAGCGTCGAGGCCGGCGATAGCGTCGACCTCCTCACCGCAACGTTGGATACCTCCGCTTCCGTGGCCAATGTGGCGCATGCGCACGGCTGGAGCGAGTGGGTCGTCTGGGGGATTTCCGGAGCGCTGCTTCTGGTCACTGGAATATTGTTTGCCGTTCGGCGTCACAAGCGCGCCAAGAAGGGAATTTGATGATGCGCAAGATTGATTTGCATATGCTGGTGGCCGCACTGTCATTAAGCATGGTCACGGGAGCAGCCTTGGCTCACGGCGACGAAGATCACAGTCAGGACGCCAAGAAGAAGGCGCCGGCCGCTGTGTCGGCGGTAGGCGCAATGGGGGCAACGGGGGTGACTGCAGCGCTGCAGCGGCTGGCCGACGGCAGCCTGTTCGTGCCGAAGCCGGTGCAACGTCAGCTAGGTTTGCGCACCCAGCCGGTGCGTATCGCCGAACTGGCGGCGACGGTTGAACTGAACGGCCAGGTCATTCCCGACCCGGAAACCAGCGGCAGGGTACAGGCCATGTTTGCCGGGAGCGTGATTCCTGGCCCGAAGGGCATGCCGACGGCCGGGAGGAAGGTTGTCAAGGGCGAAGTCCTGGCCTACCTGCGCCCGATCAGCGGCGCCTTCGAGCGCGGCAACCAAAAGGCAAGCCTTGCCGAACTCGAAGCGCAACTGGCCATCGCCGAGGGCAAGATGAAGCGCTTTGAGCAACTTGAAGGCGCCGTGCCGCAAAAAGAGATTGAGGCAGCGCGCATTGAACACACCGCGTTACAGCAGCGCCGGGCATATGTCCGGGCCAGTATTGACTCCGCCGAACAGCTTGTGGCACCGGCATCCGGCATCGTCAGCGCCTCGCACCACTTGCTGGCCGGGCAGGTGGTCGATGCCAAGGAAGTGCTGTTCGACATCGTCGATCCCACCCGCCTCGCCGTGGAGGCACTGGCTTACGATGTCGGCATCGCCAAGACACTGGTTTCCGCCAGCGCCCTGGCCGATCAAACGGCGCTGGACCTCAAGTTTGTCGGCGGCGGCCAGCAACTGCGCGAGCAGGCCTTGCCCCTGCTGTTTCGCATCACTAACCCTAACGCGGCAGTGGCCGTTGGTCAGCCGGTCAAGGTGATCGTCCGTATCGACAAAGGGGTCAAGGGTGCGACCGTGCCACGGGCAGCACTGACCAAAGTCGGCGCTGGCGAGACGGCGGTTTGGGTCCATACCGAGGCTGAGCGCTTTGTCGCCCGCCGGATTCGCCACCAGTCGCTCGATGCAGCCAATGTCGCCATCCTCGACGGCCTGCATGACGGCGACCGCGTGGTGACGATCGGCGCTGGACTGCTCTCGCAGGTACGCTGACATGTTCGACTACGTTATTCACGCCGCGCTGAAGCAGCGGCTTATCGTTCTCGGCATCTCGCTGCTGCTGATCATTTATGGCGCGATCACGCTGCGACAAATGCCGGTCGACGTCTTTCCCGACCTCAACAAACCGACGGTAACGCTGATGACCGAGGCTGGCGGCATGGCCCCGGAAGAGGTCGAGCAACTGGTCACCTTTCCGGTCGAGTCGAGCATGAACGGCATGCCGGGCGTGACGCGTGTCCGCTCGGTGTCGGGCATCGGCCTGTCGATCATCTACGTCGAGTTCGAATGGGGTTCGGACATCTACCGCAACCGCCAGCAGGTTGCCGAACGCCTGAATCTGGTGCGCGAAGCCCTGCCGCCCGGGATCGTGCCGCAGCTCGGGCCGATCTCGTCGATCATGGGCGAGATTTTGCTGATCGCGCTACCCATCAACGCAAATGAGGATCCCGCCAAGATCAGTCCGATGGCGGTCCGTGAATACGCCGACTGGGTAATGCGGCCACGCCTACTGACGATCCCCGGCGTTGCGCAAGTTATCCCGATCGGTGGCGAAGTGCGTCAGTACCGCGTCGAGATCAAGCCGGCACAATTACAGGCGCTCGGCATCGAGCGGGAGAAGCTGGAAGCTGCTCTGAAGGACTTTGGCGCCAACACCAGCGGCGGCTTTCTTGAAGCCCAGGGCCGCGAATGGCTGATCCGCCAGATCGGCCGCAGCTCACGTATTGAAGACCTGCAAAATCTCGTTGTGGCGACCAAGAAAGGCCAGCCGATCCTGCTCAAGCAGGTGGCGGACGTGAAGCTCGCCCCGGCCATCAAGCGTGGCGACGGCAGTTACAAGGGCAAGCCGGCAGTGATCCTGTCGGTGCAAAAACAGCCAGCTGCCGACAGCGTCCAGCTGACCCGCGAAGTCGAGAAGGCAATGGCCGAACTCGGCAAGAGCCTGCCCAAGGGATTCGATACCCCGTCTTTCCTGTTCAAGCAGGCCGACTTCATCGAGCATTCGGTCAACAACGTTGAAGAGGCGCTGCGCGACGGCGCCATCCTGGTGGCGGTGATCCTCTTCATGTTCCTGCTCAACGTGCGCACCACGCTGATTTCACTGATGGCGATTCCGGTGTCGCTACTGGCCACGGCGCTGGTATTCCATTACTTCGGCCTGTCGATCAACACCATGACGCTGGGCGGTCTGGCCATCGCCATCGGCGAGCTAGTGGATGACGCAGTGGTCGGTGTGGAGAACGTGTTGCGACGACTGAAGTTGAACAGAGCCGCCGATTCGCCGCGCCCGGTGGCGGAAGTTATCGCCGCCGCGACGCTGGAAGTGCGATCTGCCATCGTTTATGCGACCGTGATCATCGTCCTGGTGTTCGTGCCCCTGTTCGTGTTGCCGGGCATCGAGGGGCGGTTGTTCACGCCGCTCGGCATCGCTTACATCGTCTCGATCCTCGCAAGCATGATCGTTTCGGTGACGCTGACGCCGGTGATGGCCTATTACCTCTTGCCACGGATGAAGCAGCTCCACGCCGGCGACAGCCCGCTGGTAATTTGGCTCAAGCGCTGGGATGCGAAGCTACTGCACTGGTCATTCGGTCATGCGCGCAGCCTGCTGGCCGGGGCCGTGGCGCTGGTCATCATCGTCGCGGCGAGCGTTCCCTTCTTTCCGCGCTCCTTCCTGCCGCCGTTCAACGAAGGCACGCTGACGGTCAATGTCCTGCTCAATCCCGGCACTTCGCTCGCCGAATCCAGCAGCATCGCCACCCTGGCCGAGCAACTGGTGATGCAAGTGCCTGAGGTCACGCAGGTCGGACGCCGTACCGGCCGCGCCGAACTCGATGAACATGCGGAAGGCGTGCACTACACCGAAATGGACGTCGATCTGAAAGCCTCGGCGCGCAGCCGTGACGAAATCATTGCCGACATCCGGCAGCGGCTTGCCAGCCTGCCGGCCGCCTCGAACGTCGGCCAGCCGATTTCGCACCGGCTCGATCACCTGCTCTCCGGCGTGCGGGCCCAGATTGCGCTGAAGATCTACGGCGACGATCTCGATACGCTGCGCGGACTGGCGGCCGAGATGCGCGACCGGCTGGCGCGGATTCCCGGTGTGACCGATCTGCAGATCGAAAAGCAGGTGCTGATCCCGCAGATCAAGATTCGCCTCGACTACGAACAGGCAGCACGCTACGGCGTGGCACCCGGCAACCTGCTGCGCGGGCTGGAGCAAATGATCGAGGGCGAGAAAATCACCCAGATCATCGAAGGCAACCGTCGCTTTGACCTGCTGGTGCGCTTGCCGGAGTCCGCGCGCGGGCCGCAGGCATTGGCCGACCTGCTGATCGAGACGCCGACCGGCTACGTGCCCTTGTCCAAGATTGCCAGCGTCGAGGAAAGCGACGGCCCCAACCAGGTCAGCCGCGAAAATTCCCGCCGCCGCATCGTGCTCTCAGCCAACACCGACGGGCGCGACATGTCGAAGGTAATCGCCGACATCCGCGCCGAGTTGGCCGCCAAGCCGCTGCCCGAGGGCTATTTCACCGCACTCGAAGGCCAGTTCCAGGCGCAGGAGCAGGCTGCCAGGTTGATCACCTTGCTCGCGCTGGTGTCGCTGACAATGATTTTCATGGTGCTCTACAGCCGCTACCGCTCCATGGCGCTGACCTTGATCATCATGGGCAACATTCCGCTGGCGCTGATCGGCAGCGTGATCGCGCTGTGGATTTCCGGGCAGCCGCTGTCGGTGGCGGCGCTAGTCGGCTTCATCACGCTGACGGGCATCGCCACGCGCAACGGCATTCTCAAGATTAGCCATTACATCAACCTCTGCGCCTTCGAGGGCGAAACCTTCGGTCAGCACATGATCGTGCGCGGATCGTTGGAACGGCTGACACCGGTATTGATGACCGCGCTGGTGGCTGCCTTTGCACTGATGCCGCTACTGCTCTCCGCCGACGCGCCGGGCAAGGAAGTGCTGCACCCCGTGGCGGTGGTGATCTTCGGCGGGCTGGTCAGTTCGACCTTGCTCGATACCCTGCTGACTCCGGTGATGTTCTGGCTATGGGGACAGCGCCCGCTGGATCGACTGCTGGCCAGCCAAGAAAAAGAAAGCTTCTGACCCGTTCCACCAACCAAGGAGATGTTTGCAATGAAGAAAACCCTGTTCCTGATTGCCGCCGCCAGCGCATTGGGTCTGGCGAGCCCAGCGCTGTTTGCCCACACCGATGAAGTGCTGGATACCCAGAAAGCGCCCAACGGCGGTCAGCAGCGCATGGCCGGCGTCTATCACTACGAACTGATAGTCGCCAAAGACAGCAAGGAAGCGAAGGACAACGCGGTGGTCGTGTATGTCACCGATCATTCCGGCACCAAACTATCGACGGCCGGTGCGAGCGGCACGGCGACCATTCTCGCTGGCAAGACCAAGGCTACCGCCACACTGGCTCCGGACGGCGACAACCGGCTCAAGGGGGTGGCCAAGTACCTGTCGGCGCCGGACATGAAGGTCGTCGTGTCGATCACATTCCCGGGCAAGGCGGCCGAACAGGCGCGCTTTACCCCGCTGACTGCCGCGAAGGATGGGCATACCGACCATAAACACTGACCCCGATGTTTGTGTGCGGAGACGACAAAGGACAAATCGCAGATAACAAAAATGTAATTTTCGGGTCAGCTTCTTGTCGGGATGCATCGGTCAGACTGTTTCCGTCCAAATAACTTAGGAACCCGGTAATGAAACTCAATCGGTATGCAATTTTGTTGATCTCCCTTCTTGGGTCGTCCGCCGCCATGGCACAAGCGGCGGTGGTCGATGTTTTCAAGAGTCCGCACTGCGGATGCTGCGGGAAGTGGGTCGAGCATCTGCGGCAGAACGGCTTCGAGGTCAAGACGCATGACGTGGATGATGTGTCTGCTGCCAGACAGAAGCTCGGCATGCCGGACCGTCTGGGTTCCTGCCATAGTGCCAAGATCGGCGGGTATGTCGTCGAGGGCCATGTCCCTGCCGCCGACATTCAGCGCCTGCTGAAGGAGAAACCGAAGGCCCTGGGCTTGTCGGTACCCTCCATGCCGCCCGGCTCGCCGGGAATGGAAAGCGCGAAGCCAATGCCCTATCAGACGCTGTTGGTCCAATCCGATGGATCGACACGCGTCTTCGCCCAGCACTGAAATTCATATCATAGGAGAACGTCATGAAAGTCATCGCCGCCATCGCCTTTGTCCTCACTGCCGGATTTTCCATGTCGGGCATCGCTGCATCCGATCATGGAGGCCATGCCGGACATGCCGCAATGTCCGAGAAACCGAACACGGACGTTGCGCTGACCGAGGGATTGGTCAAGAAGGTCGACAAATCTGCCGGCAAGGTCACGGTATCCCATGGCCCCTTGCCGAACGGCATGCCGGCCATGACCATGGTCTTCAAGGTCAAGGACATGATGTGGCTCGACCAGATGAAGGATGGTGGCAAGATCCGTTTCGCGGCCGATCAGATCAACGGAGTGATGACGATCATCCGGTTCGCACTGGCGGAATAGCATGGTGCGCTTGAAATACGGACTCATCACCAGCCCGGTGGCGCTGGGGTTGTCCGCTACTCCCGCGAAGGCGTTTGGCCCCATGATGATGGGCGGTCATCAGCATGACAAAGATACGGGACATGGAGACGGAACGGCGGCGCATGCCAATGTGCCGCACGATCCAGCACATGTGAGACATGAAAGAGTCAACGGAAGAGAGACATTCACTCCAAAATCCGCTATTCCACCGCAATACGTCGACTCGCGTGACGCAAGCCGGACCGATACTGAACACAACCGATGAGCATCCGTATCCACCACATCGAGAATGCGCCTCCGGCGTTACTTGATTACATGATTTACGGCAGTCTCATCGGCGTCGTTGTCGCTTTCGTCATCGTTTTTCATTTCAGCAGGAAGCCGCAGCCAGGTCAGAAAAATCGCAACCAGCGCGAAAACAGGCGCAAGCGAAGTATCAGATAGACAACGTGGATAGAACAAAAATGGACATGCTCTCTCATGCGCTCTGGGCGGATATCGGACGACGGACGATGGTCGCATATCCTGTCGATACCATCCGCATTCGACCGTCTACTACCCCATGCGGACGTTCTATCCAATCAGCGAGTGGAGCTTTGGCGCATGAGCCTGGAATTCCCTTGCATTCATCGCAACCAACTATTTTCTGCTGGGTTCTGTCTATCTTGGGATTGGCATTTCAAAGGCGGTGTAAGCCCATGTATGTTGTTGTCACCCGATGCAGTCAATGTACCGATTTCTGTTCATTTCACAAAGGAGAATCATCATGCGTAAATTCATTCTTCCCCTGCTGATGCTGTTGTCCCTGTCCGCGCTTGCGGCCGAAGAACGGGTCAAGCCAGGGGAGACCATCGAGCTCAATGACGGCGGCAAGATCATGGTCCAGAAGGACGGCACCATGGTCCACATCGATGCCGCGGGCAGTCGTGTCAAGATGCGGGACAACGTGGCCATGGAAGCCAAGGACGGGACCAAGTTCGTGATGAAGAACAACGCCATTTGGAAGACGCTCACCGAAAAGGGTACTCTCAACCCGAAATTCTGAGTTGGTAGCGGACGGCTTGGCGACCGTCCGCCATTATCCGAAGACAAGAATCGATCTTTACCCGTAGTGAAAGGAAGCACCTTGAAGCAATGCTGCGTCAAGTTTGTAGCATTCCGTTTTTGATTGAAACAAAGACAAAACGAACTATCCGATTTGAATGGGAGGTTGTATGCGAAGCGTGACTACCACGCGGACTTTGGCGATGCTGTTGGCCTTGGGGATATTCGGCCCGGCGGTCGCGCAGGACGCGTTACCGGGACGAACCGTCGAGAGCTTGCTCGACTACGCCAAGTCGCGCAATCCCGAGTATGCCGCGATGCGCCTGGAGGCCGAAGCAGCAGGCGAGCGGGTCTATCCGGCAGGAGCCTTGCCCGATCCGGTGTTGCGTACCGAATTGCAGAACGTGACCAATTTCGGTGCCGAGTCCGGCACCAGCTTCAATTTGCTACCGAGCCGTGTCGGCAGCACCAAATACACGGTGATGCAATCGCTGCCGTTCTGGGGCAAGCGCGATCTCAAGCGCGAAGCGGCCGAAGCGGAAGCCCAAGCCGCGCAGGGGAAGGCCGGCCTTACCTGGACGGAGCAGGCGGCCCGCATAAAGGCGGCGTATGGTCAGTATTTCGCCGTGGCGCGGCTGATCCGGCTTAATCAGGAAGTTATCGACCTCATCGACCGCATGGAACGCATCAGTCAGGCGCGCTATGCCGGCGGATTGGCACCGCAACAGGACGCGATCCGCGCTCAGGTCGAACGCACCTCCATGCGCAACGAACTGATCCAGATGGAGACAGAACACCATCACACGCGCGCCCGCCTCAATGCGCTGCTGGCACGTCCCGCCCAGTCGCCACTGGCTGATCCCGAACAACTGCGGCCGGTGCCTAGCCCCGCCAAGCTCGACTATGTGACGCTGGAGGACCGGTTGCGCGGCAAGAATCCGCAGCTATTCACTGACGACGCCAAGATCCGTGCGGCGGAAAAGAACCGCGACCTGACCTACCGCAATCGTTATCCTGATTTCACTGTCGGTGTTTCGCCGATCCAGACCCGAAGCCAGGTCAATGAATGGGAGTTGATGTTCGAACTGAACATCCCGCTGCAACAGGAAAGCCGCCGCAGTCAGGAGCGCGAGGCGGAGAAAATGCTCGATGCGGCGAAGGCGCGCAAGGAAGCCACAGCCAACCAACTGCTGGCTGACCTTTCGGAAAACCTTTCGGGCATCGACGCGGCGCGTCGTCTGGAACAACTGGCGCAGACCAGCCTGCTGCCGCAGGCCGAACTCACCTTCAAGGCGGCGCTGGCCGGCTATGAGACCGGCAAGGTGGACTTCGCCACGCTGCTCGATGCCCAGCGACAGATCCGCAAGGCCAAACAGGATGTCATCAA
>WBZP01004183.1_pt1 | contig 15178 bp, 12 predicted proteins | sample 5204301 | NCBI WGS metagenome assembly WBZP01 (sample SAMN12412401, study PRJNA552823) | activated sludge metagenome | isolation source: activated sludge from nitrification reactor of wastewater treatment plant... | place: USA: Pennsylvania | collected 2017
GACATCATACTCCTCGCAGAGCCCACCTACGAAAGCGCGCCAGGAACTCGCCAACCTTCATGGGAATCGCATTCCCACAGCAAGCTCCCCATGTCCCCCCTACGAGAGCGCACACCCTGATGAGCATTCACCACAGCATATCGCGTCCTTCGGAGCCACGGAAGCCCTCATCTGCCAGAGACTAGGCTGCTTTCCACGGAGAACTCCGACCATCGGCGACTGTCTCCGCGCCGAGCAAGCTGGGGTCAGTAAGATGCGGTCAGAAGTAGCCTATCTGTACCATCAGGCATCCTCGCCCCCTCCAACTCAACCCATCGCTAGTGGTCCCTTGACCCCACATGACCTGCTGGTGTACGCAGGTAATTAGGTCCGACAAGTTGGTGTTCTGGGACCGATCGGATCGGCATCGCCGTTCATAACAGCTCTGCCGGCTGGGACAACTGTTGCGAGCCTCAGCGACGGCAGCGGACATTAAGGGCGCCTTTGTACCAGCCAAGAGACGCGGGCGCCAGCGAGGGGACCATCGATCAATGCTCTGATTCGGGCAGGCCAGTGGCGGCGTGGAAGGACCACGAGGTCTTGCGGCTACTCGCGGCGACCGTGCCGGTCAAGCCAATCGCAGACCTTCGCAATTTGGTTCTCATGAGGATAGCCGGGCGCCGTATTCCACTCAAACACGCCCTCGGCGATGGCCTCCTCGAAGTGGCGATGAGCCCGTTCGTAACCAGGAATATGGAGGCGTTTGATCATTTCCAGCACTTCCTCCATCGGTAACTGCTTCTCAGCGAGTAACTGCAAGAGATCCATCAGGCCGCTAGCGCCGAGAAACTCTTTCAGGGGAAGATCTCCGACAATGCCCTGGTCCTTCTGATCCTCGACCTTCTCGTCAAACTGGCAGCCTGACGGGCGACTGGTCAAGGGACTCGCCGGCTTGTGATGGACCAGGCGCAGGTCGCGAGCAGACGATTGATCACTGGTGGACTTGACCCTGACCCACTCGACCCACCCATCTTCGACCTTGAGAATCGGTTGACCACATTTGTCGCAGGTCCACTGCTTCGTTGCCGGGGCGGTAGTGTGCATGGCAGGGGATTCAAAACCTGTCGCACGTCGCAGTCAAGCCTTATTGGTCGGATCACTACCAAGACGGAGTCGCGCTGGCGGCAGGTCTGGGTCGCTTGCGACCCGCGCTGTGCCGGTGCAAATTCATTTTTGACCCGCGGGGCCGCAGCCTGCGGCACTGGCGGGGCACCACGGGCTGCCGAGCACGAGCCGAGCCCTCAACGGCCACATCTAGGGGGCTTGGGACTACGCTCGCGGAAAGGCCGGCGCATCGGGTCTGTAGGACAGCCCCGGTCTGAGGAGGGGAGTCCAGCGAGCAGCCGTAGGAAGCGGAACAAAACGGCCGGCTCAGCGCGTGGCGAGAGCACAGAAACGGGGCCAGCAAAATCCCGGGACCGAACAAGAGTCGCCCACGCGAGCCTGTTGAGCCTGACCGTGAACGTGCGTACGCTGCCCGGTGCCATCGAACGGTCAGCCCGATTGTCCAGGCTGACCCCATTTCCGCTCGCGGGTGCTTCATTGGCCGTGAATGGCCGCGGAAGGGACCGGTCGCCCAGCGAAGCGCAGAGCGAGTCGATCGGCGGAGCCTTTGACCGCCAGCAGCGTTCAGAAGACCGCGGATGTCCGTTCCGGGCGGGACCATTCTACTGTCTGAGGTAATGTTGGGCGTGCAGCAGACAGGATTCGTAACTCGCTACGTTGGCCACCCAAATCGGGGAGCCGGACGCAGGAGTGTCATCAGGATGCCTCTTAACAGAAACAAATTGTCTCTGGCTCGGGCGCAAGCGGCAGCGGCGTGCGTCGCGTCTGTTAGGGGTGCGCAATCAGCAGCAGGGTCGGCACGCGCTTCATCACACAGGCCAGGGCCTGCCGCAGTGTTTCAGGATCGAGGGCGGCAAAGCTTTCGTCCAGGATGACGAGGTCGGCTTGCTGGAGTATCGTCCGCGCCACATAGAGACGGCTCTTCTCGCCATGCGAAAGCTGCCAGCCCGTCTCCCCGACAAATTGCATCATACCTCCCGGCATCCTATCGAGCAGCGCCCCTAGGCCGAGCTCCCGGCAGACCTCCTCCGCCTCCTGGAGATCCGCGGCCTGAGGCGGCCACTGGCGGCCGAGCAACAAGTTAAAGGACAAGGAGGCCGAGAGGATATGATTCTCATGGAACTGTGGCGCAGACGCAACATGACGGCACCAGCCTGCATGTCCGAGAGTCGCCCTGTCGAGCCCGCGCAGCAAGAGCAGTCCTTGGCTCGGTGCCCGCAGGCCGGCCAGGATCGCGCCGAACGTAGATTTGCCGCTCCCAGAAGCTCCCTCGAGAAGGATCCGATCACCACCGCGAATCTGCAGGCTGCAGTTGCGCAGCACTAGTGAGTGACTCCCAGCGTGCTGGAACCTCAGCGACTGGGCATCAAGAAGGGTCTCGTTTGGCTCGACCCGCTGATGCGAATCGGTCTCTAGCACCGCGGTGGTTGCTACCTCGGCGCGAGCGGTTGCTTGTTGGATCGGGGCCACCTGCTCCCATGCGATGGCCGCGCCCGCGAGATCGGCCAGCCCAGTCACGAGCAGGCGGAACGCTCGGAAGGTGAGAAGGACTCCTCCGAGCGAGACCGCGAGCCTGGCCGGCTCCGCCGATCCTAGGATGAACGCAGTCCCAAGCGTGGCGATGCCTATCACCAACCAGCCGCGCGGCACGACTACCCGCAGGATTGTGCTCATCCGATCGAGTCTCAGGGAAAAAGCGAGGTAGCGATCGATCATCTGGTCATCGCCTTCATACCAGCGCTGCGGGTCCTCCTGGGCCACGCGAGTCCTATGGCCCACCAGCTTTTCGACTAGTGAATGAGTCATTTTCAAGCGAATCCGCGTCCACTGGCGACGTTGCCGCAGGTAAAGCGTCGCCAGCGCTGCGCTGAGCGCCACCCAGGCGACCAGCGCTAGAATCTGTGCCAGCCCATACACTCCGGAGCCGAGAACGAATGCCGCCATAATCAGCTCGACCACGGCCACAATGCCGATCAATCCACCTTCCAATGTGAGCGCCTCCAGGGCATCAGCCTCAATCACACGGCCAAGAAGGCGTCCTGCGCCCTCGTGTCGGATTTCGCCAGGATCGAGCAGTAGCGAACCGGAGAGGAGCCTTTGCTTGATCAGGCAACCGAGTTCGACTCCCAAGAGCCCTGAGAGCCAGCCGGAGGCAATCCGAAATGGCAGTGTACTCAGGAGGAGGAGGACCCAGGCGATAATCCAGGTGAACTCCAGGTGCCCAAACAGTACGCTGCGTCCCACAACCCACCACGATAGCAGGAGAAAGGCATACTCGATGGCGCGCGACAGGAGGAGCAGGGCCAGCCGATGACCAAACCGTGCCTGAGCGAGGTGCCCGCGCAGACCCGAGTCTGGGGCCCGGCGAAGGAGCCAGCATGCTCGCATTACCGTGGTCCCGAGCTGCTCTCGGAGGATTGCACGGCGTGCGCGTCTACGCCGATGTTCTGGCACACCAGCGCAGTTGAGCGCACGCTCGACTTCTGGAATCAGAGGGGCTTCGACACTGGCACAAAAGACCGACCGCACTGCCTCTCGCTCCACTTCGATCCGCTGGTCCGATGTGGTGAGCAAACAGAGCCGATTCTGGAGTGTACCCACCAGCACCAGAAAGCGCGGCTCGGGGCCAAAAATTCGCACAATGGCAGGACCGGCGTGGCGAATCAGATCGTCCACGTCTTTGTGTCGGGCTTCGACAAGTTCGGCCTCGAGACCGAGCCAGCTCGCTGCGCCCTCCATCCAACGCGCCAGCGCAAGACCTCCGGGTTGCACGAGAGCAGCGGCAGGAGCCGGCACTGCCTTGGACCGCACTTGGAGACCGCACGCACGTGCCAAGACCTCGATCGCCTCGCCCAGGCGATTCAGGGGCCAGTATGCGTCAGGCGGCAATGACTTCACGTGGTTGGCTCATGCTCGGTGACTCGTCCCGCATTCATGTGAAGCCGGCGCCATGCCGCGCTGGTCCATGTCTCCCGACGCACCTGTTCCTCGGCTTTCAGCATCGCGTGATATTTGGAGTCGGCACGTTCCGCCAGCACTGCCGGTGGGCCGTCTTCGACGATACGCCCTTCCGAAACGACGAGAACGCGATCGAACTCGCGCGTCTCCGCTATATCGTGCGTGATGCATAACATGGTCGTACCGGCCCACGCCGCGCGACTCCGCGCCAACAGGGTGCGCCGAAGCTCGCGGTCGAGTCCACGAAATGGCTCATCCAGAAGGGCGAGGCGCGGGTGCGGGCGCAGTAGCGCTCGCCCAAAGCGGAAGCGCTGCCCTTCCCCGCCTGAAACGAGCGCACCGCCTTCCCCGAGCGGAGTCTGCAATCCGCTCGGCATCGTCTCCAGCACAGGCAAGATCTCACACAGTTCAAGCGCCCGCCTGATGTCCTGGAAACCACCTGTGCCATAAGTAAGATTGTCAATGACTGAGCTGTTCCAGAGCTGCACAGCGGGATCCACCCATGCGGTCCGCCTCCGTAGCGCCTCCAGGTGGGCGACATCGAGCGGGCGCTCATCGACTAGAACGCGCCCGGCACTGGCGCAATGCCAGCCGAGCAACAGACCAAGCAGTGTCGACTTGCCTGCTCCGGACGGACCTACGACGGCCACGTGCTCGCCGGGGGAGATCGTGAGTTCGACCCCTGTCAAAATCACGTTCCCTGCTGCGACGACTTCGACGGCCTCGAAGCGCAGACCCACTGCTGTATTCTCATCTGGGGCGGCCCCATTCTTCTTCTGTTCGTCCGCCATGCTGGGCTCCTCCATCGCACCGAGAGGCTCAAGAAGTCGCAGTGCGACATTTCGATGCTGCGGAAGCTGCCTAGCGGCCAGAGCGATCTCCTGCCCGATAGCCGGGATGTTCAATGCCCAGAACAACAACAAGAGCGCGCTCGAAGTACCACCCGTGCGGGGCATGAAGCCGACGATGAGCCAGGCGGCGAAGCCGAAGCCGATGAGCATCGTATAGAAATCAGCCGCCACCGCCACCCGCAGCAGCCGCTTGGTAGCGCTAGCCCACTCGACCAGCAAGCCCTCATGTTCCCTACGCACCAGTCGCTCTCCGGCATGCGCGCGAATAGCAGTCAGTCCGAGTAGCGCGTCCAGATAGAAGCGGGTCAGCGCCCCTGCGTGGGTGCGAACGCGCAGATCGCGCGCCATGAGCGGCACCTGGGCGACCAGGGGGATGAGAACGGAAGCGCCGACGGCGGCTAGAGCGACTGGGGCGGTGCTGGGGCTTAGCCAGATGATACCTACCGCGCTCAGTACAATCTCTACCGTATGTCGCAATAATCGGCTTGCGAGTTCGGGGAGTTGGCGGATGCGGTGGCTGTTGTGACAGCGCTCCGCCATGTCGGAAGATAAGCGGCTCTGCAAGTAGCGATCTCCGAGCCGCGGAATCTTTTGTAAGAATGCGATTCGCAGGCGCACCTCAAGCTGGCGCCCCAGCCACTGGGTAGCCAGGGCGACCGGCACTTCGAGGAGCAGGAGAGCGAGCAGAAACGCGAGCAGAGCCCCCAGCGCGCCGAGTCGCTGATTAAAGAGTACGAGCTTGGATCCAACGTCGAGCATGCTCTTGAAAAAAAGAGCCATGGTCACCACACCGACTGCCGCAACAATGATACTGACTGCCAGCACGCATGTAGTTAAAGCTCCGGTCTGGTGAAGGAGTCGTGCCAATTCCCGACTGGGGCGCGCATCCGGCTCCTGCAGCGACGCCACCAGCTCCGGCGCGTGCGGAACCGGGTTGGTGTTCGCGGCATTATTGCTCTCGCATTTAATCGCAACCAGGACGGCTCCGCGCAGTAGCAAACGCTGGACACCATCCACTGACAGCGGTGCTGAGCGAACAGACCAGAACATCTCGGGGATCACTGAAGTCTCATCGCCCGCAGCCGCAGCATCCGATGCCGTGCGTACCAGGTGCTCGAGCAAGCGGGCGGTCTGCGGGCCACGATGCAGCCCGCCAGAATTGGCAATCGAGCTGACCATCCGCACCGCGGCATCGAGTCTCACTGTTCCCATCCAATCGGGATCAGCGAGCGCCGCGTCGATCAAGCTGGCCCCGCTGTCGGCAAGGCCGATGTGTCTGCAGCGTTGATGGAGCACCCGTACGAACGCGGGTGATGAGGCGAAGGACATCCAATCGGCGACTGAGATGAGGGAGGTATGTACATAGAGTTCTTCGAGGACTGATTGGCAGGTGGTAAAACGGCTGCCAGTTGCCGGATCCATCAGCTGGACAAACGGTCCAAAGCGTCGCCACAGCACCACGAAGTGCGGAGCCCCGCTGGGCAGCCGCACAACCACGATTGACGGAATCGCTTCTGCCTCGGGAAGCATGAGATGATCCACGGGGATCATGACTTGTTCCGCTGCCAGCCCGAGTTCGATAGCGACCTCTTCTATCGTGTCGATGGAAGTGCCGTCTAGGCTGGTCTGACATGCCTCGCGCAAGCGGCCATAGCTGACATTGATCCCAAACCCATCGAGAAAAGACTTCAACGACGCGGGTCCACAGTCCATGGTCGACGTCTGCACAACTTCCATGGCGAATAGGCGTCGGCGTTTCATGAGAAGTTAGTGTCCGCTGCTGCTCAATGGATTCTCCAGCATCCGCCCAGCGGAGCGAAGAACGAGTTGCGCAGGAAATGCCTGCTCCACCTCTACCTCCACAGAACCCGGGAGGCCGTGCTGCATAGGAATTTTTAGAGGCATGCTGCCCGCAATCTGTAGTTCCACCCGCACTTTGCCGTTCCGTAGTTCGCTTCCGACACTCAGCACTGATAGCGGCACCATGCCGTACTCGGCCCAGGGAAATCCATCAAGGCGGAGGCGAGCTGGCTGACCTGGTCGAACGCGCCCGAGTACCACGGCCGGCAAAAAATCGGCGGTGACCCGCAACGGCCCCGGTGGAATGACAGCGCCGAGCCGGATTCCTTTGGTCACCACGGATCCGGCACGGATTTGCGAGGCCTCGCCCAACCGGCCGCTGACCGGAGCCCGAATGCTCCGCAGCTCGATATCTTGGAGCAGCGCCGCGATCGCGACCCGCTCTTGTGACTCGGTCCCATGGAGCAGTGCGAGTTCCCGGGCCAGTTTGGCAAGTTTTTGATCGAGCTCGCTGCGCTTGAACCGGCTCTCCGCATCGATGCGGCCAACTGTAATCTCCAGGGCATCAGCATTGGCTCGCTGCATGCGTCCCTCGGTGGTCGTCTTTGCGTGATCAGAGGCCGTGACACCGCCATGCTCCCATAGGATGGCCGAGCGATCCGCTTGGGACTGTGCAAACTCGGCCAGCGTGCCAGCTCCCCTCAGTCGCGCTCGCGCCTCCGTGACCTGCGCCCGCGCAACCATTTCATGTTCACTGAGCGCCCGCATCGTGGCCTCAATCTCGCGCTTCAGCGGCCCAACCTGTGCCACGATGCTATCGACACGCTGTCGCTTTCCAGATAGCTCAATCTCAAGAGACTTGGTTTCAAGCTGCACTAGCACCTCGCCTACAGACACCAACCTGTTAAGGAGAAGGCTGGAAGCGACTACTTTGCCTTCGACCGCCGACTCGAGGGGATGCATTGCCGCGGAAACCTCCACCCGCGCCTCCGAACTGACGGCATATAAGGAGATAGGGAACAGGAAAAACCAGGCGCTCCACATGGTGCACAGTAGCCCGGCAACAAGAAGCCCCTGGCGCTTATGATCCCCTCCATCAGCGCTAAGCGATCGCAGGGAGCGATGAAAAGGTGCGGACATGTTTGCTTCTCCGTAGGATACGTTGACAAGACCTTGTCTGAGGAGTTGCCCGGAGACACGACAGTGCACATCCGCCCGCTTATGCCACTTTTCTGGATATTCCGGAAACCTTCGGCAATACGCGCAGGAAGCGCTGTTCACCCCGCCAGTAATGCGCTAGCAGGTCATCCCAGGCCCGGTAGTTGAGTTCCATGACCAGCATCATGAAGCTCATCGCCAGCCGCTGGGTCGCAGGTGAGACCGATTTCACGTCTGCCATGAACAACCGAGGGATGCTGGTATGGTGGTACTTCTCATTCAGCAAAATGTGCTTGTCAAGGGCGAGAAATTGACCCACGAGCCTCTTGTATGGCTCGTCAAGTGGATTTACGGCACCGAGGACACCTTCAGTGATGAATATAGAAACGGCATAAGCCACCGGGTCGACCACGCCCAGTTGCGTGAAGACATCTACGTATGCATAGTGCAGAGGTAGTGGCTGCGTGGTTTGTATCTGTTCATCAGTCAGGCCAAGCTCGCGACAGCTTTGGTACTCTAGCACATCATGTCCGACTTCTTCTGTGTAGTAGCGAAAAGCCCTGGCGCGAAGAGCTGGATTCAACCGCTTGGGCAAGATAGCTGTGATGATCTCAGGAAAGCGAGTCGTCACATAGTAGTCTTGCAAGTAGCGACCATCGACCAGGATACGATCCGCCGTCGGTGAGCGGAGTTCCTTCAAGTACTCAGGGACGCCGACTTGTTTCATGATTCTGCCCGCGACACGCTCGACCTCCAGCATGAACTGAAGGCCAGTCAGGCATTCCTTGGGCTCGTACGATGCTACGCAGAAGCGCGGTGCCTTGGCGCTATCAGCACCACTGACCAGGCACTCTGCTAACCCGTTGAGATGACGTTGCGCGTCGACCGTGGAATATGCGCCGCCGGCCAACTCGCAGAGCAGCTCATCCAGGACCTCTGGCGTTACCGTTGAACCATCGAGGCGATTCTGCAGCGACAGCAGCGAAAGCGTGCAGCATGCGAGCGACAATGGCGCCATATTCCGTTGGTAGAGTGCTAGCACAAAAGCGAGCTGCTGATAGAAGTTCCCCAACCCCAGTATCTCTGGATAACTGAGAGACTTCTGCTCTGTCACTCGTAGGGGGGTTTGCAAGGGTAATCCCTGCGCAAAATCTGCCATCAGGCTCTGGCAGTGGCTACTCAAGGCGCGTACGTTAGCTAGCAGCGCTGGACGCTGTACAGACCCAACGTCCAGCAACACATGCTCAATGCAGAGGGCAATCGACTCCCGCAGCTTCATGATCTCGCTATCACGGCGGCCTGTTACGTCTTTCACTGCATCACGTAATAGGCCCAGGTAGTCCATGTTCTTAAGCAGGTCATACCAGTGAGACTCTGAAGCTTCAGATAGGATCTGCCGCCAAGCGGTGGAATTAGGACTGCGCAGCGCATCTAACCGGGTGACGATTTCTTGCGCAGCCGTGCCCTCTTGGTGCTCTATTACGTACTCGTCAGCCTCGGCGGCGACGAGTACCTCGCCTGACTTTTCGTCCAGCCGCACGCCAGAGATAGCAAGATAGGGAGAGTCGTACTTTGTTAGATTCCAGTCTTCCATGTAGCTGACTCCTCAGTTGAAGCATCGATGCAAGGGCTATCCGCTGTAGCTCGAGACATGATGGTGGTCAGAACACCGACATCAATTGGATGGCAGGCTCTATGCGCCTACCGATGTGCTCAATCGAACACCCGGGGTATGACACTCCCTGGCTTGCCGTAGTAATCTGTGATTTGTCCGTCCATGAGGACCAGAGATTCGACTAGAATACCAACATGGCGCAGGACCGTCTTCTGTTCCTCGGTGGAAATACTCGCGATCTCGGCGAAGAGGGCTGCACTGATCTGTTCATGGTCGCCGGAATCGTTGATCGAGGCATGATCGAGGATCGGATCATAAAATGCTGCTGGCAGTCCGATTTCGATGCATCGCTTCTTGTAAGCGGCATGGAACTCGTTGTTCGCCTCTTCGAAGAGGAAGAGACTGGCCTTGAAGGATAGCGGATGCTGACGAGCATATACGCCGAGAGAAGAGCACACAGCGAAAGTCATCGGCAGCGGCACCAATCGATCGAGAGCCGCTCGCTCGATCCCCACAGCAGCTAGCGAAGACTCAATCATCTCATCGTGGTGGAGCTCGGATACGAAGAACTCCTGCAAGATGTGCAACGTCTTTCGCGATTCATGGTAGGTAAGCGCAGGAGCCAGAAGCCCTGGGCACATGCGCACGATGTGATAGTACTCAAGTGCATAGCCAATTAGCTGTTCTCGACTCAAGCTACCATCGGCCAGGCCCCCATAGTAGGAGCGGGTGCTATACTTGCGCCTTGCCCGTTCGATGAAGCGCCGGAGCTTGCGATAAAACTGCGATCCCCGCTCGGCATAAATCGGCGCGGCGGCAGTCTCAGTGAGCAGCCCAAAGCGGTCCAGATCCCGAAAAACATGACCGAGCTCCTGGGCAAGCCTCGGCAGCTCTAGCGACAGCTCACCCATGGATTTTCCACCATGCAGCAGCAGCTCTAGCAATCGTAATGAGTCGTCCCTCGTTTCCGGTGCGAGCTCGATTTCGTACTCCTGGTCGCGTAAGGAGAGGACGCAGCTGTCCACATTTGTGTGCAGCGCGACCGCCTCTCGGAGGCGTGGCCGCTGGAAGAAATTAGTCGTTACCGTCATAGTCACCTCGGCCTTAGATGGTCGACAATCTGCGCACGAGCTCACTGCCAGTTCTTGGGGAGTAGTAATTCCAGATTGCCGTGTAGAAGTCGTCGTACATCTCGACGAATAGCCGCATTTGTCGCCGCATTCGCGCCATCGTCTCGTCATCCACGAAGGGAATCTCCGCGAAGATGAGACGCGTCAAGTTTCCATGCTCTCCCTTGCGGTTGATCTCGGAATGGGCCCGCATCGGTTTGATAAAGCCTTCGGGCAGCTGCGCCTTTTCGCAAGCCTCGATGTAGGAATCCACCTCCGGATCCTTTCCTTCAAGGACACCCAGTGTTGCAAAGAAAAAGATGGGATCGCTGGCAGCCCAGTATGAGAGCGCATTACAGAGCGCCAAGGTCTCAGCCAGCGGCATCATGTCTTCCACGTCCTGCCGGCTGATGTCGATTGCAAACAGCGCCTTGATGATGATCTCGTCGTGCCCATACTCCTCACAGTAAAATTCGTTCATCAGTTGACGAATCTTAATGTTTCCAAGAAAAGGCAACACCGGCGAATCAAAAAGACTCTCGCGAAACAAGAAGTGATAGTTCTCGATGGCGAGACCATAAAATGCGCTTTGGGGACACTTGTCCGGCTTACTCAGAATATTGGTCCAGAAAACGTTGCGGCAGATACTTTTTTCTATCAGTGAGTTGGCGAGATCTTCGATCTCGAGCAGTGCTTGTGCGCCGGAGCGAACTTTGACCGTTCGGGCATCGTCGAGCAGTCGAAAGCGATCAAGATCTTCGAGTAGGGTCCCGAAGCGTTGCCGCTGAGCGGGTTCCAACTCGCGCTGGACATCTCGCACCGTCTGCTTGCCATCCAGCCTCTGGAGAAATGCCCGAAGCTCATCGGGCGAGGACCCATCAGGCTCCAAAACAAGCTCCACACCATCGTGCGTTATACAGACCGCATCATTTGTTATGGCCAGCTGACCCACCAGACGTGGTTGAAAATCCGACGACTCCAACATTAAACTCTCTCCTATTTGTCTAACCTCTGACTGATGCGACTCCGATGGACCCCGCGTGACGCAACCCCTACCCGGAGCCCGACTGGGGTACGTGTCCCTTGAACAAGGCATCCGCGCTGTTCAAGGGACGTTTGCGGTGGTCTGCTAGGGTCTACAGATGCACAGCAATGAGCACGCTAGAAGCCGCAGTCGAAGGGCCAGCCGTCACTCCCGTCTTAAGTCGAATTTTCATGGCGCGCTTCTCGGTGGTCGCCTCTTGCTTAGACTCCGTCGCGTTGCCTTCAACCTTTGTCTCGTCCTTGGTAGCCATGGTTGCCTCCTGAGTTGCGTTTTACTGCCTCGCGTGTTCATTGAGAAGCACGCAGCCCAATGGCACAGTTGTCAGGGAAAATTGTCAAGCCTTTAAACAACGGTGCACTGTTGCTGGTCAGCGTGTATGTTAACGATGAGTAACACTAAGCAGCGACGGGCGGCGGCGCAAGCTGTGGGTGCTGATCGTGACGCTGTCGTGCAGTCGCTACCAGTTTATCTGGCCGACCTTTGAGCAGACGACCGAGGAGGTGTGTGCGGGGCTGGATGCGGCGTGGCGATTCTTCGACGGTGTGGTGAAGCGGCTGGTGCCGGATAACGCGACGAGCATGGTGCTGCGGGCCAGCCCGACGGAGCCGCAGCTCAATCGTGCTTTCCGAGAGTACGCCGATGCCCGCGGCTTCTTCGTCGACCCGGCGCGGGTGCAAAGTCCCAAAGACAAGCCTCGCGTCGAGAATCAGGTGCCATATGTCCGCGAGCGCTGGTTTGCGGGCGAGACGCTGCCGCTCGAGCTGCGCGAGATCCGACGGCACGCCGAGGCGTGGTGCCGCGACGTCGCGGGCGCGCGGACTCACGGCACGACGCGGAAAGTGCCGCGCGAGGTGTACCTGGCCGATGAGAAACCGTGCATGCTACCGGCCCCGACGGAGCCGAACGATCTGCCGCACTGGTCGACGGCGAAGGTCCATCCGGATCATCACTTGCAGGCGCAGCGGGCGCTGTACTCGGTTCCGACGCGCTTCATCGGCAAGACGGTGAAGGTGCGCAGCGACGGAAAGCTGGTGCGTGTGTATCTGGGAGCCGAGCTTGTCAAAATTCATCCGCGCAAACAGCAAGGCGAGCGCTCGACGGACCCGAGCGACTATCCGCCGAACAAGGCGCCGTATGCGCTGCGCGAAGTGGACTCGCTGGTGTGCCGCGCAAACGAACAGGGAAGCGCTGCGGACGCGTTTTGCAAGCAACTGCTGTCTGGAGCCCTGCCATGGGTGAAACTGCGCCAGGCGCAGGGCCTGCTGCGTCTGTGCGAGCGCTACGGGGCCGGGCGGGTCAATGCGCTGTGTGTGGTGTGTGCGGGCGCTGGCGTTTTAGGTGCTCGACGTGCCGAGGCTGGAGCGGATGCTCAAGGCGACGCAACCGGTGAAGGACAGCAATGAGCAGCCCGGCCAGGTGATTCCGCTGGGAAGTCGCTTCGCTCGCGAGCCCCAAAGCTTTGCCACTCGTGCGGTGCCAGCAACGAAAGACCGTGACGGCGGAGGTGCAGCATGAGCGCCACGAGCCTGAATCCCGAGCTGGTGACGGCGCTCAAGCGGCTGCGGCTCGGGGGTCTTTTGCCGACGCTGGCCGAGCGACTGACGCTGTGCGAAAAGCAGAGTCTGCCCTATCAAGACGTGCTGCTGATAGCTTTGACTGCAAGATTTGCTGGTGAGGCAAATTGCTCATTGTGCTGATGCGTAAACCTTGGGCCGAAAGATTTCCATGAATCGGCTTGGTTCCTGCAACGGCGAAAAGCCAAACTGTGAGTAGAGCCCATGCGCGTCCTTGGTTGCCAACGTGAACCTGCGCACTTTGGCCAGCGCCGGATCCTCGGTCACGATCTGAACCAGCCACTTCCCCAGACCCTGTCTGCGGTGCTCCTCCAGTACGTATACGTCGCAGAGATAGGCGAAGGTTGTATGATCCGTGATGACTCGAGCAAAGCCTACCTGACGATCTTTGTCGAAGAGCCCGTAGCACAGCGACCACTGGATGGACTGCGTAACTGCCTCGGGCGAAATCCCAGCGGCCCAGTACGACCGAGTGAGGTAGGCATGGATCGCCGCAATGTCGAGCTGTCGCCGATCCGACGACACCCTGTAGTTCCCCCGACAACGCTCGCTAGTTACCGTGTTTTCCTGGCATTGCCTGCGCCGAGCTAGCCACTGGGTGATGATTTCACGAGATAGACATTCCCCTGCATCGAGGAGCTGCAGGTCTGTTTCAATGTAATTCCTGATTGCACTCAGATCCATGCAAGCAATCAAGAGGGTATCTGCTCCGGCTGACTGTGCTCGTCGGGCCAGATCGCCCCAGAGTGAGCGGAACAAGGCAGAATCCCTTGATGTCCGAGTGGAATCAATCAGCTTGTCCACATCTTGCTGCCAATCGATGTCGACGAACCGGTTGCCACGTTTTCGAATGCCGTCCTGATAAATGCCAGACTCTACTGTCGGCCGCGCCGCAATCACAGCAACGGAGCTTGTGGAAGACGGAATCGCGGCGAGTGCTAGTTCGACCATGTTCAGCAGCGGAACACTGATGCTGCCTGCCAAGTGCTGATAGTAAATGTGCGCTGTGTTGCAGGGAATCGCAATGAAATCAACACCAGTCCGCGACAGGTCCTGGAGCCCGGCTCGAATCGTGGACTCCATCGCGCGATGATCTGTCGGGCGATCCGGGTAAAACGGTGCAGGCAGCGAGCAGATCATCATCGTTGGAAAATCGATGTCATTCTTCGCACCATACTGGTTCTGGCACTCTGTGATCACAAGGTCCAAGAATGGGGCCGTCGATCTTGGTCCCATGCCTGCGAGTATTCCGATTGTGGGCTGGTGCATTCTATAGCTCCTTTCTCTCATGAAAAGCGACGGCAGCTGCGGCCTATTCGATCGATCGTAGCTTTCTGTGGAATTGGAGGGTACCCATTCCTTATGGAACTCTAGCGCTGTCCCTTAGGCTGTTGAAAAAAGATAGGCGGCGCACGTTGATTCCTAGGCTGCTTGGGTTTCGGGAGCAAGTCCTAAGTGACGGTCGTGGTCACGTAGGGCTTTGATGAGTGAGGGGAGACTGCGGTATCCTTTGAGTCTCCGGAACCGCTTGGTGGCATCCATTGCCGTCGCACAGGTCCAGCGCAGCGCCATCTGTCCGTCTCTCCAGTTCTGCACCCGTGCACTGAGTTTGCGGACACTCCCAATCAGATTCTCGATCAGGTTGGTGCTCGACAGATGGCGCACGAGTTCGTCTGGGAGCCTCAGTCGCATCACGGTCAGAGTCTCCGAAAGTCCTTCACGCAGCGACGCGGCGGCACCGGGATGCTCGACTTCCAGCGAGCGCGCCAGATTCTCCAGTTGCTTGGTCGCACGCACCGCATCCCGACTGGCGTAGGCCTGCCGCATCGTGTGGCGGACGCTCGGTACGAGCTCCTTAGGAATCTGCTCGGTGACGTTTCTCTCCTTGTGAACGCGGCAGCGCCGGATCAGTGCGCGCTCCCCAAAGACCTCGCGCACGGCCTTGCTGAGCGCCTTTCTTCCGT
>WBZP01004184.1_pt1 | contig 15172 bp, 11 predicted proteins | sample 5204301 | NCBI WGS metagenome assembly WBZP01 (sample SAMN12412401, study PRJNA552823) | activated sludge metagenome | isolation source: activated sludge from nitrification reactor of wastewater treatment plant... | place: USA: Pennsylvania | collected 2017
AACTGGTGAAAGGCGTGGATGCCGTGTTCCGCGGGCGAGGGGCCGAACGGCAGATCTTTCCGGAGGAGCGCGAAATCGTCGCCTGGGCGCGCGAGAGCGTCGTGTCGGAGGTCGGGATCCCGCGCGGCACGGTCATTACCAACGACATGGTGTGGGTGAAGCGGCCCAGTCCGGGACCCGGCGTGGTGGCGGCGAAGGATTTGAAGAAAGTGATCGGGAAGGTCACCAAAACAGACATTCCGAAGGACAGCCAAATCCGCTGGGAGCAGTTGAACGCATGAAGCCGCGCAAGATTGCCGTCGTATCCGAAGCCAGAGCCACCTATGGATATGTCAAACGGGTCATGCACCTGATCGAGCGGTCCGAGCGGCTGGAGTTGCAGCTCATCGTGACCGGCATGCACCTGTTAAAGGAGTATGGCTCGTCGATCAACGAGATTCTGCGGGACGGGTTCACGCCGGCGTCCCGCGTGGATATGTACGTAGGCGGCGATACCCCCACGGCCTGGGCCAAATCGCTGGGCGTCGAAATGCAAGGTCTCGCTCAGGTCTTCGACATGTTGAAGCCGGATCTGCTGCTGGTGGCCGGGGATCGTGCCGAGATTTTGGCGGCGACGGTCACGGCGGCGTATATGAACATTCCGGTTGCGCACATTCAATCCGGCGACCTCTCCGGCCACATCGACGGGTCCGCCCGTCACGCCATTACCAAGCTGGCTCATATCCACCTTCCGGCCTGTGAAGATTCCGCCGAGCGAGTGAGAAAAATGGGTGAAGAATCCTGGCGGATTTTCAACGTCGGCGCTCCGCAGCTGGACGATGTCGTGCACGGCAAGAAGATGGACCGCCACGAGCTGGCAAAGATCTTCGGGGTGGATTTCAACAGGCCGGTCTTGCTCGTGATCCAGCATGCCGTGCTTGCGGAAGTCCATCTGGCCAGAACACAGATGGAAGAGACTCTGGCGGCGGTGAAAGCGAGCGGGCATCAGGCGCTCGTTATCTATCCCAATGTGGATGCGGCCGGGCAGGAGATCATCAACGTCATTCGTCACTATGAGCAGGTGCCGACGATCAAGACGTTCAAGAATCTGGAGCGGGAGGTGTTCCTGAGCCTGCTGACTGCTGTGTCGGTGTTGATCGGCAACTCCAGCGTCGGCATTCTGGAAGCGCCGTCGTTCAAGTTGCCGGCCCTGGACATCGGTAGCCGCCAGACCGGTCGCATGCGGGCCTGCAATGTGATTACGGTGCCGGAATTCGACCGTCGTCTGATCGGACAGGCAATCGAGCGCGCGCTCCATGACAGTGAGTTCAACACGAGGCTGAAGGCCTGTGAGAATCCTTACGGCGACGGCAACAGCTCGGAGCGGATCTGCAAGGTATTGGAAGACGTTGATCTCGGCAAGCTCCTCAACAAACAGATGACCTATTAGAGGCTCGGAATTTATGAATGCTCCTGTATTGGTCACCGGCGGTGCCGGTTGTATCGGGATTCAGGTTTGCCGTGAGCTGGATCGGCGCGGTATCGAGGTGCACCTGCTCGACCTGGGTGAGCAGATCGCCCGAGTCAGGAAAGCCCTGCCGCAAAAGACGAAGGTCTTCTACGGGTCGATTCTGGACATCTCCTCGATTCGCGAGGCGATGGACGGCTGCGGGGCGGTCATCCATCTGGCCGCACTGCTCGGTGTGAGACGGACCGAGGTGAATCGCCTGCGCTGCCTTGAAATCAATGTGGACGGCACCAAACGGGTGCTGGACTGTGCCATCCAACACCGGATCAAGCGGCTGGTATTCGCCTCCTCGTCGGAAGTCTATGGCGAGCCGATCGAGAACCCCATCACGGAAGAGACCATGACGCAGGGGAAGACTGTCTATGCGGTGAGCAAACTCGCCGGCGAGGAACTTTGCATCGGGTATGCGCAACGGTATCCTGACTTCGAACCGGTCATTCTGCGGTTCTTCAATGCCTACGGCCCCTATCAGGCAGCCCAGTTCGTCCTGCCCAAGTTCATTCAGAATGCCATGACAGGGAAGCCGATCGTGATCAATGGCAGCGGCGATCAAATCCGGTCCTATTGCTACGCTGAGGATACCGCCCGGGGTGTTGTGGAAGCCTTGGTCAGGCCGGATGCCGCCGGTCAGGTGATCAATCTCGGCAATAGCGACCGGCCGATCTCGTTGAAAGAGCTGGCGGATCTCGTGGTCAAGGCGAGCGGGAATCCCTCGGTGGAAATCAAATATGCCGCCGACTTTCAAGGCACCGACCGGCATGCGAGCCGTGAGATCCATCGTCGCTACTGTTCCGGCGAAAAGGCGAAACGGTTGTTGGGATTTGAATCGCGCGTGTCGCTGGAAGAGGGCATTCGCCGCATCATCGAGATGAACAGCATCTTCGAAAAATGGGAAAGCACCGAGTTGCCGTATCTGATCGATGAAATGACCTAGCAGGAGTTCGCACCTCGTCCGCGCGCCTTCATGACCCAGAGCAATTGGAAAACTGCCCTCAAGCGATTTCTCTCCTACGCACACGTGCTTCCCGTCGCCCGCACCCTTCACTACCAGCTTCGAAGGAGTGTCGATCGCGCGTTTCGTGATCAGGAGGCCGCGCTCTATCAGGAACTGGACCGATTCGCCCGGGAATACGGTGCGGCCTTCCGGCTTCCGTCGGATTCCGGCCATGGTGCCGACAAGCCGGTGCTCGTCGTCAGTTCGGGATCGTTGGGGCAGTTGGTCGAGATCGCGCTGGTGAAAGCGTTCGAGATCGCCGGATACCGTCCGGTGTTATTGGCGGAATACGATCGCCGGGTGCTCGCCTATTACCGGGAAGCGGGCATTCGGGATGTGCGTGACTGGATGGACGTGCTACGGCCCGTCTCGAAGAGCGACGTGGACGGGGTGATGGCGTCTCTTGGTTCCTTCGAGCAATTGCTCAAGGCCGAGTACTACGGGGCCCGCGTCGGGAAGTACGCGGCCTCCACGGCCTTACGTCATTTACGGGTCGGACGTCTCGACCTCACGGACGTGGCGGTTCGGGAGGCGTTGGTGCCGTTTCTGAGCCGGGCCATGGCCTATGCCAGGGCCTCGCACGAGCTTGTCCAGACTGTACGGCCGCAACTCGTGCTGTCGGTGGACCCGGGCTATAGCCCGCGCGGGGAACTTTTCGACCTCTGCCTCGCGGCGGGGATTGAGACGATCACATGGAATGCCGCCCATAAAAACAACGCCGTGATTCTCAAGCGGTACAGCCCGGCCAACCGCGACGTGCATCCGGTCTCTCTCTCCGGCCCCACATGGACGGCATTGAAGACGCGGTCCTGGACTGAGTCCCAGCGTGAGCGGCTTCGTAACGAACTGGTCGGTAGTTATCTGAGCGGCGAGTGGTACGGCGAAGTCGGCACGCAATTTCATACGGCGATGCAAGAGGCTGCGGACATTCGTCGGGCGCTGAATCTGGACGAGCGGAAAAAAACCGCCGTACTCTTTTCGCATATCTTCTGGGACGGCACGTTTTTTTACGGGACGGACCTCTTCGAGAGTTACGAGGAATGGTTTGTCGAGACCGTGAAAGCGGCCTGCGCGAATCCGCAGGTGAATTGGATCATCAAGGTGCACCCTGCCAATATTGTCAAAAATATTCGGGACGGGGTCGCGTCCGAGCCGTCGGAATTGACCGCAATCAAGTCGCTGGGCGGGACGCTTCCCCCGCATGTGAACGTCATCCAGCCTGACAGCCGCATGAGCACGCTCTCGCTCTACTCCGTCATGGACTATTGCGTGACCGTGCGTGGCACTGTCGGGATCGAAGCGGCCAGCTTCGGGATTCCCGTCTTGACCGCCGGAACCGGCCGGTATGACCGGCGCGGCTTTACTATTGATTCCGATTCCCGGGCGGAGTATCTGGAGCGGCTGGCCCACATTCACGAGATACCGCGGCTTTCATCTGCTCAGCGCGAGCTTGCCGAACGATTTGCTTACGGCATATTCGTGTTGCGCCCGTTCAGCCTGCAAACGGTGACGCTGGAATATCAGCGCGACGCCAAGGCCAGTCTCCGAACCAGGGTGTCTCTGCCGGCGGGTGCGAATGTGAGTGCGGCGGCGGATCTCCGCGCCGTCGCGGAATGGATTCAGAGCGGGGCAGAGGACTTTGTCGACGCCCATGCGTAGAACCTGCCAGGATGGCGGCTGCCACCCATATTCGGTGAGGAGCCTGTCATGTGCGGCATAGCCGGCATGGCGGGACCGGGCGCATCTGAGTCCGTGCGAAACATGACCGACGCACTCCTCCACCGCGGGCCTGATGATGGAGGCTACTACGACGATCCTTCCTCCGCCCTCTGCCTGGGCATGCGCCGCCTCAGTATTCTGGACCTTGAACATGGCCATCAGCCGATGGCGAACCGGGACGGTTCCGCCTGGATCGTCTACAACGGCGAAGTCTTCAATTCGCCGGATCTCCGGCGGCATCTCGAACAGCGCGGCCATCGATTTGCGACTGCGAATTCTGATACGGAGGTGCTGCTTCACCTGTACGACGACAAACAGGAGGGAATGCTGGCGGACTTGAACGGCATGTTCGCCTTTGTGCTGTATGACCGTGCACGACAGGTCCTATTCGGTGCGCGTGACCGGCTCGGCATCAAGCCGTTGTACTATGTACGCCCGCCGGGGACCTTCGCGTTTGCCTCGGAGTTGAAGAGTCTGCTGACCTGGCCCGGGATCCCGCGTGTCCTCGATCCGGCCAGCTTCGCGCATTATCTGACCTTGCGGTATGTTCCCGGGACGGCGTCCATGGTGCAAGGGGTTTCCCGCCTTGCCCCCGGGCACTGGTTCCGCTATGAGGTGAAGACCGGCCGGTTCGAGACACAGTCCTATTGGCAACCGTCATTCGTTCCGGAAGAAGGCCGTTCGGCCACGGAGTGGAGCGAAATTGTGCGGGTGGAATTGCGGGCTGCCGTGCAGCGCTGGAGTCTCAGTGATGTGCCGATCGGCTGTTCGTTGTCGGGCGGGCTGGACTCCTCCAGCATCGTCGGATTACTCGCGGAGAGCGGACATCGGCAGCTCAAGACCTATTCACTCGGGTTCGCGGGGGATGGAGCCGCTGCACTGGACGAATTACCGCTGGCCCGGCAGGTGGCCGAGCGATGGGGAACGGATCATCATGAGCTGGTCTTACAGCCTCAGGATCTCCTCCGTGACTTGCTCAAAATGGTGTGGTACTTAGATGAACCCTACGGGGGAGGCCTGCCGTCCTGGTACGTCTTTCAGTTCATGCAGCGGGATGTCACCGTCGGCATGACAGGAACCGGCGGAGACGAACTATTCGGAGACTATGGTCGCTTCGTCGGATTGGAGCGACGGATCGGAACCGCCGTGGCCTCGGTCCCGGCTTGGCTTGAGCGCTGCTGGCCGCTGATTGCGTCACTGGTGGATCTGCTTCCCCACGGAATCGGCGGGCTGCGATCGAAAGAGCGCTGGCGCAATTGGCCTGCGGTCGGACGCGACCCGTTCGCCTGGGAGTATGTACAGGCATTCTACTATTGTTCCGATGCCATGAAGCGGCGGGAGGTGCTGTCCGAGAAGGCGACTGGCGCCGCCCTTCAGGATACCGCCGAGCTGTTGCGGGACTATTACCGGCAGTCGGAGAGCACGCGGCCGCGTGATGCGTTGATGCACGTGGCGATGCGAACGCAACTGCCGGAGGAGTTTCTGTTCATGACCGATCGGTTTTCCATGGCGCATTCGCTGGAAGCCCGGGTGCCGTTTTTGGACCATGTGTTCGTTGAGCAGGTGATGCGTATTCCGGCGGAGATCCGAACCAGGCCGGATGATCCGAAATACCTGCTGCGTTTGGCGGTGCGGGATTTGCTGCCGGACGAGTTGCTGCAAGCGCCCAAACGCGGGTTCGTGATTCCGACGGCGGAATGGTTGCGCGGCCCCCTGCGTCCCCTCGCGGAGCGGTTGCTCGCCCCGGAACGGTTGGCCGATCAAGGGCTTTTCCGGCCGGAGTTTTTTCAGCGGTTCGTCCGGCCGCACCTTGAAGGGCGTGCGGATTACCATGCTCAGATCTGGACGGCCCTCATGTTTCAGATCTGGCACAATCTCTATATCGAACAGGCTCTGACGTCCTGTCCGAGTTTCTCGTGGCAAGACTTGTGTTAGCGCCTTGCGTGAAACGTCCGCCCGTAAACGGGGAACGTCGATCCGAGTGTTTCGTCTAAAAGGAAGGGAGCGTCGAGTCGCACATGCGTCGGGAGTTCATCTCTGAGTTGATATGCACGGGCGGACAGCACAGGCTTGAGTTAGGGGAGGGCGCCGTTGAGGAGAGAGGGGAGATCAGGGAGGGAATACTTAACTGCCCGGCTGGATGTCCGCCGATCCCCATCCGTGGTTATGTGCCGCGATTTGTTCCGCACAGCGGGTATTCCGAAAACTTCGGCGAACAATGGAACCGTTTTCGCCGGACGCAAATCGATAAGTTCAACGGCACGACGCTGTCGGAGAAGCGATTCTATGACGGGACGGGCTGGTCGCCGGCCGAGTTGAAAGGCGCCAGAATTTTGGAGGCCGGATGCGGCGCGGGACGCTTCACTCAAATCATGTTGGATGCCGGTGCCCAGGTGTATTCGGTCGATCTTAGCACCGCTGTGGACGCCTGTTTTGCCAACCACGGTTTCCGCGAGAATCTGTGCGTCGTGCAGGCCGATCTTTGCCGGATTCCCTTTCCCCATCATTCGTTCGACAAGGTGTTTTGTTATGGCGTCCTGCAGCATACGCCGGATCCTCGCGCCTCGTTCATGAGTCTCGTGCCGTTTCTCAAGCCGGGCGGCGACCTGGCGGTCGATGTGTATCTGAAGGGGTGGGCCTTGGAGCCCTATAAAAGCAAATATTTGTATCGGCCGCTCACCACACGGATGCGCAGGGATCTCCTGTTTCGACTGCTGCAGTGGTACATCCCGAAATGGCTTCCTGTGGACACGCTGATCAAACGTATTCCGGTCGTGGGCCGCGTGCTCGGAATGGCGATTCCTTGCTGGAATTACAGCTATCTCCCCCTGTCTCACCAGCAACGGGTCGAATGGGGCATTCTCGACACCTTCGATGCGCTGGCTCCTGCCTACGATTATCCGCAGACCCCTGAAACGATCACGGAATGGTTTGCCAGCGCCGGCTTGATCGATGTTCGTGTGCGAGTGGGGGGCAACGGCGTGCTGGGAAACGGGAAGTCCCGGCCTGCCACGGTCTGATGGACCGACATGAATATCCTGCATCTCAGCACCGAATATAATCTGGGCGGGTCGGGTCGCGCGGCGTATCGCATTCATTCAAGCCTTCTGCGCCGGGGCCATACCTCTCGTATGCTGGTTTCGGGGCTCGTGCATGGTGTCGCTGACGCGGGACCGATTTGGGGCAGCATGCCATGGCGCGCGGCGGATTGGCTGGCACGCAAGGCCACCGATGCGTTGAGTCTCCAATATCTTTTTTTGCCGTCGTCCTGGCGGTTGTTGCGCCATCCCTGGTTCGAGGCGGCCGATATCGTGCAGCTCTACAATACGCACGGCGGCTATTTCAGTCATTCCGTGTTGGGTGTCGCCAGCCGACGCAAACCGTTTGTCTGGCGTCTGTCCGACATGTGGCCGCTGACCGGACATTGCTGTTATTCGTATGAATGTGAACGGTGGAAAACGGGTTGCGGGGCCTGCCCGTTGTTGAACGACGAACCGGCGCTCAAGGCGGACCGTACGGCGCTGTTGTGGCGAACGAAGCAACGCCTGTATGCCCGCGCCAACGTCACGCTCGTTGCGCCGTCGCGATGGATTGCCGGGCTGGCCTCGCGAAGTCCCCTCGTCGGGCACTGGCCGGTGACGATCATTCCCAACGGTCTCGACTTGACGGTGTTCCGGCCGATCAATCGCGCGGCAGCGCGGGAGGTGCTGGGCCTGCCGCAGGATGAGCAGGTGATCCTGTTCAGCTCGGTGGACACGCAAGCCTATCGCAAGGGCGGCACGTTCGTGGCCGAGGCGGTGCGCGCACTCAAGGGAAAGACGCGGCAGCCCTTCCGCCTGTTGGTCGTGGGGCAGCGTGCACATGAGTGGGAGAAGACGGCCGGCGTGCCCGTCACGGCTTTGGATATCGTGAAAGACGACCAGCTGCTGGCCGCGGTCTATTCCGCCGCAGATCTGTTCATTCATCCGGCGCTCGCGGACAATCTGCCGAACGGCGTGCTGGAAAGCCTGGCCTGCGGAACCCCGGTGGTCGCCTTCGAGATCGGCGGAGTGGGGGAGGCGGTTCGTCAGATGGAGACAGGTTATCTTGCGCGCTACAAGGATGCGGAGGATCTTGCACGAGGCATCGGCCTCCTGCTCAACGATCCTGAGTTGCGGAGGCGGGTCGGTCTCCGTTGCCGGGAAATCGCTGAGGTTGAGTATGACATGAATCTTCAGGCGCAGCGGTTTGAAGACTTGTATCGAAATGTGATCCATGCCCGATAACCCCCCATACGATGAACCGGCGACAATTAGGCCGCAGCCGAGTGTGAGTTTTGCCGAGACTTCCTACGGCATTGTGAAGCGACTGCAGACTGTTGAAGCCTGGACGGCCGCGGTTGCACAGCGTCTTGGCCGTCCCTCGCTCTCGATTCTGGACTATGGGTGTGGAACCGGCGATCACCTCACCTATCCGTTGGCCTGTCGAGGTCATCGTGTGCTGGGAGTGGACTTTCACGCGGCTTCCATCGAGGAGGCATCTCGCAGGTATCGCTTGCCGAATCTCTCGTTCCGGATGTCGGAGATCGGCGAACTGGCAAAGGAGCAGCGGCAGTTCGATCTGGTGGTCTGTTCCGAAGTGCTCGAGCATCTTCATGATCCGCCGCAGTTTTTGCGTACCATCCGCGGAATGCTGAGGCCTGGAGGCGGATTGATCATCACTACCCCGAACGGGTATGGCTCCTTCGAGTGGCTGACGAGTCTGCAGCAGGCACTGGAGCGGAGCGGTGTGCACGGGTGGTGTCGCCGCCTCGCGCACCGCTGTTTGAAGCGGCAGGCCGGTGAAGGTCCCGCCCACGCGTCTGCCGGCGGGGACTCACCCGTTCCGACCGCCGGCTTCTTGAACATGGACTCGACCCACGTGCAGTTTTTCCGGGTCGGCCGGTTGGAGGCGATGTTTGCCGACAGCGGGTTCCGGATACGGGAGCGGCGCCCCCGTACGCTGTTCTGTGGTCCCTACGCCGATGTGGTGTTTCGTCTCGCGCCCTGTGAACAGTGGCTGTGCCGCGCAAACAACCGGTTGGCGGATACGCTGCCGTTTGCATGGGCGGCGGATTGGATGTTTCTCCTGGAACGTCGGGAAGTGAGTACCACGTGAGCGCTGAATTGCCGCGGGTTCTGGTGGTCACTTCCAATAACTTTAATCTGATCACCGGCGGCGGGATTACCCTAACCAATCTGTTTCGCGGATGGCCTCCTGAGCGACTGGCGAACCTGCACGAAGATGTCGTGCCGGAGGACCATAGCGTCTGCCGCCGTTTCTACCGGCTGACCGAGGACGAGATTCGATGGGTCTGGCCGTTTTCACTGGTCCGTACCTGGTACGGAAAAAAGAAGCAGCAGGCGGTATCCTCAGGAACCCCTCCGCCGGGGCCGGGCGGGTCCGGCTGGCTTAGTTCGGTGAAGCGTGCACTGGGGGAAGGCGCGCCCAAGCGTGCACGGCTGACACCTGCGTTGATTGAGTGGATCGAGTCATTTCAGCCGACCCTGTTGCACGGATTTCTCGGCTCGATGGAGCAAATGACGTTGATGCGGCTCCTGGCGGCACGGTTCAAGTTGCCGATGGTGATTCATATGATGGACGACTGGCCGGCGGTGTTGCATACCACCGGCCTTCTGAGCCCGATCATGCGTCCGCTGATCGGGCGCCAATTGACGAGCCTCTTGAAATTAGCACGGGTCCGGCTGGCGATCTGCGACGAAATGTGCGACGAGTACCGGCGGCGCTACGGGTATCCCTTTCGCGCATTTCAAAATGCGCTCGATCCGGGGCAGTGGCTGCCTCACGCGCGAACGGCGTGGCAGGCCGGTGATCCGTTCGTGGTGCGTTATGTCGGGTCGATCGTTCCGGACGGCCAAAAAGAGAGTCTCAAAGACATTGCGATGGCCGTGGCATCGCTCCGGAATGCCGGCCGGAAGATTCATCTGCGGGTTCACTCTCCTCGTGCGGATGCCGACTACCTTCGCGCGTTGCATCTGTCTCCCGAAGCGCTGACGATCGAAGGCCCTCCCGATGCGGCGCGGATTCAGTCCCTGTTGGCGACATCGGATCTGCTGCTGCTGCCCTATAATTTCGATGCACGGAGCGCCCGTTATATCCGTCTGTCGCTCCCGACCAAGGCGCCGGCCTACATGATATCCGCCACGCCGATTTTGGTGTATGCTCCGGCCGATGTGGCGACGGCACAGTATGCCGCGCGCGAGGGATGGGGATACGTAGTCCACACCAATGGTGAGGCGGCCGTGTCGTCGGCGCTGGCACGGTTGATGGATGATCCGTCCCTGCGTGAACGGTTGGGACGGCGGGCTCAGGCTGTGGCGCTGGCCAGGCACGATGCCGGAAAAGTGCGGAGAGAGTTTTGGGACACACTGGCCGCCGCGTCTACCCCCGGGACATGATTGTGGAATCCCCAGCCAGTGCCTGATCGGGATGGAATTCATGATGGTCCGTTTCAGGCCATTCATGGCGTCGAGAGCACAGAAAGACAGACTATGCGGAGGAGTCAGATGCCCCCAGTGACGAGCCAGACTGCCGGCGGGCCATCCGATGCCACAAAGAATGAGGATGTCCGGCACTACTGGGATCAGGAGGCCTGTGGGACCTACAAGTTTATCGTGGGACAGTTCCCCGAGTTGAGCCCCGAGTGGTTCGCCTCGGTGGAGCGTTACCGCTACGCCATGGAGCCGTTCATCCATACGATCGCTCAGTTTCCGGTGCATCGAGGCAAGATGCTACTGGAAGTCGGGGTGGGAGCCGGGACGGACCATTTGCAATGGGCTCGCGCCGGAGCGGTCTGTCATGGCGTGGATCTGACCCAGCGGGCGATCGATACCACGCGGGCGCATCTGGCCCTGCACGGATTGACGTCACAGTTACAGCGCATGGATGCGGAAGCGCTGCCCTTTGCCGACGCATATTTTGATGTGGTGTATTCCTGGGGCGTCATTCATCACTCCACCTCGCCGGAGCGTATCATTCGAGAAATACAGCGTGTGCTGAAGCCGGGCGGGGTTTTTGTCGGCATGTTGTACGCCCGGCATTCCCTCGTCGCCTTCAAGCTCTGGATCAAGCATGCGTTGCTGACGGGCAGGCCCTGGAGGACATGGGCCGATCTGATCGCGCATCACATGGAAAGTCCGGGGACTAAGGCGTATACCGTTCCCGAACTGAAAGCCCTCTGGTCGGGTTTTGCTTCGTGCGAGGTCACCCAGATTCTGACGCCCTACGACTACAGCTGGTTTCCTCAGTGGATGCGCCGTTGGTTTCCCGATCGATGGGGATGGTTCCTCGTCGTGAAGGCTCGAAAATAACAGGCCGGAGGAGAATCGATGAGGCGACGGAAGGTGTTGATGGCCACGGTGAACCAGTGGCACTCGCCCTTTCAGGTGGGAAGCCATCATCTGGCCAGAGGTTTTGTGCGGGCCGGATGGGATGTGGGGTTCGTGTCGGAGCCGATCTCCCCCTGGCATCTGCTCGGCGGGAATTCGACGGAGTTGAGGGAACGGTACCGTTCGTACAAAGCCGGAGGTCTGAGAGAGTATGGGGGACAGCTCTGGTCCTATGTTCCCGGCGCATGGGTGACTCCCCACAACAAGCCGCTGCTGAAACATAGACTGATCGCAAAAGGGTGGGCGGGCCTCAGCTGGCCGAACCTTGTCGATGTTCTAAGGCGTGAGGGATTCGCCGATGTGGACGTGCTGTACTGCGATAGTGTCGTCCACGAAGGGTGGCTGCAGCACGTTCGCGCGAACCGTTCCGTGTATCGGATTGCGGACGCCCTGACGGGCTTCAGCAAGACCACCCCTGCCGCGCTGGAGCGCGAACGTGCGCTGGCCCGATCAGTCGATCTCGTCGTCTATGCCGCGAGGAGTCTGGAGGCGTACGTCAAAGCCCTGCAGCCCAAATCCATGGCCTATCTTCCCAACGCCGTGAACTATGCACATTTTAACGGAGGGCCCTATCCCGTTCCGCCCGAATACGCGTCGATCGCCCGTCCGATTGTGCTCTATGTCGGCGCCATGGATGTCTGGTTCGATTACCGGTTAGTGGATGAAGCGGCGGCGCGCCTGCCGGATTTTTCTTTCGTGCTGATCGGGCCCGACGCGTTGGCGAAGCAGCGGTTACGCCGTCGACCGAATCTGCACCTGCTCGGCCGACGGGACTACGCCCAATTGCCGGGGTTCTTGCACCACGCCGATGTGGGGCTGATTCCGTTCGATGTTCTGCATCACGGAGAGTTGGTGCGGAGTATTCATCCGTTGAAGTTGTACGAGTACATGGCCTGTGGCTTACCGGTGGTGGCCGTTGAGTGGGAGGAATTGACCTGCCTCAAGAGTCCTGCGCAGTTGTGTCGCGGGACGGAAGAGTTCGTTCAGGCGATCGAGCGTGCGGTCTCGAACCGTCCTGATAGATCCGTGCTGCAGGCCTATGCCTCCGCGCACGATTGGGGCGCTCGTGTGACCGGCCTCCTTGAACAGTTGGGCATGCAGGCGGTCTAGCATAGTCGTTCGAGAAGGTGCAGGATGGAGTGGCTGTGAATGTCGTCGTCGTCAGCGATGTTGCCCATGTGAACGGCGGCAATGCGGCGGTGGCCCTTTCGAGTGCGGTCGGGCTGGCGCGGCATGGCCACCGGGTGACTCTGTTTACGGGATCGGGCCCGATCGATGCCTCCGTTGAATCGAGTCCTGTTGCGGTGGTGTGCACCGACCAGCATGCCATCGGCGAGGACCCCAGCCGGTCGCGGGCGATTGTGCAGGGCATCTGGAATACCAAGGCGGCCCGGGTGTTGGCTCAGACGCTGAGCGGCATGGATCTTACACGGACCGTCGTCCACTTCCATGGCTGGGACAAGGTGTTGTCTTCGAGTGTGATCCGCACGGCGTTGAACCTGGGTGCGAAGGTCGTCTGCACCTTCCATGACTATGGCTCGGTGTGTCCGAATGGCGGATTCTATAACCATCCTCAAGACGAGATTTGTCACCTCCAGCCGCTGTCGACTGCCTGCGTGCGTGAAGGTTGTGACCGGCGTGGATATGGGCACAAGCTCTGGCGGGTTGCTCGCAGCGCCGTGCAACAGCGATGGGGCGGGGTGCCGGGCGCCATCAAGCACGCCATCGTCGTGTCGGAATTCAGTCGGCGTGTGCTGGAACCGTTGTTGCCGCCGGGTGTCCGGATCCATCACGTGCGGAACATGATCGACGTGACGCAGGAGAGACCGGTTGTGCCTGAGGCGAAGGCCCCGTTCGTCATGGTGGGCCGGCTTTCAAGAGAAAAAGGACCGCACCTCCTTGCCTCGGTGGCACAGCGGACCGGGTGGACGGTCCGCTTCATCGGCCATGGGGAAAGTGCCTCGGAGATCCGGCGTCTCTCGCCCGCTTCCGTGCTGACCGGTTGGCTGTCTCGCGAGCTGGTCAAGCAGGAGTTGTCGGGCGCACGCGCGCTGATTTTTCCTTCCCTCTGGTACGAAACTGAAGGGCTGGTGGTGTTGGAGGCGGCCGCACTAGGCATCCCTGCCGTCGTTGCGGATACCTGTGCCGCGCGCGATCTCGTCATCGACGGGGAGACGGGCCTGCATTTCCGAGGCGGTGACGAGCACGCCCTCCAGGCGGCGATGGCGCAACTGCAGGATGATGCGGTCGTTCGACGCCTCGGGGAGGGTGCGTACCGGAATTATTGGAAACATCCACGTTCTTTGGAGAACCATGTGGCCGATCTTGAACAGGTCTATGCTCAGGTTCTGGGCAGTGAATAATCGCCCGGCCGGTAGCGACTCCCTGCCGCGGGATGCGGCGAGTGGGGCTCGTGCCGGCCTCACATGGGTCGATCTCATCGGCCTTGGACTCTGTGCGTTGCTTCTCCTTTCTCCTCTAGTCTTCAAGTATCGCCTCACCGATAGCATCATCGTTCATCCCTTCGCGCTGGTTTTGGCAGCGGCATGGTGCTGGGTTGGCTGGGTCAGCAGACGTACGTTTTCCTCGATCACGAGGGGCTGGTATGTCCCCGAATGGCAGGCTTGGAACGTGCCCGTGGTGTTGTTGGGATTATCGGTGGCAGGCCTCGCCGCCAGTCTCGCTGCGAACTCGTTGTGGCTGGGCTCATTGCAGAAAACGGGTTGGTTGCTCCTCGCGAAGTGGGTCTTATACATGGCGCCGCTTCCGCTCGCGGCTCTGTTAACACTGCGACATCCCGGGCAGGTTATTAAGCTCGTGAGCTATGTGGTGCCGCCGGTGGCGTTCGGTACGGTGCTCTATTCGGCGTTTAGATTCTGGCAGGCGATGGATGGCCGGTACTCCAACGTCTATGTGGATGGAGCCTCAACATTCTTCGCCATGGGGACGTTTGCCGAAGCGTGGTCGAGTGACGGCTTATCGGTCAGGGCGGATACGATGAGCCACACGGCCTATGGCATGTACCTGGCGTTCGTTCTGATGTTCAGCCTATGCCTGGCTCTTTTTTCAGGCTGGACCGGGCTTGTGAATCGCCGGTACGCGGTGGCCCAGGCCTGTGTGCTCGGCCCGCTCGCCATAAGTGGAATTCTCCTGAGCGGCTCTCGTACGAGTTTGCTGCTGCTGGTGTCGTCGCTCCTTGTCTTGCTGGTGCTGCTTTTTCTGAATCCCGGTCATCTCCTCACAGGACGGCGGCGTGCCTCGTTTGTCGGCATGTTCGTTCTAGTCCCGCTGACCGCAGTGCTGCTTCATGGCTCCTTTGATCTGGCGTTGCCGACCATCAATCGTTTCGGAGAAACGTTGGCCAGTCCGCTGGAGATTCAGCAGACCGCGTCCGGGACGATTGCCTCGGGTGTACGGGATGACGGTGAAATCAGGCAATCCGTCAAGAACGTTCAGACCCGCGTGTGGATTTGGGGGCAGACCATTCGATTTCTACTGCACCATCCCAGTGCTGTGTTGTCGGGG
>WBZP01004192.1_pt1 | contig 15150 bp, 6 predicted proteins | sample 5204301 | NCBI WGS metagenome assembly WBZP01 (sample SAMN12412401, study PRJNA552823) | activated sludge metagenome | isolation source: activated sludge from nitrification reactor of wastewater treatment plant... | place: USA: Pennsylvania | collected 2017
CCAGCCACACCCCGATGAGCAGAACATGCAGACAGCGCATCACAAAGCTCTCCTCCCAATTCCCCAACCAGACCCCTTTGCGACTCCTGTGCCAGCCCCAAACGTCACCCACTTGCCCAGTCTTCCTGTCGCCGTCTCGCACTCCTTCTGCCTTCCCAATCCGCCACTTCCAACCGCGATTGCGAAGTCCGGTTGGCGTACACCAGTGCGGCAGGAAGCTGGCGCGGTGACGCTTTGTGGGATACAGACCGCTTGCTTGGGCAGGAGATTTGCCTGTGATTCCGTACAGCTAGCCGGTGCCGTGTCCGTGGGCGCCCATGGGCGGAAGGGCGGGGCCCATGGGGGACCAAGAGTGGGCTCTAAAACTACATGTAACCGCACTTTGGCACCCAACCTTGGCTCCAAAACTACCCCCAGGGGTTCTTTGGCACCCAACCTTGGCTGCCAAAACTAGATGCCCAGCACTGAGCGCAGATAGCCGATGGAGGGATGTAGCTGGAGCTTGATCTCGGCGATCTTGGCATCGATTTGGTGAATATCGACCGCTGGATCGGTGGCAATCCCCAGCCGCTGGAGTCGATTCTTGGCCCCCGCTCCGGTCATGCCCATGCGCCGACCCAGCTCTGCCAAGGCGCCCCAGTCGTTGGCCGGCAGGACCTCACGCGCAAGGTGCAGGAAGATCAGGTGATCGATGCAGTCAGGAATCTCTTTCAACTTGTCGGGCCCCGGCACCGGCACCGGCTGCGGCGGATCGAGCATCAAGTTGGGATTGGACTTGGGCGTCGGCGTCTGGGCAGATGGCGCATCCTCGTCGTAGGCCATGCGGTCCATCTCCAGCACTGCCTCCCAGTTCTGCTCGACGGTCAGCCCAGGCTGGCGCAGCATCAGGTAGCGCCCGAGGAGGTTCTTCAGCTGCCGCGCATTGCCCGGCCAGCGATTCTGCGCCGCACACTCCATCAGCCGCTCCATTTCGTCGCTGGTCACGGGCCCATTCCCCCCCTGCTTGAGCAGCAGCATCGGCACCAGCGTCTGCACCAGCGCGCGCACATCGGCGGGCATCAGGTCGGGCACCACCAGCTTGGTCGCCTCCAGCCGGAACAGCAGATCGGCGCGGAACGTCTTCTCTTGGACCCGCCGCTCGAGGTTCTTGTTGGTCGCCGCGATGATCCGCACATCGACGTACTTCTCTGGGCCACTGTCCCCAACGCGGCGGAAAAGACCGCTCTCCAGCACCCGCAACAGCTTCGGCTGTACATCCAGCGGCAGCTCGCCAATCTCATCCAGGAACAGCGTCCCGCCATCGGCCACCTCGAACAGGCCCTTTTTGTCCGAGTCGGCGCTGGTAAACGACCCCTTCTTGTGACCAAACAGCTCACTCTCGATGATGCTCCCGGCCAGCGCCGCGCAGTTGACGGCAATAAACGGCCCCTTCGACCGCCCGCTGTTGCGATAAATGTCCCGGGCCAGGACATCCTTGCCGACGCCGGTATGTCCATACAGCAGCACCGTGCCTTCCGACGCCGCCACCTGCCGCGCCACCTGAAGGACCCGCCGTCGCTCCGGAGAGATCGCCAGGAACTGCCACGACTCCTCGGGGAGCCGCGAGGGACCACAGTTGTACTGCGACACCACCGTCTGTAGCCAGCGCTCCAGATCCAAGTTAAAGGTCGCCTGCTTCCACTGCACCATCACGAAGCCGTGGCGCTCGGGCAGCGGAACCTTGGTACACTTGCCCGCCGCTTTCGCCAGCTCGGCGTCGCTGCCACTGCCGATGGCGACACTGTCGATGTACTTGCCAAGCTGGTGGCGCACGTAGCGAATCAGATCGTCGGCGTTGGTGATTCCCTTGACTTTCGGCGGCCACAGCGTGCTCTGCCGCCTGACGAGAACATCCTGCCCGAGCAGGAGCTCGAAGTTGCCGTCCAGCTCGAACTCTTGCCAGGGCGGGAGCTTCAGAAACGTCCCATTGGTGCTTCCCAGATCCTTGACGAAGACGCGGCCTTGGTCGTCCTGGCGAAACTCGGCGTGCGTCCCCGAGACATGGTGCGAGCTGACATAGATCGGCGCGGTGGTCAGCGGATCAAACACCTCGCTGCTGCGCCCCGGGTCCAACGGCAGGATCATCGTTCCACTGCGCCCCGGGTCGCCATGGACGGCCACGCTGTCTTGCAAAGACCGCTTGATGACCAACCGCTCGCCCGTTCGCAGGTTCTGCTCTTGTCGCTGCTTGTTCTCGATGATGACGATAGGAGAGTGTGACATCGCTACGCTTCCTTGTTTTCCTGGTTTGGTCTTCGTCACTTGTGCTTGATTTCTCTGCCCACAATTTCAATGAAGCAAAGGTCGATTCCTCGTCAGAAGATCGATTGCAAATTCGGAAGCTCATCCCCAGCCCAATGCGGTGATTAGCTGGGTGTCCTTCATTGAACATAGCCAGCTGAGTCGGTGGCCTTGATGTGGGCAAAATTCGCCCATTTCATACGGCAAACTACCGACCTTGCTGCGCTTTTTGCCGTGTCATATCCGCCCGCCTGTGCGCCGGATCACGACAAAACAATCACGCCGCATACATACATACATAGCCCCCCGGCATTGTTGCATCCCCGACCAGAATTACTGAGCAAGCATTATGCCATCACCAGCGGACCATCCGTGTGTGCTCTGTGGATTAACAATCACACACTGTGGAGCGCTGTAATTATCAAACATTTTGGCATTGACATTGCATTGCGAGATGGCCAAACCGCTCGCTGCGGACAACCTCGAAAGAACCTATGGGGGCCTATCTCATGACGGCAATCGACAGCGCACTTCGCCACCAACAGCAGCAGAACTTTCCCTCGACGCACCAGCTGGCCCAGAGCGCCGCGAACCTGCGGTCCGGCGAGCGACTCGGACACATCCTCTGCGGTCGCTATCGGCTGGAACACCTGCTCGGCAAAGGCGCGATGGGTGAGGTCTACCGAGCGACGGACCTTTCCCGAAACGAGCCGTGCGCCGTCAAGCTGGTCTTGCCCGAGGCCTCGCTGCCTCTGCAAGCGGCGCAGCGCCTGGTGCAGGAAGCCAAGGTGATCTCACGGCTGTATCATCCCAACATCGTCCATGTCCGCGAGTTCGTCGAGGACCAGGACGGCACGTTCCTGCTGGTCATGGAGCTCTTGCACGGCGTCGATCTGCACAAAGTCCTGGGCAAGCAGGGCAAGCTGCCGCTGTGGCGCGCGCTGGAGATCATTCGCAGCGTCGGGGCGGCCCTCCAGTACGCGCACGAAATGGGCGTTATCCATCGCGACGTGAGCCCCGGCAACATCTTCCTGGCCCAGCAGTCCGAGTGGACCCACCAGCCCTATGAAATGATCAAGGTGCTGGACTTCGGCCTGGCCAAGCTGATGGCGGACTACCACGACCAGGGCGCATCAGGAGGACCAATTACCAAAGGAATCATCGTCGGAACCCCGGCCTACCTGCCCCCGGAAGCGGCGCAGTCGATGGAGGGTCGGCGCGATCCGCGCAGTGATCAGTGGTCGCTCGGGGTGGTGCTGTTTCGGATGCTCGCGGGCAGGCTGCCGTTCGATCAGAGCAGTCCGTATCAGCTCTACACCGCGATCTGCTATGAGCCGCCGCCGGAGCTGCGCGAGCTGGCGCCCAACCTGCCCGAGCACATCTATTCCACAGTGGAAACTGCGCTTTCCAAGTCGTGTGCGGATCGCTTTTCCAGTGTGAAAAACTTTCTGCGAGCGCTCGATGGACTGCCGGCTCTTACCGATGTCACGGCGCGGATGTCGGACCCGCGCTTGTCGGCGAAGACGCTGCCGCCGCCGGACTCGCACTTGCCGCAAATCGACTCGCACTTGCCGCAAGTCGACTCGCACTTGCCGCAAGTCGCGCTTTCCGAGCTGCCCCGGACCTTTGACCTGCGAGAAAAGACGATCCGAGGGGATGTGATAGCCTCCGCAGCGCTGTCGGCAGGCAGTGTCGGTCTGCCCGGCGTTACCCGGCTGCCACCCAGCCGTCGGAAGACCCGTACCGAGCCGCCGACCGGCGCACACCCGTCTACCGAGCGCTCGCCGCTGCTGCACCGACCTAGCCCTGTGCCGGCTGCCGATCCCAGCGCGTCCGAGCCACCGCCCCCCTCACCGTCAACGCCAATGGCCCACACCGATCGCAGCGCCGCGCCGGTCGGCTGGCTGGCCTCTTTCTTCACCGACTCGCAGCGCGCCTTCCGGCAAGGACTGTTGATGATGGGCGTCGGGATGGCGCTCACTCTGGGTACGGTCTGGGCCCTGGGACTGCAGAGCCCCCGCGCCCCGCGTGCGAGCACGACCGGCACCGCCGCGCGCTCTCTCCACGCTGCTGGAGTCGCCCGCGCCCCGATCCCGCCCCTTCGCCCCGCCAGCGCCCGCTAACCACGCCCCCAAGCCGTCGCCCACAGAATCCACTTTCCTTTCCCGGCTGACTGGCCCAGGTTTTGGTAGGACAGGTCTAGATCGGGAGGAGCCAGCCATGCCCGCGCGTTCGTTGCCGACACGTCGCATCCGACTTTCCCACGTAGGCTTCTATGCTATGGCCATGCTCACCAGCGGCTGCTGGGTCAGAAACGGCAGCTACTGTCAGCAAGACTCCGACTGCGAGAGCAACGTCTGTGCTGATTATCAGCCCATGGTCAAAGCCGGAACTTGCGCTTCCGCACTGACTGTATCTGGCATTCAATGTCAAGTAAAATTGACCTGTGAACTCAGCCGAGTCAATTCAGGGTTTGGTCGGAATATAGCCATCAATGACTATGGGAATTATCCCTCGGTCCTCGGCGCATACGATACCGGGATTTCTCTCTGTATTCCCAGAATGTTGCCCGGAAAGGGTTCGCTCATCAGCGTCGATCAAACCACTGGCCCTTCGGTTCCCCCAGGGCCGATCACCGGCCTGCCCAATCAGCCACAGCAGTGGCTGTCCAGCGACCCAAAGTCCAATCAGATCTTCTCGATCTCGACGAACCCACCTCCAGCTGGCTCGGCACATCCGCTGCCCGCCGGCAAGACCGGCTCGGCGGTGGCCGCGAGCCAAAGCTGGCTGGCAGTCAGCGACGGGGTGAATCAGCTGCTGTGGATCTGGAAGACCAAGGAGTACGCAGGCATCGGCACGATCCCGACCCCCAAACAGGGCACCGAGGATGGTTATGGTCGAGCCTTGTCGGTAAGTGCAAATTACATTGCCGTTGGTACACAATCCAGTCCAGTCCTATATTCAGTACAGGATGTCAGCACAATTACCAAGATCAATATTACACGACCTGCATATGTGACCAACGGCTTTGGATCCATGATCAGCGTCAGTGATATCGGTCTATTTGTATCTGAAAATACTGCGAATTCCTCTTCAGGAACTTCGGTGTGGTTTTATCCGCATGGCAGTGGCACTGCGCAGAAGCTGCCGGTGCCGACGCGCTTTCTCGGTCGAACCGCTGTGACTGGCTATGGCGCAGCGCTCGCGTCGCAGAACAATCGGGTGGTGATTGGGGTGCCGGGAAGTGCCGATGTGGTGGTGCTCGAAAAGAGCGGCGACGGCTGGAAAGAGCTGCCGGTGGTGCATGCCTCAGCGCCGGGGGCCAGCTCGCAGCTCGGTGCGGCGGTGGCGCTCGACGGGGACTGGCTGGCGGTGGGCGCGCCCGGGGAAGGCCGCATCTATGTATACCAGTGTCTGTAGTCTACCTACCAGCACCGATATCTAGACAGCGGATTAGGGCGAGGGCAGCGGTCGTTCCAGTTGTTGCTTTTGCAGCTTGCGCTGAAAGCCAAAGAGGATCGGCACGGTCACCAGCGCGGCCCCTGAGATGGCGAGGGAAGCAAACGACCACGGCGAGGTGCTGAGCTGACTGGGACAGGTGCGGCTCGACTCCAGCACCGGGTCCCCACAGCGCTGCAGACCATCGACGGCAAGCAGCGTCGCACCGACCGCCAGCGCAGCGACACCGACGCCGAGCAGACTCCACTTGGCCAGCGCCAGCCGTCGCTCTCGCACCGCCAGCGGATCGACGACGAGCTGATAGCGAAGCTGGGTCAGCGCGGCAGGCTGCGTCGTCTCCGGTGCGAGGGTCCGCGACTCGTCAATCGGCAGATAGCCGGGCTTGCGAATGCTAAGGTGCTGCACCCCGTCGAGGAGTGTCGTCCGCAGCGGTGTATTTCCGCGTGGCTGTTTGTGAACCTGAACGGTGGCGCCACTCGGCTCGCTGTCGATTCCGACCGAGATGACCTGCCGACCAAGCGCCTGGCTCATCACCTCTTTGGCCTTCTCTTGCAGCTTGGTTCGCAGCTCTGCATCGCGACAGCCGCTACACACCCAGTCGACGCTGGCGGCCAGCTGCTCTGCTCCCTGGTGATACACCGACAGGCGCCCTTGCCAGCTTGGGCCTTCCTGCGTCAGCTGCGCATCCAGCAGATAGCTCGCGCCGCTGTCACGCAGAGCCCGCCGACGGGCCTCTGCGGCTGCGGTCGTCTCTGTGGTTTCGCGCGGTGGCGTGAGGTAGGACTTGTCGGTCGGCGGCAGGACCACCAGGGCCGCTTCGAGCACGGGCGACAGCGAAGTCCGGGCCGGCAGCGAGCCGAGGAGCGCGACGGTGACACCGGTACTGACAATCGGGGGTCCAAAGTCGGTCAGGACGATGGTGCGCGGGGCCTGGCCGGGACGAAGCTCCTCGGGTTGGAAGGAATGCACCGCGCCGCCACCTTCGATGGCCATCACCACTTTCCCCGGGGGAACGACGATCCAGCCGTCGAGCGGCAGACTCCCGACCACGCGCCCGCCGATGCGCAGGGTCAGGCGCGCTTGGCTGAGCGTTTGATACACGACAAAGATGCGGATCGCGGACTGCTCGGTGGCACTGTGCAGGGCCGCAAGTCGCTGCGGACTGGCCTGGGACGGATCTTCGCTCTGGCGCTGATGATTGAGGTACAGACTTGCCGCCAGCCACTTCTGTCCGAGCCCGAGCGCGGCATCCCCCAGCTTGAGCAGCAGCTCCGCATCGTGGGTACGCAGGTACTCTTCCTCAAGAAGGCGCTGCGCCGTCGCATAGTCCTGCCGCTGCAGGGCAAGCACTCCCGGCGATGGAGCGGCTGAACGCGGCGCCGCCTCGGCAGGGAGTTCCATCGCGGCTTCCGTCCCCAGCAGGGCCAGAAACAGCAGCGTGAAGCGCGCCTTCGATCGGGGAAGCTTGCTTACTGCTTGCGGGGATCGCATCCGTTTGTCACCTCCGAGCCGCCGCGCCAGAGCTTGCCACTGATCATCTGGGCACCGGGCAGCAGAGTGATTCCCATCTCGATGCAGCGACCGTCGCGAAGTACTCCATACCGCACCGTGACCACGGATGGCCGCAGCGCTTCGTACAGAGTCGCCAGGCGCTGCTTGTGAGACTCTGCAAAGGAACCGGATCGGCTCCGCAGAAACAGCGCATTGAGCTTGCGGGTCGTCGGCTCCAGTAGCAGTGGCGTGCGGCCTCCGGACTGATACTCCGCAATGCTGATCTCTACGTCGAGGAGCTCTAGATCGTGACGCTCGCGCTCTGCCAGCGATGGTCGACGCCGCAGCTGACCAAGCAGCTGACGGGCCGCGCCGGGACTCTGGGTACGGAGTGCGATCCGGACCGCATCCACACTCTGGGAAAACGTCGGCGCAGCGGTAGGAATCGCGGTAGGAATCGGCGTAGGAATCACGGTAGGAATCGGCGTAGGAATCGCGGTAGGAATCCCGGCATCGTGCGCACTTGCTGCGATGGCAGCGGAGTCCGATCCTCGGCGCGCAGAGTCGGAAGCGGTCGCGGATGGTGCCGTCACAACCTTGGCTGCCGGCGTCAAGCCCAGATCTTCATGCAGCCGTCGCGCGAGCAGTCGCACCGCCAGCGCTTCGTCGTGTAGGAAGCGCTCCAGCACCAGGCGCAGCACCGGCAAGCGCTCTCTCCGAAACAGCTCCGCAGCGCAGCGAACCACTTCCTTGCGAACCACATCCGCAGGATCGTAGGCCAGCTGCATCAGATACCGCACCGCTTCTTTGGGCGACAGATAGCGGAGGGTCTGCACCGCTGCAAAGCGCAGCGCCAGATCGCGCGTCCGCAAGAGCGCGCTCAGCTGGGGTGGTTCCTCGACGCGGACCCCGAGCCGCCGCAGATCCATATACGCCAGCAAGACCTGACTGCCGCGCCCCTTGAGAAGCGCTTGCAAGACCGGCACCGCGCGCTTGTCTCCCGACTCCGCCAGGCGATGCGCCGCAAACGTCCGCACCGATTCAGCGGAGTCCCCAAGAGCCGTCACCAAGATCGGATGGCGACGCGGCAACACCTCCACCAGGAGCCGCCGCAGCTTCTCATCCGCAGACTGCATCACTTGCGCGATCGCCGGCTCGAACCGCTGATCGTGGAGCCGCAACAGAATCACCTGCGCGATCAGGCGGACCTGTACGTCTCCCGATCCAGACTCCGCCAGCTCCACCAATTTTTGGCGCAGCAGCGCCGGCACACTCGCTTGCGGATTGTCGATCGAGTCCAAGATCTCCACGATCGCGCGCTGACCCGCCACTCGCACATCGGTGTTCGCATCCTGAAGAGAGAGTCGCAGCGTATCAAGCTCCCGTTTCAAGCGACTCCGTCCAAGCACCCGCACCGCCGCCAAGCGAACCTCGTCCGAGGCATCGGTCAGCTGACTGCGCAGGAGCTCCGAGACGCCACGATCTTCCCTTTCAATCATCGCATCCAGACAGCGAACCTGATCGGCTGCGAGCGGACTCTGACAAAGCGCCACCAGCTCATCACTCACTGCCACCAGGCGCTTTTCCGTCGGAGGCAGAATCTGAAGCAGACTCCCTGCCGCCTGGTCACGGAGCAGAGCCGGAGCCGCCGTGTCACGAAGCAGAGAGCTGAGCTGCTGCACCGTATCCAGCTGCGGACACAGCGCGAGCGCCCCCAAAAAGTCACGCCGCTCGTCATCGCGGCGACTCTTCGCCAGTCCTTCCCGCACCAGCGCACACAGCTCGGCATCCCCCGGACGCGCAATAAGAAGCATCTGTGACGCTTCATATTTGCGCGGTGAGTCTGGACTCGCCAGCTGCTCTAGCGACTTGTGCGCCGCCGTGTCTCCGAAGCGCGCCAGCAGTCCCCGCACTTGCAAGGAAGACCCCGGCGACAGTCCATCTTGTCCGCGCAGCCAGCGCAGCAGCTCATCCTGCTCGCGATCCCCCAGCACCCGCAGCGTCCGCTCCAGGTTCGGCAGACTGTCTTCCACCCGCGACAGCGGCGAGCGCAGCGCCATCCACGGCGGCGGCTGTAGCTCCCGCGTCTGCTCATCCGCGCTCCAAAACAGCTGCAGCGCCGCATCCAGCGCCAGGCCGGGCCGCTCTTGCGGATAGCAGCGCAGATAGCTTCCTAACGTGCGGGAACCACTCGGATCGCGCAGCCGCAAGAGCGAGCTTGCCAGCAGCAGCTGCAGGCGACTGGTCTGGTTGTTGTGGACCCACTCACAGCTCTGCTTTTCGGACGATGGCAGCGACGACAACTGCTGACGCAGCAGGGGCCGGGCAGAGTAGTCCTGTAGCACGCCCAGCGCCACCACCGCCGCTTGCCACACCGCACTCCCAATCGGCTCGGTGACCACGAGCTTGCGCAGACTCTCGGCCACATCGGACTCGCGCGCCCGACTGAGCTGCTGAATCGCACTGTGTTTCTGCACCGCAGAGCCGGTCTGTACCTGCAGGGTCAGGTGCTGAAGTGCTGCCGTCCGCGCCGCCACAAACTCTGGATACGGATCGCGCTCTTTCGGAGGCCGCACAAACAGCGCCGTGATCGCCACTCCCGTCGCCACCGTTGACAGTCCGACTCCGACCAGTCCGCGCCGCCGCTTCTGCGGAGTCCGTCGTAGCTGCTGCAGCCGCTGACAGACCACCGCCATCTCGGGCCGGTCTTCGGCCTTGGCTTGCAGCATGTCGGCGACCAGCTGATCGAGCGCGGGAGGAACGCTGCTCTGTCTGCTCGACACCCTCGGCGCAGGCTCACCCACCACCCGAAACGACGAGGTCTGCCCAAACGGCGGATTCCCGGTCAGCAGCTGAAAAAACACCGCCCCCGCCGCGAAGACATCGGCCTTGCCCTTGACCTCTGCCGCGTCTCCATACTGCTCGGGCGCCATATACATCGGCGTACCCAGCATCTGTCCAAACCCGGTCTGATCCCCCGCAGTCCGCGCCTCCTCCATCCCCCCGCGCCCACTCAGCTTGGCAATCCCAAAGTCGAGGATCTTGACCCGCAGCGCGCCAGGCAGCAGTGGATCGTCCAGCAACATCACATTGGCCGGCTTGATGTCTCGGTGGACGATTTCCTTTTGGTGGGCAGCGGCGATGGCTTGGGTCAGCTGATCCATCAGCTCGATCGCCAGCTCGACGGGGAGGCCGCGTGGATTGCGTGATAAAAGCGCCTCGAGCGTCCGCCCGCGCAGGTACTCCATCACGATGTACAGAGAGCCATCGTCGCGCTGACCGAAGTCAAAGATCGAGACAATCCCGGGATGCTCGACGATGTTGACGGCCTTGGCCTCGTCGAGAAAGCGGCGGGAATACTCGCGATTGGAGGTGAAGTGCGGGTGCAGCACTTTGACCGCCGCGCGATAGCCGATGATGGTGTGGGTGGCCTCGTAGACCGTGCCCATTCCGCCCTCGCCGAGCCGCCGCAGCAGCCGAAAGCTGCCAAACAGCTGACCTATCAAGGGATCACTGCTCGACGGTGAATCACCTGGCGAGGACAGCGCATCTCGGATCGAGAGGGCCGGGAGACTCGGCTGGCTCTGCGAGCTGGACAGACTCGGCAGACTCGGCTGGCTTTGCGAGCTGGACAGCGAGCTGGTCGATTCCGACAGGATGGAGCGGAGTCGATCATGGACCTGAAGCAGCGTCGGACGCACCCGGGGATCGTGCGCCAGCATCTCGGTGAGCAGCGCAAACAGCGGAGTCGGAATGCCCCCCGACGACACCTGCGTCTTTTGGGGGTCCCCACGCAGGCCAAACAGCCATCGTAAGATCATCGCCAAGGAATAGACATCCGCCGTCCGGCTCGTCGCTGCAAAGCCTTGCGGAGCGCTGCGAATCTCGGGCGCCAGAAAGTCCTGCGCCTCGGCTGCAAAGCTCGCCACCGGCGGTTGCAGAATCGCCGCCAGCCCCAGTCCGCACAGCACGAGTTGTGGCTCCCGAGCAACCCGCGCCGACATCAGCACCTGACTGGGCCGCAGCGCCAGGTGACTGATTCCGCTCTGCTGGGCACGCAGCAGAATCCCCAGGACCGTGCGCGCAGTCGACATCGCCGCCCCGAATCCCAGTCGCCCCACCTGCGCCGACAGCGGTCGCCCCGGCGCCTGCTCGGACACCCAGTACAGCGAGTCCCCGTGTCGTCCAGCCGCCAGCAGCGACACCATGCCGGGAATCTGTAGCTTGTGCTGAACCTCCAGGTGGGCCTGTAGCGCGGACAGAAGCTGCACCGCTGGGCGGGCCCATGGGGAGCGCAGCAGCTGGACCACCACCCGCTTGCCGGTCTTGCGATGGTCGGCGACATAGACCGGGCCATACGTTCCCTCGGCGAGGATGGTGAGATTTTCTAGCCCCGGAAGGCCTCTTTTTTGCCCTGGTTCCACTTCTTCGCCCTGCGCTGTGCCCGGTGTTAGGCCCAAGGGCTGCGGCCACACAGCAAGCCCGGGCTCTCAGCTTATCACGCGCCGTGCCAAGGGTGACGGGGTTCTGCGCGAAGGCCGCGCTTTGTGGCACGCACTGTGCATCAGACCGCCGATGTGCTCACTTTCCCAGCCCTTCCTGCTCAGCTCTCTCGGAGGTTTCCCATGTCGTGTTCGCGTTTGCCAACCGCGCTTGCCAACCGGGTTTGGACCTGCATCCAGGCTTTCTGTTTCCTGCTCCTTGCCTCCTGCGGCACCGCCCCTGAAGAGGTCTTGATCTATCAGGCGTACGCGGGACCCACCGGCGCAGCCATCGTGCTCTCTGCCACCGATCCCAGCGTGGCAGAGTTTGCCGGAACCACGCTGGACATTCCTCCCGGCGCCTTCCCAGAGCCTGTCTCTGTTGAGTTTTACCGTGTGCCGAACCGGGATGCTCCGGGCGCCCGAGCCACCGGTGCGGCCCTGCGAATTGTCGCCAAGCGGGCTGTGGATGATGAGCCCGCGCCGCAGGGATTCGTGCAGGAGGGAACTCCGCTGCCGGCGGAAGCGATCCTCCACTTGACGATTCCACTTCCGAACGAGCCGCCGCAGAGTGGCGACCGCAACCTGATGGCCATCGAGTGGGAGTCCGGCGAGCGCTTCTATACCGGCGGCTGGACCGTGACTCCCAGCGAACCCGGAGGCCGCGCGCAGCTGCGGATCGAGAGTCCCAAGCTCGGCGTGTTCTTCCCCGTGATCTATACCGCCGGACCGCTTATGCCCGAGCCGCTGATTACCCCGGTGGATCTCCTGTTTGTGGTCGACAACTCCCGATCTATGGGCAAGTTCCAGCGCCTGCTCTTTTCCCACAATGGCATGAAGGGTGGCGGCACAAACTCTCTGCCTTGGCAATTGATGAATAAGACCTTCTCTTATAAATGTCGCGACAAGATGAGCAAGGCACTCTGGAATACGCATATGGCTGTAGTCTCCAGCGATCTTGGCGTAATGCCCAAGCTTCCGATTGCCGCAGGAACCGACTGGCCCAGTCCGCTGCCGGCTCCGTTTGCAATGGGCCGATGTGGTCCTCGCGGCATGAACCCCGACGGTGATCAAGGAGCACTCCAGACCACTTCCTGCTTCGCCCGCGCCATGGTCGATCCAACCATCGTCTCCGCAATATGTCCCGATTTCTGTGAAAACGACAAGAAGTTCCCAGTCCTGGAAAAGAATCTACCGTACGTGAGAAAGTGGTCAGAGTTTGACTCAGTAGCAATGAGTACTACGCACCAGCCAAAGTTTATGGATGACTATCAATCAGAAGACGCCATTCACTGTCGATCGGTGTTGGGTGAAAAGGGCTGTGGGATTGAAATGCCACTGGCCAGTGCCGTCCGCGCAATTGGCAATCAGACAGCGACCCCGACGGGATATCTACGTGACCCGGCGACTTCACTGCTGGTGGTGGTCGTGGTCACCAATGAGGATGACTGCTCCATCGATCCATCCCGCCGCAAAGACGCGTATCCAACTAGCTCCAAATATCCGCTGAATGCCTCTGGACTGCGCGAAAATTGCAATATGATCAGCTCGCCAGAGTGCTTCAACATTGAATATCGATGCTTTGCACTTGACAACGAGTGCGCTGGCATTGTCGATACCGCAGGCGCCAAGATGAACTGTAAAATAAAGTCGCCCAATCCGAGTCCTTACCTGACGCCTGTCGAGTCGCTGGTTCAGCAAATGGCTCAGTACAAAGATCCGCTCGGTGTGACGCAATATCGCAAAATGGGCTTTCTCCTCCTCGCGCCGAATAGCGATAACTTCGAGGTTGAATATCTCGATGATGGCTCGGGCATGCCGCCGAAAAAGACGCCGTATCTCAACCTCAAGCCACGCAAGATCTCGCCAGCAGAATATCTGGTGACACCGCAGCTCCGCTATACCAAGCTCGAGCGGCTCAAGAATGACGCGATGAACCCGTTTGCCGATATAAATCTAAGCTCCGCGGTCAAGTTCGTCGTTCTGCAAGACATCGAGAAGCTGATCAAAATGGACGGCTCGTTAGACAGTACCGCCCTGTCCAAGCTCGCTACTTCGTTTCAAACCCAAATTGCGCCGTATGTCTCATTGACCAAAAAGGGCACGGACAGCGGCTTCACGGAACCACCATGTCTGTAAATGGACATGTCCTCGCTATGTAGAATAGCGAATCAACCGGGGGGAAATCATGTGTGCCTTCAAAAGAACGACTGGTAATCACCCACAGAACCACCTGCGCACCCTGCTGGCCACGCTCGCCCTGCCGGCCCTGCTCTGGACCGGCTGCAGCGGCGGCATCCACGACGTGGCGGGCAGTCCCAGCAGCGCCAGCAGCGACCTGCTCGTCGAGCGACCCAAAGAGCTGCGGCCTGAAGCCGGCCATGTGCAGCCTCCAGCGGGCGGAACGACGGTGGTGAGTCGCGACAGCAGCGTGGCGGTCGTGTCCGAGCCGGTCCTGTCGCAGCTGCTGATGGTGGATCTGAAAACCAAGGCGGTGACGAAGCGGATTGAGCTGCGCCCTGGCGACAATCCGGGTCGCTGCGTCGAGGGAGCCATCGCTGGAGAGTTCTTCTGCGTCCTGCGCACCGGCAGCGCCGTCGTGCGGGTCCGGGCCCAGCAAGCGTCGTGGGTGCCGCTGCAGCGAGCGTTTGTCTGTGCCGAGCCGCGCGGCATCGCGTTTGCTCAGACCGACCAGACGCTGCGAGTGGCCTGCGACGGGGGCGAGCTGGTCACGATGCAGACCCAGCGCGGCGCCCTGCAGGTCACGAGGAGCCAGCAGCTCGAAGCCGGACTCGACGATGTGCTGCTCATGACCGGCGCTGCGCCCGAGAGTGAGATCTGGGTCAGCCGCAAGCGCCGTGCCAAGATCTTCCGTCTGAGCCGAACCAGCGGCGAGCTGCTCGGGACCACCGAGCCACCGAGCGACTCGCGAGCGGCTGCCACCACCGCTGCCCGCTTGCTCCGCGACCCCAGCACCGGAGGAGCGTTCCTGCTCCACGAGGTCGGCTCGCTGCTGCCGCTCCTGTCCTGGGGCGGGGGCTGTGTCAACTGTGATCCGTCGCTGCGCGCCATGGACCTCAAGGGCAACCTGTCGCCGAGTCCGCTGAAGCTGGTCGGAGCAAGCCCGCGCGGCGGCAACGAGAGACTGTCCGTTCCGCTTGACATGGCGATCCGAGGAGACTCCGTGGCGGTGGTGGCCGCCGGCAACCGTCCGCTGAGTGGCGGCAGCGACGGTCGATCTACCGTCTGGCTGGGCGATCGAAGCAAGCTGACAACCCCGATCTCACTCCCGCGCGAGGCAATGGCCATTGCGGTTGCAGCAACGAAAGACCGCTTTGTGGTGCAGACCATCGGCCGCTCGTCGCTGTGGCTGGTATCCGACTCGCAGCCGAGCGAGGAGATCGTGCTCGACCCGCGTCCGCAGAGCATTCGGGGCGTG
>WBZP01003796.1_pt2 | contig 15148 bp, 13 predicted proteins | sample 5204301 | NCBI WGS metagenome assembly WBZP01 (sample SAMN12412401, study PRJNA552823) | activated sludge metagenome | isolation source: activated sludge from nitrification reactor of wastewater treatment plant... | place: USA: Pennsylvania | collected 2017
ACGGCCGCGAGACGTACAGCGCGTTCCAGCAGTCGCGCAACGCCAACCCGGCGCCGGACCCGACGTGGACGGACCCGAACCGCAACTGGTCGATCGCCCACGACGAGAAGGTCAACACGTTCACGGCCTACCTGAACCTGGCGAAGGCGATCGACAAGACGGACCTGCGCGCCAGCTACGACCTCATGGACTCGGATCAGTCGTACGCCCACGGCGGCCCCCGCATCGCCTCGCTGACGGCGGCGAAGCAGTTCGTGGCGTTCCCCAACGTGACGGACAAGTGGCAGCGCGCCACGATCGACCTCACGTACTCCGTCTCGAAGAAGCTGGGGATCGGCGCGTCCTACTGGTACGAGAAGTTCGACGTCCAGGACTTCGCGACGATCAACTCCGCGGGCCCGCAGACCCTGCCCCGGAGCGACCTGGGCGCCCAGACGGACAACGCCCGGATCGACTGGCTCGGCAGCATCACGACCGGCTACGCCGTCCGGCCGTACAAGGGACAGACCGTATTCCTCCGGCTCTTCTACTTCTTCTAGGTCGACGAGCCGTCGGGCCACGGCCCGCGCCCTCCGGGGCGCGGGCCGTTTCGTTTCTGCGCCCCCATCGGCTGGCCTGGCGGTCCCGGGCGGAACCGTCCGAGCGCCCGGCCGGGTGCTTTTGCAGCGAATGGCGCCCTGCAAATGAATGCAAACAAACGGGTTGAGCAAATGATCTAGTGCTCCTCAGATCCCTGAAGCATCTGATCTATTAATTTCGACCAAAGCGACCAAGTAATCTAGCGGCCGTGAAAAACGTTCGAGGAACGGCTCAGCCCGAACCACCGGCCGGGACGGAGTTCCTGGCCCGCTCCGACGTCTCGAAGATGCTCGGCGTGTCGCCCAACACGGTGACCCGCTGGGCCCGCGAGGGCCGCCTGCCGTGTCACGTGACGCTCGGCGGGCACCATCGCTTCGAACGGGCGCTGGTGGAGCAGCTCCGCCGCGACCTCTATCGCGCATCGACTTCCTCATCCTTCGCACCCGTGAGCCGCACGCCACAGGAGGACTGAATGGGTATCAGAAGCTGGACCGTGCCGGCTGCCGTCGGGCTGGCGCTTTTGCTGGGCGTCGCCGGCGTCGGGGGAGCGCAGACGAGCGCCGCCCCTGCCGCCGCCACCCAGCCGGCCGCCGCGGCCGAGTTCGCGGGAATGGACACCTGCGTCCAGTGCCACGAGGATCAGGTGAAGGCGTTCAAGACGACTCCCCACGCGGCGAGCACCCTCGGCTGCGAGGGCTGCCACGGTCCCGGCAAGGCGCACGCGGAGGCGGGCGGAGACAAGACGAAGATCAAGGTCTTCGCCACTCTCAGCGCCCGCGCCTCGTCCGACACCTGCATGGAGTGCCACAACAAGGCCGGCCAGAAGCACTGGATGGGCTCCTCGCACGACAGCCGCCAGATCGCCTGCACCGCCTGCCACTCGGTGCACCCGAAGCCGGGCGCCGCCGTCGAGAAGGCGATGCTCAAGCTGCCGCAGATGAAGCTCTGCACGAGCTGCCACCTGCAGAAGAAGGCCCAGCTCATCCGCCCGGGCCACATGCCCCTCCGCGAGGGCAAGCTCCAGTGCACGAGCTGCCACAACCCGCACGGCACGCCGAACGACAAGATGCTGCTCCAGACCTCGGTCAACCAGAACTGCTACAGCTGCCACGCGGAGAAACGCGGACCCTTCCTCTGGGAGCACGCTCCCGTCCGCGAGAACTGCCTCAACTGCCACGACGCGCACGGCTCGATCAACGAGAAGATGCTCAAGGTGAAGCAGCCGCTGCTGTGCCAGCAGTGCCACCAGACCTCCTCGCACCCCGGCCCGGCGTACCCCGCGCAGTCGCGCTACGCCTTCAACCAGGGCTGCATGCACTGCCACCCGACGATCCACGGGTCGGTCCACCCGTCCGGCAACCGGTTCTTCAGGTAAGGCGAGGAGAACGACCATGACCATGAAGAACTCCGCTCGCCTCACGGCGCTCGCCGCCGTGCTCACCTTCGCCGCCGCCCTTCCGGCCCGCGCCCAGTGGGGCCCGGAAGAGGAGAAGAACTGCTTCACGAAGGGGATGAAGGGCACCATCACCGTCGCCGGGCAGGCGAACAGCGCCCAGGGCGACTCGTCGAAGCTCGAGCAGTACGAGGAGATCCCGAAGGGCTTCCTCGTCCCCTGCGCCGCCTACGGCTGGGAGAACGACACGTACTCGTTCGACTTCAAGGGCATCGACGTCGGCTACGACGACATGTTCCTCGGCGCCGCCTTCGGCAAGAAGGGCGGCTTCCAGCTCGGCGTCGCCTGGGACCAGAACCCGAACTGGCAGTCGAACACCGCGCGCAGCCCGTTCACCTACAGCGCGCGCGGCGACACGGGCTACTTCGCGGCGCCCGACGACATGCAGCTCGCGCTGCAGAACGTCTACACGCCGTGGGTGACCCCGACCGCGACGAACCCCGCGGGCGTCGGCTCCGCGCCGGGCAACCCGACCGTCAAGAACTTCTACGCCGTCGGCGACTACGTCAACGAGAACCTGACGCCGTTCGACCTGCGCTACGTCCGCAAGACCGGCAAGGCCTCGATCGAGGTCCCGGTGGGCAAGGCGCTGACGTTCAACGCCGGCTACTCGCGCGAGACCCGGAGCGGCAACAAGAACACGACCTTCTACGGCGGGCCGGACTACGAGGTCGCCTCGCCCATCGAGTACACGACCGACAACTTCCGCTTCGGGGGCGAGCTCGCCCGGGGCCGTTTCTTCGTCGCGGTGAACGCGGACTTCAGCGAGTTCACGAACGAGTTCAAGTACGTCGAGGTCGAGAACCCGGAGCGGCTCGCGCTCAAGAACCCGGGCTTCCCGACGGCCCGCACGGTGTACAACGACGCGACGCTCTTCCGGCTCTGGATGCCGCCCGACAACAAGGCCTATCAGGTCGACGGCACGGCCGGCGTGACGCTGCCCGCGCACCACAAGGTCACGGCTTCGCTGTCTTCCGGCCAGATGAAGATGGACACGGCGCTGCGCGAGATCTCGACCAACGCCGACCTGGGGCTCCAGCCGGTCAACGCGAACTTCACCATCACCCCGCCCTACGCGAACGTCGAGGCGAAGATGGACACGTTCATGGGCAACCTCCGCTTCACCGGCGACCCCGTGGCGTGGCTCGGCTACCTCGTGACCTGGCGGAAGTTCGAGCTGAAGGACAAGACCGAGGACTACCACTTCACGAGCTCGGTCCGTGGCGACGTGGGCGCCTCGTACAGCGCGGCCGGCTTCACTCGCGAGCACGAGGGCTGGAGCATCGAGTCGCTGCGCGGCGAGGTCCACGTGACCCCGGTCCGGGGTCTGCGCTTCGGCGCAAGCTACGGCCAGGACGAGCGCAAGTACGACGTTCGCGAGTACGCCGACGTCAAGGACGACGTCTTCCAGATCACGGGCGACCTCTCGAGCGGCCTCTTCCAGGTCCACGCGGCCTGGACGGCCCTCGACCGCAAGCCCGGCGACGGGAACGACGAGGCGATCCAGCCGACGTGGCAGGGCGCGACCCAGACGGACATCGTCGAGCGCACGCGTCACAGCCTGAGCGGCCTCGTGACGTTCACTCCGACGCAGAAGCTGGCGGTCAGCGTCAACGGCGCGAAGACCTCGAACGAGTTCGCGGAGTCGGTCACCGGGCTCCTCGACCAGTCGTTCGACACCGTCGGCGTCGACCTGAGCTACACCCCGAACGAGCGCGTGAGCCTCATGGCCGGGTACGTGTACGAGAAGTACTTCTTCGACATGGCCGCCGCTTACATCCCGCGCGGGGCGAGCCCGCCGTACGACCCGGCGAACCTGTGGGGCAACGCGACGACGGACAAGGTCGACACGTTCCGCGCGGGGCTCGACTGGGCGCTGGTGCCGGAGAAGCTCGACTTCGCCGCCACGTTCGACTACACGAAGCCGCGCAGCGACTCCCTGTACGACTTCGCCCAGGCCGGTTCGCCGATCGGCGGCCTGAACGAGGCCAACGGCGTCTTCCCGGCCAACGTGCCGCCCCTCGCCGGGTTCACCGCGTTCACGTTCGACCGCTTCCCGACGGTCGTCAAGAAGTTCACGATGGCGAAGCTCCGCCTCGCCTACCACGTCAACAAGAACTTCACGGCCAGCGTTCTCTACTGGAAGCAGAAGTACGACAACACGGACTGGCAGACGGATCTGCTGACGCCGTACATGGGCCGCGTGGACCCGGGGTCGAACCGCTGGTTCTTCCTCGGCGCGCGCATCCCGAGCTACGACGCCGACATCTTCCGCGTCGGCCTCACGTACACGTTCTAGACCGGGCTCTGGGGAACGGCCCGCGCCACGTCGCGCGGGCCGTTCTCTTTTTTGGGGCCGCGGCAGGCGGTGCGCTCTGCCCGAGAGGTGATCGGCGAGGCGGTGGGAGAGTTGGGCGGGATCCCGCCAAAGGCCTGAACGACCGAGCGTTGTACCGGACGCCCGGGCTGGCCGAGGACCGCAGGGTCTATGGAAGTTGAACCATCTGATCCATTTATCCGTCCCAAACGCACCAAGTAACCTTGGCTCCCGTGAAGAACATACTCGAGGCGCCCACTTCCGAGGCGGTCGGGACGCAGTTCCTGACCCGGTCTGAGGTTTCGAAGCTGCTCGGCGTGTCGCCGAACACCGTGACGCGCTGGGCGCGCGAGGGCCGGCTGCCCTGCCAGGTCACTCTCGGCGGGCACCACCGGTTCGATCGCGAGCTCGTGGAGCAGCTGCGCAAGAGCCTCTACCGGGCCGGCAGCCGACTCGACTAGCCCCGCCGCGGCGCCGTATCACCACGGGACGTCCCGCTCGTCCGCTCGGCGCGCCGTCCGCGCGCGTCGCCACGATGGGCCGGGCGTGTTCCGGCGCTTGAGGCTCGCGCGGGTCCCGCCACGGCGAGCCGCCGTTCGTGCGGCCCTCCGAAAGGGCTTGACGGCCGCCCTTCCGGAGGCGCACCGTCACGGCAGAAGGAGCGGGACGGTCCATGGCGAAGCGGAGCGCGCGAGCCGCACGGACCCATCGGGCCGCGAGCTGCGGCCGGCGAGCGAGGAGCGCGCGGTCGAGCGCGCGGGCCGAAAGGCGCGTCGTCGAGGCCCCGGAGCGCCACGATCCCTCGCCGACGGCGGTGGCGGTCGCCGCCCTCCGCACGGGCGTCGTGCCGAACGCCGTGCCCGCGCGGTCCGCTGACCGCGCGCTGCCCGGCGAGGGCCGCAAGCTCCTCGTCGGCGATCCCGACGACGACAGCCTCCGCAACGGGTACGTCGGAGAGGAGACGCCCGGGGGCAGCACGCCGACCCCCGACCAGAGCGACGTCGACGAGATCGGCCTCGCGTACGGCATCAAGGAAGAGGACAGCGGCGAGCTCAGGATGAGCGCCGAGGTCCTCGACCGGCGGGACCGGCGTCGCCGAGGCGTCGCCCCCACGCGCCGTCGCGCCTGAGCGGCGCTCCGCCCGTCGTCGGCCGCCCCGCGATCGCGCCCCGCCGTGGACGCCGGGCCGTTCCCGTACGAGAATCCCCACGCGATGACCGACTGGCTCCGCCCCGCTCTCGATCTCGCCGTCTCCGCCGCGCGCGACGCCGGCGACCTCCTGCGCGCCGACCTCCACCGGTCCGCGGGGCCGCGGGGCGGCGGAGACAAGGCGGACGCCGACACCGAGGCCGAGCGGCTCATCCGGGCCCGGCTCCTCGCCGCCTTTCCCGGGTGGGGCTACCTCGGCGAGGAGACGGGCCGCGCCGAGGGCGAGCCGGGGCGTCCCCGGTGGCTGGTCGACCCGAACGACGGCACGCGCGACTACCTGAAGGGGCGGCGGGGCAGCGCCGTCTCGATCGCGCTGCTCGTCGACCGGCAGCCGCGGCTCGGCGTCGTGTTCGCCTTCGCCTATCCCGACCACCGGGGCGACCTCTTCGCCTGGGCCGAGGGCTGCGGCCCGGTCTCGCGCAACGGCCAGCCGCTCGACCCGCGCCTGCCGGCGGACCTGGACGCGGGCGACGTGGTGCTCGTCTCGAGCGCGGGCGACCGCGACTCCGAGGGCAACCTGCGGTGCGTCGCGCCGGCCCGCTTCCGCACGGTGCCGAGCATCGCTCACCGCCTCGCGCTCGTCGCGGCGGGCGAGGCGGCCGCGGCCGTGTCGCTCAACTGGCCCGGCGCGTGGGACTACGGCGCGGGCCACGCGCTCCTGCGCGGGGCCGGCGCGACGCTCGTCGACGAGGCGGGCCGCGAGATCGCCTACGCCGAGGACGGGACGAGCAAGTGCCTGCGCGCGTTCGGCGGCCGGCGCGAGGCGGTGGTCGCCCTCGCCCGGCGCCCGTGGGCGGAGCTCGGAGCCGGCCTGCGCGCCCGCTCGAGCGGCGCGCTGCCCGTCCGGCTGCGCCCCGGCGAGCTGACCGCCGACGCCGGGCGCCTCGCGCGGGCGCAGGGGTGCCTCCTCGGCCAGCTGGCGGGAGACAACCTCGGCGCGCTCGTCGAGTTCCGCGGCGCCGGGACGATCGCCGCGGAGTTCTCCGACGGCGGGCCCCGGCAGCTGGTGGACGGAGGGCACTGGGACCTCGTGGCCGGACAGGCCACCGACGACAGCGAGATGGCGCTGGCGCTCGCGCGGTCGATCGTGGCGCGCGGCGGCTACTCGCCGGAGGCCGCGCTCGCGGCCTACCAGGCCTGGCTGCGCTCGGGGGCGTTCGACGTCGGCGCGACCGTCGGCGCGGCGCTTTCCGGGCTGCCGCGCCCCGACAGCCAGGCGAACGGCGCTCTCATGCGCGCGAGCCCGCTCGGGGTGCTGGCCCACGCCACGAGCGCCGTCGAGGCGGCCGCGATCGCGCGGGAGGACGCGGCGCTCACCCACGTCCACCCGGCCTGCGGCGACGCGAGCGCCGCGTTCGTCGTCGCCGTGGCGCACGCCGTGCGCGAAGGCGACGGGCCCGAGGCGGCCTTCCGGGCCGCGCGGGACTGGGCGGCCGGGCACCGCGCGCACCCCCTCGTCCTCGAGGCCCTCGACGACGCGCGAGAGGCCGCGCCCGTCTGCGACGGCGCTCAGTCGGGGTGGGTGCGGATCGCGCTGCAGAACGCCTTCCACGAGCTGCTGCACGCGGCGTCGGTCGAGGAGGGCGTCGTGCGCACCGTGCGGCGCGGGGGAGACACCGACACGAACGCGGCGATCGCGGGGGCGCTGCTCGGCGCCGTCCACGGGCGGGAGGGCGTACCCCCGCAGTGGCGGTCGATGGTGCTGAGCTGCCGTCCGCTCGGCCCGCGGTCGCGGCGGCCTCGCCCGCCCGAGTACTGGCCGGTCGACGTGCTCGAGATCGCCGAGCGGCTGCTGCTCGCTGGCGAGCGCTAGGAGCCGCGGGCCACTCGGTGCGCCCGCGGGAGGCGTCGTTCAGGGGGCCCCGGCCCCGGGGAGGAAACGGATGAGGCGAGCGACGATGGTGGCGGCCGTGTTCGCGGCGGGAGTCGGCGTGGGGGCGGCGATCGGCGCGGCGCGGGTGAAGGCGGCGCCCGCGCGGCGGTACGTCAACCTGCCCGGCCGGGCGGTGTCCGCGCCGTTCAGCGACGCCGTGCAGGTGGGCGACACCGTCTACCTGGCCGGGCGGATCGGCTTCAAGCCGGGCACGCGCGAGATCCCCGCCACGGCCGAGGAGGAGGCGAAGAACGTCCTCGACCAGTACAAGGCCGTCCTCGCCGAGGCCGGCATGACGATGGACGACCTCGTCTCCGTCCAGGTCTTCTGCTCGGACGTGAAGCTGTTCGACACCTGGAACAAGGTCTACCCGACGTACTTCGGCAAGGACCTTCCGGCCCGCGCGTTCCTCGGCTCGGGGCCGCTGCTCTTCGGGGCCCGCTTCGAGATGCAGGGGATCGCGGTGAAGCGCTAGCGCTAGACCTCGGGCGCGGGCATGCCGTAGGCGCCCCACTCCTCGCGGGCGGGGCCGTAGACCCCCGGCACCTTCAGGCCGGCCTGGCGCATGAGGACCGTCATCTGGCCCCGGTGGTGGGCCTGGTGGCACACGAGGGCCATGAGCGTCGCCCCGCGCGGCCACTTCTCTCCGTACATGTCGTCCGTCGTCTCGAGGGCGGCGTCGTTCCAGCCGCCCTTCACCTGCTCCGCCACCGCGCGGGCGGCCGCCTCGTAGGCGTCCGCGATCGCAGCCGCGCTCGTCGGCGGCGGGGCGTCGTGGGCGGGGCCGGCGATCTTCAGGCCCGTGCGGTCGAGCATCTCGCCGAGAGTGGTCGTGACGTGCCAGGCGAGGCGCCCGAGCGTGCGGTGGTCGGAGGAGACGGCCCGGCCGAGCGACGCGTCGTCGAGCCCGCGCAGGATCTTGAGCGTGCTCGCGCTCTCGTGCTCCCAGGCCGTGGCGAAGTCCGCGATCCGCCTGAACATGGTCCCTCCCTCGTGCCGCGGGAGCGTAGCACGACGGACGGCCGCGGCGGCGTCAGGTCTTCCGCTTCACCACGACGAACGTGTGGTCGTCGGCTCGCCGCTCGTCGGCGAGGCTCTCGTCGGCGCGCGCCTGCAGGGCGGCGAGGATGGCGGCGGCCGGCTCGCCGGCCCGCGAGCGGGCGGCCTCGGCGAGGGCGGGGGGCTCGAGCGGCACGCCGCTCGCGCGAGCGGCCTCGAAGACCCCGTCGGAGCACAGGACGAGGACGTCGCCGGGCTCCATCGCGGCCCGGCCCTCGGTCCAGCGCGCGTCGGGGAACGCGCCGAGGATCGTCCCGCCGTCGGAAAGCGGCTGGTCGGCGCCGTCCTCCCGCACCAGGAACGCCGGGGCGTGGCCCGCGTTGACCCACGCCAGGCCGGCGCGGGCGGTGTCGACGCGCGCGAGGAGGAGCGTGGCGTAGCGGTTCGGCGGGACCGTGTCGACGAGGCTGCGGTTCACGCGCGCGACGACGGCCGGCAGCGGCTCTCTCTCCCGCCAGCACGCGCGCACGGCGGCGCGCAGGGCGGCCATGAGGAGCGCCGCGGCGAGCCCCTTGCCCGCGACGTCGCCCAGGGCGAGGAGCAGGTGGCCCTCGTCGAGGGCGAAGTCGTAGTAGTCGGCGCCGACCGCGCTGCACAGCCGACTCGAGCCGGCGAGCTCCCACCCGGGAAGGGTCGGCGTCTCCTCCGGCAGGAGGCTCGCCTGGATGCGCGCGGCGCCGCGCACGTCCTCCTCCAGCCGCCGCTTCTCGGCGGTCTCCTCGTGGAGACGCAGGCTCTCGAGCCGGCTCGAGGCGAGGTTGGCGACGGCCGTGACGAGCGGCAGGTCCTCGGCCACGAACGGCGTCGGCTCGGCCGGACCCTCGAGCACGACGCACCCGGCCAGTCGGTCGGGATCCTCGCCCGTGCCCGTGAACCACAGTGGCGCGCACAGGGCGGAGTAGGCCGTGCCGTCCGCGCCCACGACCCTCGGCGAGAAGAGGGCCGTCCGCTGCCGGCGGACGTCCTCGGCCACGGTGCGGTCGAGGGCGTGCGGCGGCTGTCCCTCGCGAGCCCGGGCCGCGGCGAAGGCGGGGAAGGGGCTCGGCTCGTCGAGGAAGGCGACGGCGGCCGACCGGGCGGGCACCGCGTCGAGCAGATGCCCCAGCAGGTGATCGAGGAGCTCCTCCGCGCTGGCCGAGCCCACGAGCGACGAGGCGGCCCGCGTGAGGACGCTGAGGACGCGGCTCTGGCGGACGAGGGCGCCGATCTCGACCGAGGACCGGGTGGCGAGCTCGGTGACCACCTTGATCCGGGCGCTCGACCCGCCGGCGCGCGACCCCGACGCCTCCTCCTCGCGGAACTCGAGCCGCCAGTCCGACAGCTCGAGGGCGTCGCCGGGCCGGAGCGGTCGCTCGCCGCCCAGGCGCTCGCCGTTCAGCCGCGTGCCGTTCAGGCTGCCGAGGTCGCGCACCCACCACTCCCCGTCCCGGCGGAAGAGCTCCGCGTGGCGGCGCGAGAGGAGGATGTCGGGCAGGGCGAGGTCGCACTCGGTCGAGCGGCCGATGGTGAGCTGGCTGCCGTGGAGGTTCAGGCTCTCGACCGGGCCGCTCGAGCTCGAGATGCGCAGGTGCGCCATCGCCTCTCTCTACCAGCCGATCCCGTAGTCCTCGCCGTGGTGGCTCGATCCGCCCCACAGCGTGCCGTGGGCGCGGTCGACGAGGATCGCGTTGACCGGGCCCGAGGTGATCGGCTCGTACTCGAGCGTGTATCCCATCGACTCGAGCGCCCGGCGTACCTCCGGCGGGGTCGCCGCGGCCACGGTGATGCGGCCCGGCCTCGACTCGTGGGCGCCGAAGGAGCTGCGCAGCTGGTGGCTGTTCACGTTCGGCGCCTCGGCCGCCTGCTGCACCGTCATGCCGAACTCCACCACGTTCAGGAAGAACTGGAGGAGGTTCTGGTCCTGCGTGTCGCCGCCCTGGACCGCGAACGCGAGGTATGGCTGCCCGTCCTTGAGGGCGAGCGTCGGGGTGAGCGTCACCCGCGGGCGCTTCCCGGGCGCGACCACGTTCCACGGGTTCTCCGCGGGGTCGAGCACGAAGCTCTGCATGCGCTGGCTGAGGCCCACGCCGGTGCGGCCGGCCACGACGGCCGGGAGCCAGCCTCCGCTCGGGGTCATCGACACCACCCAGCCCTCGGCGTCGGCGGCCACGACCGACGTGGTGCCGGCGTGAAACGCCTCGTCGTAGCTCAGGGTCGTCGACCGATCGTGGGCCGGCGTGCCCGTCGTCCCGCCGGGAACCGTGTGCCAGCGCCCGAGGATCTCCTTCCACGGGTTCGTCGCGCCCTGGAAAGGGTACGGGTCGCCGGGCCGGACGTCGGGATCGTTTCGATCCGCCCGCATTTGGGCGAGCCGGCTCTTCGCGTAGTCCCTGGACAGGAGCCCCGCGACCGGCTGCGGCGAGGCGGCGAAGTCGGGGTCGCCGTAGTAGAAGTCGCGGTCCGCGAACGCCAGGCTCATCGCCTGGTACACGGTGTGGATGTATTGCGGAGAGTTGTACCCGAGGGCCTTCAGGTCCACGTTCTCGAGGATGTTCAGGGCCTGGAGCATCGCCGGCCCCTGCGTCCAGACCGTGAGCTTGTAGACGTCGACGCCGCGGTAGCTCGTGCGGACGGGCGCCTCGATCTTCACCTTCCAGCGGGCGAGGTCTTCCTTCGTGAAGAGGCCGCCCTGCTCGCGCGTCGCCCGCACCAGCTCGTCCGCGACGTCGCCGCGGTAGAAGCGGTCGTAGGCCGCCTGGAGGGCCTCGCGCCGCGTCTTCCCGGAGGCCAGGGCCTGCCGCTCGGCCTCGACGAGCTTGCGGAGAGTGGCCGCGAGGTCCTTCTGGCGGAACACCTCGCCCGCGCTCGGGGCCTCGCGCCCCTCGCCGGGATGGGTGAAGAAGAGCGCCTTCGAGTACGGCCAGCCGTCGAGCCACCTCTTCTGCCGCTCGATCGTGCTCGCGAGCTGGGCCTCGATCGGGTAGCCGTCCGCCATCTCGATGGCCGGCGCGAGGACCTCGGCCAGGCTCAGGCGGCCGTACTCGGCCAGCATCGTGATGAGCCCGCCCGGCGTGCCGGGAGTGACCGCCGCGAGCGGCCCGTACTCGGGCGGGTAGGCCAGTCCGCGCGCGCGGAAGAAGGCGGGTGTCGCGCCCGTCGGGGCGACCCCGAGGGCGTTGATCCCTATGACTCGCTTCGTCCGGGGGTCGTAGACGAGAGCCTGGGTCTCGCCGCCCCAGCCGAGCGTGTCCCACATCGTGCAGGTCGCGGCCAGCATGGCGCAGGCCGCGTCGACGGCGTTGCCGCCCTTCGCGAACGTGAGTGCCCCGGCCGTGGCCGCGAGGGGCTTTCCGGTGACCGCCATCCAGTGACGGCCGTGGAGCGGCGGCTTCACCGTGCGGGAGGGCTGCGCCTGTACGGCGGCGGCCACGGCGAAGCCCAGGAGGGGAACACCGACGGCCTGGACGGCTGTCGCTCGCATCAGACGCGCCTCCCGCCCCGCCCGGCCGCGCGCGCGGCCGTCCACGGCTCTGGCTGTGCGGAACACCGGTGAGGCTACCACGCCCGTCGGCCGGCGGCGCGGTTATGATGCCCGCGCGGGCCCTCCCTTCCCGCCCGCCAGGAGACCCGCACATGAGACCCGCCCTGCGCCTCACGCTGACCCTCGCCGCGCTCGCCGCCGCCCCGCTGGCCGGGACCGCGCGGGCCGACGAGGGCATGTGGACCTACGACAACCCGCCGCTCGCCGCCCTGAAGGCGAAGCACGGCTTCGAGCCGACGAAGGAGTGGCTGGACCACCTCCGCCTGGCCTCGGTGCGGTTCATGGACGGCGGCTCGGGCTCGTTCGTCTCGCCGGATGGCCTGATGATCACGAACCACCACGTCGGCCTCGGCTGCATCCAGAACGTCTCCTCGGCGGGGAAGGACTACGTGAGGGACGGCTTCCAGGCGGCGAGCCGCGCCGCGGAGGCCGCCTGCCCCGGCTACGAGGTGAACGTCCTCGTCTCGTCCGAGGACGTCACCGCGCGGATCCGCGGCGCCGTGAAGCCCGAGATGACGGACGCGCAGTCGCACGAGGCGCGGCGGGGCGCGATCGCCGCCGTCTCGAGCGAGTGCAGCAAGGCGACGGGCCTGCGCTGCGACGTCGTGTCCCTCTACCAGGGCGGTGAGTACCAGCTCTACCGCTACAGGAAGTACACCGACGTCCGTCTCGTGTTCGCGCCCGAGCAGAGCATGGCGTTCTTCGGCGGCGACCCCGACAACTTCACGTTCCCGCGCCACGACCTCGACATCTGCATCTTCCGGGCGTACGAGAACGGGCAGCCCGTGAAGCCGGCGTCGTACCTTCGGTGGAGCGCAGGCGGCACGAAGGAGGGCGACCTCGTCTTCGTGTCGGGGCACCCGGGCTCCACCTCGCGGCTCGAGACGATGGCCCGTCTCGAGTACCTTCGTGACAAGGCGCTGCCGTTCCGGCTCGAGCAGCTGAAGCGGCGGATCGCGGTGCTGAAGGCCTACGCGGGGCGGGGCGAGGAGCCGCGCCGCCGGGCGCTCGAGACGATCTTCGGCCTCGAGAACTCGCAGAAGGCGCTCGGCGGCTACCTCGCCGCGCTCCAGGACCCGAAGGGGATGGCCCGCAAGGCGGCCGAGGAGAAGGACCTGCGCGCGCGGGTGGCCGCGGATGCGGCGCTGGCTCGCGAGACGGGCGATCCGTGGGCCGCAGTCGCCGGCCTCCAGCAGAAGCTCGGCGCCCGTGCGGCCGAGGCCCGCCTCGTCAACTTCGGAGGCTCGAGCCTGCTCCGCACGGCCGGTACGATCGTTCAGTACGTGGCCGAGGTCGGGAAGCCGAACGGGAAGCGCTACGAGGAGTTCGCCGACTCGAATCTCGACTCGCTGCGCAACGAGCTCCTGTCGCCCGCGCCGGTCCACGCCGACCTCGAGGAGGTGACCCTGGCGGAGACCTTCCGCCTCGCCCTCGACACGCTCGGCCCCGACCACGGGTTCGTGACGGCCGTTCTCGCCGGGAAGACGCCGGACGCGGCGGCCGCCGCCGCGGTGGCCGGCACGAAGCTCGCGGACCCCGCCGCGCGCAAGGCGCTCCTCGACGGTGGGGCGGTCGCGGTGGCCGCATCGTCCGACTCCATGGTCGTCCTGGCCCGGACGCTCGACCCGATGGTGCGGGAGGTCCGCCGGTTCCTCGACGAGGACGTGGACGCGCCGTCGACGCGGGCGATGGAGAAGATCGCCCAGGCCCGCTGGAAGGTCTACGGCCGGACGGTGCCGCCCGACGCCACCTTCACGCTGCGCCTCTCCTACGGCTCGGTCGCGTCCTACCCGGGACTCGGCACGACGATCGCGCCCTACACGACCTTCCACGGGCTCTTCGACCGCTCGATCGGCCACGGCGGGAAGGCGCCGTGGGAGCTGCCCGCGCGGTGGCAGGAGAAGAAGGGCGCCCTCGCCCTCGCGACCCCGCTCAACTTCGTCGCCACGAACGACATCATCGGCGGCAACTCGGGCAGCCCCGTCGTCGACCGGAACGGCGAGTTCGTCGGCATCGTCTTCGACATGAACGTCGAGTCGCTCGCGTGGGACTACTACTTCGACGACGAGCGGGGCCGGATGGTGGCGGTCGACGCGCGGGGGATCGTCGAGGCGCTGCGGTCGGTGTTCGGAGCCGACTGGCTCGTGAAGGAGCTGACCGGACGCTAAGCCGCGGCTACTTCGTCGTCGCCAGGGCTTCGAACGGCAGGTTGCCGATGGCGTAGTGCCGCCAGTCCTCGTGGTCGAAGTGCCACCACTCGGACTGGAACACCTTGAAGCCCTGGCGCTCCATCTCCCGGCGCAGCAGGTCGCGGCGGGCGCGCGCCTCGTCCGTGCCGCCCCGGTAGCCGGGATAGGCGCGCTCGCTCATCTCGTCGTAGAGGCTCGGCATCTCGACCGCGCGGCCGTCGGCCAGGGCGTAGAGGGTCAGGTCGACGGCGCAGCCCCGATTGTGGCGCGAGCCCTGGGCGGGGTCCGCCACGAACTCGCGCTTCTCGACCGGCGTCGCTTCCCAGAAGACCCAGGTCACCCACCACGGACGGTAGGCGTCGTGGATCAGGAGGCCGTAGCCCTTCGGCCGCAGCGCGCGGTGGGCGCGCAGCAGGGCCTCGGCGGCCGGCCGCTGGAGGAAGGCGCGGGCGCTCTCGTAGACCGGCGTGCCGAGGAAGTTGTCCGCTGTCGCGTAGCGGACGTCGAGTCTCATCGTCGGATCGAGCGCGGCGACGTCGACGAGGTCGGACGGGCGGAACGGCCCATTCTCGGCCGGGGGCGTCGCCGCCTTCGCCTCGCGGCGGAGATCCTCGATCGGGCGGAGGGGGGTGATGCGGAAGACGGGCGGGCGGGGGGAGTCGGCGAGGACGACGAACGGAACGGCCTGGAGGGTTGGGGGAACGGAGAAGAGGAGAACGGAGAGACGGACAACGGAACGGAACGACATGGAACGGAACGGCCGTCGCTCTTTCACGGCTTCTCCTCGGGCGCGCTGGACAGGCGCCCTCGTCGTCCCTATTCCGCTCCCACGCCCAGGTACGTGCGGAGCTTCTCGTCGTCGAACTTCGACTCGGCCGGGGGCTCGCGGCGGGCCAGGGAGACGAGGACGCCGACGAGGATCGAGACCGTCATCGAGACGATCGCCGGG
>WBZP01000584.1_pt2 | contig 15145 bp, 13 predicted proteins | sample 5204301 | NCBI WGS metagenome assembly WBZP01 (sample SAMN12412401, study PRJNA552823) | activated sludge metagenome | isolation source: activated sludge from nitrification reactor of wastewater treatment plant... | place: USA: Pennsylvania | collected 2017
CGTTCCTCGTCGGCCGCCGGGCGGCGCGATGCTGCGGAAACCGGACAGGATCGAAACGTCCACCGGCTCGAGAAAGCGGATGATGCGGCGGATGCCGTCACCGCTGGTCCAGCGGCCCTTGCCGCCCGATCCGCGGCGGATTGAAAACTCTTCGACCACCACGGGATAGCGCATCTCGAGAATTTCCGGATCGGTGAGCCGCGTGTTGGTCATATGCACATGGACCGCGGCGGCACCGTCAAACCCTTCGCCCGTGTTGTCGATTCCAGCCGGTGCGCCCGAACAGATGGTTTCGTAATACTGCACCTGATCGTTGCCGAACGTGAGGTTGTTCATCGTGCCTTGTGCCGTGCCGAGCGCACCCAACGCCGCAAAAAGCGCGTTGGTGACGATCTGGCTCGTCTCGGTGTTCCCGGCGACGACGGCGGCGGGATAGGTGGGCGACAGCATCGAGCCCTTGGGAATGACGATGTCGAGCGGGCGCAGGCATCAGGCGTTGACCGGTATGGTCTCGCCGGCCATGACGCGGAAAACGTACAGCACGGCGGCGCGTGTGACGGGCTCGGGCGCATTGAAGTTGTTGGGTTGCATCGGGCTGGTGCCGGCAAAGTCGATGCGGGCGCTGCGCGTTGCCTGATCGACCTTGATCGATACGCAAACGTCGGCGCCCTGGTCGGTGGACAAGCGGAACTGACCATCCCTCAACCGGCTGATGAGGCGGCGCACCGTCTCCTCGCCGTTGTCTTTGACGTGCCCCATGTAGGCCTGGACGACATTGAGCCCGAAATGCGCGATCATCTTGCGGATTTCATCCGCGCCGCGCGCGTTCGCCGCCACCTGGGCCTTGAGGTCGGCGATGTTCTTATCGGGCTTGCGCGCCGGATATCTCGCGCCGCTGAGCAGTGTCCGAACGGCAGCCTCGCGAAAGGCCCCGTCCTCCACCAGTTTGAAGGTATCGATGACGACGCCTTCCTCTTCGATCGTGGCCGCAAGCGGCGTCATGGAGCCGGGCGCCAGCCCGCCGATATCTTCGTGGTGGCCGCGGCTCGCCACATAAAACAGCACGTCGCGGCCCAATGCGTCGAATACCGGGGTGACGACGGTGATATCGGGCAAATGCGTGCCGCCGTTGTACGGCGCGTTGATCATGTAGACGTCGCCGGCGCGCATTGTGGGCCGGGCCGCCGCGATGACGCTTTCGACGGATCGATCCATGGAGCCCATGTGCACGGGCAGGTGCGGGGCGTTGGCGACAAGCTCGCCTGAGGCATCAAACAGTGCGCAGCTGAAATCCAGCCGCTCCTTGATGTTGACCGATTGCGCGGTGGCGCGCAGGGCTTCGCCCATCTGTTCGGCAATGGCCATGAACAGGTTGTTGAACACTTCCAGCAGTACCGGATCACACGCCGTTGCCAGCACTTCGCGTTGTCGCGCGTTGGTTCGCGTCAAGATCAGGTCGTTGCGCGCCGAGACGGCAAGCCGCCAGCCCGGTTCGACGACCACGGTTTGATGCGGTTCGATGATGAGGGCCGGACCGTCGAGGCGGTCGCCGGGTTGAAGGTCCTGGCGCGGCAGACGAGCCGCGGCGTGCCACGCGCCGCCGGAATAAAACTGCGCCGTGCGAGGCGGATTGAGCATGCGCGCCGGACCATCCGGCATCGCGCTTTTGGGATCGCGCACCACCTGATGCGCCGCTTCAACCTCGACCGCGGCGATGACAAGCGCTTTTTCCGGCGACGTAAATCCAAAGAGCCGCTTATGCGCCATTTCGAAGGCTGAGCGTATGGAACCCGCTTCTGCGAGCGCAACGGCAAGCGCGGTGTCGGTGCCCTGGTAGCGAATGTGGACGCGCCCTTCCACAACAACGGGCGGCCCGGCGTGGCCCTCACTCAGTTCGCGAACCGCTTCGGCGCTCAATTCGCTGGCCCTTGCCTGGGCCGCGGCCAGCCCATCGTCATCAAGCGGCCGCTCGATCGTCGCGTCGCGCAGGGCACGCGGCACGGCGAGCCCCATGCCATAGGCCGACAACAGGCCAGACAGCGGATGGATCAGCACCGTCCCCATTCCGAGCGTATCGGCGATGAGACAGGCGTGTTGCCCACCAGCGGCGCCAAAGCAGTTCAAGGCGTATTCGGTCACATCGTATCCGCGCTCGACGGAAATGCGGCGGATGGCATTGGCCATGTTCTCGACCGCGATCCTGATGAAGCCGTCGGCGGCGTCTTCCGCCGTGCGCCCGCCGCCGATCCGTGCGGCGATGTTCGCAAAGCCGCTTCGCACCGCGTCCGCGTCAATGGGGGCTTGGCCCGACGTGCCGAAGATCTTGGGAAAAAACTCTGGCGTCAGCTTGCCCGTCATCACGTTGGCGTCGGTGACCGTGAGGGGGCCGCCGCGGCGATAGCAGCAGGGTCCGGGATTGGAGCCAGCACTTTCAGGGCCGGCGCGAAACCGCGTCCCGTCGAACGAGAGGATGGAACCACCTCCCGCCGCGACGGTGTGGATTTTGAGCATCGGCTGGGCCAGGCGCACACCGGCCACCGTCGTCTCGAAACTGCGCTCCAATACGCCGGCGAAGTGCGAAACATCGGTCGATGTGCCGCCCATGTCGAAGCCGATGACCTTGTCGAAGCCGGCAGCCCTTGCCGTTTCGATCATAGCGATGACGCCGCCAGCGGGCCCCGAAAGGATCGCGTCGCGTCCGTGAAAATTCTCTGCGGCCTTCAAACCGCCCGATGAGGACATGAAGGCCAGCGCCGTATCGTTGAGGTCGCTCGATATGCCCGCGACATAGCGGTGCAAGACCGGCGAGAGGTAGGCATCGGCAATCGTGGTGTCGCCACGCGGCACGATGCGGACGAGTGGCGAGACCTCGTGACTGACGGAAATTTGCGCAAAGCCCGCATCGCGAGCGATCTGCGCCGCCTGACGCTCGTGGCCGGGATAGGCGTAGGCATGCATGAAAACGATGGCGACGGCGGAAAAGCCTTGTTCGCGTGCCGCCTTAAGGTCGGTTGCCAGTTTCCGGCCATCGAGCGGGCGCTCGACTGTCCCGTCGGCACGCACCCGCTCATCGGCGGAAACAATGGCACCATAGAGCGGCTGAGGCTTTTCGATCCTGCGGGCAAAGATGTCAGGCCTTGCCTGTGTGCCAATCTCCAACTGATCTTCAAGCCCCTTAGTTATGACAAGAACGGTCGCATCGCCCTTGCGTTCAAGCAGCGCGTTGGTGGCGACCGTGGTGCCCATGCGCATACTGGCTGGCGGCGTCAGCGCTATTGCTTCGTGTGCGGGCAATCCGAGGCAGCGGCGGATACCGGCAGTCGCCGCATCGGCGTAGGCACCTGGATTGTCCGACAAGAGCTTTGCGGTTGTCAGTTGGCCGTCAGGGCCTAGTGCGACGATGTCGGTAAACGTACCGCCGCGGTCGATCCAGAAGTGCCAGCGTCCGCGAGACATCGGCGTTTGTGCTCCAATCTTTCCGGGAATTTAGGGGATATTGCGGGCCGATGGCGCTATGCTGCAAGCGAAATGGTGCTAGTCGATTTATGTCGAATGCGACAGCGTGAAATATCCTTCAACCCTTCGGACGCGGATGCCCTGGAACATCATCAAGAACGCTCTTGGCCTCAAGGAAGGCGGCCGGTTGAAATCCGCTCTCGATGGGCTTTGGGGTTCGCTTGGCGTTGACCGGTTGACCATCCGCTCGCCCGCCAAGTGCCGTGTCGCCTTCACCATCGCCGTTGTCACGCTTGCCGCCAAGATGAGCAAGGCGGACGGCGTTGTGACGGCCATCGAGGCTGAGACTTTCGAGGGTATTTTCCACATCCCTCATGACGAGCTTGAGAATGTGCGTCACGTCTTCAAGCTCGCGAGCCAGGATGTTGCAGGCTTCGAAAACTATGCGGCGCAGATCGCTGCACTGCTCGAAGACGATCCGCATCTCAAGACGGCGATACTGGAGTGCCTGTTCTGCATCGCGGCCGCCGATGGCGTGCTGCATCCGGGTGAAGATGCATATTTAGACCGTGTCGCCTTTCTGTTCGGATTGTCGAAGGGAGAATACCGCGCGGTCCGCCGGGCCTTCGTTCACGATCCCGACAGCCCTTACGAGATTTTGGGCGTCGATCCGCGCGCCAGCGATGACGAGATCAAGTCCCACTATCGCGCGCTCGCCAAGGAGCATCACTCCGACGTGCTCGCCGCCCGCGGCGTGCCGCAGGAATTTCTGATTGCCGCCGAGAAGCGGCTCGCCGCCATCAACGCCGCCTATGATCAGATCCTTGCCGAACGTGGGCGCAAAGCGCCGCGCGCCCTGGAGCCATCTCCGTGACGTTCAAGGCCGATAGCCGGCTGGTCAATGCCATCGTTCCGGCGGTCAATGTCGAGCCGCGGCGCAAGCACGCCAAACCGACCCTGCTGATTTTGCACTATACCGGCATGTCGAGCGCCGTTCGTGCCGTCGATTGGCTGGCGCGCGAGGAAAGCCGCGTCTCCTGTCACTATGTGATCGACGAGGCCGGGCACATCACCCAGCTGGTGCCGGAAAAGCTGAGAGCCTGGCACGCCGGCGTCTCGGAGTGGCTGGGTGCCGACGACATCAACTCGCGCTCCATCGGCATTGAGATCCACAATCCTGGGCACGACCACGGCTATCCCGATTTTCCCAAAGCGCAGATGCAGGCCGTTCTGGCATTGAGCAAAGACATCGTGCGCCGCAACAGGATCGCACCGGCCGGCGTGCTGGCCCATTCCGACGTGGCGCCAGAGCGCAAGATCGATCCGGGCGAAAAATTTGATTGGGCGTGGCTGGCGCGCGAAGGCCTCGGGCTCTGGGTCAAGCCCTCGCCGGTCAAAAGGGATGACGCGGGCTTGGGCCCCGGCGCGCGTGACGAGGTGGTCGGCGAAGCACAGAAGCTGCTTGCGGCCTATGGTTATGGCGTCCCGCAGACGGGCGAACTGGACAACAAGACGGGCAAAGTGCTGCGCGCCTTCCAGCTGCACTTCCGCCAGGGCCGCGTCGATGGCCGGCTCGACCGCTCGACGTATCTGACGCTGAAGCGTCTCCTCGCTGCCGCCGCGCCAAAGCCGGTGCGCGCCCGGGCGTGAACCTTGCCGCCCGCTGCAGCGACAGGAGTGCTGAGGACCCTTACCGCTACGTGCTGCAAAACTTTTTGCGCGGGAGTTCCCTAGGTAACTGTCGCGCAAGGAGAGCCGCCGTACTGTTGGGTCAGCTTCAACACTGGAGATGAGCCCCATGCATCCCGCAACTGGAAATGCCCGCAAGTCCGCCAATGCCACGCTTGCCGCCGCCCTCAGCTTTGCGGCGCTGGCGTTCACCGTCACCGAAGCCTCCGCGGTCAGCGGTCGCGTCAAACTCGCCTGCGCCAGCGATTACTTCGCCTACTGCAGCCAGCATGCTGTCGGCAGCCCCGGCGTCCGCCAATGTATGCGCGCCAACGGCGAAAAGCTGTCCAAGCGATGCGTTAATGCTTTGATCGCCGATGGTGAAGTGTCGGAAGCTGAAGTCGCCCGCCGCGCCGCAAGCCTGCGGTAACGCCGCAGCGCACAATCGTGACGAAGTCACTGGCAATCGGGCCACGCCTGGGAAAATTTCCCTATTCCGGCGTGGCCTGATCTAGTTTCGGACCGGGACTCGCCCAAGATGCGGGTCAGGATGGTTCGAGACCAGAGGCACTACGACGAAGATGGCGCGAACGTTCGCACTCATCGGTTTTGGCATCGCCTTGGCGCTCGGCGCCGGTGAACTTGCGGCCGGAGCGTTGAGCGAATTTCGCGAAGAGTATGCGCCCGTCGCGCCCGAAGCCGATTTCACGGCCGAGCAAATCACGCGCATGCTGCACAAGACAGCGGCCGGCGAGCGGCCGAACCTCTCGGGCCGCGATCTGACCTATCTCGATCTCGCTGACCTCGATTTCAAAGGCGCCAATCTTTCACGCTCGGATTTCTACGGTGCCGATTTCACGGGCTCCAACCTCTCCGGCACCGATTTATCGAGGAGCCGCCTTGACCGTTCGGTGCTGATCCGGGCCAACCTCTCGGGCGCCAATTTGACGGAGGCGACGATCTACCGGCCGACCGTCTATTCCGACATGACCAACAAGCCGTCGGACGCGCCGCGCTTTGCAGGCGCTAATTTGCAGGGCGTGCATGTGCAGGCGGATTTGTCGGGCGCTGATTTCCGCGGTGCCGATTTGACGGGCGCCGATTTCCATCCGCTCGAAGCCAGGCCCGGCCAGGGCACACTCGTCACCATGCCCAAAAACGTCCTCAAATACTGCGATTTCTCCGGTGCGCGGCTGACAAATGCCGATATGAGTCAGGCCGTGTTGTGGTTTGCCAAGTTCACCGGCGCCGATCTGTCAGGCGTCAACCTCAAGGGCGCTGATCTGTCGAACGCCGATTTCTCCGGCGCCGACGTGACCGGCATGATCGTCACCGAAGCCGATCTTGATGGCGTCAACTTTGCGGGTGCCAAGGGCTTCGAAACCCTGAAGGGCCTCGACACCGCCAAGAACGCGGATCGCATTAGGCGTTAGGCCGGCTCCGCGTTCACCACCCTTGGCCCTTGACCTTTGCGCGCGCGACCCCCTTATGAGAGCGACCAGCCGGCCGGACGGCCGCTGCCGGATGTTGTGGCCACTTTCTCCCTAAAGGAGCGGGCGGCATCGGTTCCGGTGGAGGAAAGTCCGGGCTCCAGAAAGACACGGTGGCGGCTAACGGCCGCCGGGGGCAACCCCAGGGACAGTGCCACAGAAATGATACCGCCACGCCGAAGCCCCTCGGGGCGAAGGCGGGTAAGGGTGAAATGGTGCGGTAAGAGCGCACCGCGCGGGCGGTAACGTCAGCGGCAGGGCAAACCCCACCGGGAGCAAGATCAAATAGGGGCGGGCGCGTGGGCCGCAAGGTGCCGCGAGGCGGGTCTTTCCGCTTCCCGTCCGGGTTGATTGCTAGAGGCGCACAGCAATGTGCGTCCCAGACGAATGGCCGTCGCGGAGGGGCAACCCTCCAAACAGAACCCGGCTTACAGGTCGGCTGGTCGATAAGGGCCGGAGCTTCCGCGTGAAGCTCCGGCCCTTTTTTTTGAGCCCCGGCGAGTGGCGCAGATTGGCCTTTAGACTGGGCCTAGAGGTGAAAATTGCATTGTCGCGGACCGGCTTGGCCGCGAATTGGCGTGTGTTGGTCGGGTTCGGTCCGGGCACCGGGTGTTGTCTGCCGGTCTCAGCAACGGCAAATCCCCAGGTGATGGGAATTGAGATGGTTAAGATTCCGTTGACGCCCATAAATTTCCATGTAATCCCATGAGTGCCCGACCGCACCGGGTAGGGATCCGTGGCAGGGCGCCGGTCTGGAAAGAGGGCCCAGGCCTGAGCGACCGCCACGGCCCACACTTTTAATTGTTCGGGCGACTCTCGTTCCGAGAGCCTGCCGCCCGAACGATGCACTTCCCGGCCCCGGCGGCCGGCTCCCCGCAGGGGAGTCGCCGGGGCCAACAAAAGAGTCTTGTGAGAGTTGGGACCTGAACGACGGATGGACCGCTTTGTCTCGACATTCACCAACAAGATCGACGGCAAAGGCCGGGTCTCAATCCCAGCCCCATTCCGCGCCGTGCTCGAGCGCGACGGTTATGGCGCAGGCAGTCTCGCCGGAGTCTATTGCTACCCCTCGCTCGATGCTCCGGCCCTCGATGCAGGCGGCGAAAGACTTGCAAAAAAGATCGATGGGCTTCTCGCGGGCCTGCCGGACTATTCGGACGAGCGAGATGAACTCTCTGTCGCGCTCTACGGCGACGTCCAGATCCTCTCAATCGACGGTGACGGCCGCATCGTCCTTCCTGAAGGCCTTCGCGCGCATGCCGGCCTTTCAGGCGCTGTCACGTTTGTCGGCCTTGGCGACAAGTTTCAGATGTGGGAACCGGTCCGCTTCGAAAAGCGCCGGGCCGACGCCCGCAGCAAAGTCCAGACAACTCGCAAACTTTTTGGCGCGGGGAGCCTCCCGGGAGGGCCCGGTGACGGCGACGAGGGAGCACGGGAATGACTGGGAGCGGCACAGAGGGCGCCGCTTCGCGCGGCACTGACAGGAAAGCCGCACCGCACATTCCCGTGCTGCTCTCGGAAGTCCTCGAGAGCTTAGACCCCCATGACGGCGATCTCATCATCGACGGTACGTTTGGCGCCGGCGGATACACGCGCGCCATATTGAATTCGGCAAACTGCAGGGTGCTGGCATTTGACCGCGACATCACCGCGGTGCGCGCCGCCGCGGCCATGTGTTCAGAATATTCAGGCCGCCTCAAGATCATCAACAAGCCCTTCGGCAATTTGGACGAGTGGGCGCGGATCGAAGAGACGCCTGATGGCGCACCTCCGATCGAAGGGCCATTTGTCGATGCCGTCGTGCTCGATATCGGCGTGTCGTCGATGCAGCTCGATCAAGCCGAGCGGGGCTTTTCCTTCATGCACGACGGGCCGCTCGACATGCGCATGTCGGCGGCGATTGATCCCTTGACCGGTCAACCGGCCGAGACGGTCACAAGCGCTGCGGAGTTTCTCAACACGGCAGAAGAGGAGGCGATCGCCAACGTGATCTATACGTATGGCGAGGAGCACAAGTCGCGGCAGATCGCCCGGGCGATCGTCAAGGCGCGATCCGAAAAGCCGCTCGCGCGCACGCTTGAATTGGCCGACGTGGTCTCGCGCGTGTTCCACGGCCGAAAGGTCGATGGCCGTCATCCGGCAACGCGAACGTTTCAGGCGCTGCGCATCTTTATCAATGATGAGCTGGGTGAGTTGGTCCGTGGGCTGGCCGCGGCCGAGCGCATTTTGAAGCCTGGCGGGCGCCTCGCAGTCGTTACCTTTCACTCGCTCGAAGACCGGATCGTTAAGAGATTTTTTTCCATCCGGTCCGGCAAAGAGCCAGGAATCTCGCGGTTTTTGCCGGTGCAATCGATAAAATCCGAAGAGCCGAGTTTCCGAATTGTTAACTCGCGGCCGTTAACACCTTCTAAAGGTGAATTGGATCTGAACCCGCGTTCCCGCTCGGCACGATTGCGATCAGCCATCCGCACGGACGCGACGCCCTGGCCACTCGAAGTTGCTGAACTCGGGTTGCCGGTGCCGGATCTCTAAAGGACGACTTCGGCTCGAGGAGAGCTCAACATGCGACTGTTGAACCTTGCCGCCTTCTGCTTCGCCGTCGCCAGCGCGTTTCTGCTTTACAGCCTCAACTATGAAACGCGGCGGCTTGAAGCGCAGGTGCAAATGCAGGAACGCGCGGCCGACAAGGCCCGCAGCGACATTGCCGTTTTGAAGGCCGAGCGCGGTCATCTGAGCCGTCCGGAACGCATCGATCCATTCGCGCGCCAGCAGGGGCTCGCCCCGCCGCGCCCCGATCAACTGGCAATGCCCGGCGACGTGTCGGCCCTGATCGATACCGAGGATGCTGCGGCCGTGTCCGAGGGCCGCTGATCATGCGCGCCAGGGGCACACTCAGCGCCGACATGATGCCGTCGCCCGCCGATAGAGGACGGGCCGAAGCGCGGCGCGCTGGCGCCATCCGCAATGTCGTGTTGATGACCGGCGTCATGGCCGCGTTCGCCACCATTGCCGGCCAGCTTGTGCACCTTGGCTTGGCCAAGCGGACCGACATCACGATCGCCGTCTCGGAGCCGCTGGCCAAGAGCTACAGCCGTCCCGATATCGTCGATCGCAATGGCCGGTTGCTGGCAACAGACGTCGAAGCCCCCTCGGTATTCGCCGATCCGTTCCTGGTGCTCGATCGCGATGAGATGGTCGAAAAGCTGGTCACGGTTTTCCCCGATATCGACCAGGCGGAGCTGCGCCATACGCTCGCCGACAAGACCAAGCGGTTCGTGTGGATCCGCCGCGGCGTCTCGCCCAAAATCGCTCAACGGGTGCACGATCTGGGCTTGCCTGGATTGTCGTTCCGCAACGAATTGCGCCGCGCCTATCCAGGTGGCGAGCTGGCCGGTCATATCCTTGGTTCCGTCAATGTCGATAACAAGGGCACGGCCGGTATCGAGAAGTATATCGACGAGGCGGTGGGCGTCGATGCCGTGCACGGCACCACGCTGTCGGCGCGCGCGCCTGTGCGCCTGTCGATCGATTTGGGCGTGCAGCACGCTCTCGAAGACGAGCTTGATACGGCGGCGCGCCGGTATCACACCGAGGGTGCGGCCGGCCTCGTGCTCGACATCAAGACCGGCGAAGTCGTGGCCTCTGCATCGCTCCCCCAGGTCGATCCTTCCAAGCCGTTGGCAAACGTCGATGCCGCCCATCAGGATCGTGTGTTCGGCGGCACCTATGAACTGGGTTCGGTCTTCAAGACGATTACGCTCGCCATGGCCTTTGATGAAGGCATCGCCAAGCCCGAGCGGGTTGTCGATGTGCGCGCTCCGTTGCAGGCCGGCAAATATACGATCACCGATTTTCACCCCTCCGACCGGCCATTGACGGTCACGGAAATCTTCACCCATTCCTCAAACGTCGGCTCCGGCATGCTGGCGCTCGAAGCGGGAGCTGAGAAGGTTCAGGCCTTCATGAAGCGCATCGGCTTGCTCGATGAGATGCGCACGGAAGCCGGCCCCGTCGCCAAGCCGCAGTTGCCCGAGCGTTGGGAGGGCGTGGACCTCATCACCACATCGTATGGCCACGGCATCGCGGTGGCGCCTCTGCAGTTTGCGTCCGCCGTTGCCGCGATCCTGAACGGTGGGCAGCGCCTGACGCCGACGTTCATGCGCAACCGGTCCACCCCCGCGCTTGTGCAAAAGGATGTGGTCACGCGCGAAACGGCGCGCGACGTGGCACGCCTCTTCCGCCTCAATGTCATGGACAGCGATGGCACCGGCAAGCGCGCCGATGTGCCCGGCTATCGCGTCGGCGGCAAGACCGGCACGGCCGACAAGGCGGGCGGCGGCGGCTACGTGTCGAAGGCGGTGATCTCCTCGTTCCTCGGGGCATTTCCGATGGATGATCCGAGGTATCTGACGTTCGTCATGCTGTTTGAGCCCAAGGGTACGGCCGAGACCGGTGGCCAGCGCACCGCATCGACCAATGCGGCACCCGTGACCCAGCGGCTCATCAGCCGGATTGCGGCCAATCTGGGCGTCGTGCCGCTCAACGTCCAAGCCACGCAATAACGCCCAGTTTTGGCGCCGCGTTTCATTCTAGGGTCCGGCGGCGTTTGACGCTTCAACTGTGCCGACATATGAAGCGATGCTGCGCCGGCCCGCGTTGCCGGCGCATCAGCAATTGCGAGGCGCCATGCGGCTTTCAGCCGTGCTCCCAACCGACATGACTGTGCCCTCTGGCGCACCCGATCCGGAGGTGACGGCAATCACCTCAGCGTCGAATGCGGTTGTGCCGGGGGCAATTTTCGCGGCCCTGCCGGGCGCGAAGACCGATGGCGCGCTTTACGTTGGCGATGCCGTCAAGCGTGGAGCAAGCGCGGTCATCGCCATGCCGGGCAAGGTCGCGTCACTGCCTCACGGCGTGACGCTGATTGAGACGGAAAATCCGCGCCGCGCCCTTGCCTTGATCGCGGCAAAATTTTTCGAACCCCAGCCTGACACCATCGTTGCAGTCACGGGCACCAGCGGCAAAACATCGGTTGCCGATTTCACGCGCCAGATTTTTGCAGCCTGCGGACATCAAGCCGCTTCGGTCGGTACGATCGGTGTCGTCAAGCCGTCGGGTGCGGTCTATGGCTCGCTGACGACGCCCGATCCCGTCACCTTGCACGCGACGTTGCAGGGCTTGGCGAAGGAAGGCGTGACGCACGTTGCCATGGAAGCCTCGTCGCACGGGCTCGATCAATATCGTCTCGACGGGGTCCGGCTTACCGCTGCCGCGTTCACCAACCTCGGACGCGATCACATGGATTATCATCCAAGCGTCGAGCACTATTTCAATTCCAAGATGCGGCTGTTCCGAGAGCTGTTGAACGGCTGGCCGGCTGCAGCCGTGATCAACATGGACGGCGCCTGGGCGGATAAGGTGCTGGAGGTTGTGAAATCATCTGCGAACGTTGAGGAAATCTTGACCGTCGGCACCAAGGGCGAGGCCATCAAGCTGCTCGAAGTCCGCCGCGCCGGGTTCAGCCAGCGGCTAAAAATTCGTGTCGCCGATGAGGACTACGAGGTCGATCTGCCGCTCGTCGGCGCTTATCAGGTCGAGAATGCTCTGCTTGCACTTGGCCTTGCCAGCGCCAGCGGAAAGGCCGGCACCGGGGAAGCCGTGGACGCACTTCGCCGCTTGAAAGGCGTGCCCGGCCGCCTCGAAGTGGTCGGCGAGGCCAAGGGCGGGTTGGCCATCGTCGATTATGCCCACAAGCCCGAGGCGCTGGTTGCCGCGCTCGATGCCTGCCGTCCGTTCGTGACCGGCAAGCTCATCTGCGTGTTCGGCTGCGGCGGCGATCGCGACAAGGGCAAGCGGCCGATCATGGGCCAGATCGCAGCCGACAAGGCCGATGTGGTGATCGTGACGGACGACAATCCGCGCACCGAAGTGCCGGCCACGATCCGTTCCGAAATTCTCGCCGCTGCACCCGGTGCGCGCGAGATCGGCGATCGGGCCGAAGCGATTGCCGCCGCCGTCGCCCTGATGGGTGGGGGCGATGTTGTTCTCGTCGCCGGCAAGGGCCACGAGACCGGTCAAATCGTCGGCTCGACGGTTCGACCGTTTTCAGACCATGACGAATTGAGACGCGCGCTGGAAAGATGCTGATCCGCCGATGACATCACCCCTGTGGACCTGGGACGAGTTGCTCAAAGCCGCCCCGTTTGCTCATGCCGACGGCACGCCCGGGCGCGCCATCGGCGGATTTTCGATCGACACGCGCTCGTTGAAGCCGGGCGACGTGTTTGTGGCGCTGAAAGATCAGCGCGACGGCCACGAGTTTGTGTCTGCGGCCTTCAAGGCCGGAGCCGCCGCCGCGATCGTGAGTGACACTTACACGCGCAAGGACGGCGACGGCGCGCTGCTGCGCTGCCCGGTCCACTCCAAATCGGCAGGTCACGATACGCTTGTGGCTCTCGAATGCATCGGCGCGATGGCGCGTCAGAGGCTTGCATCTACCGCGCGCGTGATCGCCGTTACCGGCAGCGCCGGCAAAACCGGCACCAAGGAAATGTTGCGCGCGTGTCTTGGCCGGCTCGGCAAAGTTCACGCCTCTGAAAAATCCTACAACAATCACTGGGGCGTGCCGCTGACGCTGGCCAACCTGCCGGCGGATGCGGCCTTCGCGGTGTTTGAGATCGGCATGAACCACGCGGGCGAGATCAAGCCCTTGGCGCAGATGGTGCGGCCACACGCGGCGATCATCACCACGGTCGAGGCCGTGCATCTTGAACACTTCGCCTCGATCGAGGACATCGCGGATGCCAAGGCCGAAATCTTCGACGGCCTTGTCGATGGCGGCACGGCCATCATCAAACGCACCAATCCGCATTTCGAACGGCTGAAACGGAAAGCCCTGGCTCGTGGCGCCCGCGTCGTGAGCTTTGGGCTGGTGCCCGAGGCGGACGTGCACGTCGAGGCGATGACGCTGAGCGAGGACGGTAGCGACCTCGTGGCCCGGATTGGTTCGCAGCCATACGCCCTCCGCGTCGCCATGCCCGGACGGCATATCGTCGAGAATGTGCTGGCCGTCGCCGCGGCGATCGATGCCATCGGGGCGGACGTGCCGGCAGCGCTGGCCGCTCTTGCCGGTCTGCCCCCGTCGGCCGGGCGCGGCGCGCGTGCCCGGTTGACCCTGCCGGAGGGCGGCGCCGCCCTGCTGATCGATGAGAGCTACAACGCGAACCCGGCCTCGATGCGAGCGGCTCTGGCCACGCTCGCGAGCCTGCCACGGCATAAATTTGCAAGGCGGATCGCGGTGTTGGGCGACATGCTGGAGCTTGGTCCACAGTCAGAGGACCTCCATAGTGGGCTGAAGGATGCCGTGGAAGAAGCGGGTGTTGACGTACTTTTTGCCTGTGGTCCGCACATGCGAGGCCTTTATGATGCCGTGAAAGATGGCATTAAAGGGCACTATGCCGAAACCGCGGCGGAACTGACGAACGCCCTCATGGGTGCGCTGAAGTCCGGCGATGTGGTGATGGTGAAGGGGTCGAACGGTACGCGATTGGGGCCAGTTGTGGCGGCGCTGAAAGAGCGCTTTGCAACACCTGACGCATAACGGACATCAGCCGCACAGCCGATTGAGAGGGACGACGGGCCGCATGCTCTATGAACTTGTCAATTTCAGCGACCAGGTGAGCGCGCTCAACGTCTTCCGCTACATCACCTTCAGGACCGGCGGGGCAATCTTCACCGCGCTGCTGTTTGTGATGATGTTCGGCCCGGCGATGATCGACATGCTGCGCGTTAAACAGGGCAAGGGCCAGCCGATCCGGTCCGACGGACCGCAGACCCACCAGTTGAAGCGCGGCACGCCGACCATGGGCGGCCTGATGATGCTCGCCGGTATCACGGTATCAACATTGCTATGGGCGCCTTGGAGCAACGGCTACATCTGGGTCGTCCTGTTCGTCATGCTGGCCTACGGCGCGATTGGCTTCTACGACGACTTTTTGAAAGTCACGAAACGCTCGACCGCGGGCTTCGAGGGCAAATCGCGGCTGATGCTGGAAGTCATCGCCGCGGGGATCGCTGGCGCCGCCATCATGTGGCTTGGCCCGCCGTCGATGAACTCGGCACTGACGTTTCCGTTCTTCAAGGATTTAATGCTGCACTTGGGCCCGCTGTTCATCCTGATGGCGGTCATCGTCATCGCCGGGGCCGGCAACTCGGTCAACCTGACCGACGGTCTTGATGGCCTCGCCATTGTTCCAGTCATGATCGCGGCCGCCACCTTCGGCCTCATCGCGTACCTATCGGGCAACGCCAAGTTTGCGACCTACCTGCAGATCCACCACGTCCCCGGCACAGGTGAACTTGCCGTCATTTGCGGTGCCATCATCGGCGCGGGCTTGGGCTTCCTGTGGTTCAACGCGCCCCCCGCCATGATCTTCATGGGCGACACCGGCTCGCTGGCGCTCGGCGGCGCACTGGGCGCCATCGCGGTTGCGGTCAAGCACGAGATCGTGCTTGCCATCGTCGGCGGCCTG
>WBZP01004198.1_pt1 | contig 15141 bp, 9 predicted proteins | sample 5204301 | NCBI WGS metagenome assembly WBZP01 (sample SAMN12412401, study PRJNA552823) | activated sludge metagenome | isolation source: activated sludge from nitrification reactor of wastewater treatment plant... | place: USA: Pennsylvania | collected 2017
CCGTAACCAGGACTTGTCACGCCGACGACATTCCATCCATTTTCCCGAAGCCGCTGTGTGACTTGGGTTCGAAGAATTTTATAGGCGTCGACGAATGGCCCCTTCTTGTGCGCGGCCATCACGCGATGCCCCTGTAACACCGTGTGTGGAATGCTCAGTGATCTGGTCCGTGTGTACGTAATCGAAGACGGCACTGACTGTGCCGTCGTTCGCCCGGAGGTCTCCCCACTGGGAGAAGAACCCCTGCAGTCCTTATACAGCTCAAGTGCGGTACGGATACGATCCATAATAGCCTTCCAGCTTACTCCACCCCAAACCGTCTCAACGCAGAAAACCACAGGACATCCAATGGGGTCACAAAGACGTGTACCAAGACGATTGCCGTCGCGACAACCCCAACGCCCGCCGTTTGGACGACCCTTCGCCTGAGCTTGACCTGGGACAGGTCTTCTTCGTTCGGCATGAACGGAATCACCGCGAGCGGGAACTGTTGCGTCAAAGCCACAAGCTGATCGGGCGTCCGGATGGAATGGTCAACCGATTCCGCAGCAGCTCCCACGCCAATCCCCCCGCCCACCGCGAGAAGGAATCCAAGCAGAACAATGGCGAGCCGATTGGGTTTATATGGCTTCTCGGGAAGACTCGGCGGGTCGATGAGCGAAAAGCGTTCGCCTTTTCGCTGAACCTCTAATCCTTCCGAGACCTTTGCTTCCAGGAGTCTGGAACGAATTTCCTGATACTTTTGTCCGGACGTATCTCGGTCTCGCATCAGGACCAGATATTCCGGCTCAATCTCAGGCCCCCGTTCCAGGCGCGTCGCGTACCCTTGCAGTCGTCGTTTGATATCGGTGCGGGTATTTCGGAGCCCGTCCAATGAAGCGGTTACGGAATTCAGTTGGGCTTGCAGATTGATATAAGCTGGATTCTCAGGCCGTTGATTGACGACCTTTCTTGGTACGGTTCCCAGTCGATGCACTTCCTGTTCAAGGCCGGCTACTTTTCTACGAGCCTGCAGAACATCGGGGTGCTCGGACCCCAATCGTTCTGAATCCGCCGCCAGCGCTGTACGCGCTTCAGTGAGCCGTTTCAAAGCTTCGTCGGAATCGGATGTCTCCCCCGCCTCCTTCTCCAACGCTTCGATTTCCTGTTTCATCCTCATGATGTCAGGATGCTCAGGGGATAAATTCGCGGCGGCCCCCGCATATTCAGCGCGCAGAGCGCGCAGACGTTCCGTTGAATCGAGGATACGTTCCCCGGTCACGGATAAAATCGGTGTATTCGGCTTCACGGTCGCCAATTCCCCTTCAAGATAGGTCTTGCGTTCTTCCAGACTCCGAATCTGCTGATCGACATCCATCGATTCACGTTCGGCTTGATTCAGCAGTTGCTGATTCAAGGGCATCAATTCTGGAAGCGCCCCCTTCGCTCGGTGCTTGAACAATGCGATGCGCTCATCGATTTCTTTGATATGACGCGCCAGGTTTTCAGCTTCCTGCTGCAGGAACGACGTAGCCTCCTGCGCTTGTCGTTCACGGCTCTTCAAGTTCTCTCCCAAGAATAAGCTGGTCAGCTCATTCGCCACCTTCTGCGCCAATTCGGGTGTTCGGTTTTGATAGGACACCGTAAAGGCAATGGTGGCCTTGGTGGCATGTTGTGTACGCTTATCCACGACATCTGCGCTGATCACCTCGACTTCAATATCTTTGATGAATCGCTTGACGATCTCCTCGACCGGCGTGTTTTCACGAAGGTCCTGGTACAGATTAAATTGCTCGACCACTTTCCAAAGTGTCGTGCGACTCATCACTTGTTGCTTGATCGTTTCAATCCGTTGGTCGGCATAACTCGTAATCGTTGACCTGACAAGATCCGACGGAATCTCTTGTTCCTCGATCAGGATCGTGGCCGTTGACTTATACGTCGGCGGCCAGAGAAACGCCAAAAGCAATGACACCGTCAAAAGACCAAGGGTGGTGAGGAGGACAAGCTTGCGACGCCGATGAAATGCGACGAAATAGTCGTTCACGCCCATGACTCGCTCGGAATGTTGTCCAGATCCTTGTGACTGTGCCATACCGTTAGTGAGAGAACGAGAAGTGAGGAGGGGAATACGTCACCATAAATGTTGTCGCATGAGATTCGGCCGAGCTGATTGCGCTGTCGGTATCGCGCCATCGGTACATGTACGATACCTCTGCACGCCACCATTCGAGAAACTGCCACGTCAACTTCGGGGTTACACTGACATAGCGACTCTCTGGAAAGGTTCCGCCGATAGTCGTGCCCGCCTTTGCGGTCGTGAGCATTCCAACCACATTCAGCCCGACGGTCAAGGTTTCCGAAACGGCATAGATACCGGAGACCTCGCCTCGATTGGTCTGAATTAAAAGTCCCAATCCGCTGGGGCTCAGATCTCGTGCAAACATAACCTGAACCAAAGCCCGTTCAAACTTTTTTGTCATACTCGCCCCGGCCAACCACACGGTCTCCTTGGCACCGATAGAGCCGACCGGTGTCTCTGTATCGGAGGACAGAAACCTGGGACCGCCATGGACCGTTCCCGTCAACGATTCATCAAACGCATGCGTGAGGCTCATATTAATTCCTGGAAAGTTCGCTCGAAATGGGAAGAGTGCATCCGTTGTGCGGAAATCCGTATAGGAGCCTGATAGTTGAATCTGGTCACGCTCTGTCAACTGATACTGCAATCCACTGGATCCACCCACCACCCGATGGTCAGCCAACCTGGCCGTTTCATACGTCGTGTCGGACAACTGTACACTTGATTGAATTGATAACTTTTCCGTCACCGTCCTGGTCCACGTTGGATTAAAGGTCCACTGATTACGCTGGGCGAACTGCAAAACAACGCCTGTTGCCTGCAATTCACCGAGCAACGTATTGTCTCTGGTAAATCCTCCATTGAATCCAAAGAGATCCTGTTCCGTTCGATAGTGCATCGACAAGGGAGCAACGATGTTCGTAAATTGCCTGTTTTCTTCCCCGAAATATCCGACAACATCCGCTGCGAGCTTGCTACTTACGTCGAGCCGCTCGGTCTTTCCGACAAACTCCGCCGATGGCGTCACCCAATACCCGTAGGTGTCGTGATGCGGAAGCGGCGTCAACAAAAGGTTACTGTTATACACTCCCTTCAACCCAATGGATGGAGACAGGGACCATTCTGCTGCCTCGCTTTGGTACGCCATGCCGTATCCCAAAAGGCAAAGCAGCACTGCGAACCGCCCAACGCCCCTCACATATCGACTGTCATCACGGCCTCCAACGTCATCTCTTCCCTGCATTGGTTACGGCACCATGACGACGTCACCGCGCTGGAGAAGAATATTCTGCTCCAAGTCTCTCCCTTTTCGAATATCTCCATAGCGGAAGGGAATGGCCTGCTGCTCCCCTCTTACTCGACGCATCACCTTAATATCGTTTTCTCCGGCAAACGGGGTCAACCCTCCGGCAAGACTGAGCGCCTGGAGTACATCGGCATAATGACCCATCACATATTCACCCGGCTTGTTGACTCGACCAACGACATAGACCTTGTAGCTCGCAACTTTCGTCACGGCCACAGAGACATTTGGATTCGGGATAAACTTTGTGAGGCGTTTGACCAGCTCTCCACGAATATCGTCGACCGTCTGATTTTCCGCCGGAATGTCTCCGACGAGGGGAAACGAGAACATGCCGTCCGGACGAACTACAACCTCACGTGTTAGCTGCTCATCTTTCCATACTGATACCAGTAAGACATCCTCTGCCCCCAGTCGATATCCTGGCTCAAGCTGCGACACCAGAGCGGCAGGCATCGGATCCTCAGCATAAACAGGCATCGCCGCGAGCATGATACCCATCATCAGTCCCGTACTCAGCATTGGTCGCACCGAACGAACCATGACCTTTTACCCCCTTAGCTGTGCGAGGACCTGCTCGGCCTCTCGTCGCCCTTCAAACAGATCCTGACTTTTGAGTGCTCTAGATAGGTGGGTGCGAGCCTCAGATCGTTGACCGGACTGAAACAAGGCGATCCCTAGATGATAATTTAGGACAGACATGTCGGGAGATTTAGCGACTGCGTGCTTCATTAAACGGATCGCTTCTTCTGATTGTCCCATCTTCAACCGAACCCATCCGAGTGTATCGATGAACAAAGGGTGTGGAGCATCCTTCTCAAACTCTTTGCTAAGACCAAAGGCTTTCTGCAGGCTTGCTGGATCCCCTTTGTGATCAACGAGTAAGACAGCCAGGTTATTTGCCGCCAATACGTTGTCCGGATTGATCCGCAAGGTCGCTTCATACGCGCCCATGGCCAGATCGAACTGTCCCCGCTCGGACTGCACCGACGCTAACAGCATGTACAACTCCTCGCTGTCAGGGCTGGCTGCAAGCGCCTCCTGCACAATGTGTAACGCCTCTTCAGGCTTACCCTGCGACAAGGACGCCGTGGCCCAGTTGAGCCATGGGGTCATCCACCTCGGATTGACTCGGACGGCTTCCCGATAGTGGGATGCAGCCTCCTCGTGAAACTGTGAACGTGATAAGACCTCGCCCAGGAGCCCGTGCGCGAAGGGATGGTCCTTATTGGAAGCCAAGATAGACTCCAGCCTAGCTCTGGAACGAGCAACCTGCCCTAACCCCACCTCCACTTTCACAAGCAACAGTAACGGCTCCGGTTCATTTGGAGCGACCGCAGTTGCTCGTTCGTAGGCCAGACTCGCTTCCCTCAGGCGGTGCTGCGCCTCGTAAAACCGCCCCTCAGCCAACAGGGCCACGGACTGATTGCCACCTGACACCTGGCGAAGTCGCGACAACGTTCGCTCTGCCTCGGGCCAATTCTTCGTCACCACATCCAACGTCATCAGCATGTCGAGCGCGGTGATATCGTTGGGCCGCTGCCTCAAGAGATCCTCAAGGCGCGCACGGGCCTGCTGGTGCCGTCCACTTCTGCTGTCGAGTAACGCCAAGGATCGCTTAGCATCCACCTGATCTGGGTACAGCGCCACGGCCCGCTCCAAACTATCCTTAGCGAGAGTAATATCGCCGGCAAGCTGATAGGCCTGACCAAGCAAATAATGCACAGTGGCTAACTCTGGTTGGTCATGCAAGACAGTGCGAAACGCCTGCACGGCATCCTTCCCATTTCTTCTGGTTAAGGCCATCCGCCCAGTGAGAATCAATCCTTCAGTTGATCGAGGATTCCGTTGCAAGACATCGCGCACTTGACGTTCCGCGTCGACCTGCTTACCGGTCAGAAAATCCATCTCCGCCAGCTTCACCTTGGCTTCCAGGCCAATCGGCTTCTCGTTGTATTCATGAGTCAACGCGATATACCGATCGCGGGCTTTGTCGTCTTGCCCCATCTTTCTGTAGAGTGCGGCAACGCCAAATTGAAGTTGGCTGGCATATGGCAACTGGGCTGTAGCCTCCGATAGTACCCGTTCGGCAGACGCGAGATCATTTCTATTCACAAAGAACTCCGCTAACACAAGCCTGCGTTGCTCACTGTGAGGATCACGCGCCACGGCGTCACGAAGCACGGTTTCCGCCTGATCATAGGCGGTCTGCTTGACATAGAACTGCGCCAATCTCAGCCGATGATCAAGCGATTCCGGTTCGACGTCAATCATCCGACGGATCACCCTCTCCGCACCGGCTAAATCATTGGCTCTGGTCAATACCGCATTCAAATTATTCAGCAGGTCCAGATCTTTAGGATGCGCCTCCAAGGCGTCTTGCAACGTGCCCTCGGCGTCACGATATCGCTGACGTTGGCCATACAACGTCGCAAGAAGAATCGCGACATCTGGCTCCGTCCGGAACTTCTTGATGAGTGCCTCCGCCTTAGGAATGGCAGAAAGAACCGCCTCGCCAGAAACGACCTGTGAGGCAATCATTAGCGCCTGCGCCTGAGCGTGGCCGGGATTTCTCTTGAGTACCGCCTCTGCCACTTCCGTCACATGGTCGGGCAATCGAGCCTCCAGGTAGTATTTGCCCAACGTAATCAACGCCGCGGCATGATCAGGGTTCAGCCGTACGGCCTCCTGATACAGCTGCACCGCATTACGCCAATTCTTTTCCTTTTCCTCAACCCGAGCAAAGAGGACATAGGCATCCGCATCCTTTGGATCAATTTTCAACACATTTCGCAGGGCCACTCTCGCCTTGGGATAATTCGCGGCATCCATATACTCAGTCGCTCGCGCAAAGTACTTTGCCTTTCGCTCCTCAGGACCGCCACAAGCGGTCAAGATGATACCCGCCAGGAGAATAATGCCGACACAACGACTCCTGTTGACATTCTGCGCACAGCGCTTATGTACGTATCCACAATTCATGCTTGTAAGTTATTACGTAACGCGATTCGCTACAACAAAATCCGAATTCCCAACCCGAAGAGGATCCAGAGTGACACCAGTCCTAATTGTCTGACACGAGTGGAAAATGCATGGAGGAGCAACTCGAAGGAGAAGAAGAGCACCACCAGTTTGGCAGCGAAGATACCCAAATGCGAGACATTGGCACTGACCTCTGGGAGAAGTGGAAATGTCACGGCCAAGAACACCATCAAATAGTCGAGCGGTGTCGTCTGAAAACGGCTCTCTTGATTGAATCGAAGACTTAACAGCACCATGATCGCGGCGACGATAAAAAACACGTTGTCCGCCATCACGACGGCAGAACCAGTACCAACTCGAGATCCTTCACAGACATAGAGCAAAAACGTGGTTCCGACATAGAGCCCTCCGCGCACGAAGTATGGAGCAACCCTCGAAGAGCATGAGAGTCCGATCAATACGACTGCGAATAGGGCAATCGAGACATATCCCACGTCACTAGGAACCGTCGATGGGAGAAATACCAAGGCAATCAAGAACAATGGAACGGTCACGGCCAAGAACTGGATTGGGACATCCGTCAGCCAAGGCCCGTTGACAAATTTGCTGATGCTGGCATTTGAGAGAACAGAGCCTGCTCGTGACGCTGGGGTGTGAAGAAGTCCTCGTCCCACGGCAATAAATAACATGAGAACCGAGAGCGCCAGCACAAGGTAGAGCGGCACGATGAGTCTGTCTGACTGCCACCGTAACAGATAGGCCACACCCAACATACTAGCCTGTATGAGATAGATCACAGTCACAGCCTCGTAGTGAGTCAGTCCAACTGTGAGCAACTTATGATGGATATGAGCTCGATCTCCAACGAATGGCGACCGCCCCTCGGCTAATCGTTGCCCCGTTACTCCGAGCGTATCCAAAAACGGAAGGCCCAGGAGAAATAGGGCAAGACTCGGCGTGAATGGCCCACGCGATGAATCCGTCAGCAAGACGGCCAGTACCCCCATCATGAATCCCAGGAGCTGGCTGCCTCCGTCCCCCATGAAAATGCGGGCAGGATACGTGTTGTACCGCAAGAACCCCAAAATCGCGCCAAGAAATGGAACCGTGAGCACGAGAACCGTCAAGTCACTAGAGAGATACGCCAGATAGGCGATCCCACTGAGCGTTAAGAACGACAACCCACCGGCCAGGCCGTCTAAGCCATCTGTCAGATTCACCGCGTTTGAGACGCCAATCAGAAATGCGACCGTCACGAACATCCCAATCCAGGCAGGCACTTCCACATCAGGGAGAAAGGGAAGCGTGGTAAACCAGACATCACCGCAGATCACCACAACAAGCGCAGCGAACAGTTGGCCGACAACTTTGGTTCTGTAGCCAAGATCAACTCGGTCGTCCCACACACCGAAACTTACGATAATCCCGCAGCCTAATAACACCGAGAATGTCGTGGTATCTTTAGGGCCCCACCAGGCAATCGAGGCGCAAGCGCCGACAGCAAACGCAATCCCACCGATCCGTGGCACCGCATGCTCATGAACCTTCCGCCCTCCCGGCTGATCCATGATCTGGAAGCGCTCTGCCACAATCCGTAAGAGCGGAATCAGAGCCATGCAGACCAGCAAAGCGGTCATGGAACTGAAAAAGAGTTCATTCAGCATAGGTATTCTCACTCCTCATACACAGTGCTGTTCAGTCCGGTATAAATCTCGTCAACTCGCCCTCAATGGCTACGGCAAAATCCTGGAGACGTTGGTCGACCATGAATTCTGATTCACCGGGGCCGACGAGCGCAGCCAACCTGACCAGCGCTCCGTCGGTCCGCTGTCGAGAAAATGCGTCCCACAATAAGTACATCTTGACCAAGTATTCGCTTGTGAGATTACGCTCGCGTTGTTTAAACCAATACAAGACGATTTGCTTTTGACCGCCTTTCTGAATGACAACACGATTGACCCTCAGCGGCTGTATGCTCTTATCTGAGATTGGTAATTCCGCTTGCGTTAATGACTCAATTTCCCACCCGCCGCCAGGCAGACAGCTTTGAGGTGAATGAGCCGACTGCCCTTTCCGCTGTGACCGATAGTAGGCGGCATAGAAATTTATCTGCTGCTGGGGATTCAATCGATAATCCGCCAGAACATAATCATCAAACCGAAGGACATCGATATACTGCTGTTCGAGAGGAAATGGCTGGCCGCGCCATCCGTTGATCTGCATCGGAAAATCGACAAAGGCGGTTCGTGGAGGAGGGCTTTCCTCACGATCCATAAGCAGAGTGCCAAGCAACGCACATGGCGCAAACAACGCCACGCTGCATAAGTAGGCGGGGCCGGGGGAGAAGATCCGGTTAGGGAGAACGCTCACCTCACGTTTCGCAACGGCCCCCACTTCCTGGTTTCGCCATTTCAAATGCTCTCGCAACGATCTTCGAGGTGCTTCCGTGCCGAGTCTTCCTAACCACGCCATCTCGAGAATCAGTAACCCAAAACTCACCATGAAAATGACCCAGCCTTCAAAGAGATGGTAGAAGCCTTCTGCAGCACCTTTCCCATGCAGCTCAACCAACACGCCGATCATGCCAATCCGAAAACCATTAATCAGTATAGAGATGGGAATGGCTGAGAGGACTAAGATGACTCTCTTCCATATCTTGTCCTTAAAGAGATAGGCGCAGAGTAACGCAAGCGAGAGCAGGGGCAGCAGATACCGAATCCCACTGCAGGCTTCCACGACCTGCAGCTGAACAGGCCCTAGATCGATGACATTGCCTTCACGAAATGCCATTACCCCAACAAGCTGGAGGCAGCCGACGCCGAGCGATGAGGACCACAATTGAAGTTGGCTTGAGAGATTCGCATAAACAAAGGTGGGAAGCGGTATCGCTGTCAGGAGATAGCCAAGGGGAAACGCAATCACCTTTGTCCCGTGAATCCCAATGAGCGTCATAGCCAATCCGACCAGTACAATCCATAAAGAAAGATGTAGGACAAGAAAGAGGGTCGAGAGTTCCCCGACCACATAAAGAAGGAGGCCACAACCGATAACGGCCAAGCCCCACCATGATTGCTTCGTTGGCATGTTGGACAACTGGTGTCGGGATTGCCATATAAGAACCCCTGAGATGAGAGGAACGAACAATCCGTGACTGTAGTCCTCGCTCTCCAGCCATCGGCTGATCAGAAACAGAAGACTATCGGCATATAGATAAAGCAAGAATGAGACGATCAAGACCGATGAAACGAATAGAGCGCGTGTACTCGCCATAAGACAGCTTCACCCAACCACTAGTGAGAAATGGATAAAACAAGCGACGCCGATCCGACCAAGCGGGGCGAAACCTGATTGTCTATTGGAACCGTAACTCTGTCGATTGATTTCGGAGAAAGAACGGGCTTGATATCTCCTGAGAGATACCAAGCCCCTAATGACCAGAAATGAGGAAGTTACCTAGACTTTGGACGTACGAAGATTTCTCAATCCTCCCGCTCCCAACCCCACTAAAGAAATCAGCCCCGCGCCGAACAGAAGAACCGCCGTCGGCAGCGGTACTGCCGTCAAACTACTGATCGACCCTACATAGGCGCCTGGAACTCCATCGCCGTCCTCAAAAAGGAGTCGCCATCTGGCACTCCCACCGTTCAGACTGTCCAAACTAGGAGGATCCTGAACGTTCAGATTCAATCCTCCTCCAATCTGGTTAAGGCGAAGCCCAAAACTGAATGGAGTGCTGCCATCCGATAGGGAATTACCGCTGGCAGCAGTAACCAATTCCCATCGGTCGCCATTGCCCCCCCCCAGCGAAATATTCTTCGAAAGCGTGACGGCATTAGCACCTGCCGCGAACGATGACGTATAGAGGTCAGTCCCATTAAAGCTCATCTTGAAGCTGTAATCCTTTACCGTGCCATTGTAGACACCACCACTCCCGACCGCTGAGTTGTCATATTTAAATAGTCCTGAAATTTGAAAGGAGCCAGTCGTGTCACCATCCAGATTGCCGGCAAACGAATACGTCATCAATGCTGCTTGCGCTCCCGTGACCGGAACCGAGAGGGCACAGATCGCTGCAACCGGCAGCGCAAATCCCCTCCTAAACCATCGTTTCATCATCTGCATACCACAACTCCTGTTAAAGGTTGTCGAATAGTTATGCTATTAGGAACACGCATGAATAGATAATTGGCTAGCAATCCTCAGGCCAAACCACAAAGCTCCTATGTCTCTGAAAACTAAGGTGGCGGACGTACCCCCCCTGCTCATAACTGTGTCAACATTCCTGCAGCAGCGTTCAAATATGTAACGGCACTGAATCACTCGGCAAAAACTTCTCGCTACTCCGTACCCGGACGAATGCTCTACTAAGGATGGTAACGCGATGCTCCTGGACAGTAGAACCGATGCGTCCACAACAGCCGTTCAGCCAATCATCACTGCTTGAGCCGTCACCGAATCACCTTTGTCTTGAATTCAAACTTGCAATGATTGCCCCATAATGCGATGCCGAATTGATGGAACCCCTGACATAAATTCATCGAGCAGGAATCGACAATTCTGGAGCTTGAACAGGGGACCTTCCGCAAACTATCTCCATCGCAGAAACAAGCTTTCTGGCCAGGACGATGCGATCAAAATGTTCCATCACAAACCTTCTTCCGTTCCTGCCCAATCGCTGACACAGCTCCTTGTCGTTTGAAAGCGCCACTACACGAGCAACCAACTGATCAGCATCCTCAGGTTCAATCAAGAGCCCCGCCTGAGCAACCTGAAGCAACTCCGCACTCTCCCCCTCTACGCCTAGAACAATCGGTTTCGCCATAGCCAGGCTTTCAAATATCTTCGAGGGTATGACCGTTTTGAACAAATCAGACTTTTTGAGGAGGACAAGACTGACAGCTGAAAGGGCCCAGAAGTCCGGCATACGGCTTTTCGGTTGCTGATCAAGCATCATCACGTTCTGAAGCCCCATTGCGTTTCGCATCTGAACGAGCACCTGCCGTTCGGCTCCATCACCTACCATCAGGAAGACGATATTGGGGACGTGACTCAATCGATGGGCTGCCTCCAAGATCGTCTCTAAGTGGTGAGCCATGCCGTGGGTCCCAAAGTAGGAAACGACAAACTTTCCCGTGAGCCCAAGTTCCTCGGCAAGCGTGGGTGCGCCATCAACTGGGATATAGTGAGCGAGATCCACACCGTTCTTCACGACGGCAATCTTGTTCGCCTCAATACCCTTGCCGATCATGTACGCTTTGAACGAATCGGTCACAGGAACAATGAGGTCTGCGTTGTGATAGGCGAATCGTTCGACCCACTCCAGCGTCTTGATGATAGCCTGACTCTTGATGGCCCCCACGGCAACGATTGATTCTGGCCAGAGATCACGGATCTCCAGCACCCAAGGAATCCTTCTCATCTTGCCGACAAAGTATCCGGCGAGACCATTAAAGAACTGTGGTGAGGTAGAGAGAACAACGTCTGCCTTTGGCAGGAAAAAAGAGACAACGAGCACAGAGCACATGTATGAGATATAGTTCAGCGTTCGTTTTAAGAAGCCTTCGTTTGCCGTTACAAAGGTCCAAACCCTGATTACAGTGATCCCGCCTTTTATTTCCCGTTGATAAATCCGATTGCGATAACCCTCGTAGACCCGTCCCTGAGGATGATTTGGTGCACAGGTGACGACGGTTACGCGATGTCCGTCCTTGACCCATTGCCGGCAATGTTCAAAGGTCCTAGTTGCCGGGGCATTTACCTCCGGAGGAAAGTAGTGTGATAGGAAGAGGATTCGCATGCCGGTGAGCCTCAGTGGACAGGTCTCTCGCTTTCTGGATTCGATAACTCAGCTGGAGAGGAACCTCTCCAGAACAAGAAAAGGCTATCACGGGATTTTTGTAGCTCAAACCAAACTCTGGAAAATAGCACCCCAGATCAACCCTAGCCTGGCAGACGCTCAACACTTCAACGATCGCAATGCGGTTCCCACAATCTTCAATCCAAAAGCTCTGCTCTCCTGATCTTACGATCGTAAAATCATGATGAATGTGGATGACACTCTCCATCTGATGAATTCCAGCTCCTGTGACTTCATCCATGACGATCCAACTCCCCTGCTCGTCGTAGCGGATACGCCTGTGATGAATTGGCTTGCCTGTCAATCTCCTATATCCGTCATGGGCTCCCTCAAAGAGAGCCGCTCCGTCCTCCGTCTTTTCGATGCGACCCTGGATTGGCCTCGCCCGTCGCGCGACCCGAAACACACCCCACACCTCTGATTGTTCCTCGCAATCGACGACAACAGTATTGTGAGCCCTTGTGCTTCGTACATAGGCCCGCTCCTGACTTGGCTCATAATCGAACACCCCGCCATCAACAACGACTCGCCGTCCATCGATCGCAAGCTCATAGCTCAGGGCATCGCAATGAGCATGCCCTGGCTGGTAGTCTGGACCAACCGGCCCACAGTCAATGATGATCATGTCGTTTGCTTTACGACTCACATAATATCCACTGGCCGAAAACGCAGTGACCGCCAGACTCGTGGATTGAGAGGGCATCTGATATCCAATCACTCGTTCAGCGTAGTCAAATATCTGAGACGGAGCAGGAGCAATACCGAATGCAGAATCGTTGAACAGAGGAATCTCTCCATCGGGCAAGCAGATGCCACTCAGGAAGTCCAACGCTGTCCTCACCTTACAGGCAAATTCGCGTGTGATCTCACGTGTGATCGCTGTGGAGGAATTTTGCGTAAGGTTCAAGACATCAAGATAGTCAACGACACTGATTGAGTGATACATCGGACTTCTTTCAAAGTGTCCGCCATCGGCAAGAAACTGTTCCGTGAGTTCATCCCGCAGAATCCTTAGGCCTTTTTGAAGCCACCTTTCAGCATCAGTTCCTTGGAAATACAGTCCGGCGAACAATAACGCGACACCATTCTTCAGATAGTGATTTGCCAAGAGATGATATTCTATGTTGTGCTCCAACCATTGTACCTGTTGATATAGACTTTCCACCCACGCCTGCTGCGGATGCCGTTCACGCGGTTCTTCAAGACTACCTCTCTCTAGCAACAGAAACCACTTGATCCAGTTCACGATCCGGAGCGAAGCCGTATAGGGTTCCCACGCGTCCTCCGTCCCTGGCGGATTGCGCCGAATCCAATCACTCATGAGGAAACACTTATTTTCATATGAGCGCCGGGAATCATGAAGATAATCAAAATAGTGCAGGTTATAGCGCCAGAGCTTAGGCATGTCCTTACAAACCCAATCAACATTTCTCAACGGGATGCACTTTGACTGCCTCAGGAAACAAAACTGCAAATCGTCTCCGGTGGGATTGGATACAGAGATGCCAGGAAGGATTGAGACGCCTGAACGCCTTCTGACGTTAGCTGTTTTGGCTACAGACCGAACCTGTGGAAGGATTCGTCGTTGGAGAAAGTATGCAACCTGTAAAGGACGAAGATATACGAGCGTCCTGGCATAGAGGCCCAATTGCTTCATGAAAGGAAGGCACCTAGGTAAGTGAATCCATGATGTCGAAGGTGACGTGGGTTACCTCCACAAGCTCATCCCAGGGAATTGGGGAGCAGGCACCTCGACGAATGGCCTCCACAAAAGCTGTGACACACGCCGCCTGTCCCTTGTCCTGGCTCCACAGATCCATTTTTCGAAATCCTGGCCAGCCGTAGCCACGAAGTTTCCTGAAGTTTTCCAACCGCAGCACCTTGCCACTACAAAAGACCTCAAGCTGCTCTTTCGGAAATGATTTATGGCCATTTGAGAAGTAATGGACCGTACCAATCGATCCGTCCGCGAATCGTAACGTGACCGTCACATTGTCCTCGCCCGCCGACATCGCTTGGATACCAACAATCGGCGATGCAGCGAGAAACCGAAGCAGGTCCACAAAATGGCATCCTTCGCCAATGATCCTCCCTCCTCCGATCAGTCGATCCTGAGTCCAGTGGTCACGGGGAATATGGCCCGCATTGATCGTCATAACAAACGTCTTAGGTTCTGAGGTTCCGGCAAGTAACTGTTTCATTTGCTGAATCTGTGGAGCAAACCGACGATTGAATCCTACCATCACGAGGGGTGGCGATGCCTGTGACCTGAGGCAGTCTTCGTAGACGTGACACAGCGTCGTCAGTTCTTCTCTCGTAATTGCCAACGGTTTTTCAACAAACACGTGCTTGCCAGCCTTCAATGCTTCTCCGGCTAATTTCGCATGGCTATCGTGCCTGGTCGCGATGATGACAGTATTGTTGTCAGGAGACTCAATCACGCACCGATTGTCGCTTGTGACTTCTAAAAATCCAAACTTACTACCGGCATGAGCGGCACTCACACCCATGCTGCTTGCAACCGTTCTGAAGGCGGTTCCCGTCTTTTTAAAAGCCGGCAACAGAACTTGCGTGGCATAGTTTCCTGCGCCAATACACCCCACGACTGGTTCCGCAGAAGAACGATCGCCCGTGAGCAGCTCATTGGATCGCGACAGCGTTCGCTTCAGCAAGCGACTCTGTGAAAACACGTCTGGTTCAGGATATTCTAAAATAATTCCCAGCGAGGCAGATCGACTCGAAATCAAATCGTAGGCAGTCGTGGCTTGATCAAAGGGGATTCGATGCGAGATGAGTACATCTGTCTGAAGGCGGCCGTCAGCTAACATATCGAGCACGGCTTCGAAATTACGCTGCTCGGTCCAACGGACATGTCCAATCGGATAGTCGTGCCCATTGTCTTCATATTGGCTGTCGTAACGCCCAGGTCCATAGGAA
>WBZP01001328.1_pt1 | contig 15140 bp, 11 predicted proteins | sample 5204301 | NCBI WGS metagenome assembly WBZP01 (sample SAMN12412401, study PRJNA552823) | activated sludge metagenome | isolation source: activated sludge from nitrification reactor of wastewater treatment plant... | place: USA: Pennsylvania | collected 2017
CTTTGCAGGTGGATGGCCTGGCATCTTAAATTGCCTTCGTACAGGATGGAAGCGGTCATTGTGCTATTTTTGTCTAAATTTACCTGTTGGGTGTTGCAGCCTCAAATGTAAGGAATGCTTTGAAGTTATCGGTTTGCGGGGTTGCATCCATCCATTCATTTACGGGAACAAACATACAGCATGCGCAAATGGATATGCATCTGCCTCGCCATCGGAATGATGACGCCGGCAACCGCCCAGAAAACAAAAAAGGAACGCAGGGATGAGCGCCGGCAGCGCATCAACGCGCTGATCAAGCAGGAAGAGGAGGGCGTGATCGCCTACCGGAAGCACAATATCTGGGGCTTCAAACTCACCAACGACGGATGGGGCCTGTTTTATGAACACGGCCGTGCACAGTCTATCCGTAAAGCCCTGCTGTTTCAGTTGGATTTTGCAGAGCGCAAACATTCCAAGGAACAGAAACAAACCAATCCTTTCATACCTTCTTCTCCTTTTGTGTTTGGGAAAATCAACTATTTCTATCCGCTGAAGCTGGGTGTACAGCAGCAACTGTTGCTGGGTAACAAGAGTAATAAAAACGGGGTGGCGGTCACCGGCAACTTCGGGGGTGGCATCACGCTCGGATTGCTGCGGCCCTACTATCTCGAGATCAATGATACGGCCAACAATGTACGCCGGGCTATCCGGTACGACAGTCCGGACAGCACCATCTTCACCTCTCCCGACCAGCTGAAATTTCTTTCCGTTTCCTCCACCGGTTTGGGCAAGGGCTGGGGCGATCTGAGCCTGAAACCCGGTCTTTATTCCAAAGCCGCCCTGCGCTTTGATTACGGCCGGTACAATGAAGTGGTGAGTGCGATTGAGGTGGGGCTCACGGCAGAATATTATTTCAGTAAAATACCCCAGCTCATTTATACAAAGCAGCAGCAGTTGTTTGTAAATGTTTACTTCTCGCTGATGTTTGGCCGGAGGCGATAGGCTGCCGCTTAACCTTTCCGGGGAATGACTGTTATCCATTTCCGTAATCCTTTTATTCAAAGAACTGATCATCTATGATTGAATTACCTGTAGTGGACGGCGTAGTGGAACAACCCCTCAAAAAGCCCAACTGGCTGCGGGTGAAGCTGCCCATCGGCGAGGAATACCGCCATGTACGCGGTCTGGTGGATACCCATAAACTCCATACCATCTGTGAAAGCGGCAACTGCCCGAATATGGGCGAATGCTGGGGGGAGGGCACGGCGACCTTTATGATCCTCGGTAATATCTGTACCCGCAGCTGTGGATTTTGTGCGGTGGCAACGGGTAAACCCGATCCGGTAGACTGGGATGAACCCCAGCGGGTGGCGGAAGCCATCCACCTGATGAAAGTAAAACACGCGGTGATCACTTCGGTTGACCGGGATGAACTGGAAGACCAGGGAAGTATCATCTGGTACAATACCATCAAAGCGGTGAAAGCGCTGAACCCCGGTACCACGCTGGAAACCCTGGTGCCTGATTTCAGGGCCGATAAAGCCTGTATTCAGCGGGTGATCGAAGCCGCGCCTGAAGTGGTGAGCCATAATATTGAAACGGTGGAGCGACTCACCAGGCAGGTACGTATCCAGGCCAAATACTGGCGCAGTATGGAAACCCTTCGTATCCTGAAGGAAGGCGGCATGCGCACCAAGAGCGGCATCATGCTGGGACTGGGTGAAACGAAGGAAGAAGTGCTGCAGACCATGCGCGACCTGCGCGACAGCGGGGTAGAAGTGATTACGCTCGGGCAGTACCTGCAGCCTACCAAAAAGCACCTGCGGGTTGACCGATTTGTGCATCCGGATGAATTTAAGGAACTCCGCGACCGGGGCTATGAGATGGGCTTTGATTACGTGGAAAGCGGTCCGCTGGTGCGTTCCAGCTATCACAGTGAAAAGCATGTGATTCCGGGCTGGGGCAGGAGCCGCTGGGAGGAGGAACAATCCGGCAGTACCCCCTGAGCCACCTGGTTTTTGATATTTTTCAGCCTCCCCGGTAAAAACCGGGGATTTTTTTTAATATTTTCTTCGCAAACGATGGAAATTTGAGAAAAATGATGTTAATTTACGGTAGAATCTGATAGGTATCCTTGAAAATCTGTGCATTAAGTGACAAGCAACCGGGATTTTGAATGCAGAATCAACGTTGCTTTTTTTATAGTCTTATCTTATTGTGTAAAAAATACACAATGTATCCGCCCCTGAAGAAAATGTTTGCGGGTGTTATTAAGCCCCGTTTTAAATGTAATGATTGCGGCATGAAAAAAAAATCTGCGAAGAAATACAGTTTTTTTAACCCTATGCTTTCCAGCAAAGCAAATTTATTTTTTGCTTTATTGGTTTATTGGGCATGCACAGTTTTTCCGGGTGAATTGAAGGCTCAGACAACCTTGGTAACCCAAACGGGTAATATGGATGCCCTCAGGGATGTAAATAATGTCGGCTCATCTTATGCTGGAACATATAATAATAGTGCTACGGAACTGGCTAATTATGCAAATCAAAACAGTGGAAGTAATACTACCCCAGGTGCCGCTGCATTCCGCACCTTTACGACTAACCAGGCTGCAACGGGGGGGGCAGCAAGGCCTCTTCGCCCGGGAGATCGGTTTCTAATTACAGCTTTCGCAGCAACACCCGCTACTTCCGGAGTTATCGGTATATCTTTTAAAAATAATACTACCTATACAAACGTTGCAAGTTATACCAATGGCCAGGTTTGCCGGTTTGAACTTACTGATGCAGGAAACTGGACTATTGTGCATGGAGGAGGAACTATAAATACCGGACAAACGTCTGGGGCAGATCGCGTACTTCAATTGGATATACTGAGTTCAAACTCTTTTAATGCGACAATTGGGGGAACTACTTTTTTCAACCTTAGTTTCATCAATGCCGGACCAGTTGCCAGCTTCTGCATTTACAATATTGTGACTGTTGCCGCTGTTAACAGATCAAACCCTAATTCATTATGGAAAAATGCCAGTCTGCAAGGGCGACCAATTGTTTTTGGTGGTACAACCCCCACAAATGTTACTGGGAATATTACAAATGGTGGAGGAGAAAATACAACTGCCCTTTCGGCGACTAATGTAAGTTTTACTGGAACCAGTACGACTTCCCTGTCTCCTTCATCCGGGAATACTTATTCGGGAACAACCACACTTTCAAGTGGAACCCTTCAACTTGGGGCTTCAGAAGTACTTCCCAACACTGCGATTAATATCAGCAATAATGCTACTTTATCTACCGGGGCCACTACCGGCTTTACTGAAACCCTGGGTTTGCTCACAATGACGAATAGCGCAACCCTTTCACTTGGATCAAACAGTCATATCCTCACTTTTGCCAACAGCAGCGGCGCGGCCTGGTCGGGCACCCTCACCATCACCGGCTGGGGGGTAGCCGGCGCGGGCCAGGTGTTTTTCGGCAATTCATCCGCGGGCCTAACCGCGTTGCAACTGTCTAATATCAATTTTGCCGGTTACGGTACCGGTGCCAAAATCCTGGCTACAGGCGAGATACAACCGGCCTATTTTTATATCAGTGCACAGGATGGCAACTACAATACAGGGGCCACCTGGATAGGAGGATTGGTGCCTCCGGCCGGGGCGGCGGTATATATCAACAACGGCCATACCGTTACCCTGGATGTGGATGCATTGGTGAGCGGTTTCACAGTCGCGGCCAGTGCCACTTTCAACGCCACCAACGGAAGCCCCCGTACCCTCACCCTCAGCAGTAATACCAACAGTGCGCTCTCCGTAAACGGTACCTGGAGCAGCAATGGCAGTAGCAGTACGGTGGTATTCACCGCTCCCGGACCCGCAAACGTGGTGCATGCTGTCAGCGGCACTGTTGCCTTTGATCATGTGAATATCGGCCGCACCGGTGCGGGCACACATACCATTGGTGTCAGCTTCAGCGGCACCAGTACGGTAAACGGGAATTTAACCATCAATGTGGGTGGCTTTGTACAGACATTATCTCCCCCGAATTATGGTACCAGTTCCACCCTGGTATACAATACCGGCAATGCGTATACCCGTTCAGGTGAGTGGACCCCGGGCGCCCTATCCGGCCCCGGTTACCCGAATGATGTGATCCTGGGCAGTTCAGCGAACAACTCTTCCCTTACCGTGGGTAATGAAGTGCTGCATATGCGTGGTAACTTCACTTTCGCGGTGGCGGGCAGCGCCCTTACCGTTGCCGGCGGCCGCATTAACATCGGTAAAAGCTGGATCAATAACGGCACCACTCCCAATTTTACCGCAGGAACGGGTACCATCGCGTTTACCGGCACCGGGAATGAAACGATTGGAGGCACCAATACCAATGCCGGTGGCTATGCCTTCTACGACCTCGGGATTAATAAAAGCGGAGGCGGATCGGTAACTCTCAGCAGGGCCATTACGGTAGCGAACACCCTCTCAGTGGATGGTAACGGAATATTCATATTAAATGGTTTCAACTTAACGGTTACGAGTATTTATGGTACGGTCACTGCTGCGATTATCCGGAATAATACCGCCATCAATATTACGCTTACCATCACCAACGGCAACAGCAATACTTTCGCCGGCGCCATCCAGAACGGATCAACCGGTACTATCAGCATTTTCAAATCGGGTGCCGGCACCCAGGGTTTCAGCGGGACCAATACCTATAGCGGCACCACCACGGTGGCCAACGGGACCCTCAGCATCGGCAGCGTCAGTTCCGGCAACGGGCTGAGCCCCAACAGTAATTATATCTTCAATACCACCGCAGGGGTTGGGCTGAGTTTTGCCAATATGCCGGCCGGTTCTGTACTGAACGCTGGCACACTGAATATCCAGGTGAATACCACCATCACCCTTAACGGTCCGAACAATTATACCATCAACTTCCAGCCCAGCGATGGGGTAGCCTGGAACCTGGCAGCCACCGTTACGGTCATGAACTGGACGCCTTCCGCCAACCGCATCCTCAATGTGGGGAGCACCACAGGACTTACTTATCCACCTGCATTTCCGAATCCCAATAATCAGGTTTCCAGGATTAATTTTGATAACTATGGTGTAGGCGCGAAACTGGTAGGTATTGAAGTGAGGCCTGCTTTTCTTTATGTTACTGAGGCAAGCGGATCCGGTAATTATACGACAGCGGCTTCCTGGCTGCTGGGCGACCGCCCGGTTCTGAATAACGGTACAGAATCGATTTATATTCAACCAGGATTTACCCTGAATATGGATGTGTTTGCGCCTACTGTTCGCGTTTTGCGTTGTGAGGTTGGGGGTAATGTCATTATGAATGCCGGCGACTCCATCATCATCTTCCCCACCGGTGATTTTCGGATAACTGGTACCGTTTCTATGACCGCTACGAGTGTTATCAATATGAGTGCCGGTATCAGCCTGATTGCACAAAGTGCAACTGCCTCCTTTTCACCTGCAGGTATTCTCAATTTCGATGGGGCTTTCACCATCACCAGTGAAGTGCCCAATGCCGTCTACCTGCCGAATGTTAATCTCCGGGCAGCTGTTAATTTCGGACTGAACAGTTATATCCAGAATGGTTCAACCCTCAATATGCTCACGGGTGGATTCGTTTCCACCAACCCGCCCTATTATATGGCCGGCTCTACACTGGCTTTCCGTACGGGCGGAAATTACGGCCGTAACCTGGAATGGAGCGCCACCAGCGGCAGGGGGTATCCCCATCATGTGCTGGTTACCAATAGCACCAACCTGAATATGGGAGCCTGGGGCGGGTTTAATGTGGCCCGTCAGTGCGGCGGCGATCTCACCATCGACCCGGGCAGTATCCTCCGGATGGATGCCGGTGGGGAGTCCATGAATGCACCGGTAACGGTGCTGGGCAATGTAAATGTGAATGGTCAGCTGCGACTGGGTGGCCTGGCCGGCGGGGATTTTAAAATAGGCGGTAATTATATATTTAGTGTGGGCGGCAGTGTCATTAATAATGGGCGCTGTGTCTTCTTCATTGGTACATCCGGCAATCAGACGGTGACGCGTACCGGTGGCGGCAATGTGTTTTTCAACTATGTGGAACTGGATAAATCCGCCGGCAATCTGCTTTTCAGCGGCGCTCCCAATCTGACCAACGGTTACATCATTTCCAATACGGCTGATACCAACCGCCACGTGCTCACCATCCGCAACGGCGATATCGACCTGAATGATGGCATCTTCACCCTGGAAGGAAACGCAACCAACTCCATTAATATCGCGCTCCGCAGCGGGAAACAAACGCGCATCTTTACCAGTACGGGAGTGGGGGATTTCCGTTTGTTCACCAGCAGTCCCGGCATCCAGTATGCCCGTTTCAACGTTGACCGTTTTGTGGCCAACAGCCAGCTGCTCTTTGATAACAATGTTACCGTAAGCACCAATGTGGGCTGTGATTTCGGCCCCTCCGGCATCAGTATCATCAACTCTATCCTCCGGATTGATCAGAATGGATTTATTATTGATAACTCGCCTGATTATGGACCCAACTCGGTGCTGATTTATAACAACGGTGGTGCTGGATATAAGCGTAACCGTGAGTGGACGACCAATGCAGGCAGTGTGGGTTACCCGCACGATGTGATTGTGCAGAACAGCACCCTGCTGGAATTGAACTCCAGTGATTTTCCCGCGCCAGGGGCACTGGGCTGTTCGGGTAAATTCAGTATTGAACAGGGTTCGCAGGTAACGACTGCTGCCATGCCGTTTACGCTGTCTGTCGGCGACAGCCTGAATATCCGCGGTTCGCTGACACTCTCCACAAACGCCGCAGGGGATCTGTTTGTAGGCCGTTCCTGGAACCGCAGCAGCACCGGGGTATTTGTGCAGAACGACCGGATGGTAACTTTCAACGGCAGTAATGCGGGGGCGATCAGGGCTGCAGGCGGACAGATCTTCAGCCGGATGACGATCGATAAAACCACCAACGGGGCTGCCATGGCCATTGATTCCGTGGTCACCATCACCAATGAGCTGTTCCTGCAAAGAGGTACAGTAACATTGAACAATGAAGTGGTGATTCAGTCAACAGCTACACAAACCGCGCGCATTGGGCAAACCACCACACCGGCCAATCTTACGCTGGTGTACAGTGGCATCGGCAAGTTCCAGATCCAGCGCTACCTGCCCCTGAATACCAATACGGCCGCCCGCCGCTGGCGCCTGCTGGCCGCACCGCTTAGCAGCAACAATGCGCCTACGATCAATGCTGCCTGGCAGGAGGGACAGGTGAGTACCAACCGCCTGAGCCCCGTCAATAATACACCTGGATTCGGAACGGCCATCACCCGCTCTGCGACCGCCGCTAACGGTTACGATCAGGGGATCACCAGCAATCCGTCCATTCAGCGTTACAATCCAACCTCTAACGCCTGGGAGGCCATTCCGGCCACCAACACCGGTGCTATCACCGATGAACGGGGATACATGCTGTTTGTACGCGGCGACCGCAGCATCGTGATCACCGGTACCAATGTGAATGGTACGCCTACCACGCTGCGGGTAAAGGGGGAAATCAATGTAGGTACGGTGAATATACCCCTGAATGCTTCCGGTTTCCAGATCATCGGTAATCCCTTCGCTTCTGCCATCACCTTCAATGATGTCAATTTCAACGGGGTAACCCCACGCACTACTGCCCTCAGCACTTTTTATCTCTGGGATCCCAAAACTGCGGGGGCCAGCGGGGTTGGGAAGTTTATTACATTCACCAGCACCGGTTCCGGCACTTATACCATAACCGGCGGAGATGCTAACACTAGCGCCTATTCGAATACGGGAATCATTGAATCCGGTGCAGCATTCATGATACCCGTGGCCGGCGGAACATTCGGGATCGGTGAAAATACCAAACTGAGTTCCAATAGTACGATCGGACTGGCGAGCAGGCCGCTGAGCGGACAGGCGCCGTCGCGTCCCCTGCAGTCGTTCCTTGCTAACCTGTACTGGGTGTCCGCGGGGGAATCCCGGTTCCTGGAAGGGGTGCGCTTACTCGCCCGCGAAGATTTCAGCAATGAAGTGGATTTCGAGGATGCGCCCAAGCCCGCCGGCATGAGCAGCTTTGATCCGCTGGCTATTGTCCGGGAGAGCAAACGCCTGTCCGTGGAAACGCGCCGCCCGCCCCGTCACCGGGATACCCTGTATTACCAGATCGGGGCACTCCCTGCCGGTACCTACCGTTTTGATTTTATCCCTGAAAACCTGCAGAGACCAATACGTCCCGTGCTGGTTGATCGTTTTGCCGGAACGGAAACAGTAATGAGTGCCACCGATACCAGCCGGATAAGCTTTACCGTTAGTGCGGATGCTGCATCCCGTGCGGCTGACCGCTTCTTCGTGGTGTTCCGCAGCCAGGTGGCTGTGAAGCAGTTCAGCGCCCGGGTAACCGACCGCCAGGAGGTGCAACTGCAGCTCAGTACGCAGCATGAATGGGAGGTAGATCAACATGTTATTGAACGCGCTGCCGATACCCTGCTGGAACCCGCAGCGCTCAACAGTTTCAGCAGTACCGAAGGGGCAGCAGAAAGTTTACGTACCTATGCCTATACCGATGCCTATCCCGGTCCGGGCGTGTATTATTACCGTGTGAAAAGCCAGCTCCGTGGCGGTGAAGTGGTGTACACAGCATGGGAGAAAGTAACGGTGGTGCATAACCGCGCTCAGCTCTATGTATATCCCAATCCTGTAACCGATGGCCAGATCCGTTTGCAGCTTAACCGTCGCCCGGCTGCACCGTACAGCTACCGCCTGTTCAGTGCGGATGGCAGGGTACTCCAAACGGGCGTGTGGGCTCATCCCGGCGGTTCAGCCGCCCAGGTAATCCGCCTTCAGCAACGGCTTGCTTCCGGCACCTGCATTCTCGAAGTAAGGTCGGGACAACAACCTCCCGAACAACTGCAGGTGATCATTCCGTAAAATGCTGGTAATACCTCGTCCGGGAAATTCTGAGTAAACCTTTACTCCTGAAGAATCCACTTGGATCATGTCATGCTTCCATTCCATTGCAGAACGGGTAATTCCGGCCAGCCCGGCAGGGAAACCGGCATCGCGCATCAGCCATGGTGAAGATTCCTTGTGATAAAATTTTATAAGTATAACCGGAGGATCGGTTCCCGCAGTGCGGAATGCTGTGGCTGGCAATATCCGTACAATACGTCCGCTATCGATTCCGGTGTTTGCCAGCTGCTGAGATCCGCCCCCGGCATGGCAGTCCGGTTTTGGGGCGTGTCAATAACGGAGGGTACCACCACCGTGGTGAACACCTGTGTGCCGGCGGCTTCTTCGTTCATCAGTTCAGCCAGCCGGAAGAGGAGCGATTTACTGAGGCTGTAGGCCGTGAGTCCTTTGCCCTGCCCGGCATACAAACCGGCGAGAGATCCAACCAGGAAGATGCTTCCCTGTTTTTTTTCCAGCATGTGTTGAAAGACCGCCCGCGCAGCGGTATACGCGGTTTCAAAATTGAGCTGGAATTGTTTCCGGATCTCGGTGATGGAGGTTTCAGCCAGTCCGCCCGGGGCAAATCCGCCGGCGGTCAGGATCGCAACATCGATTTGCCCGTGCTCCAGAATCGTTTCTTCCACGCAGAACCGGGTGGCGTTTTCATCCAGCAGGTCCACCACTTTCAGGGTTACACCTGCCGGCATTTGCAGGGAGGCGGCGCCTTCCGCAGCGCGTACGGTACCGGTAACTTTGTAACCGCCTTCCGCAAAGCGCTCCATCACAGCACGGCCCAGGTTGCCTGCGGCGCCGGTGAGGAAAAGCAGGGGAGAGGGAGTGGATGCTGACATGATCAATTTTCTATGTTTGCCGGACTTGTCCGGGTTGTATAAAATTAAACAAGCGGCAGGCAATGCGGGATATTTTTTGCATACATGCAACAAAAAACCGCGCCATGGGCGCGGTTGTATCTTCACAGGGTGTTATATTATTTCAGATCAGCACTCACTGTAATCTTCGGTTCTTCTGCCACTTTTCCACCGGCAGTTCCGATACCGTAATCCGCTCCTTTGATGCTGAAGCTTGCTTCGGCTACCAGTTTACCCCCTTTTACGGTAAAAGTAGCTTCGGTAGTGAGGGGCTTGGTGATACCATGCATGGTGAGGTCGCCTGAAACCTTGCCTTTGTAAATGCCGTCTTTGTCCCACTTGATATCGTCCAGGTTTGTAATTTTACCGGAGAAGGTAGAGGTCGGGAATTTTTCAGAATCCATCCAGCGGCCGCCATTGAAGTGGTCCTGCATCATGGGGTTGCTGAAGCTGAAACCCTTGATCTGTGCTTCAAAAGCCACGGTGCCGGCTTTGGTGTCCACCATAGCAATGGCAGTTTTATTCTCAGCTTTGGGCAGCGCATCAATCGGTGTGGTGGCGTCAAAACTGATAATGGCGGCGGTACTGGTTTTCTTTTGAGCGAAGCTGGTACCGGCAATGGCCAGGGCTGCGATGAGGAGTGTTCTTTTCATGTTAATTTGTATGGTTTGGTGATTGGTGAATGTGATAATTTGTTTGCTGTTTACCTGTTGAGGGCACAGCGTTTAAAAGTGATGTACTCGGCATCCAGGATGCTGCTGTAATTACCCCCGTTGCAGGATCCTTTAATGGCAACGCTGTCGCCGTTTTTAAGGGTTTTTACCGCGGCCATATCCTGCTGCTGAAAGGCAAAGCTGATATAAGAACCGCCCGGGTGTTCCATTTTGATATTGATCGTGGTATCGGCAGGATCGATGGCACTAACCCGGCCGGTGACGGTGATAATCTGTTCCGCGTATTTTTTATTAGCGGCACTGTCGTTCGCCAGGAATTCAGTGATCAGTGCGTGCGCGCTCAGGGTATAAGCAGATTTTTCTGCAGCGGTATCTCCGTAGGTGGCGGTAAACAGGTACCACGCTGTACCGCCTCCTGCCAGCAGGAGCACAATCAATCCTCGCCAAAGCCATTTCTTATTCATCTTCTTACTTAAATTTATCAATCGGATATCGGGTGCAAGATAGAACAATGTTTAAACATTGAAAAATAATCCGCTTAATAAAAAGTTAAACAACGGATGCCGGAAAAGGTTACCGGATTTTTTTTCAGGGGGCTGGGTAGCGGCTAAGCCAGTTACGGAGATGGGCAGAAATTGCCTGGCTTTCCACCATAAAGCCATCGTGACCATAGTCAGAATCAATCACCATGAGCTCCGAATTGGGGAGATGCCGGGCCAGGAACTCCTGCTCTACCAGGGGGCAGAGGATATCACTACTGATGCCGAACAGCAGTACGGGCTGCTGCAAATGGTTCAGCACGGCTGACACCGATCCACCCCGGCCACGGCCCAGGTGATGACTGTCCATGCTCTTGGTCAGCAGCCAGTAACTGAGGGCGTTGAAACGTTTGGCCAGTTTATCTCCCTGGTAACGTATGTAAGAAGAAGCCTTGAAATCATCTGTTTTTTCTGCGTCCTGGTCAGATTGCTGCTGTACCATGATCTGGTAATTACGGTACGTAAGCATGCCAATTGCCCTGGCCGCTTTCAGACCGTTGGCGCCCGCCCCCGGCCGGCATTCCCGCCAGCTTGGATCGGCTTCAATGCTGAGCCGCTGCGCGGTATGCGTGGCGATGCCCCAGGCGCTTTCTGTGGCGGAGGTGGCCAGTAATACCACGCGGTCAATCACGGCATTTTCCATGACACACCATTCGAGGGCCTGGTAGCCGCCCATGCTTCCTCCCATGAGCAGGCTGATGCGGGGAAGCTGCAGGTGTTCGAGCAGCAGCATGTGCGCTTTTACCATGTCACGGATGGTGATTACCGGGAAACGGTCGCACCAGGGAGTGCCGGTTCCGGGATCTATGCTCAACGGCCCGGTGCTGCCATAACAGGACCCCAGGATATTGGCGCATACAATGAAATGCTCTTCCGGATTGATCACGGCAGCTTCGCCTACCACGCCCGGCCACCATTCAGCGGCAGCGGAATTCGCGGTGAGGGCATGGCAGATCCAGACTACATTGCTTTTATCAGCATTGAGGGTTCCATAGGTATGGTACGCCACCGTAATACCGGGCAGCACGGAACCGTTCTCCAGATGAAATGTATGCGGATAATGAAAACTGTACATGGGGGTTAACAGCCTGCAAAATAACGTCAATTCAGCGTTTATCCATTCATTCCCTTTTTTTTCAGGTTTGCAGCAAACAGGATGGCAGACCTGTCATTAGTCAATACTGTGTGATGGTTCAGTCCCAGCAATTATATTTGTAAAAAAACAGCTCCTCTATGATATCAGTGAATATCCGCCGCAAAAAAGGCGATTTCGGCTTTGAAGGTACCGATGCCAACGGGCACACGGTTCAAATGGATACCAGCAGTGAAACAGGCGGGGTGGAATTTGGTGTACGGCCTATGCAGATGCTGCTGATGGGCCTGGGGGGCTGCAGTGGGATTGATATCGTGATGATTCTAAAGAAACAGCGGCAGGACCTGCAGGATATTGCCATCCACATTGAAGGCGATCGTGAAAAAGGTAAAGAGCCTTCCCTCTGGGAAACGGTTAAGATTGTTTTCACGCTCACCGGTAATATCGACAAGGAAAAAGCGGAACGAGCCTGTGAACTATCCATGAACAAATACTGTTCAGTAGCCGAAACGCTCAGGAGGGGCGGCACACAGCTTACCTGGGAAGTGGTGGTACAACCCGCCTGAACACCAACCCTTACACAACCATGAAACATCCCATTACCGATGCCATCCGTATTCAGGTGCCCCGAACGCCTGAAATGGAACATGCCACCCCGTTATTTCTCACCAGCAGTTTCTGTTATGAAGATGCGGAGTCCATGCGGGCAGCTTTCGCAGATGAAACCGAGGCCAATATCTACAGCCGTTTCAGCAATCCCAATGTAGAGGAGTTTGTGAATAAAATGGTGGCGCTGGAAGGGGCGGAAGCCGGCTATGCCACCGCTTCTGGTATGAGCGCGGTGTTTGCCAGTTTCATGGCACTCCTGAAGAAAGGCGATCATTTACTGGTGTGCGATTCTATTTTCGGCAGCACACAAACGGTGGTTAAAAAATACCTTCCCAATTACGGGATAGAATATACCTATGTCAGCGCATCCCAGCCGGAAACCTGGGAAGCTGCCATCCGGCCGGAAACGCGGATGATTTTCCTGGAAACACCCACCAATCCCGGACTTGACCTCATCGACCTGGAGTGGGCAGGGGCGCTGGCACGCAAACATGGTTTACTCCTGAACGTGGATAATTGCTTTGCTACGCCCGTTTGTCAGCAGCCCGTGCAATACGGTGCCGACCTCGTGGTGCATTCTGCCACCAAATGGCTGGATGGCCAGGGCCGGGTACTGGGCGGTGTGATTGTTGGTAAAAAAGAACTGATCCACGAAATCTATCTCTTCTGCCGGAGTACCGGTCCGGCCTTATCTCCTTTCAACGCCTGGGTGCTCAGTAAAAGCCTCGAAACCCTGGATGTGCGGATGGAAAGGCATGCATCCAACGCGCTGCTTATTGCCCAGGCACTGGAACATCATCCTGCCATTGCACAACTCCGTTATCCCTTTTTATCTTCCCATCCGCAGCACGCCATCGCCCGCAAGCAAATGAAGAACGGGGGCGGCATTGTTTGTTTTGAACTCAAAGGCGGACTGGAAGCTGGCCGAGCCTTTCTCAACCGGCTGCGCATGCTTTCGTTAACCGCTAACCTGGGCGATACCCGCAGCATCGCCTCGCATCCTGCCAGCACCACCCACGCCAAACTCACTGAAGCCGAACGATTGTCTACCGGTATAACGCCCGGGCTTATACGCATTTCTGTGGGGCTGGAACATGTGGAGGATATACTGGGGGATATCAGGCAGGCGCTGGATTTGGTTTAGGGGTTTAGAGTTTAGGGTTTAGAGTTTAGGGAGGTTTAGGGAGGTTTAGAGTAATCCACCCGGGAGAATTTCAGCGCCGGGTCTCCCGTCAGGGGACCCGGCGCTGCAAAATCATACTTCAAAATTCTGCTCACCTTCAACCATCGGCGGGTCCCTTGCAGGAGACCCGCCTGGGAATCTTAGGTTGACGTCGGGACGCTCCAGGCGGCCTGATGTGTTGAAAAGGGTTTAGGGATGTTGGGAAGGTTTAGGGAGGTTTAGGAAGGTTTAGGTACCTGCTACGAAGCCAACCTTTTGAACTTTTGAACCTTGAACTTTTGAACTTTTTTTCCAGTCCAGTTCCAGATTGTACTAGTCCCTTATTCAAACCGCCAGCAAACTACATCCCCGTATATCTGAATGGTCCAGCCGGCCGAGGATTTCAAAACTGCCATCCGGATGCAGCCTGGCGGCATCATCGGTTGCGATAAATGCACAGGAATACAGGTTGGCAAGATCAATGATATTGGCCGCGCCCGAACGGATAGCGGGGCCTGTTTCATACACGGCCAGCGGATCATCTTCTTCCCGGATCAGGACCTGCATCCAGGGCGGCGTTTGAAAGCGGCCACCTCCGCCGGAATATGCCTGGCTGAGCAGTTCCGTCATCCCGTATTCAGAGTGAATCAGTTTCAGCTGAAAGGCATTGCATAATTTTTCATGCACCGCCTCCCGGGTTATTTCTTCTTTTCTTCCTTTCATGCCCCCCGTTTCCATGATGAGGGTATGTTTCAGGGGCATGGGACAGGCTTCGGCGAAATCCAGTAATGCAAAGGTAACACCCAGGAGCAAGGTAGGCTGTCCGGCAGCTTCCAATTCCGATAAGGTACCGGCCAGTTCCTGCTGATTATAGAGGTAAAAACCGCTTTTAGGATGATGGCTGTCCCGGATCAACCGGTCGGCCATATACACCAGGGACGAATGCTGTCGTTCCAGGTAAGCAGGTAGCAGCGCCATGATACACCAGTCTGCAACAGCCCCGTAACGGTTTTCAAATCCGCTGATAAAACTGGTTTCATAAAGGGCCTTTCTTTTTACAAAATGCCGGCTCGTTTGGCTGCCGGTGGTGCCGCTGCTTTCAAAAACCACTTCCGGGATAAAGGAGGTGGTCATTACCTCGTGGGATTTAAAAAAAGAAATGGGCAGAAACGGAATAATGCCGGTAGATGCTACATTGCCCGGATGCCGGTGCAGCAAATCACAGA
>WBZP01004200.1_pt1 | contig 15138 bp, 22 predicted proteins | sample 5204301 | NCBI WGS metagenome assembly WBZP01 (sample SAMN12412401, study PRJNA552823) | activated sludge metagenome | isolation source: activated sludge from nitrification reactor of wastewater treatment plant... | place: USA: Pennsylvania | collected 2017
CTCCCCCAGGAAAAAACGATGGTCCACTCGTCGGGAGGGAGGTAGATGTAGATCGTGGTTCTCATGGATCACCACTCGAACCCGAGCCAGAAAAAATAATCGGCGCGTTCGGCCTTGTCCCAGGTCATCGTTCGCTCTTGGTTGGGTAACTCATAAAGCCATTGGACCTTCACGACCGCCGGCAAGGAAGGGGCGAGAAAATATCGAGCGGCAGAGAAAAGCGCTTTAACGGGACCGGAAGAATTAAAATCCCGCGCCCATTTTTTTAATGTGGATGGAGTTCTCGACAGCAGGCGCCGACACCTAAACCCTTGACAGCTCGCGCTCCAGCCAATCGGAGAATCCGCGGCTGACGCGCGGCCCTGGCTCGCCTGGGAGCGCGGTCCAGGTGCCTCGGCAGTTCGGATGAATTGGGCCAGCGGTCACCCACCACAGCTCTTCCGGCAGTCGTTCGATCAGCCCGATCGGGCTCTGCTTGCGCGGACTGGATGATCGCCCCTGGTTGGTCTTGCCGACCCAGACCTGGGTCTCGCCGTCATGCTCGGCCTCTGGGCCAACGACGGTGAATACCCGCCCGTTGATCGACCGGCAGAACCCGCAGGCGGTGCCGTACACCTCGACGCGCTTCACTCTCGTGCCTGGCGCCAGCACCGAGATGAAGCCTTCGTTGGCGTTTCTCGAACACTCGGTGATCGCGACCCGGCGCCAGTCCCGGTTGGCTGCGCCGAAGGTGTCCAGCAGATCCGACTGGAGCGAAGCCACGGTGGCCTTCCCGTCGCCCAGGGCGCGGCGCTTAGCATGATCGATCACCGCCGCCTTGACGCCGTGTTTCAAGGTGTTGGTGACACCGGATAGCATCTCAGCGGCATTGGCCTGGGCGAAGCGCAACACCGCATCGGTAACCTGGCTGGGGATCATCCCGAGCCCCGCCGCTCGTTCATAGGTCTCTGGCAGCATTCCGGAGATCAGAGCGACCTCGCCCGTCTTGACGCGGCTTTCGGCGGCTTGCAGCAGCCCGGCGAGCACCGATCGCACCGCCAGGTACTCGGCCTCCCGGCGAATGACGTCATCGGGCAGGTAGCGCGAGAGCAGCACATCGATATACGCGAGCCAGTCCTCGGGGCTGTACTCCTCTGGCGCCTTTCCTTTGAGCCGCTGCTCGGCCTCATCGACCGCTGCTTCGTTCCGGTAACCAGCCTTGTGCAGAGGGCTTCCCTTGGCCAGCCACGATCCAAGTTCCACCTGGATTCCCGCCAGCAGCGCGCCGCCGCGAGCGGTGACACGTTCTATGTGGTCGCGGATAAATGGGTCGTGATGCGGGGTCCACAGCGATTCCGGCGCGTCGGCCAACGCCTTGTGCAGCTCTTCGAGCGCATGGTCCGCGCAATCGTGTGGCATGGGAGAGACGTCGATGATGGCGGCGGACGCTACGGCCTAATCACGCTTACTGGAGAATTGTTCAAACAATTTATTGGCTTCATGCTCGGTAATGGGATCAGCGTTATGGTCGAATCGGAACAGGTCATAATATGGCACCCATCCCTGACCAGGTTGGTACAATTCAGGGCGCTGCATCCCAGTACGACGCGCTGGGAATCCATTCATCTCGAAGTATTGCATAGCGGCCCTCCCCAGCATTTTGGCCACGCCGCTCTTGGAAAGATTGGCATTTTGCCTGATAAATACCTGTTCATCCTGGAACGAATTCCCTCGATTCCCGGTCTCACCTGAAGCCGACTTCCAGGCATCCTGATAGATCTTCTGCTGGCGCCGTCGCAACTGGCGTACTCGCACCATTTCCTGCTCCGTGAACGGGCGCTTTTCGGCTTCCGCCTTCCCTAGTATGGTCCTTTCCTGCTCATACAGCCTGTGCGCAACCTCCTTAGCCGGGAGCATGGACTTGACGTGCAATTGCAGCTCAGCCGCGTGCCCGTTGGGTAGCTTCACCACTGTCAGGGCATCACGATAGCCAGCGGGTAGCGGATTGGAGAACCGGTCCTTGGGTTGTTTCGCGAACCGTAGACCGCTGGCGCGCAGCTTTCTCAAGAGAGCCGGAATTTCATCGATCGTATCCACGGCGATCGTGCCACGCACAAAATCGGTCACCCCAGCCCAGTTTCCACCCAGTTCGTTCTTCACCTTCTCTTGCAACCTGGCGCCCCCTTTCACCGGCGCCAGTAGCAACATCCCGCCCTTTTTACCAGACTCGATGTCGTGCATGGCGCGCCCGAAGGCTTCGGGGTCCTTCTCGCCATCGTAAATCTCGAAATTGTTCTGATTGGCGATTCCGTGGCCCTCGTCTAGCCATTCGCGATATGACTTCTGTGCCTCGACGCCCTGTCTCTTGAGATCATCATAGGAGGCTACGCCTGGCTGAGAGTAGCTCTTGTCGAGCGCCGCATCCTCATTCGTGAATAATGAGCGCCCGCCGAAGATGCCAGGACTCCCGGCACCGCTTGGCTGCTGCTGGTTGTTTCGCACAACTGACAAGCTCGGCTTTCTGTCCCCCGTCTGCTCGATCGAATGTACGTCGCCCCAGCCCACGCGATGCTCGCTTCCGGTCGACTCGTGCTTGACAGTCACCCCACCGGTCCCGCGCGCCACGACCTCTCCAGCGCCGCCCGGATAGTGCACCCTGTCGCCGTGGAAGGTGTTGTGAGATCCAAATGTGTCTTCTTCTCCGGTGCGCACCCAGTGCTTCACCGTGCGCCCATCCTTATGGGTGATGGATCGCTGGACGAGACCGGGTCGATTGGCGATATCGGACTTAAAGAAAAGAATCAGCATTTTCATCACTTTTCAAAACAGAATTGATAATCATGGGGCCGACAGCCAATTTGATATGGCCCAATCCAACCGCCCATTCATCGGCTGTCATTCGTCGGAAAGTCGTAAGAGTTCCGACACCTTGTCGCCAACGCCATCAACTGCCGCGCCGATCCGATCAATCGGACCAACAGTCTCCTCGGCGCCGTCCTGGCTGATGCGGAGTTTGAGGTCGAGATCGTTGGTCATCTATATCTCTTCGCCAGAGAGATGCTCCGGATCTATGGCCACCAGCATTTCGTACTGAATACGCCGCACGAAATCCCATAGATCCCCGACCGTGGCAACTGTTTTTGGCCCGCCAGGCAACGGCATCGCCCTGAGATCTGAAACAGATGGTAAGGGCGGCATATTTTCACCGGCAGCCACCAATATCTGTCCTGTCACTGGGTCAAGGATATCTGATGGCGGGTCGGCTGGGCTTGGTTCTGTCCCGAATCGGTAGGCCCTTAGGTCTCCGATTCTTGCTCCTGATTTATCGACCGCCTCCACAAATAGAGCAAGATTTTCTGCCGACGGGGCTACAGTTTCCTGTGAATGAATCCTATAAGTGATGTCGACCGATACATCTCCAGATAGAGCATATCCAGTAAGGGAAGATAAAGGCAGCAAGGCTGTTTTTAGTATTGACATCTGTATCTCACATAAAGGGATTTGGCTTTGCGTTATACCGAGATGGTTTCGCCCTTATTGCGGCTGGAATTGTTTTCCTAAAGTTCCACGGCAACGTCTTCCACTTCAAAACGGCTTCAGTATACTCATGCGCCTCTGATTCCCATTTCAATATATCGGCCTCAGCGGCTTCTACGCGGAGTCTTTCATGTTCATCCCAGTCAGCCGGTACGAGATCAATATGCCCGGGGGCCAAGGCGCGCCGAACGTTATACTCTTGGAATGTTTCTTCTATTGAAGCGGCATTACCTGCAAGATTAACCCAGGTGATTTTTCCAAAAATAGACCTGTACCCGACAACCGGCTCTATCCCTGGGACCTTCGTATAAATTCCGGCAGGACCATCGGCATCATGAGGCGATATCGTTGTCACGTTTCCGGCAGAATCCATTACTCTCAGTTCTGTCGTCCCTGACATATTTTCAGCCCAAAGCTGTGCGACAGATGCGGGAGCTGCAGATGGGGCCGTCCCGGCGCCCATCGCAATCACATGAGCCGCTGATGTGCCAGCGGCTGTTGTGTGTATGCAGAGATTCCCTCCCTGCGTTATCCTGGCAACAGTCGCGGAACTATTCCCCCACTGCTGAATGTCACCTGTAGCAGAGGCATTGATATTCTTTACGATAAGAGCAGGAAGGGCGTCTGCTTTGTTCCTTGTTATTGTTGGCGATCCATTCGCTGCAAATTGTAGTGTGCCGTCGTTATAAGTATTAGCATTGCTGATAGTATTGGCGCAATGAAGCTTGCCAGAGGTATATAATCCATTTGATCCAATATTGCAATCAAAAGACGTAACTGCGCTATTAACTAGCAGTCTAGTAAATTTTGCTGTAGCTGGAACTTCTAAAGCGTGTGTGGTCGGAGATACACCTACCCCAAGCCGCTTATTCTCTTCGTCGTAAACGAACCCAGTAGACCCACCTATCCTAAAATTTCCCTTCGTGGCGTGAGATGTAGATGATATGTCGATATTCTCGCCAGAGGCTATGCCACCATAAAATGTAAGCCCGCCAGATCTGCCACTAGACAACGGATATTGCGTGTGTGGATCGCCGCTCGTCAACCCAGTCAGTTGGTCGTGCCCGTGGTTTGCGAATTGGGCTATTGATCCGGTAATAGTCCCATAAAACCCGTCAAAATATGTTTTTAGGGAAGCCCTGACATTTGCCCCAGCTATTTTTTTCCATAACCCGGTCAGGCTATCCCACCACCCCAGTTCATCAGCATCTAAAAATGTGGATGCTTCTGTCGCGGCATGAATTGCATCTGGATTGGCTGGACCGGTTGGACCGGTAGGCCCCTCAGCTCCGGCGGGACCAGCAGGACCGGCGGGACCTGGAACGCCAACCCCGGACATATTCACTTGTAGCGGCGGGAGCTGATCGAAGATCACGCGCACATCCAACGGCTCACTCATTGATAATGTCCCCCTTCGCCATCACCACTACATCGCCAAAAATGATCGGTATCCTGAGCCCATCAGGAGAAATCAGATCCAGATCCAGGTAATACCGAGAGGCCGCGTCGGTCACTCTCTCGCCGCACGGCAGCACATCTGGAATGGTGTCTTCCGCGTCAATCCAGGCCTTGATATGCCCGACCTCAGCCTGTGGCTCGGTGCGTATCTCGGCGATCTTGGTCCTGGATCTCGCCGATCGGCGGAGACTGCCATCGCTCGTCCAGCCATCCAGGGGTATCGGCTCGCCGGTGATGCGGTTGCTGATCACCATCACGAACGGGCCGTACCCGCACCCCTGGCGGATCGTGATCCCGTCGATGCGCGAGCCCGTGTTATTCAGCGGATCTGACATGGCGTTCCAGTTCGACCACACGCGCCGATAAGGCCATAACCAGGTCGGCCAAAGAGGAATCGTGGCCCGAGATAGCCATGGATTTGGTCATCTCTTCGCCTCGATGACCATGGACGTACAGCCGTTTTCCAGACTCGTCTTCCACCAACAGGCCGTCCTCCCCACGGTCCACGACACGGTATCTCTGATCCTTGCGCTTCCTGTGGCCGAGGTAGCGATCCCAGAGCACCCTGTGCTCGCCGCCGCCATCGGCATCAACCAAAAATCCATGCTCACCGATGGCCGCCACCTCTCCGTGATGCGGATCACCTGTTTCCGGGTGGCGGTAGTAGACGCAGTCACCAGTGACCAGGCGTGGCCTGGGCGGCGGATCGGTATTGGCCTTGGATGGCACGTCTTGTCTCATGTCAAGCCAGCCATGTCGTCGCCTGGAAGACGCCTGGTGCCGAAGTCGAGCGGGATTCCTGCCCAAGAGGCAAACATCACACGCTCGCCATGATTCGCCTTCCCCATGGGCTCGCCATCTTCGTTCTCGTTCCCCGCCGAGCCATCGCCTTCCTCCTGATCTCCATCCTCTTTCTCGCCGTCATCGGTATCGTCGTAGCCACCAGGCCCAGACTCGCCTCCATGATCCTCCTGCTGCGGACCACGATCCCCGAAACTCGGCTGTTGCGGCGGCTGGGTCTGCTGCTGATAGAGACCGATCAACGAAGGATTGAGCGGCGCGTCGCCCAATGGCCCATCCAGTTTTCCATACCCCTCTTGGGCGCGAACTTCATTGACGGTCAAGACCAGCTTGCGCATCTCGTGGCGCTTTTCCTGGTCCTCCTCATCAAGCCCGGCCCAGCGAAAGCAGTATTTGTCGCTGAAGACCTGGATGATGTAATCGCTGATCAGCGACTCGTAGTAGGCCATCAATGGCCGCAGCCCCTTGTCTTTGCTGTCGGCCAGCTTCTCGGATGTGTCGCTGCCGGAGAGCGAGCTCCGCCCGGCGGAAAACGACTCAAAGTTGATCTCATCTGGAGACATGCCGTAGATGGCGCAGATCAGTGACGCGAGAAACGTCATCCACTTCGAGAAATACATCTCGTTGAACTCGATCCCGAACCGCTCGAAGCTGGCCTTGGATTCCTGGTCCTTGGATACCAATACCGGCAAGGTCCAGGCATTGGAGATCCCCTTGACCATGGCGTTCCAGTAGCGCCTGAAGGCCGCCAGGTCGTTGTCCGAGTAATCCCCGGAAAGGTGCAATAACCCCCTGGGGATGGCGTTGTCATCGAACCCCTTGGCGTTGTAGGTCATGGCGTTCAGGAACCCGGTCACGCAGCGGATCAACAGCTCGGTCTCGCTCAGGCCATAGCCGGACAGGCGGACATCCGAGCGCGGGTTCCTGACCTCATACACCAGGTCGTCATAGGTGTAGGCCGTGACGATGTTCGAGTTTTGGAGCACCTGCACGGCAAAAATCTCATCGTCGCCGCGATAGCCGTCTTCCGTGCAGAGGCGGATGGTCGCCCCGTCGACGGCATAAAATCCATCCAGGCCAAGCTTTGAATCACGCTTCGTTTCCGTCTCGATCGGCGCCGCATCCAGGGTCAGGCTGTCACGCACCGACTTCGCCATGAACTGAGCGAACGTGTCCCGTCCCATCCGCTTGCGCTTGCGAGGGTCACGCTCCCAGCCACCGTTGCGGATGAACGAGGTCAGCGCCAGGATTGAGGCCGCCTCATCCGTCGATACGGCATGATCCCGTTCGATGTGACGAATCACAAACCCTGGGCCGTCGTCTTCCTGTGGCTGGGTGAACCTGGAGATCTGCCGCAGGCGCGTCAGGACGATGCCGCTCAGGACCGGAGTTTGATCCACCATCGAGCGCAGCAGGTCAAAACTCGCGTTCGCGGGCTTATCCCAAAAATCCGCATAGGCAAAGATCTGCAGGCGGTCGAGGTTGACCGAGCGCAGACCGAGCCGGCCTTGGGCGGACGGTCCACGCCATGGCCCCTGGATGACCTGGGCCGACTTGATCAGTTCGCGCTCTTCGGCGGCGCCCTTGATGGCCTCGATGATCGGCATCAAGGTCTGCGCCGGGATCAGCTCAGAGGCCGTCGGAAGGTAGGTCTGTTGTAGGACGGATTGCGCGTCGAACCGCTCAGGAAGCGGGGCGCGCGGGTCGAAGGCGATGTTTTCTGGGGCGTCCATGCGCTGATTGTCGGTTCACGACAGGACAAGATCAGCCGCCGAGTCAGGTCACCAACATCAGCTTGGGTCTGGACTCCACGGCGAGTTTTGAAATACGGGATTTTCCCGTATTTGCGCTCAAGTGCCGCTAATGAACTACGCCCTCTCCATAAACATCCAACATTCAGGATCTGTTGCCAAGACTCTGAAGGAGCGCTCTTCGCAAAACCCATCCCGATAACTCACGCACCTCCCACAGACCCCGGAAGGGAGTTGCTGTATTTGGTTTGCGAGCGTGGCCGGCAGGATCGATGACAGCGACACCTCGCCACCAGGGAGGCGCTGGTCTTTGGTGTCCGCGAACACCATCAGCGAAGACCCAAAAGCACGCGACCAGGCCACATCGCACAGCATGTTGGCGTAGGCGAAGTGGGGATCGATCCCAACCTTTTGCACCTTGGCGCTCCACCGTGCGTTGTCCGGGTTCCGCTCGGTCACCAGCGCCACCCGGGTCAGGTGCTCGAACACCATGTCCCGACAAATGGCCGAGCGGCGCATGGCCCCCTGGTCGAGGATGTCTTGCTCCAAGGCCGCCGGGTCTGGGAACAGCACCAGGCGTTTTTGGATACGGGCGAGCGCCGTCTGCATAGCCTTGAACTGATTCAAGCGCACGCTGTAGCGGTCCCGTTCGGCTTCGGACGTTTTCCGATCGGTGATGGTAAGCTGATCACCCCACGCCACCATGTCCACCTGATCCGCATAGGAGGCCAGGAACACCTTGCGCGGGTGGCGGGTGGAGAAGCGCTTGGCGTCGTTGTAGTTCGGCAGGGTCTCGACCACGCACACCGCCACCCCGTAGCGCTCCATCAGCTCGTCGCAGCGCGCGAAGGGGTCGGGTGAGTAGATGGCCTCGACATGGATGACCGCCTGTCGACCGTCCGTCCGCCGCTCCTTGATGATCGCCACGTTGAACTCGCCCATCTGGTCGATGCCCATGAAGGTGTCGCGAGCCGTGGCCTTCCAGACCAACCCCAGGCGCACCCCCTCATCCGCGCACTCCGCCAGCATGGCGAGGTTGACCGGGATCTGCGATGGGTCGGCGTAGGGCTGGCCGAGCTTGCGGTTGTGGAAGTTCTGCCGCTGGTCCCCCGTCGAGGCCGTCGACCACGCCCACCAGAGCTGTTCGGCGGTCACGGTTGGGCTGAGGATCTGCGAGAGCTGGTAGCTTTGAATCCGCCGATCCGGATAGGTCGCTCGCCACTCCCCATCCTGCGGATCGTCGATCCAGCCTCGGCAGTGCGGGCAGGTGTAGCGCCGCTCGCCCAGGCCATCGTCGAATGCGAGGCACTGCGGGAAGTGATCCGCCAACACGCTGGCCTTCCCGCAGTGCGGGCAGGCGGTCCAAAACTGATGCTCGGTCCCTTGGCGGAACCAAAAGTTGATGTCGGCGTCAGGCCATTTCGGGGTCGACAACAGCATGGTGAATCGCACCGGCGACGCCGAGAGTCGCTCGCGGACCTTCGAGACGTCGTCCGGGGTCATGTTCTGGACCTCGTCGAACGACACCACGTCCGCCGGGAAACTCTCCGTCAGCGTCGCGCCAGTGGTCCACAGAAAGATAAATCGCGAATCGCCCAGGGTCCGCGTAAGTTTATTTCCTTCGCCCTTTGTGCCAGTCGATTCGGCGTTCGCCTCGACCATGTGCCGGTGCACGTCCGGAATCGAGCGCACCAGTCGCATGAATCGATGCTCTGACTTATACGGCGCCAGCTTGGAATCTGGCACGTACATAGCCAGGGTGAGCGACCGGCCCTTGATGGCCAGGAACAGTGAGGCCAGCACCTCCCAAATGGTCAGGCCCATCTGTGCCCCTTTCTGTATTACGATGACTTTATCGTACCCGTCCACAGGGTTGGTTGGGATGAGGTCATAGATCGCCCAGAGGGCCTTCCTGTTGGCGAGGGTGAACGGCTTGCCGTCCACCTGCAACCCCAGGCCGGAGAGGGCGTTGCACCACTCTCGGAAAGTCATATCCGACGGTGGATTCAACGGATCGAAAGCCTGGTTCTGTTCGCGCTCCCTCGCTCGGCGCCGCAGCTCCAGCTCAGCCAGGGCGCGCAGGCGGATAGGGGCGCGAGCCGATGTCCTTGTCGCCATCAGACCCGCGCCAGCTTGATCAACTCGTCCTCGGTCAACTTAGAGACATCCCGGCTGTCCAGGAGATCCAGCCCCCAGGCCTTGCGCTCGCCAGTCTGGCGGAGTTGCAACACCTCGGCAGTGATCTTGGCCGATCGCCCAATGTCGAAGTCTTTTTTGATTTCCTCAGAGGGATATAACTTGCGATGCTCAGCCCATTCTTCTTGGTGCCGAATCAGGATGTCGGAGGCCTTGTCCGCGATGGCGTCGAGCTGCTCGACGCGCTTTTTGATCTCCCCCGACGTCACTATCCCCGTCACTTTTTCTGTCAATTTCTCCTTGGTGGCGATCCGTATCGCTTCTGAATTGTCGACCGGTTCACCCCATCCCTGTTTTTTGGCCCTGGTTGATAAGAGGTTGTGACTCACCCCCAACGCCTTGCCAATAGACGGAAAAGACTCGCCAAGCGCTCGCCTCGCCCGAGCCTCTTCCCACATTTCCGCAGTCATTTTCACCCGGCGGTCGACCTTTTTGACGAGTTCGGTCATCATCCGGCCCCGATCAGATGGGAATCTGCCTTTGCCGCTTGCCTCCTGGCCATATCACGCGCCAACTGGTCTCTACACCTGGCGCATAGACCGTCCACCAATCGGATACTGGCCTCTCCGCATTCCTCGCAATCTCCGGATATCCCGGGAGACAGCACAACACGGTATCCGAGCGCCGCCTGGACGAACCGGCTGGACTCCTCGCGCTCAATCTGCTCTTGCGCCCTGTCGGCGTCATCCATTTTCGGTCCCCTGGGTAATCTTTCCGATTCCACCTGGAGTGCGGGTTCTAAAACGGCACATCATCATCGGTCATGTCGCTCGAATGTGGCTCGGTTGCAGCGCCGCCTCCAGACCGCTGAGCGGCTGTTGCCGAATTTCCAGGTTCCCTTTCGTCGGCCTTCCCGCCCAGCATCTTCATGTCGGTCAGCTTGATCTCCGTCATGAATCTTTTTTCCCCGTTCTTCTCGTATTCCCGGGTGGTCAGACGTCCGGCAACGTACACCAATTGGCCCTTGGTCAAATACTTCCCGCAGATTTCGGCCAACTTATCGAAGGCGACACACTTGACCCACTCCGTCCGTTTCTGCTTCTCGCCAGACCGATCCTTCCATTTCTCGTCACAAGCAACAGAAAACGAGGCGACGGCGGTTCCGTCTGACAAGTACCTCATCTCCACATCGCGCCCAAGGCGCCCGATGCCTTCCCATCGATTCAACATTGCACTACCTTTTCCTGTTTTCTCTGCGCGCCCAACCAGCGAACGACGATTTCTTGTTGTATCACTTTCCGCTCCGGATTCGGCTGGCACCGCATTCCGGCATCCGCGCCATTGGCGGTTTTCACCCCGCAGGCGCACAACTGATCGGTCTCCCCTTTTACTGTCGCCCCACAATCCGCGCAGCGCACGGTGAGGCCGCTTTTCAGCAGCCGCCCAAGGCACCGACGGCACACATGATTCGTTACCTCCCAGATCATGAACTCACTCATATTCGCCCAACGCCTGCACTGGCTGGACGGCTCGGGTGAGGATCACCGAGCGCCCCCTGATCGAGTCCGGTTTCGTTGTCGCCACGCAGAGCCCGCGTAGCTGGACGACCCTCCATGGAGTCGCGTCCCGCACCGAACCAAAGCCCGGCGGGTTCCCGCGGCGAGTACGGCCCTTCAAAAGCTCAAGGGATCGGTTGTAGCAGGATATGCAGACCAACCCATAAACCATCTGCCGATTGGCCCGATGGCAGCAGACGCAGGATGTGTCGATCGTCTCACACGAGACATGGAGCCCGGCATGTGCGCGCCCGATCTCACACCCATGGCACACGCGCTTGGTGGCGTCCCAGACTGGCGCATATCGCCCGGCCTCCCACATCGCGGCACACGCCGTCTTGGTGAGCCTGAGCTGCCCGACGTGGCGCGGGCAGACGAAAGTGATAGGGATGGACGCATGGGTAGCCATGATTGTCACCTGCTGGTTGCACGCCGTGATGCCAAGAATTTGTGCTGGATATCAGTGGTTACTTCTTCACTTTCCATCTCCTCTCTGTCTATTGATGTTGGCCCAGTCGGTTGGTATTGGTATCCCGAACTATACGGATCATGGAGCACATCCGGACGATTCTCGTACTTATCACGGCACACTGATCGGTCCAGGTAGCGCGTTATCAGCCGCCCATCGTCGGTTTCTCCGACCACGCGCATGAGCATCCTATCGGTCTTGGCGTCAGCGTCGTGGATGACGATATCGCCAATTTCCCAGCGTGTTGTATTGGCCTCGTAGATCATTTCACTTATTCACGGAATCTGTCAGAGGCTTGTTGCATAATCCTCGTATATCGTTCTTGTCGCAGAATTTTTGCAAACCCATTTCATTCATTGGTTTTCCTCTCCACAAAAAACTTCCGCTCCCGGTGCTCAGACTGCTTGCCCGGGTTGAAGGACGATGTTGGACGGTGATAGCCCATAACCCGGGTCCAGATTTCGCATGGAGTGCGTTCGTTTTGAAAATCTTCCGGCTTCATTATGACTTCCTCATAACAAAATCTTTCCCAAGTTTGGTCGCCTTGTACCCAGGGAACAGTAAAGACTCACTTCTCATTCTCTCCATAAGCCCAGCGCCAACCAACTGCTCGCAGTCGTTGAACGAATCGCACTCTCGGCATGATATATAATAATTTCGGTTATACAGCGGCCAGTTCAGCGCATTGCGTAGTATTTCGAGTTGCCTTTCATTTATTTCATTCATCTCCGAGCACCCCATAACCATCTGCCCCTGGGCGCGCTGCGCTGATGGCACGTATATCAACATCCAGGTCGCCCTTTCCTTCCAGCCACACAACATCCCTTCCATGAGCCTCTCCGATGGCTTGCACACGGCAGAGGTCCTGGCTATGTTTGCCACCGATGATCGGGTGGAATCTCACCATCATTCCGATATTCACGTCTTCTCGTTTCATCTTCTCGCCCCCTCAAGCGTTCGCAAGGATCTCGGCCACCCGATCGGCACGCTCACGGCTTTCGAGGCCGCGCCGCCATGACAAACCGGCTGGACTCAGGAACAGCCCTTTCCACCCTCACATAGGCCCATCGTTGCTTCCCGGTTTCCGGGAAGTAGACGTTCTTTTTGGTCCAATCTTTTAGTTGGACCATGATGTTACCGACTCGCGTCTGATCGGACCTGGTCTGCCTGGCCAGCTCGATACGCAGGCAGTCGCTCAGGATTTGATGCGAGGTGACCAGGCTCCTGCCGATCAGCCATTCCTCGATCGGCCCCTGCCAGGGGTCTCCGACGTAGCGCGCCGCCTGGTGCTCCTCGGCGGCGGGCTGAGCCAAAGGGATGGGCTGGGTGGCGGTCGACGGCCCGACAGGGTGGCGCTGGCGCCGATCGAACACCCCCACCATCCGTTCCGCGGCGGCGGCGAGCACCATGGGCAACAAACGGCTGGGAAACTCCGCCGAGCTGATGACGGCGGGAAACTCGCGGGCGGGCACATGGAAGGCTTCCGGATCGACCGGGTTGAAGATCAGATTGCCCCGCTGATCCATGTGAACCAGCCAACGCCCGCCCTGAAAGTGGGATTGAATGGAAGGCGGCTCGGGGTTGATGGGGGTGGGTTGCTCGGCCGCCATGGCGCGACGTTCGCAGTCGATGAAGTAGCGGCGGGCCTGCCGCCCCTTGTCGTTGTTCTCGACCATGGACAGCTCCTTCGCCATGTCGAGACCGAGATGGTAGTCACGGCTGCGGCGGTCACCACCGCGCCCGGGTTTGATTTCACTTTTTTGTGAAATCAATGCGAAGTCCTGATTTTCCTGGAATCCGTACTGTTCGATGCGCTGTTTGATCCAGTCCGCAAACTGACGGTCGTTCTCCAGGAACGTATGCAGGGTGCGACCGTCGCAGACCTGAGCGGGCCGTCCGCCGATCTGGCCGGGGAACACGGGCACGAGCTGGGGGTTGTCGGAAACGACGGGGAATGAGTCAGTCATGGTAATGATCCTTTTCAAGCGGTTTTGGTTTCCGCTCGCCACGCTGTCAAACGTGGGCGGGCGGTCAGGCGGGTTGACAGACCGGGAAAAGGAACCGGCGAGCCCGAAGGCTCCCCACCTGACCCACCCATAAAACTGGGCGGCAGGCGTCGGGCACAAAAAAAGCCGCAAGGATGGCGGCGTGTCCGCCTTTTCTCCGGGCTGTCAAACCCGATCGCCCGATGGGGGGCGATGTGGGAAGGATAGGCGCGACTGGGTGGGGCGTCAAGCGCGGCCACGCCCGCGCCCGCGCGCCCGATCTCACACCCATGGCACACCCGCTTCGTCGCCTCCCAGACCGGCGCGGTACTCCCGGACCTCCACATGGCGGCACACGCCGTCTCGGTGAGCCTGACCTGCCCGACGTGGCGCGGGCAGGTGAAGAGGTCCATATCCACGGTTGCCGTCGTCACAGGGGCTTGTAGCGCGTTCTGGCGGGATGTTTTTCTTGGCATCAGGCGATCATCCGATTTTCCAACAGAAACGGACGGCCGACGCGCGCCAAACGCCCGGCCAACCAGACCGCTTCTGGCGCCGATACAAAGCCGCGGATCGGCACGTAGGAGCCCCAGGCCGCGCTGAATGGACGCCGCCTCACGCACAATGGCGCGGACAGAAAAGTTCTCGAACTGGAACGGCATCGTAGCGGTCTTCTGGATCGAGTCAGCAAGCAGCGCCATTCTCCAGGTACCCACGAATCGCCTCCCGAGCGGCCTCGTAGCCGCGGGGCATGGCCACCGCATAGCCATTGGTGCGCAAGGCCAAATGCGCGGCTTCCTGGGCCTCTGACGGCCTTCCAGACACGGTCTTCATCTCCAGGAACAGCCCGTTCTTTCCGCCACACGGTCGCGCCAGCATCAGGTCCGGGATTCCAGGTCTAACCCCTTCGTCTTTCAGCCTTTTTGCCGTCACCTTATCCCGCTTTCCTCCGTTCGGGATGGCGAAAAATAACGATTTCAGGTATGGGTACGTGGTGTCGAACCACGCCACAAGGAGTCGTTGTGCGTTGTATTCGTTCATTTTTTCACTTATGGCAGAATTCTTTGGTCGTCAGAACGGCGCCGGTGGTTGAAGTGCGAGATTGAATGATTGAATGATGGATTGAATGAAAAATCAGGCCGTAACTCATTGTTTTCTTATTATTTATTTTCTTACTATTCAATCATTCAATCATTCATTACATTTTCAAGAAAGTCCGATGAAAAAATAAAAATAAGAATAAAACCATACATTACGTGTTGTTTCCTTTTTTTATCTCTATACGCGTGCGCGGGAAGATTGAATGATTGAATGGCGCTTACTGCCAGTAGGCTTTAAGATTGAATGCCAAGATTGAATGTAGATTGAATGACTGATGTTACGCACGAACGTTGATACAGACCTAGACTTGTCTTTGCCGACGTGACAAGAGGAGGCTGAGACTCATGAACAATCCTCTCTTGGAG
>WBZP01004202.1_pt1 | contig 15135 bp, 13 predicted proteins | sample 5204301 | NCBI WGS metagenome assembly WBZP01 (sample SAMN12412401, study PRJNA552823) | activated sludge metagenome | isolation source: activated sludge from nitrification reactor of wastewater treatment plant... | place: USA: Pennsylvania | collected 2017
GTCGGCCAGCAGTTCCGCCGCCGGGGCGGTCTTGGCGATGCGGCCGGTTTCCAGGATATAGCCGCGCCGGGCGATGGCCAAGGCGGCGCGGGCATTCTGTTCCACCAGCAGGATGGTGACGCCCTGGCTGTTAAGTTCGACAATCACCCGAAAGATTTCCTCGACTAGCAGCGGCGCCAGCCCCATCGACGGTTCGTCCAGCAGCAGCAGGCGCGGGCGACCGAGCAGGGCGCGACCGATCGCCAGCATCTGCTGCTGGCCACCGGACAGGGTGCCGGCCAGTTGCTGGCGGCGGTCGGCGAGAATCGGGAATAGAGTGTAGACGTTTTCCATCTCCCGCCGAACCCAATCCTGATCGCGGCGCTGGCGGTAGGCACCCAACCGCAGATTGTCCTCGACGCTGAGCGGCGCGAAGACCTGCCGACCTTCGGGCACCTGACAGACACCAATGGCGACGATGCGGTGTGGCGGCCAGCGGGTGATGTCGTGGCCGTCGAAACGAATCTGGCCGCCGCTGGCGGGATGCAAGCCGGACAGAGTATGGAGCAGGGTGGTTTTGCCGGCGCCGTTACCGCCGACGATGGCCACCAGTTCACCGGCCTGGATTCGCAAATCCGCCTGGTGAATGGCGTGGACCGGGCCGTAGTTGCTGCTCAGGCCAACCACTTCCAGCAAGCTCTCCTCTCCCATGGTGGGAGAGAGATTGGAGGTGAGGGGGGCATCAGACGGCATATTGCACCGCTCCTCCCAGATAGGCGGCGATGACCCGAGGATCGGCCTGGATTTCCGTCGGGGTGCCTTCCGCCAGCACGCTGCCGTAATCCAGCACCAGCAGCCGGTCGGAAACACCCATCACCAGCGGCATGTGATGCTCGACCAGCAGCACGGTCACGCCGCTGGCGCGAATGCGGGCAATCAGTTCGTGCAGAGCCAGGGTTTCGGTGTCGTTGAGGCCAGCGGCGGGTTCGTCGAGCAGTAGGAGACGAGGCTTCGCAGCCAGGGCGCGGGCGATTTCGACCCGTTTCATCAGGCCGTAGGGCAGGGCGCTGGCCGGCTGTTCGGCCCGGTCAGCCAGATCGCACAATTCCAACGCCTCGCTGGCCCATTCCCGTAACCGACGCTCCTCGCGCCGCACCCGGGGCAGGCGCAGCGCGGCGGCCAGCAGGCCGGTTCGGGCGCGCAGGTGGCAACCAACCATGACGTTCTCAACCACGGACATGTTGAAGAACAGTTGCAGGTTCTGAAAGGTCCGGGCCATGCCATGGGCGGCGATGCGGTGCGGCGGCAGGCCGCGCAGTTCGTGACCGTCGAAACGGATGGAGCCGGCCGATGGCTGGTAGAACCCGCACAGCACGTTGAACACGGTGGTTTTGCCGGCACCGTTGGGACCGATTACGGCGTAGATCAGACCTTCCGGTACCTGGAAACTGACGCCGGCCAAGGCCATGACGCCGCCGAAACTTTGTTCCACTCCCTCGACGGTGAGCAAATTTCTAATCATTTGTTTACTGTGATGCTAAAGCGTTCGCTTTTAAACTGACCAGGAGTCATTGGGGTGAAAAAAGTAAAATAACTATTGGCATTATCTTCTCGTTGACCCAGGAGAATTTCTAAATCAGCGGCACTGTTATCTTTTGGATGTATTATAAAATGTAAACTTATGCCTACACGGCTGTAAATTTGGTAAGCACTCTTTAGTAAATCATCTTGATTGATCTGGCGGCTACTGCCAAAAGTATTCATGATTTCATGGCGCTCATTGTCGTTAAAATGATTGCTGATTTGGATATTTTCTATACGCCAACCCCCTTTGGCTTCGGTAGCAGTAGTTTCTGGTTTGACTATCGCCATTGGCCCAGTTTTAGCTGGAATTTTGGCTTCCGGCTTCGCTATGGTTTGTGCTTCACCTAAAATGGTTTGCAAGTTCTTAGCGAGTCGCAGGTTTTCTTCCAAATCATTTTTTTCTTTGGTAATTGCTTCAATCCGGGTACGTATGTTTTTGATATCCGCCCGAATTTCTATGATTTGCACTTTATATTTATCCAACTCGGCCAAACTGGCGAGTTTCTGTTCCTGTTCCTCCAATTTCATCTGGACGTTATACGCTTTCTCCTGTCGCACCTTGGCATCAGCCAGTTTCTTTTCCAGTTCCTCTACCTGTTCCCGTAACGCCTGAAAGTTGGTTTGTGCATATCCAAACTGGATTCCAGTTCCAGTTATAAATGCGGCTATCAACAGTCCTGCCAGCAGTAGGATTATATGTAACTCTTTACCGGTAACATGATTCATGACTGCATCCTTTTGGAGCCGTTTTTGAAAGACCTATCTACCTAAAGATTTATTAAGCGCATCGACAGTATCTTTAATGTCCTGGAGTTTTTTCATGGTTGCACCGTTTTCTTCTTTAGGTGGTATTGTTTTAGGTTTAGTTTGGCGTTTTACTGCCTTCGCAGCTTGACGCTGGACATTCTGTTGTTGTCGTTCTGCTGACCGTTCGGCGCTCACTTTCTCTCGCAGGCGCAATAATCCGTCATGGTTCGGAACCAACGCCAATCCCTTATCGATTTGCTGCAAACTGGCTGAATATTTACCACTACGTTGATAATCCAATGCTCGCCCTAAATGTTGGCCGGCTTCTGCTTGCCGCCGGATTGCTTCTTCCTGCTGGCGGGCTTGTTCCGCCTTTTGACGCTGTGCCTCTTCCGCCTTTTGTTGTTCCGCAATCTTGGCTTGTCGTTGTACCTCTTCCGCCTGTTGCTGCCGTTTGGCTTCCTCCTGTCGCTGTTGCTCGGCCACCCGCGCCTTCACTTGTGCGCGCAACGCCAGTAAACCTGGATGGCCGGGCATCGCCAACAGACCTTGTTCGATATACGCCAGACTGATTTCCAAAAGTCCCTCTTGAAAACTGCTCTGCGCCTGCGCAATAAACTGCTCGGCTTGCAACTGGGAGTGTTGCTGTTCCTCATCTCGAACTTTCTGGGCGCTTACATCGGCAATTTGACGCTCGACTTCCTGGCGCAAACGCAATAATTCTGCATTTTTTGGAGCCACTGACAAACCCAATTTTATCTGGTGGAGGCTTTCCTGTAATGCTCCAGTGTTAAGTTGATGTCGTGCCCTTTTTTCACACTCTTTTGCAACGGTTTCTAATCCATTCAGGGCATGAGCATTACCTGGATCCAGGGTCAGAACACGTTGATAAGTCGCCTTCGCATTATCTTCCTTAGACTCACCCGTTAATAGTCCAGCTTTCAATTGCATCTCCGCCAGTTTTAACAATGTTACTACTTCCTGTTCATGCTGCTTGCCGAATTCTAAAATCTTAATCTGATCTAACGAGTTCCCTAGCTTGAAGATATAAAATATCGCTATAAATATAGCCATAATACTGACAATGAGAATGGCAATAGACAATCGAGATCTTTTTTTAAACAGACCGCTAATTTTTCCGGTTGTAAATTCCACCAAGCTTATGTGACTAATATCCGCATTCACTCTCGGCTGTGCCCCTGTATCGCCAGGCACCATCGAACCAAGCGCTTCCAGAAATTCGCCAGTATTTTTATAGCGATTCGAGCTTTCCTTCGCGAGCAGCCTATTCAAAACAGGCTGTAAATAGGCATACTGCCCCGGTAGTTCCGGAATAGGATCATGCAAGTGTTTCAAAGCGATGGCGATAGGATTCCCCGCTTCGTAAAGCCGGCGCCCAGCAAGCACTTCGTAAAATATAACGCCAAGGCTATACAGGTCGGATTGTATCGTGGTGCTTTCGCCCCTAACCTGCTCTGGACTCATGTAACCCGGACTGCCGATCACCAGCCCAGAAAGGGTATGAATGGTTTTCGAATCAACGGTTCGCGCGACCCCGAAGTCAGTTAATACGGGAGTACCATCATGACGAAACATGATATTGGAAGGTTTGACATCCCGGTGAATCACGCCCCGCTCATGCGCATACCCCAGCGCTTTTGCGATTGCTCTTACAATCTGGATGGCAGAATCAAAGGGTAAACCCTGCTTGATTAGATCGCCGAGCGTACCACCTGGAAGATACTCGACGGATAGAAAAAGCTGATTATCTTCGGAGATCCCAACATCATGAATCGTGATAATGTTAGGGTGCAGCAACTGGGCAAGAATGCGACCTTCCTTTTTGAATCGCTGTACAAAATCATCATCATTTTCACTAGAATGCGCCAGAACCTTGATCGCCACCTGACGCCCGAGGGATTGCTGCACGGCGCGATAGACAGTGGCCATCCCACCATGCCCAATCTCGCACTCTATTTGATAGCCCGCGATTTGCACCCATCTCCACCGGCGCGGATTTTCATTCTCTTGGCTCGCTTCAGGGAGTGAGTCCAAGTGTGGGCCTTTGAAACTCAAAGCTAGCTCCGCATCCTCTCTCGCCCTATCGTGGGGCGAGAGAGGACTGAATAGTGATGAACAATATGGACGGATAAGATTCTCCCGAATTTTCGGGGGTTTCCAGGATTCGATTTTCCATGGACTCAATGGCCGCCGCCGCCATTATCCGCAGCGTTTTGCAAAATGGTCAGGGTTTGCCCCGCGATAGTCAGAGTACCCGTCCGCTGAGCGACGCCACTATTATTCGATACCACATAGTTCACCGTGCCGGGTCCGGTTCCGCTCACGCCCGCAGTAATTCTGATCCAGTCTGCTTCACTGCGCGCCGTCCAAGCGCAGTTGTTCTGGGTGGATACGGTGACAATGTCCGTCCCGCCCTGGGCGTCGAATGCCTTGCTCTTCGGGGTAATGGCATAGCTGCACTCACCCCCGCCGCCCGACTTGACTACTTGGAGGCCGGGCATACTGCCAAACACGAATGTTTGCATGTTGAGGGTTCCATCCGGTTCTGTCGGTAGATCGGTCAGATCAAATTGGCCGAGGGACAGATTGGCCGTGCCTCCCTCGCATTTCAGCGAACCCGCCCCGCAACTGAACATACACCGGCCACTGGCCAGCGCCAGCCCACAGGCTGGCTTGTTATTGGCATCCACGAGGGTTCCGGTCAACCGGTACCGGCCAGGACTCACTTCACTGATATTGGTGTTGATCACGCGAGAACTAGAGCTGTTGGCGCTGCCACCGACGAGCTGGTCAGTACCGTCCGAATGGACCACCTGGAGGCCGGGCATACTGCCAAACACGAACGTTTGCATGTTGAGGGTGCCATTCGTTTCGGTCGGCAGGTCGGTCAGATCAAACTGACCTTTGGGCAGACTATCCGTGCCTCCCTCGCATTTCAGCGAACCCGGCCCGCAACTGAACACACAGCGGCCGCTGGCCAGCGCCAGCCCACACGCCGGCTGGTTGTTGGCGTCCACCAGGGTGCCGAGCAGGCGGTACCGGCCAGGACTCACTTCGCTGATGGTGAGGTTGATCGCTCTAGAGCTGCTATTCGTACCTTCAAGATAAAGTTGCTTAATTTCGGATTCTGAAATGGCGCGACTGTAGATGCGGATATCATCCATAATACCCTTAAAGAACGAATGTGCATCTCCACAGGACTGTTTACCTGCCCCTAAAGTCATAGGCCAATTGCTATCAATGGGTATGCTATTATCTACTTTAGATATCGCAACCTTTTCTGAATTTATATAAATTCTAGCGGTGTTGCTATCAGAGACTCCTACAATGTGTACCCATTTATCTTGATTTATTTGGCTGTGTACCACCCAAGAATCTTTAGAATCACCAATAGAATTAAATTCTAGTGATAAAATATCATTACTATTAGTCTGCCTTATTCCTGTCCCAATATTCCATCCTGGAACGTAGCAGCTCACACCTTTCCTAATTAAAACAATTTCATTTTTATAAGAATCCTTAATAGAGCTTTTTACCCATAGTGATATCGATAATGTATGATTTGAAGCTCTTAATTCAGATGAATCCCCGACTTCGATGTAATTTGAAATACCATCGAAATTATACGCTTTATTTTGAATTCCAAATCTATCCGCTGCTAAAGTGACCCCGTGGACCGTCCCATTATTTCTATTTCCACTCTCATCATTGGCATTTCCATTGAATGGGTAGTATGCAACCAATCCATCATTTAAACCAGCACGTGCAACACCGATGAATGAGATCAAAGAGAATAATAGACACAAGATAAAGATTCTGAAGAAATAACCATATTGGTTAATCATGGCATTGCTCCTTTTCAAAGTTAAGTACGTTGGATTGGTGAGCTATTTTCACTTTAACAAATACTTCTGCATTGAGCACAGCGCGGCTTACCACGCCTTGAGTTGAAATTGGGCATCGTTAAGAATGATCACGCTTTCACCGGACTGACGGTATCGTCGCCCTTCAGCGTCATGGTGTGCAAGTCACCCGCCGCGATGGTGGTGACGCCGCTCAGACCGGCGACCTGGACCGGGGTGAGGCGGGCGGTGGTGGTGCCGTCGCCCAACTGGCCGTTGTTGTTGTTCCCCCACGCCCAGACGGTGCCGTCGTCCTTCAGCGCCACGGTATGATAACCACCCGCAGCGACAGCGTTGCTTAGACCGGTGACCTGACTTGGGGTATGGCGCTCGGTGGTGGTGCCGTCGCCCAATTGGCCGTTGTTGTTGTTCCCCCACGCCCAGACGGTATCGTCGCCCTTCAGCGCCACGGTGTGCAAGTCACCCGCAGAGATGGCGAGGACGACGCTAAGTCCGGCGACTTGGCCTGGTATATGGCGCTCGGTGGTGGCACCGTCGCCCAACTGAGTGTTACTGTTGCTCCCCCAGGTCCAGACGGTATCGTCGCCCTTCAGCGCCACGGTGTGAAGCTTACCTGCGGTGATTGCGGCGACGCCGCTCAGGCCGGTGACTGGAGTCGGGGTAGCGCGGTCGGTGGTGGTGCCGTCGCCCAACTGGCCTTCGTTGTTGCGCCCCCAGGTCCAGACGGTACCGTCGCTCTTCAGCGCCACGGTGTGAGAAGCGCCGGCGGCGATAGCCGCCCCTCTGTAACTACCCGGAAGGTTCACCGCACCCGCCGGGACGCCGAACAGGGTCAGCACAATCCCCAGCAGAAAGGGAATGAGTGAAGCGCGGGAGAGAGGGTGAGACATGGATATACCTTTTTAGAAATGAGCTATTTTCACTTTAACAAAGGCTTATATCGAGTGTAGTGCGGCTTACCATGCCTTGGGTTGAAATTTTGCGTCGTTGAGAATCACTACACTTTCACCGGACTGCGCCAGTACGAACAGTCCTTGTCGGTAGGCATAGGCGGCGACGTGATCCGGAATCACCATGCCCGTGACCGCGCCCAAAACTCGCTTACCCGCATAACTGGGCAGCAGTTCCTTCACTTTGCCCAGTCGCGCGAGGTGCTCGTTCACGTCATCCACGCTCAAGGTGCTTTTGCATTCAATGGCCACGACATCCTCATCGTTTACGACCAGCAAATCCACTTCAATAGCGGCTCCCTGCCGGTTAGCGACGACTTGGCGATGGACCTCGTGAACGGCAATCCCCCGTTCCTGAAAAAGCCGTACCGCCGCCGGACGCACCATCTCCTCCACAAAATCCCCCAACTTGTTACCCAATCGCCCGATACTCATAGTCATTTCCTTGATTTTGCGGTCGGTCTCCTGAAACTTGCGGTCGGTCTCCTGAAACTTGCGGTCGGTCTCCTGAAACAATCGCCAAATATCGTCGAAGGTGGGTTGTATGGTAGCCATCGTGTAGTCCTTCAGAACGTGAAATAGAGTTCAACCGCGAGTAACGTAATCTCAGCGGTTTTGAGTGGGCATGAGTCTGAGGAGTTTCAGGATTTTTAGCGAAGAGCAGCCCACAACCGTCGCGCGCCCTGACTAAGCCCCACGAACAGTCCCTGCGGCATGAAAATCATCACCGCCATCAGCAGGGCGCCGTGAACCAGCATCTCGTAGTCCTCGAACACCACCAGCCCCTGATGCAGGAGGGTCAGGGCGATGGCGCCGCAGGCCGCGCCGAAAGTCGAGGCCATGCCGCCCAGCACCACCATGGTGACCAGTTCGACCGAGACGGTCAGGCTGAACGAATCCGGGCTGACGAAAGCCTGTTGGTGGGCGAACAGGCTGCCGGCGAAAGCGGCGAACAGGGCGGAGACCACGAACACCTGCGTCTTGGCGCGGCCGGTGTCGACGCCCATCATCTGGGCGGCGAACTCGGAGCCATGCACCGCCCGCAAGGCGCGGCCGACCTGGGAATCCACGAGGTTGAGCGAGAGCCAGATCGCCAGCAGCATGGCGGCCACGATCACGCCGTACCATTGCAAGTCGCCATCGACCGACCAGCCGAGCAGGTTCAGTGGGGGGATGCCAGCCAGGCCGTCGGGACCGCCGGTCCACTGCGTCGCCTGAACCAGGATCACATGGATAATGATGCCGAAGCCAAGGGTGGCCATGGCCAAATAATGCCCGCGCAAGCGCAGGATCGGCCGGGCAAGCAGCCAGGCGATCACGCCGGCGACCAGCAGGCCGGCGGCCATGGCCAGCAGCCCCGGCCAGCCAAAACGAGTGGTCAAAATAGCGGAAGCGTAGGCGCCCATGCCGAAGAATGCGGCGTGACCCAGGGATATCTGGCCGGCATAGCCCATTAGCAGGTTAAGGCCAACCGCCAGAATCACATGCAGGCCAGCGGCCGCGCCGATCACAATGACGAAATAGTTGTTGGGAAACAGCACGGGCAGCAGCGCAACGAAGGCCGCGAAGACGTAGAAACCGGCCAGCCGCATCGCTCAGACGCGCTCCGCGATCTGGTGGCCAAACAGTCCGGTCGGCTGGAAGAACAGCACCATCAGCACGAACAGGAAAGCGATGGCGTCCTTGTAGCCAGACGAGATCAGCCCCGCGCCCAGCGCTTCCAGCACTCCCAACAGCACCCCGCCGGCGACCGCGCCCATGGGATTGCCGATGCCGCCGACGATGGCGGCGGAAAAGCCCTTGAGGCCGAGCATGACGCCCGCCTCGTAGGAGCTGAAGGTGATGGGAGCGATCAGGATGCCGGCGACCGCGCCCAGCCCGGCGGACAGGCCATAGGCCAGCCGCAACATCACCCGGACGTTGATGCCGACCAGTTGCGCGGCGGCGCGGTTGAACGAGCAGGCCAGCAGCGCCTTGCCCTGCAGGGTGTGGTTGAAGAAGGCGCGGACCAGCGTCACCAGCAGCAGGGTGACGCCGAGCACCCACAGGCTCTGTGGCAGCACGGTAGCCCCGCCGAGACGGATCGGCGCATCGCCGGAGAAGGGAGGCAGGGAGTGAAAATCCTTGCCCCACAGCAGCAACGCGACGCCGCGCAGGAAAATGGCGGCGCCGATGGTAATGATGATGGTGGTTACCACCGATGCACCCTGAGCTGGCTCGATGGCGAACCGCTCCAGCAGCAACCCAGCGACAACCGTCAGCAAGGTGGCGGCAACGGCGGCCAATGGTAGCGGCAGGCCGGCGCCCAGCAGGGCGATGGCGGTCATGGCGCCCAGCATCACGAACTCGCCCTGGGCGAAGTTCACCACGTCGGAGGCATTGTAGATCAAGGCGAAACCCAGACCCACCAGGGCGTACAGGGAACCAACGGTGATCCCGGTGACCAGAAACTGGAAGAGCTGCTCGGGCATAGGTGGCGATTATCCGGCGATTTCCCCCTCGCCCCTTGCGGGAGAAAGGGTTATGGGGTGAGGGGGAGATTGCGCTATTCGACGATTTTCCAACCGCCGTTGCGGATTTCCACCATCTTGAAGGCGTCCAGATTCAGGCCCATGTGATCCTGGGGACTCATGTTAAACACGCCGGCGGTGCCGATGAAGCCCTTGGTTTTCTCGATCTCGTCGCGCACCTTGGCCTTGTCCAGCCCGCCGGTCCGCTGAATGGCCGCCACGACGATCATAAGGCCGTCGTAAGCGTGGCCGCCGAAGGTGGATACCGGACCGTACTTGGCCTCGTACTTGTTCTTGTAGGCCAGCAGCACCGGTTTCTGGGGATCGGTATCGGGCAACTGCTCGGCGATCACCAACGCCGCCGCCGGCAGACGCACGCCTTCCGCTGCGGCGCCGGCCAGCTCAATAAAGGTCTTCGACGCGACACCGTGGGACTGGTAGAGCGGCAGGGTGATGCCGAGCTGCTTGATGTTCTTGGTGACGATGGCTGGGGCCTGACCCAAGCCAAAGTTGATGATCGCCTGCGCTTCCGAAGACCGGATCTTGGTCAACTGGGCGGTCATGTCGCTGTCCTTGTTGCCGTAGGACTCGTCGGCGACCAGGGTGATGCCGTATTGGGGCGCCAGCTTGAGGATCTGTTCCCGGCCGGATTTGTCGAAACCGCCGTCGCCGGTGATCAGCGCCACCTTGGTCAGGCCGCGCTTGCGCAGGTCTTCAAAAATCCGGGCGGCGGCCATGCGGTCGGTGTGGGGGGTCTTGAACACCCATTTCTTGACCGGCTCAACGATTTCCACCGCGCCGGCCAGCGAGATGAAGGGGATGCCTTCTTTTTCCATGTCGGGGATAACCGCCATGGTGTCGCCGGTGGTGGTGCCGCCGATAATCAAATCAATATTATCGTTTTTAATCAGACGCTTGACGAAGTTGACCGCTTCCTTGGCGTTGCCACCGGTGTCATAGTGGATCAACTCGATTTTCCGGCCATCGACGCCGCCCTTGGCGTTAATCTCCTCGACGTACATCTGTAGGGTTTTCAGTTCGGGATCGCCCAGAAACGAGGCTGGGCCGGTTACAGTCAGGAACGAGCCGATCTTGATCGGTTCGGCGGCGCCGGCCAAATGAATGCCGGTCAACAACAGGAACGCCGCCAGAATGCTTTTCCACCATCTACCTTTCATCGTTATCTCCCCGGGGTTTGAAATTAATTGTCAGCAGCAAACAAACACTTTATCCGGCTATGCCGCTGTCCGACGGGAAGCCGCGTGGCCCGCCGAACGACCGGCGTCGAACGCCCGAGCGTTAATATCCGCCAGTTTGGGCTTGTAGGCGCGGAAACCCGCGATGATGCATTCCTCAAGCACCTCGGCGGGGAAGGGCAGGTAATCGCTGATCGCGCCCAGCATGATAGTGTTTACCAGCTTGGGATTGCCAAGTTCCTCGGCGATGGCGCCGGCGTCGAAGGCATGAACCTCGATCCCGGTCGCCGCCAGTTCGCCGATGGGATCGGAGGGGTAGTCGTACAGGCCAGCGGACACTATCGGGGGAGGGAGGCGCAGGGTGTTGACCATGGCCACGCCGGTTGGGCGCAGATAGGACAACCAGCGCAGCGCCTCGGCCGCCTCGAAACCGATCAGCAGATCGGCCTCGCCAGGATCGATCTGGGGCGAGTAGATCTTGGGGCCGAAGCGGACATGGGAGGAGACCACGCCGCCGCGCTGGGCCATGCCGGCGACCTCGGTCTTCTTGACATCGTAGCCTCGGATCAGAGCGGTGCGGGCCAGCATTTCGGCGGCGGTCATCACGCCCTGACCGCCGATGCCAACCACAAGGATATTGGTGATGCCGTCAACCATGGGGTTGAATCCGAATGACGCGGGTTTGCGGCCGCGGTTGGACGATAGCCTCGGGGGCGCAGGTCTCGACGCACATGTGACAACCGGTGCAGGCGTTGGCATCGATGCGGGCGAATACCAATTCCTTCGCCTTGCCGCTCTTGGCGGTCACGGTTTCGCGGCGGGAGACGAAAATTGCCGGGCAGCCGAGGTCGATGCAGTTACCGCAGCCAGTGCATTTATCGTCGATGACTTCGTAGGAGCGGAAGCGCTCGAAGCGGTCGGTGAGCGAGCAGGGGCGGTTGGTGATGATGACCGAGGGCTCGTTCATCTTGGTTTCTTCCCGCACCAGCTTGACCATAGTGGGCAGCTCGTAGGGATCGACCATACGGATGCGCTCGGGGCGAACACCCAGCGCCTCGACCAGCTTGGCGAAATCCACACGCGGGGCAGGGAGACCGTGCAGATCCTCGCCGGTGCCGGGGTTCTCCTGACCGCCAGTCATGCCGACCGAGCGGTTGTCCAGCAGCAGCACGGTGACGTTGCCCCGGTTGTAGATCATGTTCAACAGGCCCTGCATCCCCATGTGCAGGAAGGTGGAGTCGCCGATGACCGCGACGATGCTTTTCTTCTCGTCGGACTCACCGCGCCCTTTGTCCATGCCGTGGGCCATGCTCAGTGAGGCGCCCATGCAGGTACAGGTGTCCAGGGCGTTCCAGGGATGGCCAGCGCCAAGGGTGTAGCAGCCGATGTCGCCGATGATGTTGAGGTTGCGGATGTGGGAGAGGGCAAAGTAGGGGCCGAGATGCGGGCAGGAGGCGCACATGGTCGGCGGGCGGGGAAAGACGGCGGCTGGCGAACGGCTGGCGACTTCGTAGGGCTCGCCCAGCAATCGTTTGATCGCCGGACGGAGCACGGTGGGTGCCAGTTCGCCGAAGCGCGGCAGGATGTCCTTGCCGCGCACTTCCAGACCGGCGGCGCGGATTTCGATTTCCAGCAACGGTTCGGTTTCCTCGACCACCATCATGGTATCCACATGACCGGCAAAGGCGCGGATCTTTTCCAGCGGCGGCGGACAACTGAAGCCGAGCTTGAGCACCGGGGCGTTCGGGAAGGTCTCGCGGACGTGCATGAAGGCGGGACCAGAGGTCACGAAACCGATCCGGCGATCGCTGCCGGCGAAGGCAACATTGAGGTCGATGATTTCGCTCAGTTCCCGAAATTTCCGGTCGCGTTCGTGCATCAGCGGCAGGCGCGGCTTGGCGTTGGCGGGCGTCATCACCCAGCGCTGGGGATTTTTCTGGAAGCCGGCGACGCGGCGTTCGATCCGTTCGCCCGCGAAGGTGACCATGGCCTTGACGTGGCAGACGCGGGTGGTCATGCGGACGATGACCGGGACTTCGTATTCCTCGGACAGGTCGAAGGCCCGCTTGACCATCTCGTAGGCTTCCTGGGAATCCGCTGGTTCCAGGATCGGCATGTGGCCAAAGCGACCCCAATAGCGAGAATCCTGCTCGTTCTGCGAGGAGGACAGGCCCACGTCGTCGGCCACTACGATGACCAGCCCGCCGACCACGCCGGCCAGCGACTGGGTCATGAAGGCATCCGAAGCAACGTTCATGCCGACATGCTTCATGGCCGCCAAGGCGCGCGATCCCGCCAGCGAGGCGCCAATGGCGACTTCCACCGCGACTTTTTCGTTGACCGACCATTCGGAGTAGATGTCGGGGTAGAGGGCGATGTTTTCCAGAATCTCCGTCGCGGGCGTGCCGGGATAGGCGGCGGCGACCCGAACGCCGGCTTCCCAGGCGGCGCGGGCGACCGCTTCGTTGCCGGAGAGGAGATGGCGGCTTTCGGCCTTGGCTTGAACCACGGCATTCATGGATGGTGCGGACCTCTGAGGTTTAACGGCTAAAGGCAGTGGGTCGGGTTTTCGTTCTTTCACTAATCGAACAGTGTAGTGGAGATTGTCTTGGGTATGCCATTACCGTGGCTAAACTCTGGCGACCGTCAATCCAAATCCTGGATTCGAGCATGGTCAAGTGGTGGAGTGGGGCAAACCTCCAGTTGGTGTTGCAGGCGTTGCCGATCCGCCAATGCGGCTTTTAGTTCGCCGCGAAGGGCTTCCGCCTCGCGCACGGCATCGAGATAGCGAGTTTCCGTCAGTTGGAGTATCGGGTGTAACTTATTTATCTCATTTACTAAAGTTCGCTGACGTTCCTCCAGGGTGGCCATGGTCGCCCGCAGTTCGGCGTTCTCACGGTGCTGGACTTCCCGCTGCTCCTGCCAGACGGTTTCCCGATTTTTCCAGTCTTGGCGCTCTGTTGCAAAAGCTTGGCGTTCCACGCTCTGTTCGATGTGGATCTGATCGAGCATTTCCAACAGCCTGGTCTCGTTGGCTTCACCACGCTGGCGCTCGACTTCGAAGCGTTGCCGGGCTTCAGCCAGTTGTTCCGCTTTATCCGCTCGCGTTTGTTGCAGAGCGGTTTCGGTTTGGGCAATGCGGGCGGCGGTTTCAGCGCGGACTTGGGCGATGGTGTCCGTGGCTGCCCGAACTCGCTGTTCGGCGGCCTGGATGGCAGCTTCGGCGGTGGCGCGGCGTTCCTGTTCCACCAACAGGCGGTCGGCGAATTCGCGGGCGGTGGCTTGCGTGGCTTCAAGTTCGTGACGGAGATCGTTAGCGGCGGATTGAGCCTGTTGCCGCTCGGCGATGGCGGTGTCGCGGGATTGTTCGGCTTCCACAACCGCCTGAGCGGCGGCGATCCGCTGTTCCTCGAACACAGCCTCAGCGTATTGCACGGCGATTTTCCAGAATGCGTCCAATGCTGTCATGACGGCTTCCGGGACGGTTGGCGGCAGTACGATCCTGGGTGTTTCGGCTAGTTGTTGCTGCCAGCTTTTCAAGTGCTCGCTGATGGTGGTGTTGCTGCCGGTGCCGAGCAGTTCGCGCACGCGCTGGATGGTGGGATTGAGGCCGCGCCCGAGCAGAGTTTCAGCGGCATTTTGGACTTCTTCGTAACGGATTCCGGAACGGGCCATGATGTGGAAGATTTCGTGATTGTTGAAAGGATGCTCGATAATAGCACAAATAAATTATTACATAACATGTATTTTATGGATAGATAAACCATAAAATTCAAGATTATTATCATTATCATGAATTATGATTTCAGCAGAAATTCATGGTTTCAGGCGGTAAAGGGCCGTTCAGCCGCTCACTCAACGACTCGCTCCAGCGAACGGCCCTTTACCGGCCGCTGCTGAACTCAGCCGTAGTGGCTGCCGGAACTGGACACGAAGAATCGACTGGAGGGGACTACACTTGGCTGAAGGTGGCCTACAAGTTTTGAAAACCGGATCATCGCCGATGACCTCGGCCGTAGCCAAGCCCTTTCTGGAAAACGCAATGCCCACGTCAAATAACAACTCCGGCCTGCGCGACAACCACACCAGGGGAACGGTCGCCGACTTCCTGCGGGCGAAGACCCAGAGTGGCTCCCAGCTCTCCATCGTATCGGCCTATTTCACCATCTACGCCTACGACGCGCTCAAGGAGGCCCTCGAGCGGATTGGACATCTCGATTTTCTCTTCGGCGAGCCGTCCTTCGTCAACCGTCTCGACCCCAGCAAGACCGAGAAAAAGGCGTTC
>WBZP01004207.1_pt1 | contig 15128 bp, 13 predicted proteins | sample 5204301 | NCBI WGS metagenome assembly WBZP01 (sample SAMN12412401, study PRJNA552823) | activated sludge metagenome | isolation source: activated sludge from nitrification reactor of wastewater treatment plant... | place: USA: Pennsylvania | collected 2017
GAAGGTGGACGAGCGGCTGCAGCGGCGGACCCTGCTGGTGAAGATGCAGCCCGGTGCGGTCCTGAAGTCGCACATTCACAGCTTCGAGGAAGAGTGTCTCGTGATCGAGGGCGACCTCCGGTACGGCAACCTCGTGCTGCATGCCGGTGACTATCACCACGCATGGGCCGGCGCGCACCATGCCGACGGCGTCACGGCCGGAGGCTGCCTGCTCCACGTCGTCATCGCCGTCTAGGCTGGGGCGCGCTACGCCTGGCTCAGGACGCGTTGAGCGACCGCGCGATGATGTTGCGCTGAATTTCCGAGGTGCCTTCGCCGATGATGTAGACCAGCGAATCGCGGTGGAAGCGGCCGACGGGATATTCCCGCATCAGGCCGGCGCCGCCGAGGATGCGGATCGCCTGTTCGGTGACGCGCACCGCCATTTCGCTGGCGATGAGTTTCACCCGCGATGCGGTCGGCCCATCGATCGTTCCCTGGTCGACCCGCCAGGCGCCGTAATAGACGAACCATTTCGCCGCATCGATCTCGGCGGCCATGTCGGCCAGCTTGTGGGCGATCGCCTGGTATTCGATGATCGGCTTGCCGCGCACGATCCGCGTCTTGGCGAACGCAAGCGCGGCGTCGAACGCGCCGCGCGCCATGCCGATGCAGTTGGCGGAAACGCCGATCCTGTTCTCCGAGAGCGAGTCGCGGACGATTCCATAGGTGCCGGTTTCGCCGCCGAGCAGGCAGTCGTCGGGCACGAAGGCGTCCTCGATGTAGATCAATCCGGTTTCGGACGACCGTATCGCTTCCTTGTCGAGCTTGCTGATGCGAAAGCCAGGATTGGGCAGTTCGACGATGAACAGGCTGATGGCATCCGCCGTGTGGTCGGGCTTGGTGCGCGCCGCCAGCATCAGGAAATCCGCCATCGGCGCGTTGGTGATGTAGAGCTTGGAGCCGTTGAGACGCCAGCCGCCATCCACCTTGTCCGCCCGCGTGCGCATGGCGCGCACGTCGGAGCCGCCGTCGGGCTCGGAGAGGCCGAAGCCGCCGATCTTCTCGCCGGCAAGGCCCGGCACGAAGAAGCGCGCCTTCTGCTGCGGGGTGCCGGCGCGCCAGATCGGCCACAGCGCCAGATGGGTGTGAGCCGACCAGGAGGCGGAAAACGACTGGCATACCCGGCTCATCTCCTCGCGGACGATGCAGTCGCTGACCTTGTCGAAGCCGGAGCCGCCGTCGGCTTCGGGATAGCGCACGCCGAGCAGGCCGAGGTCGGCCCATTTCCGGAACAGCTCCTTGGGAAACACCTCGTTCTCCTCGGCGTCCCTGACCAGCGGCGCCATCTCCTCGCTGGCGAAGCGGGCGATGGTCTCGCGGACCTGCTCCTGTTGCGGCGTGAACTCGAAATCCATGGGGCATTTCCCTTTTTGTGTTCTTTGCGAGCGCAGCCTATCCGTACGCCGCCACCCGGTAGCTGCGCCAGATCAAATCAGAAGGTCGGGGGCGTGCAGGCTGAGATCACCTCGCAGGGCTTGTTGCCGATGCAGCGGAAGCGATGCGGGCGGCGGCTCTCGAAATAATAGGCGTCGCCGGGGCCGAGGATGCGGCGCTCGCCGTCGACCGTCACCTCGAGCCTCCCCGAGATCACGATGCCGCCTTCCTCGCCGTCATGCACCAGCGGCACGCGGCCCGTATCGCCGCCGGGACCGTAGCGTTCGTGCAGGATCTGCAGCGCGCGGCCGAACATGGTGTCGCCGACCTGCAGATAGGAGATCGGCTTCTTGCCGATCTCGGTCAGTTCGTCGGCGCGATAGAATGCCTTGCGCGGCCGCTCCGGCTCGATGGCGAAGAATTCCGCGAGCCCCATCGGGATGCCGTCGAGGATGCGCTTGAGCGCACCGACCGACGGGTTCATCTGGTTCGACTCGATCAGCGAGATCGTCGAATTGGTGACGCCGGAGCGCTTGGCGAGCTCCCGCTGCGACAGCTTGTGGCGGCTGCGCACGAAGCGGAGCCGCCCGCCGATATCGACGCTCATGGCGTCTCCCGTGTTGCAGGTGTTGCGGATCGATCAAATATGCCTTTGTCGATCCAGTAAAATCAATGCCTTGAGCCGGACCAGAAAAGGACTTGTTGAACGATTCCGGCCATGGGACGGCTGGTGATCCCCCGCAGACCAAGGAGTCGCGCCGTGACGGTCCACCAGATTCCCAACACCCTCGACATGCAGGCGTTCTGGATGCCGTTCACGGCCAACCGGCAGTTCAAGGAAACGCCGCGGCTGTTCGCTTCCGCCGAGGGCATGTATTACACCAGCGTCGACGGCCGCAAGGTGATCGACGGCTCCGCCGGACTCTGGTGCGTCAACGCCGGCCACGGCCGCAAGCCGATCGCCGCCGCGGTCGAGCGCCAGCTCATGAATCTCGATTTCGCGCCGTCGTTCCAGATGGGTCACCCGATGGCCTTCGATTTCGCGCGCCGGCTCGCCGAGATCGCGCCGAAGGGAATGGACCGCGTCTTCTTCACCAATTCCGGTTCGGAGTCGGTCGACACCGCGCTCAAGATCGCGCTCGCCTATCACCGCGCCACGGGGCAACCGACCCGCACGCGACTGCTCGGCCGCGAGCGCGGCTATCACGGCGTCGGCTTCGGCGGCATGTCAGTCGGCGGCATGGTCAACAACCGCCGTGCGTTCGCCACCCATCTGCCCGGGGTCGATCACATCCGCCATACCTACGATCTCGAGCGCAACGCGTTTGCCAAGGATCAGCCGCCGCATGGTGCCGAGCTTGCCGACGACGTCGAGCGCCTGGTGGCGCTGCACGGCGCCGAGACCATCGCCGCCGTGATCGTCGAGCCGGTGCCGGGCTCGACCGGCGTGCTGCCGCCGCCGCAGGGTTATCTGCAGCGGCTGCGCCAGCTCTGCGACAAGCACGGCATTCTCCTGATCTTCGACGAGGTCATCACCGGCTTCGGTCGGCTCGGCACCCCGTTCGCCGCGAACTTCTTCGGCGTGACGCCCGACCTGATGACGACCGCCAAGGGCATCACCAACGGCACCATCCCGTGCGGCGCGGTGTTCGCCAGCCGCAAGGTGCATGACGGTCTGATGACCGGGCCCGAAAGTCAGATCGAGCTGTTCCACGGCTACACCTATTCGGCCCATCCGGTGGCGTGCGCGGCCGGCCTCGCCACGCTCGACATCTACAAGGACGAGGGGCTGTTGACGCGCGGCGCGCAGTTCACCGAATACTGGCGCGATGCGCTGCATGCGCTGAAGGGCCTGCCGAACGTGATCGACATCCGCAATCTCGGCCTGATGGGCGCCGTCGAGCTTGCGCCGCGCAAGGACGCCGTCGGCGCGCGCGGCTACGAGGTGATGGTGGAGTGTTTCAACCGCGGGCTCTATTTGCGCAACAGCGGCGATGCCCTCGCGATGTCACCGCCCCTGATCGTCGAGCGCAACCACATCGACGAGATCGTGTCGATCCTGACCGACGCTATCAAGCGCGTGGCCTGACAATGGCATCCGCCGTCGCAGGGATATCGTCCCTGTAACGGCGGGTCGCGGGCCCGCGGGAGGTCGACGTGAAAGTCCTGATCCTCGGCAGCGGCGTCATCGGCGTCACCTCGGCCTATTATCTGGCGCGCGCCGGCCACGAGGTGACGGTGGTCGATCGCCAGCCGGGGCCTGCGCTGGAAACCTCCTTTGCCAATGCCGGCGAGGTCTCGCCCGGCTACGCCTCGCCCTGGGCGGGGCCCGGCGTGCCGGTCAAGGCGATCAAGTGGCTGTTGATGAAGCACGGCCCGCTGGTGATCCGGCCCAATCCGGATCCGGTCATGTGGTGGTGGCTCCTGAAGATGCTGCGCAACTGCACCGCCGCGCGCTATGCCGTCAACAAGAGCCGGATGATTCCGCTCGCCGAATATAGCCGCGACTGCCTGCGCGCCCTGCGCGCCGAGATCGGCATCCGCTACGACGAGCGCAGCCAGGGTACGCTGCAACTCTTCCGTCAGCAGCAGCAACTCGATCACACCGGCGACGACATCGCCGTGCTCGAGCAATACGGCGTGCCCTATGAATTGCTCGATCGCGACGGCTGCATCGGGGCCGAGCCGGCGCTGTCGCAGGTGAGGGAAAAGTTCGTCGGCGGCTTGCGCCTGCCGCAGGACGAGACCGGCGACTGCCGGATGTTCACCGCAGCACTGGCCGAACAGGCGGCAAGCCTCGGCGTACAGTTCCGCTTCAACGTCGGCATCGACCGCATCGTCGCCGACGGATCGCGCGTCACCGGCATCGCCACGCGTGAAGGGCTGTTGCAGGCGGACGCCTATGTCGCAGCGCTCGGAAGCTGGTCGCAGCAATTGCTGCGCGCCGTCGGCATCGCGATTCCCGTCTATGCCGTCAAGGGCTACTCGATCACCGTCAAGATCGCCGACGAAGCCGGCGCGCCTGTTTCCACCGTGATGGACGAAAGCTACAAGGTCGCGATCACGCGGCTGGGAAACCGTATCCGCGTCGGCGGCACCGCCGAAGTGTCGGGCTATTCCAACACGCTGCATCCGGCCCGCCGCGCCACGCTCGATCATTCGTTGACGGACCTGTTTCCGCGCGGCGGCGATCTGTCCGATGCCGAGTTCTGGTGCGGCCTGCGTCCGATGACGCCGGACGGCCCGCCGGTCATCGGACCGACGCGTTATCCGAACCTGCATCTCAACACCGGTCACGGCACGCTCGGCTGGACCATGGCCTGCGGCTCAGGCCGCGTGCTGGCCGACCTGCTGTCCGGCCGCAAGCCCGACATCGACACCGCCGCGCTGTCGATGCACCGCTACGAGGGCCGCTTCGGCTGACGCAAGGCTGAGTCTCCCGCCGATGCACAATGATGGTCTGCGGCGCCTGTCGAATTTTCGCGACAGGGTGTGAACCACTTCACCCAACCATTGCGCGAAGCCGTGTCAGCATTCCGCACGTCGCCGCTGCGACGACGAAGCGCGGCGCAAGGCACGGCTCACATCATTGGCAGGGGGAAGAAATGCAATCGCCCTGGTTTTCCGTTGCGGGATATTTCAAGGGATTGAGCGAAGTCCGGGGATCGGTAACCAATCCGAAGATCGCCGAGATGTTCCGCATCTCCGGTCACCCCGAAATCAAGGACGACGAGACGCCGTGGTGCGCGGCCTTCGTCGGCGCCTGCCTGCGCCTGTCCGGCTATCGCAGCTCCGGCAGTCTCGGCGCCCGCAGCTACGAACATTTCGGCCAGGATCTCAACGGCGCGCCGCAGCGCGGCTGCATCGTGGTGTTCACCCGTGGCGATCCGAGCGCGGCCGCCGGGCACGTCGCCTTCTTCGACAGCGAGAATGGCGATCGCGTCAAGGTGCTGGGCGGCAACCAGGGCGATGCGGTCACGGTGGCGTCCTTTCCCAGGAGCCGCGTGCTGTCTTACCGGCTGCCGGTCGAGACCGCGCCGTTGCCGACCGACACCACGCTTCCAAATATCCTGACCATCGATCCAGACAACGCGCCGCCGCATGTGCGCGGCATCGGCGCCGCGCCCGCCGTCGCCGTCGGCGGCTTCCGCGAGGCGCGGGCGACCGAAGCGCTCGCCGAAGGCGCTGGTGGCCCGCAAGTCGTCGCGCTGCAGCAGGCGCTCGCCGCCGCGGGATTTCAGCCCGGGGAGATCGACGGTGAATACGGACCGCAGACTGCGTCAGCCGTCAGCAGCTTGCAGAGCCTGCGCGGCCTTGCGGTCACCGGCATCGCGGATGCCGGGACATTGCGAAGTCTCGGACTGGCCGTGCCGCAACGGCCCGCACCTGTCGGAATTGCAGCGGAGGGAGGAGCAAGCATGCAGCAGCAGGATATTCTCAAGACGTTGTTCGAGGTTCTGGCTGCACAAAACCAGCCGCCGGCGACGCAGGCGAAGCCCGCTCCGGCGGGTGTCGACACCTCGCAGCTGTTGCAGATCGTTCTGGGCGCGCTGACGGGCAAGCAAGGCGCCGTATCTGCGGCCGGCACCACGCCGCCGGTGATGTCGCCGATCGACAAGGTGCTGGGCGGCGAGATGTTGCAGGGCAAGAAGACGCCGCTGGCGATCCTGGCCTACGCGCTGCTTTCGATCGTGCAGGCCGTCGAGCCCGGCACGGCGAGCGGAAGCACCAACACCATCCTCACCACCCTGATCGGCGGCTTCGGCGGACTCGGCGTTCTCGCCAAGGTCGATCGCGTGGTGCAACTGCTCGGCATGATCGCGACCAGGCCGAAATAGGCACGCGCAACCCGGGCAGGATCTGTCCGCCGTTTCCGCGAGAGATGAAGGTCGAACATGGCAAATGATTTCACGAGCCTCAGGACCGAGTACGCTAATCTTTGGCAGCGCATGCAGATTCGCCCCGAGCATGCGGCGGAGGTCGACAGCATCGCCGCGCGCCTGATCGGGCTGAAGCCGCGCTACCTGCAGGTCACGGCCACGACCCGCGTGCCCTGGTTCATCATCGCCGTGCTGCACCAGCGCGAAGCCAGCGCCAGCTTCTCCGGCGTTCTGCACAATGGCGAGCAGATCATCGGCACCGGACGGCTCACCCGACTGGTGCCGGCCAATCGCGGACCGTTCTCCACCTGGGAAGAGAGTGCCGTCGATGCGCTCACCATGTCGCCGCACAGGCTGCAAGAGGTGGAGAGCTGGACGATCGAGCGGGCCTGCTACGAGATCGAGCGCTACAACGGTTTCGGCTATCGCAACCATCATCCCGAGGTGAAGTCGCCCTATCTGTGGTCGTTCTCCACGATCTACTCCAGCGGCAAATACGTCGCCGACGGCCAGTTCAGTTCCAGCGCCGTCGACCGGCAATGCGGGACGATGCCGATCCTGAAGCGCATGATGGAGCTGGATGCCTCGGTACGCTTCGACGGCGGCGCCGTGCTGCGTCCCGACGCCGTGGTCGCGCTCGGCATGGGATCGATCGGCGAGGAAGTGCGGCAATTGCAGACCGCGCTGGCCGGCCTCGGCTTCCAGGTTGGCGAGATCGATGGCGAGTTCGGACCGCAGACCGAGGCGGCCCTGAAATCGTTCCAGCTTGCGCGCAACCTGCCGCCGAGCGGCGTGGCGGACCAGATCACCCTGCAGGCGCTCGGCGCAGGGCAAGTCAGGCCATCCGGCGGGCTGCAGCCGGCGGACGTGCTTGCCGCGCTTCTCGGCGTGCTCAAGCAACGTGATGTCGCGACGGCGACGGCGACGACAGCTGCGCCGGCGGTCAACCCGCTGCAGATGGTGATCGGTGCGCTGCTCGGGCGTCGGACCGGCGCGGAGGCGGGCAATACCCCGATCCTGTCGCCCATCGACAATATGCTGGGCGGCGAGGCGCTGGCCGGAAAGAAGACCGCTCTCTCCGTCGTCGCCTATGTGGTGCTGACGCTTCTCAAGGTGGGGGGCGTGGTCGGCGCGGCGACCCCGGCCGGCCAGATCATGACCATCCTGATTGCCGCGTTCGGCGCGCTCGGCGGCGTCGCCAAGGTCGACCGCGTGGTGCAGTCGCTGGGCGTGGTCGCGGCCAGACCGAAGTGACCCCGGCCGTCAGCGGCTCGCCTTCCGGGCGCGGTGCTTCAGCAGCGGTCGAATGGCGTCGGTCCAGGCCGAAATCAGACGCTCGCGGCGCGCCGGCGAGCTGCGCAGGTTTTCCGAGATCGCAAGGCCCCGGACGAAATGCTGCGTCAGGCTGACGGCGTCGTCGTAACCTTCCGCCCCGGCCCACGGCGCAAATAGTTCTGCAGAGACGCGCTCGATGTCGCGTTTGGCGAGGCGCTCGGCCGCCATCAACGCCTGGCGGAGCGGCCGGTCGGTCCTCGCCACCGCCCATAATTCCAGTTCCGCGAGGTAGGAGGGCTGCCGTCCGGCAAAGGCCATCGCATTCACCGCCGCCCGCAAAAGGTCGGCCGGCCGCGCGTCGGCGCGGGACGAAACCACGGCCTGCTCGTTGCGCTTGACGAGTTCGGCGACGCTGGCGGCGAGCAGATCGGCGTGGGTCGGAAAGTGATGCAGCAGCGCACCGCGACTGGCTCTCGCCCGGCGTTGCACCGCGAGCGTCGTCGTGCCCGCGACGCCGAGCTCGATCAGGCACTCGACCGCGGCGTCCAGCAGTCTCTGCCGCATGGCCGCCCCGTCGCGTTCGGCCTGCACCCGCGAAGCGCGCATCGATGGCAATCCGGCCTCCCACAGTCAGCATTGACTGTAGCAGGCGGGGCTATACAGTCAATGCTGACTGTCGAACCCAGTGGACATGAAAAGGAACACCCATGCCGGATTTCTCGACCCTGAAGATATCGGCCGACCCTGCCGCACCGCGTGTGGCGCGCCTGCTGTTGAATCGGCCGGAGCGTTTGAACGCGATCAATGACGAGACGCCGCGAGAGATCCGCGCCGCCGTGGAGTGGGCCGAGCGTAACGACGACATTCACGTCATCGTTGTCGAAGGCGCCGGCAAGGGATTCTGCGGCGGCTATGATCTCGTCCGCTACGCGCAGGAAAGCGCGAAGAACCAGTGGACCCAGGAGGATTATCCCTGGGATCCGATGGTCGATTATGCCGGCATGAAGCGCAACACCGAGGATTTCATGAGCCTGTGGCGTTGTGCGAAGCCGACCATCGCCAAGATCCACGGGGCCGCGGTGGCCGGTGGCAGCGACATCGCCTTGTGCTGCGACCTGATCGTGGCGGCCGAGGATGCGCGGATCGGCTACATGCCGACCCGTGTCTGGGGTTGCCCGACGCCGGCGATGTGGACCTTCAAGCTCGGCCCGGTCCGAGCCAAGCAGATGATGTTCACCGGCGACACGATCGACGGCCGCACCGCCGTCGAATGGGGCCTCGCCAGCCAGGCGGTGCCGGTCGCGGAGCTGGAAGCTGCGGTCATGAAGCTCGCCAACCGCATTGCCGGCGTGCCGAAGAGCCACCTCGCCATGCACAAGATGGTGGTGAACCAGGTGATGCTGAACATGGGGCTGGAGCAGACCCAGATGCTGGCGACGATCTTCGACGGCATCTCCCGTCACAACCCGGAAGGGCTTTGGTTCCGCCGCTACGCCCAGACCCATGGATTCAAGGCCGCGATCGAATGGCGCGATTCCGGCCGGCCGATTCCCGAGGGCGACGAGGCGCGGGCGGAGATCCGGCGAATGGGCGAGGGTGAGTAGTCAGCCCGTTTTCTTCCCGGCCTTCTTCCCAGCAGCTTTCGCGCCGTCCTTCTTCGCGGGCTTGGCGGCCGCCTTCGCGGCAGCCGCCTCCTCGGCGGCATTACGGATCGCCCTCGCATAGGCATCGGCCGCGATTTCCGCCGAATTCTGCAACCGCCGGGCCGCCGCCGTGCCGAGTTCCGCGGTGCTCTTTGCCATCGCGCGCAACTGGTCGCGCGTTCCCTTGTCCTTGGCCTTGGCGGAGCGCGCCATGATCTCGGCGCGGCGCTTCTTCAGCGCGGCCATCAGGCTCTTGTTCTGTGCTTTCGCGGTTTGCCGGATGACGACGTCGAGATCGGCTTCAGCCATGGGGATCACTCTTGCGCGTGGATGCAGGGCGATTCCCATAGTCGATTGGCCGGTTGACGGCAACAAAGAGTCCCTGCCATGACCTCCGGTCAGCCGGTCGAGAAGATTTATCAGATTCTTGATCTGATCGGTCCGCTGATGGCGGCCGGCGCATCGAGCGGAATGCAGGTTACCTTTCGCGTCAACGATCCCTCGCCAACCGACGCCTTGGTCGGGATGAAGGTGCTGCCGCTGGGCTGGAGGATGATGGGATCGCTGCGTCGGCAAAAGTCGGCAAATGCCAGCGCCTGTCCGTCGCGCCCGGCAAAATGACCGACCAGCAATTGCGACGTCTGCATCCTGGCGGCGGGCGAGGCCCGCATGGGGCGCTTCGGGTCGAACGCGCGATAGCACGGAAAATCGGTGTTGGTTCTGAATGAGTAGGTGACGTTGCAGGTCGCTCCGCCTGTCTTGACGAAGGGAGCATCGGCGGGAGCAGCCGCATCGCGCTCGAAGACCAGTGTCTCGAGGTTCAGGGCCTCGTTGTTCGCGGACGGTTCGATCGTCGCGCCCGGCGCGATGGCGATTTCCCCGCGCGAGAACACCAGCCGCGTCTTCGGCTGTGCGTTCCTGGTTTCGACCACCAGCATCGGTCGCGCCGCCCAGGACCTGTGCAGATCGATGTCCTTGCCGTTCGCCGTCAGCTTCAGTCCGGCGACGGCGGGAACCTTCCCGGTGAAATCGATCATGCGGACATGAACAGCCGAATCGGTCGCTTCGAGACTGACGAAATGCAAATCGTCCCTGTTGCGCGACATCGGCACCATGGGATCGAAGCGATCGTCGATGTCGAACCGTACCATCTTTTGTAAGGTGGCGGCCAGCGGGCCCCTGGGTGTGGCGGGCGGAAGCAGGTCGATGACCAGCATGGTGCCGGACGGCGAATAGGTGTTACCCCGGACGCGGTGCCAGATGTCATTCAGCAGCGAACTGGCTCGCTGCTCGATGTCGCGCGCAAAATAGATATGACGGCCCGGGCGCACTACCGCGAAGTTCTGGAATGCGCCGAGCGCCGCGCCTCTTGCGACCGGTTCATCGCGGAAAGTGATGCACTTCGCCTTATCGTCACTGGTCGGGTCGTTATAGTCGACCGCTCTGGATGCCGAGCGCGAGCAGAAACTCAGGCTGTTGTCGACCGTCGTCTGGGCGCTGATGCCAGTCGCATAGATCTGGTCCTGGGCGCCCGGCACCTCCATCGGCAGCGGCGACGTGGCAAACATGTCGACCTCGACCATGGTGAGCGGCGAGCCGCTGCCGGTGGCGCACAGGTCCCGCTTCGGCAGCGTATGCGTCAACAGCCTGGCCGCATCGGCAAGCACGATGCACGAGATGGTGTCCTGCGGATTGTTGCGGCTCATCCAGATCAGGTGATTCTTGCCGGCGCTGTCGATCAGCAGGTGCGGCGCGGCATGACGGCGCCTCGGCGGAAGCCAGATCGGCGTCGTCCGGGCCAGAAATTGCGCTTCGCGCGTCAGCAACGCTTCAGGGAGCCTGTTGATGCCGACCGAACGAAGTTCGGGACTGACTTCGTTGGGATCGCGCGTCCACGGGAATACCGGCACCTTCGCGCAGGTCACGCAGGTGATGGTTAGACTGGATCGGACGTTGTCGAACATCAGGATGACCTGGTCGGGATCGTCGCGGTATTTCACCGGATCCACCGCCTTGAAAGGATGATCGACCACGCGTCCGGTCAGAAATCCGTTGGAGCGCGACGCGTCGGATTCGAATTCGAAGTAGGTCGATCGATCCCAGGCCCGATAGGAACCGTATCCGCCGATGCTCACGCCGGCGAGGACGAGTTTCGAGTCGGTTTGGCAGCGCGCGGAGCTGCTTTCCGCGAGGCCGTTACGGACGTACAAGCATAGCCGGAAGGCCTCGTTCTGGAGGATGCGATCGCAATCATTCTGGTTGTAGCCGTAGGTCGCTAGGCCGTGGCGATAGCACAGGTCGTGAAACACGCAGGCTTGTCGGAAGCGCTGCAGCACGAGGCGGCGCTTGCCGTGTGCGTCCTTGGTGCCGTCAAAGAAGATATTAGTGAGCGAGGGCAGACTGCAGTTGAGCCCTTCGCCGCTACCGCCGACGATTCCGACGATCTCAGGGCCGGAATGGAACGAGGTGACGGTGGCCGGCATCTCGCCGTCAGAAATGTCGTCAACGTTCTTGTAGATTGAGTCGGCAATGAAGCCGGGGAGGTAGAGGACGATCGCCAGAGTCGCAATCAGGACTCCAACCAAAATGCCGATGGCTTTTCTGAGCATTTCTGCCTCCCACCGAAATACTGATACGGTCTACAAGAAATTGACCGTGTCTACCTCATATTTACCTCTTTAGGTTGAGCTTGTGTCAAGCATGGAAACATCCGCGGCGAGTATGTCGCGGTCGTGCATCGAAACTCCGCGATTAAACGCCCCGGCAAAAAAGCCGATGGGCGGGGAACCCTACCTGAAAACCCTGGAGCTCGGGCCGCGCCGGACTCCAGGGCAGTATGGCTGACCTTTTCGTTTCGGTACTTACTTCTTGTAGGCCGCGATCACGGCTTCGCCGTCGGCACCGGCCTTCTTCGACCAGTCGGTGGTGAGCTGCTCGCCGATCTTCTCCAGGCCCGTCTTCAGCGCGGCCGGCGGCGGCAGCACCTGCATCTTGTTGGCCTTGAGCTGATCAAGATACCACTTCGCTTTTTCCTCGGCGAGTTTCCAGCCGCGCTCTTCGGCTACGGCGGCCGCCTTCAGCACCGCTTCTTGGGTCGGCTTGTCGAGTGCATCGAACGCCGCCTTGTTGACGAAGGTGACGTTCTTGGGAATCCAGGCCTGCGTATCGTAGAAGTGCGTCATGGTCTCCCAGGCCTTGCTGTCATAGCCGGTCGAGCCCGACGTCATGAACGCGTTGACGACGCCGGTCGCCAGCGCCTGCGGCAGCTCCGCGGCCTGGATAGTGACGGGCTGGGCGCCGACCAGCTCGGCGATGCGCGCCGTGCCGACATTGTAGGCGCGCCACTTCAGCCCCTTCATGTCCTCGATCGTGTTGAGATCCTTCTTGGCATAGATGCCCTGCGGTCCCCACGGCACGGCGAACAGCAGCATCAGGCCTTGCGCGGCGAGCTTCTTCTCGATGGCCGGCTTCGAGGCGAGCCACAGTTTCTTGGCCGCCGGATAGCTCGTTGCCAGGAACGGAATGACGTCCACGCCGAACAGCGGATCTTCATTCTCATGGATCGAAATCAGGACCTCGCCCGCCTGCGCCTGGCCGGTGGCCACCGCGCGCTTGATCTCCGGCGCCTTGAACAGCGAGGCGGCGGCATGCACGGTGATCTGCAGCTTGCCTCCGGTCGCGTCGCCGACATCCTTGGCGAACGCGATCAGGTTCACCGAATGCGGATTGTCGGCGGGGTAGGCGGCCGGCAAATTCCACTTGGTCTGTGCGATGGCGGGGGCGGCAAGCGCCGCGATGCCGGCGGCGAGAACGCACGTCTTGATCAACCTGAACATGAAAACTCCTCTCTCTAGCCAGGGAACGCCATTTGCGGCAGCACCATCACGATGCCGGGAAAGACCGTGATGATGGCAACCGCGAGAACGAGCAGGAAGAAGAACGGCAGCGACGCCTTCGCGACCGTGTTGGAATCCTTGCCGCTCATCGTCTGCAGCACGAACAGGTTGAAGCCGACGGGCGGCGAGACCTCCGCCATCTCTACCACCAGCACCAGAAAGATGCCGAACCAGACCAGGTCGAACCCGGCCTGCTTCACCATGGGGATGACGATGGCCGTGGTCAGCACGATCATCGAGATGCCGTCCAGCGCCGTGCCGAGCACGATGTACATCGCGGTCAGGGCGGCGATCAGCGCATAGGGGCTGAGCTGCAGGCTGTTCACCCAGTTGGCGAGCGCCAGCGGGATGCCGGTATAGGCCATCGAGGTGCCCATGTAGGAGGCGCCGGCCAGGATCAGCAGGATCATGCAGTTGACCCGCGTCGCGCCCATCACGCTCGCCCAGAACGATTCCCAGCTCAGCGCGCCCTGCCACCATGCGATCGCCAGCGAGCCGAGCACGCCCCAGGCGGCGCATTCCGTCGCCGTCGCCCAGCCCATCAGTAACGACAGGAAGACGAAGATGATCAAGAGCAGGCAGGGAATGAGGTTGAGCGATTCGGAGATGCGTTTGCCGAGGCTCATCGGCGGTTCGGCCGGCGGCGTGCGCGCGGGATTGGCGAGCGACCAGGCGGCGATGTAGCCGGAATACAGCACCATCACCAGCGCACCCGGCAGAAAGCCTGCGAGAAAAACCTGGATGATGGAGACGTTGGCCTGTACCGCGTAGACCACCATGGTGATCGACGGTGGAATCAGGATGCCGAGCGTGCCGGCGCCAGCCAGCGATCCCAGGCTCAGGTTTTCGTCATAGCCGCGCTTCTTCAATTCGGGCAGCGCGATCTTCGCCACTGTGGCGCAGGTCGCCGCCGACGATCCCGATACCGAGCCGAACACACCGCAGGCGAGCACGTTGACGTGCATGAGCCGGCCCGGCAGCCAGTTCAGCCACGGCGCAAATCCGCGGAACATCTCTTCCGACAGGCGCGTTCGGAACAGGATTTCGCCCATCCAGATGAAGAGCGGCAATGCCGCCAGCGACCACGAGGCGCTGTTGCCCCACACCGTCGTCGCCAGCACGCTGCCGGCCGGGATGTTGCCGCCGGCGAACTGCATGCCGGCCCAGCCGGTCGCCATCAGCGCGACCGCGATCCAGACGCCGGCCCCGAGCAGCAGCGCGAGCAAGCCGAGCAAGAGCGCGGCGATGGACAGGAGCTCCATGTCAGACCCCGCTCTGCACGGCGCGCTCGACGATCTCCTCCGCGCTGGTCGGCGGCGGCAGCTCGTAGCGCGGCGAAAAACCGCGCAGCACATGGATCAGTTCGTCCACGAAGGCGATGCAGAGAATCACGAGGCCGCCGCTGTAGCCGAGCTGGGGTATCCACAGCGGCACGGCAATGACGCCCTGCGAGATGTCGTGAAACTTGAGGGATTGCCAGGTCATGATTGCGGCATGCCAGGCGAAGAAGCCGATGAAGCCGACGCCGACGAGCAGGGCTACGATCTCCACGTGGTGACGGGCCTTCTCGCCGAGGCGGTCGATCAGCAGGCCGACCCGGATCATCTCGCCGTGCTTGAAAGTATGGGCCAGCCCGAGAAAGGCAGTTGCCGCCATGCACCAGGAGATGAAGTCGTCGCCGGCGGGAATGTTGAGGCCGAGCGGCCGGCCGGCCGACAGCAGCATCATCAGCACGAAGATCGCAATGAGGAACAGCCCGGCGAGATAGCCGGAAAACAGGTAGAGCCGATCGAGACACACGCGGATCATGGATTCTTCCCCTTGCACGCATATCGTCCGGAAGCAATAGACGTGCCGGTCGGCGGACGATTGGACCGCAAGCAACGGCTTGCCGGCCCCGCAAAAGGCGGGTCGGGAACCTTTCCCGCGGGCAGACGGTCGCGCCACGGACGGCAGCACAAGTTGCGACAAAATGGCGCGACGGGCAAATCAGTTCGATTTTACGGAAATCATGTCAA
>WBZP01004208.1_pt1 | contig 15125 bp, 14 predicted proteins | sample 5204301 | NCBI WGS metagenome assembly WBZP01 (sample SAMN12412401, study PRJNA552823) | activated sludge metagenome | isolation source: activated sludge from nitrification reactor of wastewater treatment plant... | place: USA: Pennsylvania | collected 2017
GGTACCTGATGCTTCTGAGCTGCAGGTAAGCCGGTATATCCGCCGGATTTACCAGGATAAGGCCGGTAATATCTGGTTCGGTACCAACGATGAAGGGCTTTGCCGGTATAACGGTCAGGACTTCCACTATTTCAACGAAAATGACGGACTATCCGGCAATGCTGTCAGGGCCATTGCAGAAGACGCATCCGGGCATCTCTGGTTTGCCACCAACGGCGGCCTGACCCGTTATGACGGCCATGATTTTACCCGGTATACCATGCAAGAGGGATTGCCTGATAATGATACCTGGAGTCTGCTGTTCGACCGCAAGGGACAGCTCTGGGTGGGCACACTCTCCGGCCTCTGCCGCTTTGATGGGAAAAATTTTACGCGGATCGCTCTTCCGGAAGCAGACATTCAGGTGCATTCGCGGTTCAACCCGGCATTGGTATGGTCCATGGCCGAAGACAATGCGGGCAATATCTGGTTGGGTACCGATGGCGGCGGGGTGCGCAGGTATGATGGCACCAGTTTCCACATCCTCACCGAACGGGATGGGCTGGCCGGCAACAATGTACTTTCCATCTGCACCGACAGGGCCGGCAATACCTGGTTCAGCACCTGGGGACAGGGCGTAAGCCGTTATGATGGAAAGACCTTTACCCGGTTTACCCATGCAGACGGGCTGGCATCGGATGATGTCTGGACGATGTACACCGATAAAGCCGGTGATGTGTGGATGGGAACACTCGGCGGCGGCATCAGCCGCTTTGATGGCCGAAGCTTTATCAATTACAAGGAAAAAGACGGCCTTACCCGGAACCATGTGCAGAGTATTTACCAGGACAAGGAAGGGCAGCTATGGTTTGGTTTTTCCGGCGGGGTATTCCGGCTGAAGGGAAGCGTATTGGTTAACTTTATCAGGCCCGGCTGCTGATCAGTACGCAGCTTACAGACATCAATCGTACATCGAACAGAGAATAAAAGTGAAATCAGTTAAATCTTAAAAATATGAAAAAAATCCTTTATACACTCGTCTTACTGCTGGTGGTGGTAAGCGGACTGGTATTTGCCAACCGGGAAATTAAAAATAAGACTGCTGAAAAGTCAATTCCCAGGCCGCTCTCTGCTGCTGAAAATGCAGCCGCAATGAAACAATGGGAGGCTACCCCTGCAGGTATCCTGTATAAAGAATGGGAAGCCTCACCGGCGGGTAAAAAAGTGTATGCCAGTGAAGAAAAAATCAGGAAGTCCATCCGGGATTATTCCAATATGGAAGGAGTGATAACCTCCTTGTCGCTTCCGCCCGGCGCAAGATTAGGTTTCGGCGTGATGGTCAGGATTGACGGGGACGATTATATTCTTTCCTTTGGGCCGGAACAGCCTGACAATAAAGAATTTCAGCAATTACACAGCCTGAAAGTGAACGACAGAATCATTATAAAAAGCCGTGGTGTATCGCACGCGCCCAAATATGCCTATCCAATCGTATCTGGTGATTATATAGAACGCGATAGTAAAATAATATATAAACGGGTGCCCGGTAAAGGTGGTTGTTAAGGGAATACCTTATCAAATAAGACAGTAAACAATGCAAGCATTTGCATGTTCACCATTTAGAAGGATTAACCATTTCATGCAAAAGACATCCTGATTACCGTGCATCGGCAACAGCTTCCCGCTACCTTTGCAACATGTCTTCTACCGGCTTTAATATCCGTGTTGTGCAACGCGGCGACAATGCCGCCCTGGCCCGCATCATCCGCCAGGTATTTGATGAATTTGATGCACCGCGCACCGGTACCGTATTTGCCGACCCGTCAACGGATCATTTGTTTGAACTCTTCCAGTATCCCGGTGCTGTTTTGTGGGTGGGTGAACAGGACGGTACACTAGTGGGTTGCTGTGGTATTTATCCCACCGAAGGTCTGCCACCTGAAACCGTTGAACTGGTAAAGTTTTATGTAGATGCCTCCGCGCGGGGAAAAGGAGTGGGCCGTGCCCTGATGGAAAAAAGCCTCGGCTCTGCCCGGGAACTCGGGTACCGGAAATGTTATCTTGAAAGTCTCCCCGATTTTGATAAGGCCGTTCGCCTCTACCAGCAACAGGGATTCCGCCTGCTGAACCAGCGGTGGGGGAACTCCGGGCATTCATCCTGTAATATCTGGATGATCAAAGAATGGTGATATTGATTCCCCGAATGATTGCAGGTGGCCGGGTAATTTCAGCAACGTAAGAGATATGCCTTTTATGTTAACAGAGGAAACTGTATATTAACATCAGATTTTCAGCAATACATTTAAAGAGAATATCATGCGTACAGGTTTATTTTTACTCGGGTTGCTTACAGCCTGTCAGGCCGCTACTGCCCAACGTGTTGGCATCGGTACCACCGATCCGCTCGTTCGTTTATCAGTTGACAGCTCGATTATGCTTGACCAGGCCAATGTCAACCTGGGCAACCTGGGCGCCGGCGCTTTGTTGTTTGGGAGTAACGGACAGGTAGGTATCAGCCGCAGCCATGTGGTCGGTTTGGGTGAGGGTGGACTGGGTTTTTATACCGGCAATACCCGGCGTATGCTCATCAGCAGTACCGGCAATCTTGGCATCGGCATCACCAATCCGTTACAACGGCTGCATGTATCCGGTAATGCTTTTGTAACGGGTAATATCGGGGTTGGTATTCAGGATCCACTCTATGATATACATACCGCCAACAGTGCCCGCATCGGGGGATATCTGGGCCTTAATACTGACCCCGACTTTATCAGCCGTATCAAGGTTGCCGGCGATGTGCACATTGATGGCACCAGTAACTCGCTGGGGGTGCGCACACCGCCCAGCAGCACCTATTCGATTGATGTAGCCGGGCCGGTGCGCATTCAGAATGATATGCGCATCAATGGTATCCTCAATCCGAATAACGCGCTGGTGATAGGTAACAACACCACGATTGATGGCAGTTTAACGGTGGGAGGCCGTGGAATTATACGCGGACATAACAGTACACAATGGCGCCTGGTAAGGCTTTTGGTGGGGTATGCGGGAGGGGTAACTGCCAATTCCGATCTCATTGGCGCGCAGCTGAACTATAACCTGGGAGGCGGAACGATTGCGGCCATTTGGGTGGGGCCTGTTATAACAGTAGGTTCCGGCGCTTCCAATCTTGCCTCCCTTGCGTTGATTCCGGTGGATATGACCAGTTCCTCCTGCCGGTTTCTGATTATGAATGGTTCAAATACTACGGCCAATATGGGCACTAACGAGAACCCTACCGTATGGCAACTTACGGCACTGGTATACGATTAATGCAACAGGCTGCAGAAGGATAATACTGCCGGGAAACGGTTAGCTGCCATTTATACAGCGCACAACCCTGTTCTGCATTCAGAAACCTTTCGCGTAATACAGCAAAGTGGACGGATCACCGAAAACCAGTTCATTCTCCTTCGCTTTATAAACATTCATTTCCCAGCTGTAATCACCGGAAGCAATGTACAGCGCGGTACCACGGATGCTGATTTCGCAGGGCAGCGCCAGGGTTTGATTGGTTTGGTAAAAGGTGATTTCTCCTTTGATCGGAGTGCCCGTGGTATCCGCAATTTTCAGGTACTGAATGATGTTTACCGGTGGGTTGATGGCCCCGGGTTTGGCTACTTTCCGGTACACCCGCCAGTTGCCGGCGATATCCGCTGTAGTAACAAGAACGGGTACACTGAATTCATCCTGCCTGACCGACTGCCGCCCGTAGGTTTCAAAGAAAAATTCATTCGTTTTTCGGAAAGTGTGGAGATATTCTTCCTGGTTATCCAGTACGGCCGTGCTGTCGTTTACAGACAACACCGTGTATACATCCGCTGCTGCCAGCAGTACATTGCCCGGTTCGATGCTGGCTTCCCCGGTAAGATTGGTGGCCGCGTTGCCATCGCGGGTAATCACCCGGTTGGGTGCAATAAAGTTCAGGTACAGGGTATCTTTCACCGGCACCCCGTTCCCCGCCCTGTCTTTACGGCTCACTTCCTGCCACTTCCCCAGGAACTGGCTGGTGGTGAAAACCGGTCCCGCAGGCGTTTTAATGCGTTTTTGTTTGGATACATCAATGGGATCCATGCCCTTCCGTTTTACTTTCTGGGCATCGGCGTTGCCGTAGATCATCAGCAGCGCAAGGAAATACAAGCAGTATCGGGTTGTCATATTTCGCTGGTTGACAGGTTGAAGGGTAATACGCAAGGGGCGGGCCGCTTCCTGCAGGGAAATGTTAAAACCCGGGACGGCGCTCCTGCCGCATAAAGGTACATATTCATCTGCCTCTGTTTCATATTTCGAAATAACTGTTGTTCTGGGAGGTAAATATGATTCTCGTAGAACCCCCTTCTGTTTAATATTTTAAAAAACTATTGAATAAGAGGACCTGCTTTTTTGGAGTATATGAAGATTCAATAGCCGTTTCCCGATTTCTATAAACGACGATTTGAAATGAAGACTGACCGCTAATTATATCAGTACCTCTGGGAGCGCCTCAGCCGGTTCGGTCCCCACCGCAGGTGGGGATTCGAAAAATGCGGAGCATATTTTTCGAAAGAAGCGGGTGGAGCGCGGACAGAGGTACGCTGATCCCGATAGTGTTCCACGTATCGGGACAGTGGAGGCAAAGCTTTGATTTAGAAGACTTTTACAGACAGTAATACGGTTCAAAAGCTATCGTACAATGCTTTCTCAAACGACATTTTTCAAATTTTGAGTATGCTGTTTTTGTTGCTTCATGCTAAAGGGGCATCTTACATCAATATCAGCATTCTACGTCGGGGTTGCGCGGAATGTTTTCGATCACCGGAAGTTAAATACTGCGAAACCACCGCCGGGACATGAACTCAAACTTTTCCGGACAACAGTGATTTCGAAATGGGGAATTATTGCCCGTACCGGCTTCACCCAACCATTTTAGCAGCCTATTTGTTAACTTTGCAACACCTTAAATACCCGGTTATGATTAAAACAGGCAGTACCATTGTAAGCATTTATACGGAAATGACGCCCAACCCGGAGACGATGAAGTTTGTGGCCAACAAACTCCTCTACCCCGGAAAAAGCATTGATTTTCCCGATGAAGCCAGCGCCGTACCTTCTCCCCTGGCACAGGAGCTGTTTACCTTTCCATTCATCCGTTCGGTATTTATTGCCAGCAACTTTATCACCCTCACCAAAACGCCCGAAACCGGCGACTGGCAGGATGTGATCCCCACCATCAAGCAATTCCTGAAGGAATACCTGGAGGAAGGTAAAGTGGTGATCAATGAAGAAGCGGTGGTAACCCTTAAAAGCGAAGGCAGCAATGCCATCAGCGAAGACGATGATGATGTAGTGAAGCGCATCAAGGAATTACTCGAAAATTATGTGAAGCCGGCCGTGGAAATGGACGGTGGCGCCATTCAATTTAAAAGCTATGAAAACGGTAAGGTGAACCTGATGCTGCAGGGAAGCTGCAGTGGTTGTCCCTCTTCCATGATCACCCTGAAGTCAGGTATCGAAGGGATGATGAAACGCATGATCCCGGAAGTAAAGGAAGTGGTGGCCGAAGCGGAATAAGCGCAGCAAACAGTCACCGGAAATTACGAGAGGCACCCACGGGTGCCTTTTTTCATGCACTGTATGCCGGGTTGTTGGCGAAGCAGCGGTCTCTTTTTTCTTCTGGCCGGCCTCCGTTTTCTGATGGCTGCTGTCCCTAACCAAATGCTTCCGTAACTTGAGGTGCCTGTACTATTATCATCATTACATATGAAATCCTTCCTCCTTTTTACCATTTGGCTGGCCTGCTTACAGGCCGGTGCGCAGCACCGGGAGGAAAGAATCACCCGGCCCGACACCTCCTTTTCTGTTTACAGCGCTTACCGGCAAGCGGTGAAAACCCATCCGGATATAGTGATTGCAACGGAACGTGCTGATGCGGCCGTGATCAAAAAAACAAATATCACTTACTGTGTCCGCGGCAAACGGGCGCTGAAGCTGGATATGTTCACCCCGGCCGGCAAATCCCGGCAAAACGGCATCGCCATCCTGATCCTGCATGGCGGGGGCTGGCGTTCCGGCAACCGCTCCCAGCACCATGCGCTGGCGCAACGACTGGCAGCCCTGGGCTATACCTGTTTCACACCTGAGTACCGGCTGTCCGGGGAGGCATTGTTTCCCGCCGCGGTGTATGATGTGAAGGCCGCCATCCGCTGGGTGCGGCAACAGGCGGCGGTTTACCGGCTGGATACTGCGGGGATAGTCGTGTGCGGTTTTTCAGCCGGCGGAACACTGGCCGCGCTCATGGCCACTACCGGCAACATGCCTTTATTTGAAGGAACGGGTTGTAATATGAACCTGTCATCAGCGGTCAGCGCACTCATCGATATCGACGGCACCCTGTCGTTTGTACACCCGGAAAGCGGGGAGGGTGATGACAGTAAGAAAATCTCCGCCGCCACTCACTGGTTCGGCTATTCGAAAAAAGACAACCCCGGGTTATGGGAAGCAGCCTCCCCCCTCAGTTATGCCGGACCCCGCACGCCTCCCACGCTTTTCATCAACAGCGCGGTGGCCAGGATGCATGCAGGACGCGATGATTTTATTCGGCTGCTCACTACCCACGGCGTGTACACGTCTGTTCATAGTTTTGAAGGGGCGCCGCATAGTTTCTGTCTCTTTCATCCCTGGTTTGATCCCACGGTGGAAGTGATGCACGCTTTTTTGCAGCAGGTTTTCCCGGCAAAGCAGTAATACCCCGGCTGTTTCTGTATTGCCAGCTCAGTCCCCAGGTAAGCAGCCGGTCGCCGGGCTGCACCTGCCTGATCACCACGTTTTCGCGGGTGAAGGTGTACAGGGCAGTCACCGAGAGTCCTTTCCATACAGGCAGATCAACACCTATATCATACTGCGTGCGGTAATTGGCTGAATAGCCGGCGGCGGGCTGCCAGTACGCATCGTAATACAACCGTACGCGGCCCCCGGCCAGGTAATGCCAGCCCATGATAAAAAAACTGCCCCTCCACAGATCAATTTGTTCCCGGCCGTTATAGCGTTCGTGACTGTATTGATTGCCGTTAAAGCCGGATTGCTCATATACTGCCCCGGCTGAACATTTAATCACCTGCCCGGGCCGGTTCAGCACCTGCCAGGTGAGTCCGGCCCCTGCAAACCAGCGCAGGTCCACCTTCCGGCGGAAATTGGCCGAGATATAACTAATTCCAAACGGATACAGCCTTCGCTCCGGCCGGTAATAGAGATAATGCCGGCTGAACAGATCATTATCGGCCCTGCGCCCTGAAAACTCCTGGAACAGGCTTGCATTCTGGGTTTTATATACCCAGTGCCGGCCTCCCCGCAGGGTAAGTTCTGCCCTGGCTTTCAGCGTCAGTACTTCCACATTGCCCTGCTGGTAATTACCGCTGAGGGCCAGCCGGCACTGCAGGGAAGCGGTATCGCTCTCATTCAGCTGGGCAGCGGCAGGCATACTAACGATGAAGCATACCCACAAAATAAAGTATGTATTACGCAGGAAGTACATGGCGTGTTCCCGGATCAGAAGTTGCGAAGCGCCTCTACAAATACCTGCGGCCGAACCACAAAGGGCAGGTGCGAGCAATCGATGGTTACTGTTTTTCTTACTGTGCCGTTGCTGCGGATCATTTGCTGTTGCAGTGCATAGGGAACAGCACGGTCCTGGCTTGTGGCAATGTAATATTTCGGAACCGATGCGAACCTTGCTCCCAGGGTTACCTTGTCATTCAGCCCTTTCACCGGCTCAGCGCGGTGATACTTCACGAGGGCTTCTTTCATATAGTCCGGGCAATCGGCGCATACCATCTCCGGGATCGCTTCCTTTTTGATGCTCACCAGTGTATAGTCTTCATTGAAACTGAAGGCGGCCACCGGCTGGTTGTTCAGGAAGCGGTTCACGATCCCGTTCAGGCTCTCGCCGTTTTTCGGAAGGAAAGCGGCTACATATACCAGCTTCTCCACTTTCTCCGGCATGCTTTCAGCCACCTGTGAAATAACCATCCCTGCCATGGAATGCCCCACCAGTGTTACTTTCCCGGGGTATTTGCGTACAGCGGCCTGCACCGTTTTTACGTAGTCGGCTAAGCCGGTTGTGCGGCCATCCCGCAGATCGATGCCGTGCGCGGGCAGGTTCACCACTTCTACATGGGCGCGTACGGCCAGTTCATTGCGTACAAATCCCCAGGCACTTTCATCGGCCCAGGCGCCGTGTACCAGCACATAAGTGGGATAGCGCTTGCGGTCTTCCTCCAGCGCCTGCAACACCAGTCGCGCGGCTGCTTCGCCACTGTTCTGCTGCTGGCCCGTGATGAGGTTGCCATCCCGGACGGCAAACGCGGAGAACGGCGCGCCGGTTACAAAGCGGCTGTTCGGCATTTTGCGGGCCTCGTCTTCAATCCGGAATGGCTGAATTTTCATGCCCACATAATTATCCGCATACTGTTCTTCGGCAGACGCGAAGCCGGTCCATTTTTTTCCTTCCACCAGGAATTTTCCGTTCGGCAGTTTGGTTTTCAGCAGGATGCAGGTACCGTGGCAGATGGCAGCCGTGGGTTTACCGCTGAGGTAAAACCGGGTGAAGAAATCATGCAACTCACGGTTATCAATAAACGTATACATGGGGCCCTGGCCGCCACATACGAAAATGGCTTTATAATCAGCCGGGTTCACCGCCTGCAGTTTCAGGGTGTTCCGCGTGAGCGCCATTTTTGCGGAGTCTTTTTTAAACCCGAGCGATACATAGTCAAAGGCGGCATAGCGGCTGGCATCTTCCGGATCGCTGAATCCGTCGAATTTTATTTCTCCTCCCTCCGGACTGGCGATATCCACCTGGTAGCCCGCTTCACTGAACACCCAGTAGGGGTGCGCCAGCTCGGCGTACCACACGCCGATGGGCCAGCCGGTTTGTTTACTTACGGAGGGGTTGGAAGCGATCATCAGCACTTTGCCGTTGTGCCCGGCATTGTGTTGTGCAAAGAGGCCCGGCAGGCAAAGCAGCTGGCAGGCGATGGTAAACAGGATTGTCTTTATCATACTGTTATTTTTTTATGGTACCGGCAGCAATGCAAAGCCAGGCAGTGGTGGCGTCGCACACTTGTACACTGGTTGGTTGCTGAGCAATGTATCTCCGTACAAGAGTGCGACGCAACGATGATGAGCAGCGTACTGCAGCCGGGAACAAAATTCACCTGCGCCGCCGGGTGAACCATGTAGTGCACCCAAGGGGCTGCTGCGCACTTTTTGGTGCGCAGCAGTTATCTTTATACCATGCCTGATGTAATGATTCAACACCAGCGTTTTTACAACCCGGTTGATTATGTGCTGCAGCTGATCGGCGGCACCTGGAAAGTGCCGGTGCTCTGGCGGCTGCGGAAAAAATCCCTCCGCTATTCCGAACTGGAGAAAGACATACCGCATATCAGCCAGAAAATGCTCACCAAGGCGCTGAAAGAACTGGAAGCGGCCGGACTCATTTCCAAAACGGTGTATGCGGAAGTGCCGCCCCGGGTGCTGTACCGGCTAACGGATAAAGGCCTCAGCCTGGTGCCGCTCATAGAAAGTATCCGCAACACCGGTTTGCGCCTGATGAAGGAAGACGGCATTGATTATGAGCAGCTGATTCAGGAAGAAAAGAAAACCCGGAAATGAGTTGGGACGAAATATACCGGAGCTTCCTGGACAATGTGCGGCAAACCGGCTGGCCCGAATGGGTAAGCACCGTGGCGCAGGTGGCCAGTGTATGGTATGCCCGGAAAAATAATATTCTCGTGTATCCCACCGGGATAGTGGGGGTGCTGCTGGCCGCCTGGGTGTATTTTTTTGTAGCCCATCCGCCGCTCTATGCCGATGGCACCCTCAATATCTACTATTTTGCCATGAGTGTATATGGCTGGTATAACTGGGTGCAGAAAAAAGATGCCGGTCATTATACCTATCCCATCAGCTGGTGCACCGGGCGGGAACGGCTTACCGGACTGCTCCTCTGCGCGGGCAGTTTCGGGGTACTGCTGCTGGTGCTCACGCATCATACCAACAGCAATACCCCGGTTGGCGACGCCCTGGTGTCGGCCACTGCGGTTACGTCTATGTGGTGGATGGCCCGCCGGAAAATTGATAACTGGCTGGCCTGGATTGCTTCCAACCTGGTGGCGATCCCGCTTAACTTTTATAAGGGACTGATGTTATTTACCCTGATGTATGTCCTTTTCCTGGTGATGGCCTGGATGGGTTACCGGGAATGGAAAAAACAAGCCACGCATGCAGCAGCTTAAAAAGATTGTGGTCATTGGTCCGGAATCCACGGGCAAGAGTACGCTCTGTACACAGCTGGCTGCACATTACCAAACACATTGGGTGCCAGAATACGCCCGGGAATACCTGTTGCGGCACGGAACGGATTACCGCTTTGAACAATTGCTGGAGATTGCAAAGGGACAAAGAAGGCTGGAAGAAGAAGGGGTGCAGCGGGTGAGGGAGAAATGGATAATGGATAATGGGAGAGTGGATAATGGTGACATCAGAAAGCAGTTGCCCGTATTTATCGATACGGATATGTATGTGATGAAGGTTTGGTGTGAGTTTGTGTTCGGGCATTGTCATACCTGGATACTGGACCGGCTCGTTGAACAGGAGTATGACCTTTACCTGCTGGCAGGTATAGATGCGCCCTGGGTAAAAGATGAATTAAGGGAATACCCTGATTATGCCACCCGTGAAAAGCTGTACCATCATTACCGGGATGCGCTCATTCAGCAGCATGTACCCTGGGTAGAGATCAGCGGCAGTTATGAGGAGCGGTTGCAGAAAGCTATCCGGGCGGTTGACCCGCTGCTGCAGGGTTAGAATGATTTCAGTAACAAAGCCACCCGGTCGTTTTCAAATCCGCGCTGCAGCAGGAAGTCCTGCAGCTTCTTTTTCTTAATGAAAATATTTTTTTCTTTTCTCAGCTCCGCCCATTTGCCTTCCGACAATTTCATCAGCGTTTGCTCATAGTCTTCCTCATCAATGCTGCGCAGCGCTTTACGGATGCAGTAGTCACTCAGTTTTTTTTGTTTCAGCGCGTACTGGATTTTCCGGCGGCCCCATTGCTTGGTACGGAAGCGGCCGCCAGCAAACTGCAGGGCGAACCGTTCCTCGTTCAGGTAATCTTCCTGGATCAGTTCGCTGATAATCCGGTCTGCATCATCACCATATACCCCATATTCCGCGAGCTTGTCCTTTACCTCGCTGTGGCAGCGTTCCTGGTAGGCACAAAAGTGCTGCAGTTTGGGCAGTGCCTGCTGCGGGGTGAGGCGGAGTGGAGGGTTTGCTGGCATAGACGGGGTTGTAAGTAAAGGTTCAAAAATACAACAAGCCACCGGAGGCAGCGAAAGTGATTCCTGAAGGGTCAATCCGCTTTTCGTGTATGGTAAATAGTTATTATATTAGCGGTTCACCCATTTTCAAAAGGATGAAAAGATACTGGATGCTGATCTGGGCAATCTGCCTGTATGTGCCGCTGTTCAGTCAGCAGACTGGTATCGGGGTTAGTCAGCCTCATCCCAGCTCCCAGCTGGAAGTGGCATCCGCCAACGGTGGTTTGTTGCCACCCCGGGTGGCCTTGCGGTCGGTGAATGACATCACTACTGTTCCCAACCCTGCTGCGGGTCTGCTCGTATACAACACGGCCACTGCCGGCAATGCGCCCACCAATGTGCTGCCGGGTTATTACTATTATACCGGCAGCAGCTGGCTGCGCCTGGGTGGTCCGGGGCAGCAATCCGGCGACATGCAGTACTGGAACGGGTCGCAGTGGGTGCTGGTGCCTGCCGGATCCAACGGGGAGGAGCTCAGCTTTTGCAATGGACAGCTGGTATGGGGTCCCTGCCCGGGCGGCAATGGGCTGGCTACCGTGCGAATCGACAGCATCCGGAGGGTCCGGGGCTCTTCGGCTAACATTTATTTCAATGTGCCGGTTTCAGGGGGTACCACCATCCGTGAGCGTGGGGTGGCCTACAGCCAGTTGCCTGGTCCGGTTCCATCCAGGATTGACAGCACATTGACAGACAGTGGCCAGACGGGTGTGGCCGTGATCCCGCTTGCATATCTTCAGGATCAAACCACCTATTATGCAAGAGCCTATGCCATCAACGGCTTCGATACGTCCTATAGTGCTGATTCCGCTTTCACCACGCCGCCGGTGATTGCGCCTGCGGTGAGCACGACCCCACCCTTCGGGGTAGGTTCCACCACGGCCTGGACCGGGGGCATCGTGAGCCGCGACGGGGGTGCTGACCTCATCATCAAAGGGGTTATTTATGATAGATTCTCCAATGTTGACGGAAGCGACCCCGGGGTTTATTCAACCGACCCGGCTATCGGGGAATACTACAGCTATCTCACCGGCCTGCAGCCCAATACCACTTACTATGTACAGGCAACAGCCTCGAACGGACTCACCAATACCAGCCGGGGAGCAGAACTGAGTTTCACCACGCTGCCGGCCGGGCAATTTGCGGCTGTTTATTTCTGCGACAACGTCAGGCAGACTACCGGTACCACCGACCCGGGTCCGGTACCGGCCATTACCGGGTTAACCTTCAGTCCGCTGAAAGTAACAGGTGCCGGCGCCCCCGGTTTTCAATCTCGGCTGGATTCGGTCTTTTCATTTCCCGGCTGGGGATTGGGTGCCGTGAACGGATCGGATATATTTCCCCCGCATGTGGATACCCTTACCCGTTACTTTGAATTTACCGTATCACCGCTTCCCGGCAGAAGCCTGCAGTTGACACAACTGAAATTCAGGTGGCAGCGTTCGGCCAACGGCGTCAGAAGGGCCTTTGTAAGAAGCAGCGCGGATGCCTATGCGGCGAACCTGCCGGCTTCTGTGAGTCCGGTGAACAGCAATCTCAGCCTGCCCGGAGCCAACCGTTTTCAGATAAGCGATAACGTGAGTACACCGCAGCATGGGTGTACCATTACGCTCAGCGGACCAGCTTATAATAATATTACCGCACCCGTAACCTTCCGTATTTACGGGATGTTCGCTGAAGAGCCTGCCGGAACTTTTGGCATTGACAACGTCGTGCTAAACGGAATCGTGAACTGATACGTTTCTATTCACTGCAACATTTTTATATGAAACATATTCTGTCTTTTGTTTTCTCCTGTTTACTGTTCAGTGCGGTTTCCGCCCAACAGGTAGGCATTGGTACCAGCACGCCCCATCCCAGCGCCGCGCTGGAAATAAGCGCCACCAACAAAGGACTCCTGCCGCCCCGCGTGGCATTAACGGATATTTACGATATCGCGACAATCCCCTCTCCCGCAGCCGGTTTGCTGGTGTATAATACGGCCAATGCGGGTGCGCCTCCCCTGCAGGTGCAGCCCGGCTATTATTATTTTACGGGTAACGGATGGATGCGTTTAACCCTTGCCGGTAGTAATGAAGGTAATCTGCAGTACTGGGATGGTACCCAATGGGTACTCATTCCTCCCGGTACCAACGGGCAATCGCTTACCATGTGTAACGGGGTGCCTTCCTGGGGCCCCTGTGCGGCACTCGCTTTTCCGCCATTTGTATTTACCGGGGCGATCTCTGCCATTAGCAATACCAGTGCAACAGTAGCGGGCACGGTGGTGAACAACAACGGCGCTGTAGTCACTGCCAGAGGTATCTGTTATGCCACCACTTTTCAACCCACCCTGGCCAATAGTGTATCTTCAGCGCCTTCAGGCGGTAACGGCTCTTATAGTGTTACCCTCAGCGGTTTATCATCCAATACAAAATACTATGTGCGGGCCTATGCCACCAACAGTGCGGGTACCTCGTATGGCAGCACTGACTCTTTCACCACCACCCAGCCTACCGCACCGGTACTCACCACCATTGCGCCTTTTGCGGTCGGCAGTAATAGTGCTTCCAGTGGCGGCAGCATCAGCTCCAATGGCGGGTCTGCCTTGCTCGCGCGCGGTATAGTTTACAGTAACTCGCCTGCACCCACACTCAGTAACAATGTAATCACCGACCCCTCTGTGAATACCGGCACCTACTTCACACCCATCAGCGGCTTGACGCCCAATACGCCTTACTACGTTCGCGCCTATGCCACCAACGCCACCGGTACTGCTTACGGGGATGAATACACGTTCACGACACTGGGTGCCGGCTTCTTTGCCGCGGCATACACCTTCGATTCGGTAACCGCCACATCCGGCACCACCGACCCCACACCGGTACCCCAGGTGGCCGGATTAACCTTTGGCCAGTTTGGAGTAGTGGGCGCCGGAGGGCCAACCTTTCAGCCAACCGCTTCCTTCCGTTTTTCTTTCACCAACTGGGTGACCGGCGCTGCGAACGGATCAGATGTATTCCCGACCGGCGACAGTACCACCCGGTATTACCAGGTAACGATTACGCCTGATCCGGGAAAAACACTGAATCTCAGTTCGCTCAGTTTCCGGATTCAGCGGTCCTCCAGCGGCATCCGGCAGGCTTTTGTGCGCAGCAGTATGGATGGATATGCGGCCAACCTGCCCGCATCCATCAGTCCGGAGAATACTTTGCTCTCTGTAGTGCCGGTTAATAAATTCCAGGTTTCTGATGCCACTTCCGCAGGGCAGGATGGATGTGTGATTACACTGGGAGCGCCAGCCTTCAGCGCTATTACCACACCGGTCACTTTCCGGTTTTATGGCATCCATGCCGAAGCCAGCGGAGGTACCTTCAGCGTGGACAATGTTGTGTTCAACGGGGTGGTGCAGTAAAAAAAATTCCCAAGCAGTAATTATAGCGGCGGAAGAAAGGTTTAAAAGTTCAAAAGGTTGGCTCTGAATTGAATGGTAACTGTTGATTGTGAATCATCCAGCCTGAAGGAGTACACAGAGCGGCGGGGGAACAAAGAGATGAGAAAGGTTACGTTGTTATAGTATCAGCCAGCAACCTCAGCGCCGGGTCCCCTGCGGGAGACCCGGCTGGGAAAGAAAAAGGTTTAAAGTTCAAAAGTTCAAAAGGTTGGCTCTGAATTGAATGGTAACTGTTGATTGTGAATCATCCATCCTGAAGAAGCGCAATGATCGGGAGGGGAACAAACAGTGCACAAAGAGTACGATGTTACAGTATCAGC